>Ga0209474_10000867_pt1 | contig 31088 bp, 30 predicted proteins | sample GraSoiAngelo_145_FD_185902 | JGI IMG/M metagenome (GOLD analysis project Ga0209474, IMG submission 185902) | Grasslands soil microbial communities from the Angelo Coastal Reserve, California, USA - 14_1009_05_20cm (SPAdes) (version 2) | ecosystem: Environmental > Terrestrial > Soil > Grasslands...
CTGGAGCAGGCCCAGGACGACGCGACCCTGCTCGCGCTGCGCGACCAGGAGCACGCCGGCATCGACATCGTGACCGACGGCGAGATGCGCCGCGAGAGCTACTCCAACCGCTTCGCGACGGCGCTCGCGGGCATGGACCTGGAACATCCAGGCAGCGCTCTCGACCGCACCGGCCATCCCAATCCAGTGCCGCGGGTGGTGGGGCAGATCCGGCGCACGCGCCCCGTGCAGGTGCGAGACGTCGAGTTCCTGCGGGCGAACACCGACCGCGTCATCAAGGCCACCCTGCCGGGACCCTTCACGATGTCGCAGCAGGCGCAGGACGATCACTACCACGACGATGCGGCGCTGGCGATGGACCTCGCCGCCGCGGTCAACGAAGAGATGCACGACCTGTTCGCGGCCGGCGCCGACATCGTGCAGATCGATGAGCCTTACCTGCAGGCGCGCGCCGAGAAAGCACAGCGCTTCGCGGTGCGCGCCATCAACCGCGCGGTGCAGGGCGCGCCCGGCGTGACCGCGCTGCACACCTGCTTCGGATACGCGCATATCGTGCACGACCGGCCGCACGGCTACCCGTTCCTGGCCGAGCTTGCCGAGACGGACGTCGACCAGATCTCGCTGGAATCCGCGCAGCAGAACGTCGACCTGGCGATCCTGCGCGACCTGCCCGAGAAGACGCTGATCGTCGGCGTCCTGGACCTCGCCGATGAGAGCCCGGTCGAGGACGTGGCGACCGTGGCCGCACGCATCCGGCGCGCCCTCGACATCGTGCCGCCGGAACGCCTGGTGCTGGCGCCGGACTGCGGCATGAAATACCTGCCCCGCGCGAAGGCCTTCGCCAAGCTGAGGGTGCTCGCGCAGGCGGCGGCCGAGGTGCGCGGAGAGGTTTAACTAAAGAGAATCCCCCTCCCCAACGGGGAGGGTTGGGGTGGGGGACACCTGACCCCCACCCGCGCTCTCCGAGCGCGACCTCCCCGGAGGGGAGGTGGACGTGTTACACCGGCACCCCGGCGCCCCAGAGCTCGCGCGCCACTTTGCCGACCAGCTCCAGCTTGGCGCGCTGGTCGTCGGGCGTGACCTTGTTGCCTTCCAAGGTGGAGGCGAACCCGCACTGCGGGCTGAGCGCCAAACGTTCCATCGGCACGTACCGCGACGCCTCCTCGATCCTGCGCTTGAGCTCCTCATCGCTTTCCAACCGCGGCTTCTTGGTGGTCACCAGCCCAAGCACCGCGACGCGGTCTTCGGGAAGGTGCTGGAGCGGCTCGAAGCCACCCGAGCGGCGGTCGTCGTACTCGAGCAGGAAGCGCTGGAAGCGCGTCCTCTCGAAGATGCGGGCGATGGGTTCGTAGTCGCCCTCCGCATAGAACTTGCTCTGGTTGTTGCCGCGGCAGATGTGGAGCCCAAAGGTCACGCCCGGGTGCCCCTCGATGATCGCGTTGTCCAGCTCGATGCAGAGGTCGATCACCTTCTCGGGATCGCTGCCGCGCTGCCGGTAGCCCTCGCGCATCTTCGCGTCGAGCAGCGCACCGTACTGCGGCCCGTCGATCTGGATGTAGGTGCAGCCCAGGCGCACCAGCTCCTCCACCTCGCGCCGCGAGACGTCCACGATGTCCGCCAGGAACGCGTCCCTGGTCGGGTAAGCGCCGGCCGACTGCTTGGGGTCGTAGTAGGCGGCCGCCTGCTGCGCGCTGATCATGGTGACCTTGCCCGCCTTGGCGGCAACCGCGCGCAGGAAGACCCACTCCTCGCCGCACATGCTCCGCCGCCAGCGCAGCTTCTCGACCACCACCGGGCGCTTGAAGACCAGCTCCTCGCCCTTTTCGTCACGGAAGGGAATCGCCCAGCCGCCCTCCCTGTCGAAGCCGTCGAACGACTCGACCAGGTGCCCGTAGAACGCGTAACGGCGCAGCTCGCCGTCGGTGATCACGTCGATGCCGGCGTCCTCCTGCAGCCGGATCGCGGCGACCACCTCCCGGTCCTCCTCACGCTTGAAATCGGCCGCGCTCATCTGGCCGCTCTCGACGCGGCTCCGCGCCTCCTTCAAAGAGTCCGGTCGTAGCAGGCTGCCCACCACCTCGGCGCGAATGCTCATCTGTTCACCTCAGCCTTCAAGAATGGCCTGAATGTAAGTCCAGCAGCAGCGGAAGGTCGGCCGCCCGCCGAAGATCACGTCCATCGCCTTGCGGATCAGGGCCAGCCGGTCCCCCTCGGCCTCCACAGTGGGAGCCCGCCCCTCCACCCTGGCCGAGCCGCCGACCCAGCCCAGCACCGCCTCGTGGTAGGCGCGCAGAAACTCGAACCAGTCGTCGACGTCGGCCACGATGGTCGTCTCGGTCACCTCGGGCGCCGCGAAACCGACCTTCGCCAGCTCATCGACGTAGAAGTCGAGGGGCCGCGGCGCCACGAAGACGCGGTCGCGGAACTCGAGATGCCTGCCCATGCGCTCGGGGTCGTCCAGCACCTCCCGATAGGCCGCGTACTTGGGATCGGTGCGCACCAGGCCGGTGGCGACCTCGTGCACCACGTACACGGTCTCGTCCAGGATCCACTCGCCGGGCCGTGCCCGCGGGTTGCGGATGTTGCCGGAATTGATGAAGACCTGGCCGCCCGGCCGCAGGACGCGCGCCCAGGAGCGCAGCGTCGGCGCCAGGTCGGCGTAGAGGTGGATGGCGTTGGTCGACACCAGGGCATCCACCCGCCGCTCGCGCAGCGGCACGTCCAGCACCTCGTCCAGAGCCTGCAGGCGCCCTTCCTCTTTGAGGAATCGCAGCCACCTGTAGGCGACCCGCGGATCATCGCGCAGGCGGTCAAGCGCCACCCGCAGGAACTTGGGCGAGCTGTCCACGATGATCATCCCGACCTGGCGGTCGAAGATGCGCAGCCGCAGCCGGTCGAGCAGGATCCCGGTGCCGCCCGAGTAGTCGACCAGCACGTCGCCCTCCTCGAGTGCGCCCGCCAGCTGCTCGACGGTGGGGTCGAGGTTCCGATACCAGCCGTGGTTGTCCACGCTGTCGTACTGGCGGCCGGAGGGGTCGACGTCCTGCCGCACCCACTCCTCGTCGGGGATTCGGGCGAAGCCCGGCGGCCAGCGGAAGGGCCGCCGGCGCCGCCCTCGCGATGGCGCCGCGACCGGACGGCTCAGCTCCCGGTGCAGGTTGACGAGCGTGTCCACCATGGCCGGTGCCCGCCGTCCCCAGCCGCACTCGGTAGCCACCCCGAAGCCGCCCAGGAATTCGCGCGCGGCGGCCACCCGGCGCCGGGCGCCGTCCGGCCCGTCCTCGGGATACAGGAGCCCCAGGTAGAGCTCGGTCTCCGGCCGCAGGTTCAGCTGCTCGAGGGGCGCGTAGAACTTGGTGTCGGTGCGCTCCCGCGAGATGGGCATGTGGATCCAGCTCAGCGGCCGGCCCAGGCTCGCAGACAGCGCGTTGGCGATCTCCACCAGCCGGCCCAGGTCGCGGGGCTCGCGGTGGAAACCTTGCAGGGTGTCGCCGTAGCACAGGTGGAAGCCCAGCTCGACCTCGGCAGGCACCCGGCGGCTGATCCGGAGCAGCCGTTCCAGGATGCCGGCTTTGACGTCCTCGAACCAGGTCGGGAAAGCGCCCTCCAGCATGCCGAACTCGAAGTTGGTGTCCCACTGGATCCCCAGCTGGTCGGCCGGAATGCCGGCCAGGATCTCGTCCAGCTCGGCCATCATGCGCGCCTCATACGGAGGCTCCACCCGGGCCTGGTCGGGCAGCGCCACGAAGGCGCTGATCGGCGCCAGCGGGGTGGGCAGGCAGACCTGGAAGCGGCAGCCGGCCGGCACCACCCCGTCGCGCTTCAGGACGGCGAACTCTCTGTAGGACGCGCGCGCCGCCGCCGCGTAGCCGAGGGATCCGAAATGCAGCCCGGCCGGGTCCACGCCCGGGCGCAGCTGCAGGCGCGGCAGCGGCCGGTAGAAGCCGGCCACCGGGGGGCCCACCTCGAACTCGGGCCGCGAGCTGAGTACCGGGTACTGCCAGACGATCCAGTCGGAGCGCGGCCCGGTCTCGCCGTCGGGCAACCGGCGCAGGCGGTCGCCGAGGTTGGCCGCCATCACGCGGAAAGCGCTCTCCGGGCTGGCCAGCGGCAGGCTGCCGACCAGGTGCACGCCCAGCGGCGTGTAGGCGGCGGCGGTCGCGGCAGGTTCGGATCGGCTGGCGGTGGTCCGCACCCCAAACACAATCCTGCCCTACGATCGCAAGTTAGGGTGAGCGGCGTTCCGCGCGCGGAAACCGTCGGTAGCCTGCTGCGACCGTCGGCGCTGCTGGAGGCTCGACGCGCCGCAGAGGCCGGATTGCGGGAGCTCGAAGACGCGGCGGTGCTGGACGCCATCCGGCTGCAGCAGGAGGCGGGGCTGGACGTGATCACCGACGGCGAGCTGCGGCGGCGCGGCTGGGCGGTGACCACCGAGGCGCTGGACGGCTTCGAGCCGCGCCCGGGCGGTCCCGGGCTCAGATGGCGCGACGAAGAGGGAGAGGCCGGCGAGGCGATCTTCGGCCCCGACGGCTATCCGACCGTCGTGCGCCGAGTGCGCCCGGCGCCGCGCGACGTCACTTGCGACTACACCTTCCTGCGCGAGCACGCTCGGGCGCGCACCAAGTTCTCGCTGCCCGCGCCCAGCTACCACCGCCGCTTCTGGTACGGCGAGCACTCGGCCGCCGCGTACGCGACCTGCGAGGAGTTTCTGGAAGACGTGCGCGATTTTCAGCGCGGGCTGGTCGCGAAACTGATCGACCTCGGCTGCGACTATCTGCAGCTGGACGCGCCCAACTACGGCACGCTCTGCGACACCGACAATCGCCGGATGATGGAGGCGCGGGGCCACGACCTCGACGCTGAGCTGGCCTTCGACATCGCGCTCGACAACTCACTCTTCGCCGGCTTTACCGGCATCACCCGCGCGCTCCACGTCTGCCGCGGCAACGCCGCCGGCAAATGGCACTCGACGGGCGGCTACGCGACCATCGCGCCGCAGCTCTTCTCCGGCCTCGACGTGGACGCGCTGCTGCTCGAGTACGACTCCGAACGCGCCGGCGACTTCGAGCCGCTGCGCCATGTGCGCCCAAGCACGGTCGCCGTGCTCGGCCTGCTCACCACCAAGACCGGCCGCCTCGAGGATGCGGCGGAGGTGGAGGCGCGGATCCAGGAAGCCGCGCGGATCAAGCCGCTGGCGGAGCTGGCGCTGAGCCCGCAGTGCGGCTTCGCCTCGGTTGCGGTGGGGAACCCGGTCACGCCGGAGGAGCAGCGAGCCAAACTGGAGCTGGTCGGCCAGGTGGCCCGCCGCGTGTGGCCGTGACGGAACCCGGCCCGGTCCTGCTCACCGCGCGCGGCATCACGGTGGCGTTCGGCCGCTTCCTGGCCGTGGCCGCTGTCGACTTCGAGGTCCGGGAGGGAGAGCTGCACGCGCTGGTCGGTCCCAACGGCGCCGGCAAGAGCACGTTCCTGAACGTGCTCGGGGGGCAGATCCTGCAGACGGCGGGCGAGATCGAGTTCCTGGGCCGGCCGCTGGGCCGCACGACCCCCCACCGCCGGGCCCGCATCGGCATCGGCCGCTCCTTCCAGCTGACCTCGGTGATCGCGGGCTTCAGCTGCCTGGAGAACGTGGTGCTGGCGGTCGAGGCACGCCACGGCATGCTGGGCATGCTGCGGGCGCGGCCCCGCGGTGAGGACGCCCAGCGAGCGCGCGAGCTGCTGGACCTGGTGGGGCTGGGCAGCCGGGCCGAGGTCCCGGCCGACGAGCTGGGCCACGGCCAGCAGAAGCAGCTGGAGGTGGCGATGGCGCTCGGCCGCGGTCCGCGCATCCTGCTCCTGGACGAGCCCACGTCGGGCCTCACCGAGCACGAGCGCCAGTCGCTGGGCGGCCTGCTCCAACGCGTGGCCGGACGCTCGACGATCGTGATGGCCGAGCACGACGTGGAGTTCGTGCGCCGGGTGGCGACCCGGGTCACCGCCTTCAACCTGGGCCGCAAGATCGCCGAGGGATCTCCCGACCAGGTTTTCGAAGACCCGACCGTCAAGGAGGTCTTCCTGAGAGGAGCGGCGGCGGTTGCTTGAGATCGAGGACCTCCACGCCTTCTACGGCCGCAGCCACGTCGTGCAGGGCGTCTCGCTGCGGGTGGAGGCAGGGGAGGGCGTGGGCCTGGTCGGTCACAACGGCGTGGGCAAGACCACCACCCTGAAGGCGATCATGGGCATGGGCCCGCGGACGGCCGGCCGCATCGCCTTCGCCGGCCGCGAGCTGCGCGGCCCGGCCCACCGCAGGGCCCGGCTGGGACTCGGCTTCGTGCCCGACGCCGAGGCCGTCTTCGCCGACATGACGGTCGAGGAGAACATCCGGGCCGCGGCCATGGTCCACCGCAACGGCGACCAGCAGGCCTGCCTGGACGCGGCCTACGCGCTGTTCCCGATGCTGGAGGCTCGCCGCCGGCAGTTCGCGGGAACGCTCTCGGGCGGCGAGCAGAAGGCGCTCACGCTGGCCCGCGGCCTGGCGCTCAAGCCGCGCCTGATATTGGTCGACGAGCCAAGCGAGGGCCTGATGCCGAGGAACGTCGACGTGGTGGCACAGGCGCTGCACAAGGCGATCGAGCAGGGCATCGGCGTGCTGGTGGTGGACGCCTCTTTCCAGCTGCTGAAGACGGTCTGCCGGCGGCTCTACGTGATGAAGCAGGGCCGCATCACCGGCGCCTACGGCCTGGACGAGTTCCCGACCGCGGACCGGCTGGTGGGCGCCTACCTGACGGGCGGCGAGAGGTGATGGAGCACGTCATCGTGGCCTGCCTCAACGGGCTGGTGGTCGGGGCCTCGATCGCGCTGGTGGCCGCCGGGCTGGCGCTGCTGTTCGGCGTGCTCGGCATTCTCAACTTCGCGCAGGGCGACTTTTTCATGATCGGCGCCTACATCCTGTGGCTGAGCGTCCGCCAGGGCATCAGCTTCTGGCTGGCGCTGGTGATCGCGGTGGTGGTGGTCGGGCTGGTCGGCGGTCTGGCCCTGATGGGGGCGCTCTGGCCGCTCCGCGACCGCCCGCAAGCACTGGTCCTGCTGGCCACCATCGGCTTCAGCCTGATCGTCGAGCAGCTGGCGGCCGGCCTGGTCGGCGCCGACGCCAAGCCGGTGGCGGCGCCGATCGGGATGCGGATCGCCGTCGGCGGCACCCAGTACCCCGCCTACGACCTCTTCGTGGTGCTGGCAGCCGCCCTGGTGCTGGCGGGCGGCTTCCTGTTCCTGAAGTACATGCGCTACGGGATCTGGCTGCGGGCGGTGGCGCAGAACCAGCGGATGGCCAGCGCCCTCGGCCTGCCCGTGCCCCGCATATATGCCGTCGCCTTCGTGGTCAGCGCCGCCCTGGCCGCCGTCGCCGGCTCGCTGCTGGTGCCGCTGACCGGCGTCTACCCGACCGTGGGGCTGGACATCACGCTCAACGCCTTCATCGTGGTGATCGCGGGCGGGCTGGGCAATTTCCGGGGCGCCGCGCTGATCGCGCTCGGCCTGGGCGTGGCCGAGTCGCTGGGCTCGATCTTCATCCCCGGCGCCGGGGTCCAGGTGGCCGTCTTCGCGCTGGTCATCCTGCTGGTGATCGGCCGGGCCCGGCTGCGGCCGGTGACGGTGAGATTGTGACCCGAGCTCGGTCGCTGGCGGCCGTGGTGGTGGTGCTCGTGCTGGCGCTCCTGGTCGTGCCGCCGGTTTACGGCCAGTACCTGCCGCAGCGGCTCGCCGACTACCTGGTCTTCGGGCTGCCCGCCCTCGCCGTGGGGCTGATCGCGGGCCAGGCCCGGCTGCTGAACATCGGCGTGGGCGCCACCTTCGGGGTCGCCGCCTACGTGGTCGCCATGCTCTCCCACCGCGGCGTCCTCAACCCGTTCGAGCTGATGCTGGCGGCCCTGGCCAGCGGGGTGCTGATCTCTGGCCTGTTCGCGATCTACGCGGTGGTGGCCACCGGCCTCGAGTACCTGCTGCTGACGCTGCTGACCACCTCGGCCTTCTTCACCCTGCCGCTGCTCGCGGTCACCGTGACCGGCGGCGAGAACGGCCTGGGGGTGGAGGGCCCGGTGCAGGTCTCGTTCGGACTTGACCCGCTGCAGGGCAGCGGCTTCTATTGGCTTCTCTGCATCGTCACCGTCTTCTGGTGTGGCCTCTCTTGGTACCTGCTCTCGGCCCGGGTCGGGCGCGCCACCATCGCGATCGGACGCAACCCGGTGCGCGCCGCGGCGATGGGCTATTCGGTCCACGCCTATCGGGTCTGGGTGACGCTCTTCTCCGGGCTGATCGCGGCCAGCGGCGGGTGGCTCTACGCGCTGGCCCACGCGTTCGTCTTCCCCGACCTGCTGGGGCTGGCCAACTCGCTGAACGCGGTGCTCTACTCGCTGGTGGGCGGGGTGGACTACGTGCTGGGGCCGCTGCTGGGGACCGCCGGCCTGCGCTTCCTGGCCGAGGAGGCCGGCCAGCAGACGACCCAGTCGCAGATCTATATCGGGATCGCCCTGCTGCTGGTCGTCTACCTGCTGCCGGACGGCGTCACCGGACGCCTGCGGCAGCTGCTGCACCTGCGCCGGGCGCGCCATCTGGAGGAGATGGTGGAGGTGCCGGAGACGGGTGCGACCCTGAAGACCGTGGAAGAGACCGAAGGCGTCCAGAATCTGGAACTTGGGAGGTAGACGCATGAAGCCCACTGTGATCGCGGCCGTGGCGGGTCTGCTGGTAGCCGCGTGCGGCGGCAGCACCCCGGCCGGTCCCACCCAGGCCAACGGGTCGCCCATCACGATCGGGGTGCTCGACGACCACGCGGCCAGCACCGCCGTCGAGGGCGCCGAGATGCAGGTCAACACCGACCTCGCGGTGGCGCAGGTCAACGCCGCCGGCGGCGTCCACGGCCACCCGCTCAAGGTGGTCTACGCGGACCCTCAGGCCGCCCCCGACCAGGCCGTCAGCCAGGCCCAGAGCCTGGTCCAGCAGCAGAACGTGGACGTGCTGATGGGCGGCGTGCTGAGCAGCGAGTGCCTGGGCGTGGAGAACCTGGTGCCGCGGCTCCAGGTCGTCTACCTGTCCTCGACCGGCTGCGCCGCCGAGGCGTTCACCAGCATGCAGTGCAACAGCTACAGCTTCCGATTCAATGCCACCGGCCGCCAGACCACCATCCCGCTGGCGACCTACATGGTCAACACCTACGGCAAGCACTGGGGGATCATCTATCCGGACTACGCGCTCGGGCAGTCGAACCTGGCGGCGTTCAAGGTCGGGCTGCAGGCGGCGGGCGGTGACCTGGTGTCGAACCAGACCATCCCCATCCCCTACCCCGAGTCCAACATGACCCCCTACATCAGCAAGATCGCCACCGATGGCTCCATCAGCGGGTTGATCAACAGCGAGGTCTCGGCCGACCTGGTCCGCTCGTCGCAGGTGATCTCGCAGTTCGGGATCAGCGGCAAGCTGCCGGTCGTCATGTTCCTGGGCAAGGACCGCTTCGCGGGCGTCTACCCGGACTCGCTGACAGGCGCCGTGGGCTACCTGCCCGAGCTCTCCGACTCGCCGTCCGACAACAAGGCCGACATCGCCTACCACGCCGCCTTCCGCAAGCAGCTGGCGAGCGAGCCCGCCAACATCGTGACGACGCTGGGGGGCGCCGACAAGGCGGTTCCCGGCCAGCTCGGCTACCAGGCCTTCACCGGGATCATGGCCTTGAAGGAGGCCATGATCGCGTCCAACTTCACGGGCAAGGCCAACACCCAGGCCCTGATCAAGTCGCTCTCCACCCTGAAGATGAAACAGGGCCCCGACGCGCCGGCAGGCGACATCGTGATGAATGCCAGCGACCACCAGGCCGTGCAGAGCATCTACATCGTCAAGATCAACGGCCAGCAGGAGCAGGTCATCTCCACGATCACGGCCGACAAGATGCCCCCCATCGGCAACTGCCAGGTCAAATGAATGAGGCTGCACAGCCGACCACCACTCTGAGCGACGCCCTGGACCGGCTCGGCATCGCCGGGCAGGTCCTGGGCATCCGGCCGCTGGACCGCAGCTTTCGGGTCGCCGGGCGCGCTTTCACGGTCCGCACGGCGCCCACCGCGGTGAGCGGCGCCTCGGTCGGCGACTACATCGACGACGTGCCGGCCGGCGAGGTCGTGGTGCTCGACAACGCCGGCCGCCTGGATGGCACCGTATGGGGCGACCTGCTCACGATCGCGGCCCACCGCCGGCGGCTGGGCGGCACCGTCATCCACGGCGTGTGCCGCGATTCCGAGCGGAGCCTGGAGCTTGGCTACCCGATCTTCAGCCGCGGCGTCTACATGCGCACCGGCCGCGGGCGGGTGCAGTTCGACGGCCTGCAGGTGCCGGTCTCGCTGGGCGAGGTGCGCGTGGAGCCGAGCGATCTCCTGGTCGGCGACGCCGACGGGCTGGTGGTCATCCCTCGCAGCCGCGAGGAGGAGGTGCTGGCGCTGGCCGCCGAGATCGCGGAGATGGAGACCCGCATCCGCGAGGAGATCGAGAAGGGGGAGCGGCTGGCCGACGCCCGCCAGCGGCACCGCTACTTCCAGCTCCAGAGCCGCGGCTAGACAGCATCATTGGCGGTCCTGATCACCGGCGGGATGGGCTTCGTCGGCCTGCACGCCGCCCGCTGCTTCCTGGACGCTGGCAGCCGTGTCCTGCTGACCCGATATCGGACCTGGCGGGCGCCCGACATCCTGGCCGCGGAGCTTGGCGGCGACCACCTGGCGGTCGAGCAGGTCGACCTGGCGGATGGCTGGGCGCTGCTGGAGGTGGTGCGCCGGTACGGGGTCCGCAGCCTCTTGCACCTGGCCGGCCCGCCCCTGGACACGCCGCCCGCGGCGGCCTACACCGCCGCTCTCACCGGCCTGATCAACGTCCTGGAAGCGGCGCGCCAGCAGGGCCTGGAGAGGGTCACCGTCGCCAGCTCGATCGCGGTCTACGCCGGCGCCGGGCCCGGGCCCTGGCACGAGGAGCAGCCGCTGCCCGCGGCCTCCGGCAACCAGGTCGGGGCCATCAAGAAGGCGGTCGAGGCGCTGGCGCTGGACTATGGCTCCCACACCGGCCTGGACGTGCGCGTGATCCGGCTGGCCGGAATCTACGGCCCGCTCTACCACAGCATGGCCAACCTGCCCAGCCGGCTCTGCCACGCGGCCGTGGCCGGCCGGCAGCCGGACCTGCGCGACGTGCGCCCGGCCGCCGACCTCTGCTACGTCAAGGACGCGGCGGCCGGCATCCAGCGGCTGCACGCCGCGACGCGGCTGCACTACCCGATCTACAACCTGGGCTCGGGGCGCGCCGCTACCACCCAAGAGCTGGTCGCGGCGGTGGCGCGGGCGGCGCCCGAGGCTCATTTCGAGCTCCATGCAGAGGATCCGCCGGCCGCAGGCTGGATGGACATCTCGCGCGCTCAGCGCGACGCCGATTACAAGCCGGGATACGACCTCGACGCGGGGATCGCCGACTACATCGCCTGGCTCAAGGGGCACACTGAGTGACGAATGCCTGAAGAGGCTTGGCGAGCCATCGCCGGCGCTGTCGACATGCACGTGCACGTGGCGCCGGATGTCATCGAGCGGCGCCTCAGCGACCTCGACCTGGCGTCAGAGTTCTTGACGCACGGCCTCCGCGGTTTCGTGCTCAAGTCGCACTACGTCCCCACGGCCGAGCGGGCGGCCGTGGTGCGGCAGGTCCGGCCCGGCATCGAAGCCGTCGGCTCGATCACGCTCAACCACGCGGTGGGCGGCCTCAACCCGGCGGCCCTGGAGATCTCGGCGCGGCTGGGCGCCCGGGTGGTCTGGATGCCGACGGTGGACGCCGCCAACGAGTGGACGGCTCGGCCCGTGAACGCTCCCCCGCCGGCCTGGGGCGCGGTGCAGGCGGAGCTGATGGCGCGGGCCGGCTATCCCGCCCCGATCTCGCTGCTCGATCCGGCCGGCCAGCTCACGGCGCCCGCCTCCGAGTGCCTGGAGCTGGCGCTCGCCCACGGGATGGTGGTGGCCACAGGTCACATCGGGCGGGCGGAGGTGTTCGCGCTCGTCGAGCGGGTGCGGGCGGGCGACGGCGCCGTGGTGGTCACGCACGCCGAGTTCCCCAGCCTCAACTTGAGCGCGGGCGAGCAGCTGGAGCTGACCCGGCGCGGGGCCTTCATCGAGCACTGCTTCACGACCGCGCACACCGGCAAGACGACCTGGGACACTTTGATCTCCAACATCCGGGCGACCGGGCCGCAGCAGGTGGTCATCTCCACCGACCTCGGCCAGACGACCAACCCGCCGGTGGCCGCCGGCCTGGCCGAGTTCGCCGAGCGCCTGCTGGCCGCCGGTTTCTCGTCGGCCGCGGTGACGCGGATGGCGGTGACCAACCCGTGCCAGCTTCTCGGCATCGGGATAGTTCAGGAGGTTTGACGCGATGGCAGAGATCGTGCTCGGCGTCGCCGCCTCGCACAGCCCGCAGCTGAGCACGCCGGCCGAACTCTGGCGCCTGCACCAGGAGCGCGACCGCCAGAACCGGGACCTGCGCTTTCGCGGGCAGGTCTATGACTACGAAGGGCTCCTGCAAGCGCGCCAGGGCGAGCACCTCGACGCCCAGATCGATGACGCGGTCTGGGCCGAGAAGCACGCCCGCTGCGACCGGGCGATCGACGCCCTGGCCGAGACACTGGCCGAGACCGCGCCCGATCTGGTGGTCATCATCGGCGACGACCAGCGCGAACTCTTCCTGGACGACGGCATGCCCACGCTGGCCATCTTCTGGGGTGAGAGCGTGGAGAGCATCCCCAAGCCGGAGGAGGAGCTGCCGCCCTCGCTGCGCCCGGCGCGCTGGGCCAACTACGGCGAGCAGCGCGAGAGCTACCGCTGCGTGCCCGAGCTCGGCCGCCACATGGTCGAGCGGATGATGATCGAGGGCTTCGACGTGGCGCAGCTGCGGGAGCAGCCGGCGGGCCGCTCGATCGGGCACGCCTTCAACTTCGTCAGGATCCGGCTGATGCGGGACCACGCCGTGCCGATGGTCCCGGTCCTGGTCAACACCTACTTCCCGCCCAACCAGCCCACCGCCGCGCGCTGCTACGCCTTCGGCCAGGCGATCCGGCGCGCGGTCGAGTCCTGGGACGACGGGTCGCGGGTGGCGATCGCCGCCTCGGGCGGGCTCAGCCACTTCGTGATCGACGAGGAGCTGGACCAGCGCGTCCTCGAGGCCTTCCGGGCGCGGGACTCGGCGCGGCTGGCCGCCATCCCACAGGAGGAGCTGATGTCGGGCACCTCCGAGATCCGCAACTGGGTGGTGGTGGCGGGAGCCACCGAGCACCTCGAGCTGGAGGTGCTGGACTACGTGCCCACCTACCGCAGCCCGGCCGGCACCGGCTGCGGCATGGGCTTCGCCCGTTGGAGCTGAGGGAGCTCGCCGGGTTCGGAGCGGCCACCGTCTTCGAGGCCGCCGGCGCCGCCGGCGGGCTGGATGCCGGAGTGCGCGCGGTCTGGAAGGGCGCGGCCTGCTGCGGTCCGGCGCTGCCCGTGGAATGCGCCGCCGGCGACAACCTGGCGATCCACCGCGCGGTGGCGGCGTGCTCCGGCGGAGAGGTCCTGGTGGTGGCCGCGCAGGGCCACCTGGCGGGCTACTGGGGCGAGGTGCTGACGGTGGCGGCCCTGGCCCGCGGCGTTGCCGGGCTGGTGATCGATGGCGGGGTGCGGGACGTGGAGGCGCTGGAACGGCACCGGTTCCCTGTCTTCGCCCGCGGCATCTCCATCCAGCGCACGGTCAAGCACGAGCCGGGGCGCTATGGCGAGCCGGTCGTCTGCAGCGGGGTGCTCGTGGGGCCCGGTGACGTCGTGGTCGCGGACTCCGACGGCGTGGTGGTGGTCGCCCGCGATCGCGCGGCCGAGGTGCTCGAGAAGTCGCGCGCCCGCGCCGAGCGCGAGCTCGAGATGATGGCGCGCCTGCGCGAGGGCGAGCTGACGCTCGACCTGCTCGGCCTGCGGCCTGGGTGAACTCCTCCCCGCTGCGCGGGGAGGTGCCGAGCGCAGCGAGGCGGAGGGGACGGTCGACCCCCTCCCCGCCCTTCGGGCGGACCTCCCCACAAATGGGGAGGAGTCCGGTCAGAGCTCGAAGAAGACCGTCTCCCACAACTCCTCCCCGCTGCGCGGGGAGGTGCCGAGCGCAGCGAGGCGGAGGGGACGGTCGACCCCCTCCCCGCCCTTCGGGCGGACCTCCCCACAAATGGGGAGGAGTCCGGTCAGAGCTCGAAGAAGACCGTCTCCCCCTCGCCCTGCAGCCGGATGTCGAAGCGCAAGATGCCACCTTCGTCGCGCGCGACCAGGGTGGCGCGCCGGTCACCGGCCAGCTCCAGCGCCGGGTCGGCGGCGTTGGCCGCCTCCTCGTCGGGGAAGTAGAGCCTGGTCGCCAGCTGGCGCAGCAGCCCGCGCGCGAACACGTAGAGCTCGAGGTGGGGGGCGTGCGAGCCGTTGGCCGGCGGCTTGCTGACCACGAAGTGGAAGACCCCCTCCGGATCGGTCCGGCAGCGCGCGAACTCCTCCCCCTGCCAGACCTCGATCAGCCCATCCGGCACGGGCTCCCCGGCGCCGTCCAGCAGCTGGCCTTCGATGCGCACCCCATCCCCGGACACGGCCCTGGTGTCATCAGGGAAAGGCATCGCGAACCCAAAGAACGGCCCCACCGTCTGCGACGGCGTCGGACCCTGCCCGGCCAAGAAGCTCAGGCTTCCATCGGCGTGGCGTCGCGACCCCGCAGGACGATGTCCCAGCGGTAGCCCAGCGCCCACTCGGGCTGGGTCACCTCGCGGTCGAACGCGGCCACCAGGCGCTCGCGTCCGCGCGGGTCGGGGATGGCCTCCAGGATCGGATCCTGGGGGATCAACGGGTCGCCGGGGAAATACATCTGCGTCACCAGGCGGCTCGACAGCTGCGATCCGAAGAGCGAGAAGTGGACGTGCGCCGGCCGCCAGGCGTTGTGGTCGTTGCGCCAAGGGTAGGCGCCGGGTTTGACGGTCACGAACCGGTACCGGCCCTCCGCGTCGGTCAGGCAGCGGCCGGCGCCTGTGAAGTTGGGGTCGAGAGGCGCCGGGTGCTGATCGGAGGGGTCCACGTAACGGCCGGCCGCGTTGGCCTGCCAGATCTCGACCAGCGTGCCCCGCACCGGCCGCCCGTCCGAGTCCAGGACGCGGCCGGTCAGGATGATGCGCTCGCCCAGCGGCTCGCCCGCGTGCTGGCGGGTGAGGTCGGCGTCCTCCGGCCGCACTGGAACACGGCCGTACACCGGGCCCGGGATCGTGTGGAACCACTCCGACGGCAGCCGGACCAACGGCTGCTTGGGTGCCCGTAGGACGGTCGACCGATAGGCCGGCCACAGGTACGGCGGCTCGAAGGCCTCTTCCGTGGTCTGGGCGCTCATGACGGCACTCCCACCGCGGCCCGATAGCGCGGGAAGACGGTCCTGGGGTTCTCCTCGAATATCCGCCGCCGGTCGTCGTCGGTGAGCCAGGAGATGGACTCGATGACCGGCCTCAGGTCGTCGAGCCATCTGCCCGTCTCCGGATCCTTGGCTGACCCCGACCCCGGGTTCTCGGTCCCGAACAGGCAGCGGTCGGTGCCCACGATGCGGAACAGCAGGTCGAGCGACTCCTGGTTGTAGAGCACGGTGTCGAAGTACAGCTTGCGCAGGCTGTCGTCGAAGGATTCCAGCTGCGGTTGCGCATCCCGCTCGCGGATCCGGTGCGCGCGCCAGCGGCCGATCTGGTAGGGCACGGATCCGCCGCCATGTGAAACGATCAGCCGCAGCCGCGGGAAGACCTGGAACACGCGGCTCTCGACCTTGCAAAGGTTGATGACGGCGATGCTCTCTTCGGTGATGAAGTGCGCGCTGTAAGACTCGCGAAAGTTGCGGCACGACGTCGAGTGCACGAGGCCCGGCACATCGAGCTCGACCATCTTCTCGTACAGCGGAAACCAGTACTCGTCGTCGAGGGTGGGCATCAGGCCGGTGCCCTCGGTGGGATCGGGATTGATCAGGCAGCCGATGAAGGCGTGCTCGGTCACGCAGCGCTCCAGCTCTTCGACGCACGCGCGAATGTCGGCGCCGGGTGTTTGCGGAAGTCCGCAAACACCGCGGAACACATCCGGAAACGCTTTGCAGTTGCGCGCGATGATGTCGTTGTTCGCCTGCACCCACCAGCGCACGATCGACTCGGGAGATTCGGAGTGCATCAGTTGAAAAGGACGCGGTGACAGGAACTGCACGTCGGTGCCCACCGACTTCAGCAGATCGATGTGTTTCAGCGCCGCCTGCTGCATCTTCTCGTCGCTGATGCCGGGGTTCCCGCGACCGTGGTAACCGCGGCTGGCGATCAGGTTCGACTTGTACGCGTAGAGCTCGGGCGGGGCCGAGACATGCCCGTGGACGTCGATGATCATTTATCCGTCCTCCAGCTTCTGCCGGCTCACGATCCGACCACGGCTACCAGCTCGCACTGCAGCAGCATCCCGCCGCGCAGGTCCCACACCAGCGTGTGCCGCGCCGGCCGGTCCGACTCGTCGGGGAAGGCTTTGAGCCATTCCCGATTCAGGTCGTCGCGGTAGGCATCGTCCTTGATGTACACCGTCATCCGGGCCACGTCGTCGAGGCCGGCGCCCGCCTCCTCGAGCAGCGTGCGCACGTGTTGGAACATGAGCTCCGCCTGGCGCGCGGCGTCGGGCGGGAGGGAGCCGTCGGCGGGGTCCTTGCCCGAGATCCCGGAGGAGAAGACCAGGTTGCCCAGGCGGACGCCCATGGGTATCGGAGCGTTGTGCGTCACGCCGGGCACTTCCAGCCGCTGCCGCCTGCCCACGCCTGGTTCATATTAGGACCCGTGTCCGCGCTGCTGGTGGTGGGCGCGCACGCGGCCGACTTCGTCTGGCGCGCCGCCGGCGCGATCGCGCTCCACACGGCGGCCGGCGGCCGCGCGGCGGTGGTGGCGCTCTCCTACGGCGAGCGCGGGGAGTCCGGCGACCTCTGGAAGGAGCCCGGACAGACGGTCGAGAAGGTGAAGCGGATGCGTCACGAGGAGTGCACGCGGGCCGCGGCCGCGGTCGGGGCGGAGTTCGTGCCCTTCGACCTCGGCGACTACCCGCTCGAGGTCCCGGCGGCGGCGTTGGAGCGGCTGGTTGCGCTGATGCGCGAGCTGCAGCCGGAGATCCTGGTCACGCATACGCCGGTCGACCCCTTCAACCCCGATCACCCGGTCGCCTTCACCGCGGCCGATCGCGCGCGCAAGCTCGCGATGGGCGCCGCCGGCGTGGCCAGCGCGTTCAAGACCATCAAGCCGCCGCGCTTGTACCTGTTCGAGCCGCACCATCCGGAGCAGTGCGGGTTCCAGCCCAACACCTTCGTCGACTACACGGCCGTCGCCGACCGCAAAGAGGCCGCGATGGCGGCGATGGCTGCGCAGTCATACCTGCGCGACCACTACCGGGAACGCGGCGCGCAGCGCGCGGTGCAGGCGCGCTATTTCGGCGCCGGACCGGAGACCAAGCTGGCGGAGGCCTTCCAGCTGACGACCCCGCGGCTCACGTCAGGGCTCTAGCTTCAGCAGCCGCTCCGCGTTGCGGTGATAGATCTTGGCGCGCGCGTCGTCGCTGATCTCCAGCCCGTCGAGGATGCCGATGGTGAGACGCGGATAAAGCGAGCCGCCCTCCGGATCGAACGGGCAGTCCGACGCGAACAGGACGCGATCCTCGCCGAAGAAGTCGAGCCCGCAGACGGTCGCGGCGCGCGCGCCGAAAAGCGCGGTGTCCGCATAGAAGTTCTGCTTGAAGTAATCGAACGGACGCTTTTCGAGAGAAGCGCGGAGCGCGAAGTAATCCTCGTCGGTCGTGCGCTCGCCGAGCACGTCCCAGCCGTAGGCAACGCGACCCTCCAGGTAGGGGACCAGCCCGCCCATGTGATGCGTGATCACCTTCAGGCCCGGCAGGCGGTCGAACACCCTGGAGAAGACCAGGCGCGCCATGGCGGCGCTGGTCTCGTATGGCCAGCCCAAAGTCCACCAGATCTCGAATCGCGACTTCGGCTCGCTGGCGTAATCGGAGGAGCCGGCGCCGCGCGCGGGGTGCAGCCAGATCGCCAGGTCGCGTTCGGCCAGCGCCTCGAAGACCGGAAAGAACTCGGGTTCGTCGAGCGGGCGGCCGCGCACGTTGGTGAAAAGCTGCACGCCGCGCGCGCCCAGCTCACCGGCGGCCCGCTCCAGTTCGCGCAGCGCGGCCTCGACGTCGTTCATGGGCAGCGCCGCCACGAAGGCGGGAAAGCGGTCGCGGTGCTTCTCGACCAGCTCGGCCATGCCCTCGTTGGCCAGCCGCGCCAGCTCCACCGCCTGAGACGGCGAGGCGTAAGACTCGATGGGCGGAGAGGCCAGCGAGAGGACCTGGCGGTAGTCGTCCCCGAACTCATCCATCACCCGGAAGCGGCGGTCCAGGTCGTACAGGGTGGTCAGGCCGCGCACCCGCTTGCCCATGTCCCCGAGCTCGCCGGCCACCTCCAGCATGCGGTCGAAGAAGCGGCGCGGAAAGACGTGCGTGAAGACATCGAGCTTCATGGCGCCTCCATATGATGAGTGTGGAGGTGACGATGGCGAAGTTCCGGATCGTTCCCCACAACCGCCTGCAGGAGTGGGTGGCCGAGGAGAAGGGCTACTTCAGCGAGGAAGGGCTCGACTACGAGTTCGTCCACGACGTCGACTTTCGCGCCGCGGGCGCTCAAGCGGCCGTGGACGGCGGCCCCGACCAGGTCCTCTACGGAGCTTTCGACTCGATGCGCCAGGGCCGCCAGTGCGAGGTCAGCGGCGCCTGCCACTGGGCCATCAACGCGGCCGCCGCCGGCGACCACGGGCGCATGTGGGGCAAGGCCTACGCGGTGGCGCCGGGCGGCATCTACGTCCCGCCCGAGTCGAAGGTCAAACGCGCCGAGGACCTGGCCGGCGTCGAGATCGGCGTAGGTCTGCGCTCGGGCAGCCACTTTGCAACTGTTCAGGCCCTGGAGGGCATCCTGGCGCCAGACCAGGTCAGGCTGCGCTTCGTCGGCATCCCCCATGACCGGCTGCGCCTTCTGCTCGACCGCCAGCTGCCCGCCGCCAACCTGTTCGGCCCCTCCAGCTACGTGGTCGAGCAGCAGGGCTTCCGCAAGGTGGTGGACAGCACGTTCATCGTGGCCATGCTGGTCACCGGCGACGCCACCCCCCAGGACGTCGAGCGCTACGTGCGCGCGCTGGAGCGGGCGCAGCGCGACATCGACCTCGAGCCGCACCTGTACAAGCACTACTACCTGCGCGAGCTGCCGCCCGAGTTCCATCCGCTGGTCGACGTGCGCACGTTCGGCCTCGGCGAGCGGATCGTGGTCGAGCCCTACACCCGGGACGCCTTCGAGTCGACCTATCGCTGGGTGGCGAACAGCGGCATCCTGCCGCTGGAGCCGCTGGCCGAGAAGACCTACCAAGAGGCGGTCCTGGCCTAGAGCGTGATGGAGCTCGGCGGGCTGCACCACGTCACGGCCATCACCGGTCGGGCGCCGGCCAACGTCGACTTCTACACCCGCGTCCTGGGCATGCGCCTGGTCAAGAAGACGGTCAACCAGGACGACGTCTCCGCCTACCACCTCTTCTATGCCGACCGCACCGGCAACCCCGGCACGGACCTCACCTTCTTCGACTGGCCCTTCGCCGTGCCCAACCAGCCGGGCGTGCCCGAGATCGCGCCCATCACGCTGCGAGTGCCTGAAGACAGCCTCGAGTGGTGGACGGCCCGGCTCGCCGAGCACCAGGTCGCCGCCGAGCGTGTCGACGGCAGGCTCGCTTTGACGGACCCCGAGGGTCAGCGCCTCGAGCTGGCCGGGCACGCCGGCGCCACCCGTTTCGAGGCCTGGCCGGAGAGCCCGGTGCCGGCCGAGCGCCAGGTGCGGGGGCTGCACGCGGTGCGGCTGGCCAGCGCCAACCCGCAGGCCACCGCGGACCTGCTGCGACTGGTCATGGGGTTCGAGCCCGTCGCCGAGACCGAGCTGGAGGGCGGCGACCGGCTATACACCTTCGGGTTGGAGGGCCGGGACTCGGGCTCGGAAGTCTCGCTGCTGCTGCCGCGGGAGCCCAAGCGCTCGCAACAGGGCCGCGGCGGCGTCCACCACGTCGCTTTCCGGGTGGGCGACGAGGCGCAGCAGAAGGGGTGGCGTGAGCGCGTGGCCGAGGCCGGCCTCCAACCGACACCGGTCATCGACCGCTTCTACTTCAAATCGGTCTACTTCCGGGAGCCCGGCGGCAACCTTTTCGAGCTGGCCACGGACGGCCCCGGCTTCACTGCCGACGAGCCGGCGGCGGAACTGGGGCACCACCTGGCCCTGCCGCCATTCCTGGAGCCGCGCCGCCAGGAGATCGAAGCCGGCCTGACGCCACTGCCGACCTGAGCGCCGGCACGATGCCCTCTGGCAGCAGCAGCATGATCAGGATCAGCACCAGCCCGTAGACCGCGTAGTTCAGCTCGGCGGGCGCGTGCAGGGGCATCCCGGGCTGCGAGCCGATGGTCTGCAGCACCTGCGCCAGGATGTAGATCAGCACGGCCCCCAGCACCGGCCCCCAGACCACGGCCACCCCGCCCACCGCGGCCATGACCAGGAACTGGATGGAGAGCAGGATCGGGAACGAGCCGGGGGCGATATAGGAGAGGAAGAACGCGTAGACGCCTCCGGCCAGGCCGGCGAAGGCGGCGGCCAGGGCGAAAACCTGCAGCTTGTAGCGCCCCACCGGCACCCCTGAGCCGCGGGCCGCCGCCTCGGAGGTGGCCAGCGCCCGCAGGCCGCGGCCCGGCCGGCTGGCGACCAGGTTGTGCACCAGGAGCAGGGCCAGCGCGGTGAGGACCCAGGTCAGGTAGGCGTAGCCGAACGCCCGCCGCTCGAGCGGAAAGCCGACGCCGGCCACGGTGAGGTCGGGAATCCCGGTGAGACCGGTGTCGCCGCCGGTCAGCTCCCGGAACTGGCCGGCGATCGAGAGCACGATCAGCTGGAAGGCCAGGGTGGCGAAGGCCAGGTAATGGCCGCGCAGGCGCAGCACGGGCAGGCCGACCACCACAGCCACCGCCGCCGTCAGCACCGGCGCCAGCAGCAGCGCGGCCAGCGGTGGGATCCCCCGCCGGGCCAGGATCCCCGCGCAGTAGGCGCCTATCGCGTAGAAGGCGCCCTGGCCCAAGGAGACCTGGCCGGCGAAGCCGTAAAGCAGGTTGAGGCCCGCGACCACGATGATCGAGAGACCGATGAAGACGTAGATGGTCAGCTCCGCGTCGTAGAGCAGGAGCGGCAGCAGCAGCGAACCTACAGCCGCCGCCAACCCAAGCCAGAAGCCGAGCCTCATTCCGCGCCCTCGGGGCGGCGCCCGGCCTGGTAGACCATGATCCCCAGGATCAGGACCAGGGCCACGCCGCTCTGCAGGGAGGCGTAGCGCGAGTAGCCCGAGACCAGCGCCTCGGCGACCCCCAGCACCAACCCGCCGACAAGGGCCGTGCCCGGCCGCAGCAGGCCGCCGAAGATGGCCGCCGCGAATCCGTTGATGGCGATGCTGACGTCGGAGTCGAACTCGACCGGCTGCAGCGGGGTCAGGAGCACCCCCGCCAGGCCGCCCAGGCCGCCGCCGATCGCGAAGGCGAGCAGGCCCATGCGGCGTACGTCGATGCCGACCAGCCGGGCGGCGTGGGGGTTGCTGTAGCAGGCGGTCAGCGCCTTGCCGACGTAGGTGAGGTTGAAGAACAGCATCAGGGCACCGAAGGTGACCGCGGTGGCGGCCACGATCAGCACGTACTGCCAGAGCATGGTCACCCCGCCGACGTCGACCTGGCCCTGCAGCATGGAGAACGACACCGGCCCGTCACCCCAGAGCAGGATCACGACGGCGTAGGAGAGGACCCCCACCCCGAGAGTGATGATCAGCGACGCCAGCGGCGGCGTGCCCCGGCGCCCGATCGCGACCAGCCCCACGCCGAATCCCGCCGCGATGGCAGCCAGGATTGCGACTACCTCCGCCAGGAAGTGCGGCAGGCCCAGGGTCAAGAGCGCCGCGCACAGCATCCCGGCCACGACAGAGAAGACGCCCTGCGCGAAGTTGACGACGCGCGTCACCCGGTGGATGACCACGAAGCCGGTAGCCACCAGGGCAAAGGCGGCGCCGGTGGCCACGCCCGAGGAGACGACGCCCAGGAAGAAGCTCATGGCGCGGTCCCCCCTCCTTCGCCTCCCCCCGCGGTGCGGGGGGAGGTCGCTGGCGCGCGAACCGCCTCGCCCTCCCCCACGGCACCGCCGAGATAGGCGGCCTGCACGGCCGGGCTGCGGCGGAGCTCGGCGCTCTGGCCGGCCATCGCCAGCCGCCCGGCCTCCAGCACGTAGGCGCGGGCGCAGATATCCAGGGCCAGGCGCGCGTTCTGCTCGACCAGGAGGACTGCCATGCCCGACTCACGGTTGAGGCGGACCACGTGCTCGGCCAGGTTCTGCACCACCAGCGGCGCCAGGCCCAGCGACAGCTCGTCGACCGCCAGCAGCTGGGGGCCGCCCATGAGCGCGCGGCCCACCGCCACCATCTGCTGCTCGCCGCCGGAGAGCGTGTAAGCCCGCCGCCGGCGCATCTCTGACAGCGGCGGAAACAGCTCGTAGATGTGGCTCAGGTTCCGGTCCCGGACCCGCCAGGCGCCCAGGCGCAGGTTGTCCTCTACCGTCATATCGCCGAAGAGCTGCCTGCCCTCGGGCACCTGCACCACCCGCCCGGCGGTGCGGATGCTTCCGGAGGCCGGCCGGATCAGGCCCGAGATGGTGTTGAGCAGCGTCGTCTTGCCGGCCCCGTTGGGGCCCACCAGCGCGACCATCTCGCCCTCGCCGACCTCAAGGCTCACGCCGTCCAGGGCGGTGGCCTGGCCGTAGCGGACGACCAGCTCGCGCACCTCCAGGATCACGCGGACTGCGCCTCCTGGCCCAGGTACGCCGCGATCACCGCGGGGTCGCGGCGGATCTCCGCGGGCGGCCCCTCGGCGATCACGCGCCCGCGGTCGAGGACCGTGATGGCCGTGGCCAGCCGGGTCACGAAGCCGACGTCGTGCTCGACCAGGAGCATGGTCAGGCCCTCGGCGCGCAGATCCGCGAAGAGGTCCGAGAGCTGCTGGCGCTCAAAGCCGCGCAGCCCGGACGCGGGCTCGTCGAGCAGCAGCAGCCGGGGCCGCCCGCAAAGCGCCCGCGCCACCTGCACAGCACGCTGCTGGCCCAACGGCAGCGATTCCGCCGCCCTCCCCGCCACCGGCGTCAGGCCTACGCGCTCTAGCGCGGCCTCGGCAGCCGACCGGATCTCACGCTCCTCGCGCCGGGTGCGGCCGACCCGCAGCGCGGCTTCGGCGAAGCTGGTCCGGGTGCGCGCGTGGGCGCCCACCATCACGTTCTCGAGGACGGTCATGCCCCGGAACAGGCGAACGGCCTGGAAAGCGATCGCGATGCCCAGCCGCGCCCGGCGGTGGGCGGGCAGGCGGCTGATGGCGCGGCCTTCGAAGAGGACCTCGCCCGCGGTAGGCCGCAGGTGGCCGGTGACCAGGTGGAAAAGCGTGGACTTGCCGGCCCCGTTGGGCCCGATCACGCCGTGCAGCTCTCCGCCGGCGACCCGGATCGAGACCTGGTTGACCGCGACCACGCCGCCGAAGCGGCGGGTCAGCCCCTGGGTCTCGAGCAGGTCAGGACTGGGTGCTGGCGCCCGTCCCCGCGGAGGCGAGGACGGCCTGTGTCTCCGGCGTGGGGACGAATCCCTTGCTCTGCACCGTGGCCATCAGGTTCGAGGAGTCGGGCATCCCGTAGTGCTTGTCCTTGCCGTAGGTGTAGTGGCCCTGCGGCGTGTCCAGGTTGATGCTCTCCAGCCCGGCCTGGATCTGGTCGGGGTTGGTCCCCTTGCGCTTGATGGCGTCGAAGATGAAGGTCATCGCCAGCATCGAGTCCCAGGCGAACTGCGGCGGCCAGGTGCCGTTGGCGGTCTGGAAGGGCTGGGCGAAATCGTCGATCAGCTTCTTGAACTTGTTGGAGGAGGGGACGTTCTGGCCGAGCACGCCCAGCGTGGCCTGCACGTAGACCCCCTCCACCTCGGGTTCGGCGGGGTTGACGTACAGGGGCGAAGCCTCGGCCGCGGTCATCATCAGCGGGATACCCGTCTTGGCACCGCCCCACTGCTTGGTGATGATCACCGGGGGCGCGCCCGTCGCCCAGACCAGGAGGATGTCCGGCTTGGCGGCGACGATCTTGGCGATCTGGGTGGCGAAGTTGGTCTGCGTGGTCTCGAAGGATTCGTCATCGACGATCGTGATGCCGAACTGGGAGACCAGGTTCTTGGTGACGTCGTGGCCCTTGATCGCGTAGGCGTTCTTGGTGTCGGTCAGCATCGCCAGCTTGGTGAACTTCAGGGCCTGGATCTGCTTGAGGCAGGCCTTCGACACCTGCGAGGCCAGCGGCGTGGTCTGGAACATGTAAGGCTCGACCGGGATCACCTGGTCGTCGCTGGCGCCCACCGAGACGTCGGGAATCTTCTTCTGCCCGACGATCGGCTTCAGGGCCAGCTCGGCGGTCGACTGGGGCGGTCCTTCGATGGCGACGACGCCCTCGTCGATCAGCTTGTTGTAGGAGATGATGGTCTGGGTCGGGTTGGACTGGTCGTCCTCGATGATCAGGTCGATGTGGTGCCCGGCCACGCCGCCCTTGGCGTTGACGGCGTCGACCATCTGCTGCGCCGCCAGCTTGTCGTTGGTCCCCAGCGGCGCGTAGTTGCCGGTCAGGGAGGTGAGCAGCCCGATCTTGATCGGTGCCCCGGGACTGGCTTGCGACTGCGGCGCCGCTCCGCCCGCACAGGCGGCGGTGGCGATGGCCGTGATTAGTAGCGTGAGTTTTCGCATGAGCACCCCCTCTGCCCATTGATATATCGCAGTCCGTACCCCGACGTCGAGATTCCGGGCCTTACGCTGCCCGAGCTGATCTTGGGCCGGGCCCGGGAGCGGGGTGACCACCCGGCGCTGATCGACGCCGAAACCGGCGGGATGATGACCTATGCACAGCTGGCCGAGGCCGTCGACCGCCTTGCCGCGAGGCTGCACGAAGACGGCTTTGCGAAGGGCGAGGTGGCGGCTCTATGCACGCCCAACCGGGTCGATTTCCCGGTCGCCGCCTATGCCGTCGCCCGGCTGGGCGGCATCGTCACTACGCTCAACCCGGCCTTCACGGCCGAGGAGACGCGGCGCCAGCTGGACGACTCGGGCGCCGTCATCGCCTTCACCACGCACGAGCTGGCGCCGCGCTTCGAAGGCCTGCGCGCCATCTACGAGCTCGGCGCCGTGCTCCCGGCCGGCTCCCGGCCGCCGCCAGAGGTCGCGATCGACCCGGCCTCGGACGTGGTCGCCCTGCCCTACTCCAGCGGCACCACCGGGGTGCCCAAGGGCGTGATGCTCACCCACCGCAACCTGGTCGCCATGCAGCTCCTGATGGGACCGGTCGAGGGCACCACCGAGCGCGACGTGACCGCCGCCGTGCTGCCCTTCTTCCACATCTACGGGTTTTCGGTGATCCTGGCCCTCGGCCTCTACCGGGGCGCCACTCTGGTCGTGTTTCCGCGCTTCGAGATGGAGACCTTCCTGTCCGCCGTCCAGCGCTACCGGATCACGCGCCTGCCCCTGGTCCCGCCGCTGCTGCTGCGCCTGGCCCGCGATCCATTGGTCGACAAGTACGACCTCTCCAGCGTGCGCACGATCATCTCGGGCGCGGCCCCGCTGGCGCCGGCGCTGGCGGACGAGGTCGGGCAGCGTTTCGGCTGCCTGGTCAAGCAGGGCTACGGCCTCACGGAGCTCAGCCCGGGCAGCCACATGCATCCCGAGGACCAGGGCACGCCGCCGCCGGGCTCGGTCGGCCTGCTGCATCCCAACACCGAGTGCCGGATCGTCGAGGGCGGGGGGGCGGCGGGGGGAAGGGCTTCGCCCGGCCCGCCGGAAGGGGGGCCCTCCCCCCACACAGGCGAGATCTGGGTGCGGGGTCCGCAGGTGATGAAGGGCTACCTCAACCAGCCCGAGGCGACCGCGGAGATGATCACGCCCGACGGTTGGCTGCGCACCGGGGACATCGGCCGGGTCGACGAGCGCGGCTACCTGTACGTGGTCGACCGCCTCAAGGAGCTGATCAAGTACAAGGGGTATCAGGTGGCGCCGGCCGAGCTGGAGGCGCTGCTGCTGACGCACCCCCAGGTGGCGGATGCGGCCGTGATCGGGCGCGCCGACACCGAGGCCGGCGAGATTCCCAAGGCCTTCGTGGTGCCGGTGCCAGACGCCACGGTCAGCGCCCAGGACCTGATGGACTTCGTGGCCGCGCGGGTCGCGCCCTATAAGAAGGTGCGCGAGGTCGCGTTCGTCCGCGAGATTCCAAAATCGCCCTCCGGCAAGATCCTGCGGAGATTGCTGCGAACATAGGCGGCCGGTGGCCAAGCGCGTCCTGATCGTCGACGACGACCCGGGGCAGCGCCTGCTGGCGGCCAGCGTCTGCCAGCTCCAGGGCTACGTGGTGCACGAGGCGGCGACCGCGGCCGAAGGTCTGGACCTCGCCCTGGAGGCGGCACCGGACGCCATCCTCCTGGACTGGGAGCTGCCGGACAGGGCCGGGCCCGACCTCTGCCGGGAGATGCGCAGCAAGGGCGTGACCTGCCCGATCCTGATGCTGACGGGGCGGGCCGGCAAGGCCGACGTGGTGCTGGGCCTCGAAGTCGGCGCCGACGACTACATCGTCAAGCCGGTCGACAACAAGGAGCTGGCGGCCCGGCTGGCCGCCCAGATGCGGCGGGCAGTCCTCGTCCACGAACCCGGCATTCGGGAGCTGAGCACGTTCCTGGAGATCCTGCAGAGCACGGCGATCTTCTTCGCGGTGCCGGCCGCGACCCTGCGCAAGCTGGCCGCCGCGGCTCGCTCGGCCAAGCTCAAGCGCGGCGACCTGCCGCTCCGGCAGGGCGATCGCAACGCGCAGCTGCACATCGTGCGCAGCGGCCTCTTCCAGGTCGAGGTGGAGTCGCAGTCCGGCCATGCCCTGCCCGTGACCGTGATTGGGCCGGGAGACTTCTTCGGCGCGGAATCGCTCTTCTCGGGCGAGCCCTCGCTGGCCACCGTGCGCGCGCTCGAGAGCAGCGAAGTCGTGATCCTGGAGCGCCGCGACCTGCACGGGACGATGCCGCCCGGATCCAAGCAACTGGACGACCTCCGCAACGTCGCCACCCAGCGCCAGGCCAAGCTTCGCCACCTTGCCGACCGGGCCTCGGCCGAGGTGCCTCGGGGCAGCGCGCGGACGATTGCCGTCTACTCGCCCAAGGGTGGCAGCGGCAAGTCGACGGTGGCCGTCAACCTGGCCGGCCTGCTGGCGCGCAGGGCGCCCGGCCATGTCCTCCTCTTCGACCTGGCCCTCCCCTACAACGATTGCGCGCTGCTGACGCGCCTCACCCCGACCACCTGCCTGGCGCGCTTCGCCGACGCCGGCCCCGAGTTCGGGGAGCTGCTCAGCAGCGCGGTGCTCAGCCATCCCGGCTCCTCACTGAACGTGCTCTCGGCCGCCATCCGGCCCGAGGAGGCCGACCTGGTCAGCCCCCAGCTGGTGGAGCGCGCCCTGGAGGCCCTCCGGTTGGAGTTCCAGTTCCTGGTCGTCGATCTCGGGATCACGCTGTCGGATGCCGCTCTCACGATCCTGGAGCGGTCCGACCAGGTGCTGGTGGTGCTGACGCCGGAGCTCTCCTCGCTGAAAGCGTTCACCCAGCTGTCGAGGATCCTGCAGGACGTGCTCCAGGTGGCAGCCGGCCACCTCCACGTGGTGATCAACCACCGCACGCCGCACTCCACGATGAACCGGCAGGAGATCGAAGCCCTGGTCAACTACCCGGTCGCGGCCGAGATCCGCTACCAGGGCGCCCGGCTCGAACAATCCGCGCTGGAGGGCAAGCTGCCCGCTTACGACGACCCCCACGGTCAGCTGGGCCAGGCCATGGCCCTGCTCGCGCGCCAGCTGGACGACTGAGACCGGGCAAGAAAGCCCCTCCTTCGGCGTCGATCTGTAAGACCATCTGTGGCCGCGCGAGCGGCCCGGAGGAGGATCGCGATGTCGAGCGTAGTTGCGGAGTTGATGCTCGCCGAGGGCGCCCTGCTCAACGGCTCGTGGTGGGTGGCCCGGTGGCTGCGGGCCGACGACGGCCGCCGCTGGACCGGGCTGATCTGGACCTGCATCGCCCTGGCCGTGGTCGGCGTCGGTGTCGACCTCGCTCTGGCGCCGAAGGCGCCGACCGGCGGCGCCGTGGTGGTGGGGCTCACGGCCGCCGTGGACGGCCTGTTCCTGCTCGTGATCGGAGCCCGCGCAGCCCGCGCGCTGCCCGCCCGACGCCAGCTGGCGCGCGCCCGCAAGGCTCGCGAGTCTGGCAATACGGCCGGGGCCGCGGACGCTTATGGGAAAGCCGCCTCGCACCTGGGCAGCGCCTGGAAGCGGGTGTCGGAGCTGAAGGCGATCGCCGAGGAGGGCCACATGCGGCTGGAGGCCGGCCAGGCCGCCCAGGCCGCCGAGTGCTTCGCCAGGCTCGGCAACAAGGCCAAGGCCTACGGCGACGTGGTCACCGAGGCGCGCGCTCTGCGCTGGTCCGGCGATGCCGCTTTCGAGCTGGGCGACCGCCAGCGGTCCCGCAGCTTCTACTGGGAGGCCGCGAACTCGGGGCAGGCGCTGGCAAGTCCGGTCCTGGTCGGCCACGCCCTGGCCCGGCTGGGCTGGATGGAGCACATCGCGGGCGATCCGGAGCTGGCGCGCGACTACTTCGCCTGGGCGGCCAACCTCGATATCGGCGAGGCCGACCTGCGGCTGACCGGCTCCCTGATGCTGCTGGCCGCCGCCTTCCGCCTGGCGGAGGGCCGGCTGGAGACCGCCCGCCCCGCGGCCGAAGACGGAACCCGCGTCTCAGGCCAGGTGAAGGACGTCGGCCAGGAGACGACCGGCCGCTTCCTGCTCGGCTGCGTGCAGTACCTGGAAGGGTTGTACGAGAGCGGCGGCCAGATGATCGAGGAGCAGTCGGCGGGCAAGCTGCCGATCCAGTCCCGCCGGCTCGCCGGCGTCCTGGCCGCGGGCATGAGCTTCGCCGCCCGCCGCCTGAACCGGCCGGCGGACGCCAACGGGTTCGCCACGCTGGCCACGCGGCTGCTGGCCGGCCACCCGATCCTCTCCACGGTGGCCGCCCATGCGGCCGACCCCAGCATCAGGCCGGCCTACGAGGATCTCCACGTGGAGGCGCTGGTGCACCCCTTGCCGGCGGCTCCCGAGCAGGCCAGCGCGGCGGTTTAGCCACTCGGCACTTGGGCGTTGCGCCGGCGCAGTGCCCCTGGAAGTGCCGGCACCAAGGCCTTGCGCCGGCGCAACGCCGTTGCTCCCAGGCGTTTCTTGCAGTTCTCTGATAAATCCCATAGCCGCCCGCCTTATGAATTGGCGGTGCCCCCGGTCGTGAGGGCCGCCGCCCGCCCCTCCACTTTGATGCTGGCGGCGACCCTGGCTTACATCGCGCTGATCGTGGGGGGCATGCTCTGGCGCGGGATCGTCGCCACCCCCGACTACCTGCTCCTGCTGCTGGCTCCGATCGCGCTGCTGGCGGGCCGGTTCAAGGCCTGGTTGACGGATTGGGTGCCCTTCATCGCACTCCTCCTGCTCTGGGAAGGCATGCGCAGCGTTGCCTATCGCTTCGCCGCCACCGGCGTGCATTGGGGCAACCTGCGGCCGGAGCTGGCGCTGTTCGGCGGCCACCTACCCGGCATCGTCCTCCAGCAGCTGGCCGCCGCCGGCCATGTCGCCGGCCTGGCCGACCGGCTCGCTTCGGGCGTCGACCTCCTCCACTTCCCGGCCACGCTCACGCTGGCGCTGCTGATCTGGCTGAGCGGCCGCGAGCAGTTCCTGCGCTACTCGGCGGCCTTTTTCGCGACCGCCGTGGCCGCCTTGCTCATCTTCGTCCTGCTCCCCACCGCCCCGCCCTGGTACGCAGCCGAACACGGCCTGATCCATGGGCTGCGCCACGTCATGACCGAGGTCATGCCCATGCGCTGGAGCTACTACTACGGTTCGCTGGATCCCAACCCGGTCGCCGCCGATCCCTCGCTGCACAGCGCGCTGCCCTTCCTGGGCTACCTGGCGCTGCGCACGCTGCGGCCGCGCCTGGGCTGGGCGGCGCTGGCCTGGTGCGGACTCGTCTGGGTGAGCGTGGTCTACCTCGGGGAGCACTATGTGCTGGACGTGGTGACCGGAATCGGCTTCGCTCTCCTGGCTTGGGGCGCCGTCGCGCTGGCGAGCCGGGCGCTCAGCGTGCCCGCCCGCGCCCCCGGCTGGCAGCGCTAGCCCGCCTCCCGCCGCTAGTACTAGCCGCCCTGCTGGCGGCCTGGAACCTGGCGTTCGGGCTGCCTTACCTCTTCCGGCCGGACGAGGACGTGATGGTGGGGCGGGCGGTGCACATGGCCGCCGGCCACAGCCTGGACCCGCTCTTCTACATCTATCCGCCCTTCGTCTTCGACCTCTTCGCGGCCGCCGAAGCGGTACTGGCGGCGGTGCCGGGCCAGCACCTGGGTCCGGCCACGGCCGTCTCGCCCGGCGCCGAGATCCTGGCCGCCCGGCTGGTCTCGGCGGCGGCCGCGGTCCTTACCGTTCTGCTGACCTACGCCATCGCCAGGCGCGCCTACGGCTTGGCGGCCGGGGTTCTCGCGAGCTCCGCCCTGGCGGTGGCGCCGCTGGCCGTGCGCCAGGCGCATTTTGCGACCACCGACGGGGTTGCCACGGCCCTGGCCACGGCCGCGGTGTGGGCCGCCCAGCGCGCGGATTCCCGACGCAGCTACCTGGCAGCTGGAGCGCTGGCCGGGCTCGCCGGCGCCTCCAAGTACACCGCGGGCGCAGCCCTCGCCTACGTGCTGATCCGGGCGTTAACAGGTCCGAGACGAGCAGCTTCCGCGCTCAGCGCCCTGCTGGGCTGCCTGCTGGCCATCGCACTCGTGATGCTGCCGGCCGGCCATCTGGGCGGCTATTGG
>Ga0209474_10000868_pt1 | contig 31062 bp, 27 predicted proteins | sample GraSoiAngelo_145_FD_185902 | JGI IMG/M metagenome (GOLD analysis project Ga0209474, IMG submission 185902) | Grasslands soil microbial communities from the Angelo Coastal Reserve, California, USA - 14_1009_05_20cm (SPAdes) (version 2) | ecosystem: Environmental > Terrestrial > Soil > Grasslands...
CAGCCCATTCGATGACGACGCCCCAGACCGCAGCCGGCAGCTGGATCAAAGCGAGTCGCGGCCATCGCAGGACCAGCAGTCCGCCGAACACCACGAGCAGGACGAAGGCGAGGTGGACGACGACCACGAGGTCTGCGAGGAGGGAGAAAAGCACCGCCACACGCTACGCGATCCCGAACGGCGTCGCGCGCTCGCTCGACTGTTCAGCCGCTGCCGTCTATCCTTCGCAGCGGCGCGCTTTCTCTTCTGACCAACCACCAAGGAGGAGATGCCATGGCCGTCCAAGCGTTCGTCCTCTGCAACACAAGGCCCGGTAGCGGGTTCAACGTCCTGCGCAAGGTGAGGGAGATTCCGGGCGTCAAATCCGCCTACGCCTGCTGGGGCAAGCCGGACATCTTCACCATCTGCGAAGCGAAGGGCCTGCGCGAGCTGACTGCCCTCGTTTTCGACGGCATCCAGCGGATCGACGGCATCGAGGGCAGCGAGACGCACATTGTCGCGGAAGAGATGTAGCGCTTCGCCGTCTATTCCTTCACCGCGCCCGCGGTCAGGCCGGCGACGATGCGGCGCTGGAACAAGAGCGTCAGCACGGCCAACGGCAGCGTCGCCACCACGGAGGCCGCGGCGATCTGTCCCCAAGGCTCGACGTGCTCCCCGGCGAACAGCGCGATGGCCACGGGAATGGTGCGCTTCGAGGGCGTGGAGATGAACGAGAGAGCGTAGAGCAACTCGTTCCAGGAAAAGATGAAGACGAGGATGGCGCAGGTGGCGAGCGCCGGCCAGGAGAGCGGCAGGAAGACGTGGACGAAGGCTTGCCAGGGCGTGCAACCGTCGACGAGAGCGGCCCGGTAGATCTCGTCGGGCAGCTCTCGAAAGAACGAAGTGAGTAGCCAGAGCGTGAGTGGAAGCGCGAACGTCGCGTACGGGACGACCAGGCCGGCCAAGGTGTCTCGCAGGCCGACCGCCCGCAATGCCAGATAGAGCGGGCTCACGGTGGCGATCGGCGGAAACATGGAAATGGCGAGCGCGCCACCGAGGAGCAGCGACCGTCCACGGAACTCGAGCTTGGCGATGGCGAACGCCGCCGACGCGCCCACCGCGAGGCACAGCGCGGTCGTGCCCGCGGCGACGACGAGCGAGTTGAGCACCGCGCGCGCGAAGGTGGCTCCCAGTCCGGCGTAGTTGGCCAGCGTCAGCGAGGTCGGGAGCGATCGCGTGAGCTCCGGCTCCGGCCACAGCGAGGTGAGCAGTTGCCACGCGAGCGGGCCGACGAAGAAGGCCAGGACGGCCGCGGTGGGCAACGCGCGCTTCATCGCGGCCTTCCGAGCACGCGGACGAAGACGAGGCCGATGACGAGTACGCAGGCGAACGTCGCGACGCTCAGCGTGGACCCGTAGCCGAAGTCTCCCGAGCGCATCAGCGTCTTGTAGGCGTAGATGGAAAGCGTCTCGGTGGCGTTGGCGGGGCCTCCTTCCGTGAGCACGTAGATGGCGTCGAAGACGCGGAAGGCGTCGAGGGAGCGGAAGAGCAGCGCAACGAGGATCGCCGGCCTGAGCAGCGGCAAGGTCACCGAGACGAAGGTACGCGCGCGTCCGGCTCCGTCGATGCTCGCCGCCTCGTACACGTCGTCTGGAATGGTCTGCAGGCCGGCGAGCAGGATCAGGGCGACGAACGGCGTGGTCTTCCAGACGTCGACGAGGATGGCGGCGTGCAGCGCGGTGGAAGGCGAACCGAGCCAATCGATGCCGGGCGCGAGCCGGTGCAGCAGGCCGTAGTCCGCATTGAAGAGCCAGGCCCACATCCGCGCCGAGACGGCAGTGGGAATCGCCCAGGGAAGGAGGACCGCGGCGCGCAAGAGGCCTCTCCCGCGATGCAGCAGAAGGGCGACGGGGAGCCCGAGGAGCAGCTCGACGGCGATGGCCACGGCGGTGAAGTACGCGGTGTGACCGAGCGCGGACCAGAATCGAGCGTCCTGCAGGAGGAAGCGAAAGTTCGCGAGGCCGATGAAGCGCTGCTCGTGGAAGATGACGATGGAGCGATGGAGGCTGAGCCACGCCGCCGCGAGAACGGGCACGACGGCGACGCCGGCGAGAACAGCAGCGGCCGGTGCGGCCATCAGGGCGCCCTGACGTTGCGGCTTCACCGCGGATTCTCCAGATGGTCGACGATGCGCTGCGCGCGGGAGAGCGCCTCGGCGGGGGAGCGAAGGCCGGCGATGGCGGCGGAAAGCTCGCCCTGGATGGAGTCGCTTGCGAGCGCGTAGTAGGGCGTCACCGGCCTCGGGCGCGCGGCGAGCGCGATCGGAAGGAGCGCTGCGATGAACGGCGCGCCTTGCCGGATGCGCGCATCGTCGTACACCGCGCGGCGCGCCGGGATGCGGGAATAGTGCAGCGCAAGATCCACGGCCGCATCGTGCGAGGTGAGGAACGCCACCAGCCGCTCCGCTGCGTGTCGCCGCGCGGGGGGAGAGTGCGCATTCACTGCGAGCTGCCAGCCTCCCAACGTTCCTGGACCGGGCGCCCCGGTGACGCTCGGCAGCGGCGCGAAGCCGACCTTGCCACGCACGGGGGAGCCCGGCGCCTGCACCTCCGCCCAGACGTAGGGCCAGTTGCGCAGGAACACGGCGCGGCCGTCCTGGAAGGCGCGCCTCGTTTCCTCTTCGCCGGAGGAGACGACGGAGCGCGGAGAGAGCCCACTCACGATGGCGTCGCGCATCCATTGCAGCGCAGCGCGCGCCTCGGGCGAATCCAGCGCGATGCGGCCGTTCCTGAGCAGCTCGCCGCCGTGTCCCCGGATCGCCTCGAAGACGTTGCAGTTCAGCCCCTCGTACTGGCGCCCTTGCCAGAGGAAACCGGCGAGGCGGGGATTGCGCGCCATCGCCGCTCGAGCGACCTCGCGTAGCTCGTCGTAGGTTTTCGGCGCTCGCCGCACCAGATCGGCGCGGTAAAAGAGCAGGCCGACGTCGAGAAACCAGGGCACCGCATACACGCGCCCGTCCAGCGTCACCGCCTCGACGGCGTGCGGCAGGAACTCCGCGCGCAGGCGCGCCGGCGGGAAGGATGCAGAGAGGTCCGCGAGCCATCCCGCGCGGGCAAACTCGGGCGCCCACACGACGTCGATGGCAAAGACGTCGAAGTCGTCGGCCGCACCCTCGAGCGCGGTGAGAAACATCTCGCGCGCGACGTCGGACGCATTCGGCAGCGTCTCGGTGCGCAGCAGCACATCGGGGTTCTCGCGGCGGAAGCGGTCCAGGAAAGCATGAAACGGGGCAGCATCTCCCCAGAGCGGCTGGTGCTTGAGGACGACCGTGACCTGCCCCGTCGCCGGCGCATCCCGGGACGTCCGCGAGCACGACGCGAATGCGATCAGGCAGACAGAGAGGGCGCGCACTTCCCCATGATGGGGCGCGGCCGCGGCCTCGTCGGGGCAGCCGAGCGGCCGGGCATCGAAAAGGCGACATGCGCAGCTTGCTTGGCGCCATGATCCGGAAACTCAAGTCAGGCCAGTTCCGTCTCTACTCGCGGAAGAAGGACCCGCGCACCGGCAAGCGGAAGAACCTCGGTACTTTCAAGTCGCTCAGCGCGGCGAAGCGACACGAGCGCGCCGTCCAGTTCTTCAAGCGGCACTGAAAGGCGGGTCCTATCCGTCGTGACCGATCCGGTTCAACCGGTTGAACCGACCTGACCGGCTGCCAACCGCTGCAAATCGCCGTGTCGGAAGCATGTAACGAGGTGATCGTTCACCATTCCGACCGCCTGCATGAAGGCGTAGCAGATCGTCGGGCCGACGAACCGGAAGCCCCGCTCGATGAGCGCCTCGCTCATCCGGTCCGACTCCTTGGTGCGCGCCGGAAGCTGACGCAACGACCGGCGCGCGTTGTGCTTCGGCACACCGCCGACGAAGCGCCAGAGGAATGCGCCGAATGATCCACCCTTCTCCTGGAATTCGACGAAGGCTCGCGCGTTGGTCACCGCCGCCTCCACTTTCTGGCGGTTGCGGACAATCCCTGGGTCCTTCAGGATTCGCGCGATCCTGCGGCGGTCATAGCGCGCCATCCGCTCGGGATCGAAGCCCTCGAACACCTCGAGAAACCGCGCTCTCTTGTTCAGGATGATGGACCACGACAGTCCGGCCTGAAAGCCGTCGAGGACGAGCTTCGCGAAGAGCGGCTGGTCTCCGTGGAGCGGAACGCCCCATTCGCGATCGTGGTACTCGAGCATGAGGGGACTTGCGTTCGCCGCGGTCCAGCAGCGCGTGATCGTGACGCTTTCGGGTGTACCCTCGTTCATGGGGGCTCTCCGGTGCACGGACTTTGGAACGGAGGCTGACCGTTCGTCAATTCGCCGCGATGCCCTCCATGTTCGCCCCGCCAGGCACAGGTACCGTTTGAATGAATGTCAGCGACCCATCGCCCTCGACCCTGTAGGCGTAGACAGTGGAACTCGAGCCGCTGAGCACGTAGAGAAACTTGCCGCCGCTTGCCGTGGTCATGTCCGTTGCGCCTGGAATCCCCGATGCCGCGGTCGCGTTCACGAGGGTGACCGTTCCGTCGCCGCGCACGCGGTACTGGCTGATGTCGTTGCTGCCGGTATTCGCGACGTACTCGAACTCATGCGCCGAGACGATCCAGCAGGCTGCCATCTGCCCGTCCGAGACAGGCGCTCCGGCGGGGACCAGGGTGCCGCCTTGGTCGATCGTGAACGTCGCCACCGAGCTGTTACCCGCGTTGACCAGCACGAGCAGGTCGGCCGGTCCGAAGACGAACGGGAACGGGACTGGAGCCTCGAGGTTGCGCACCGGCTGCGCAGAGAGCTGGCCGTCACGCCCGACTTCGAAGACGTCGACCATGTTGAAGCTCTTCGTCGTCACCAGGAGGTGCTTGCCGTTCGGGCTGAATCCGATCTGCGCCGGTGACGACAGGAAGAATGGCGGATTCGTATTCGCCAGACCCAGCGCTCGTGTCGAGCCTTCGATCGCCTCCAGGTGATCGCGATCGATCCGGAAGCCACTGACGAACCCGGCGAGACCCGCGTCGAGGACATACGCGAGGTCGTCGCGGACCGCGATGCTGACCGGAAAGGGCCCGCCCGATGGCGCCACCTGGGCCAGCTCGAGCTGGTAGCCGTCGACGTCGAACACGGAAACGGTATCGCTCCCCGCGTTCACGGCGAACAGGAGGCGATGCGACCGGTCATAGACCAGCGAGTGCTGCGACGCGAGCGGATCGGAAGGCGCTCCGATGGCCCTGCTACCGTTGCCGCCGGTGGGGTAGCTGGCGGCGAACGTCAGCGTCCCGTCGGCATTCCGATCGTAGACGACGATCGCGTTCCCGGCGGGAGCATTGGTTTGCACGAACACCGCATGCCTTCCGGCGGCATCTGCGTTCGCCGGCGCCGCCATCGTTGCTGCGCTCGACGTGAAAATGACGGCGGAGAAGATGCTCGCGATCCAAGTCCTGTTTTTCATGGTGACCTCCACGTGCTCCAGCGCGGTCGGAGCCCGCGTCGGTTACGCCTCGCGAGCGCAATTGGTTACGCATCGCGAGCGCGGTGGGTTCGAGCCTGTCCTGTAATCCGGGACGCACAGGCGCGTTTGCGCCATACCCATGAGCCGCCACTTCATTCCGTCCGCCGTCCTTGCCGTCCTGGCGCTCGCCGGCCAGGTCCGGCCACGCTTCATGGAGGACTGGCCCCAGCTGACCGACGCAAACCTCATCTCGCGCGCCGGCATGGTCACGGCGCAGCTGCCCAAGCCGTGCCGCTGCGTCCCGCGCGAATGCCGCCTGTAATGCGGCGGCGCAGTCTGCGTTTCACGATCCAACGCGGCGGCAGATGACGCGCCACGAACAGGAGAAACCGATGACGAACCACGCCGCGATCGACCATCACCAGCACAGCGCGCATGCCCACCACGGCCCGGTCATGCACGAGCCTTCAGCCGACGCTCTCGCTGCCTACCGCCGCGCGTATGACGCGGCTCAACCAGACCCCGGCCGGACGGTCGTTTCCGTCGATCTCGAAGCACGCGAGACCGAGTGGGAGTATGCCCCCGGCCGCTTCATCCGCGGGTGGGGCTACAACGGGCAGGTCCCAGGCCCGGTCATCGAGGCCCGCGTTGGGGACGTACTCGAGGTGCGCCTCACCAACTGCCTTCCAGAGCCGACCACCATCCACTGGCACGGGCTTCGGGTCCCGGCGGCGATGGACGGCACCGACATGGTCCAACGCCCGGTCGCTCCCGGGCAGACCTTCACCTACCGGTTCAGACTCCCCGATGCCGGCACGTTCTGGTACCACCCGCACAACAACGAGACCGTGCAGCTCGAGAAAGGGCTCTACGGGGCGTTGATCGTCCGAGGCGACGACGAGCCGGTGCTCGACGGCGAGCGGGTCCTCGTGCTGGACGACCTCAAGCTCGACAAGAAGGGGCAAATCGCGAAGTTCGGCGGCCTGGTTCAGCGTCACGATGGTCGCGAGGGCGACGTGCGGCTGGTGAATGGCAAGGCAGAGCCTGAGTTGACGATCGCCGCTGGTCAGATCGAACGCTGGCGGATCATCAATGCCTCGAGCGCGCGCTACGTGCGCCTCTCCATCGGTGGCACTCCATTCCGGATTCTCGGCACCGACGGCGGCCTGCTCGAGGCGCCGGTCGCAGCCGCCGAGATCCTTCTCGCTCCCGCCGACCGCGTGGACCTCGCTGTCGGACCCATCGCGGAAGGACACGTACTGCGCCTCGAAGCGCTCAAGTACTTACGCACCACGATCCGCAAGCGGAAGACGGAGCTCTTCGCCACTCTGAAGGCAGGACCGGCAAGACCTTCCACGGCGGTGATACCGGAACGCATCCGGACGATCGAACCGCTCGTCAACGGCCAGGTGACGCCGACTCGCACGGTGAAGCTCGGCGTTCGGATGAGCCTTCGCCGCGGGGTGGATTTCGTGATCAACAAGGAGATGCACCACCGCGACGCGCCGGTGAAGGTGGGCGACCTGCAGGTATGGGACATCGTCAACGAGACGCTGATGGACCACCCGTTCCACTTGCACGGATTCTTCTTCCAGGTCCTCGAGGTGAACGGTCAGCCGCCGGCGTGGCGATCCTGGGAAGACGTGGTCAACGTGCCTCCGCGGAGCACGGTGCGCCTCGCCTGGCTTCCCGATGACCGGCCCGGGAGCTGGATGTATCACTGCCACATCCTCGAACACCACGCAGCGGGAATGATGGCGCACTTCGATGTCGTGAGCTGACGTGCACCGTCATTGACTGTCGTTGGTCAACGAGAGCAGGTTGCTTCATGATTCCGCCCATTCCAGACGAGCGCTCGGCCTCTCGGTCCGAGCGCGGTGGACCCGCTTCGCCGGACCTCGTCGAGCTCGGCGAGCGGTATCGGATCGAGAGGGAGCTCGGACGCGGAGGAATGGGTCGCGTCTTCGTTGCGCGAGATTTGAAGCTCGACCGGCAGGTCGCGATCAAGCTCCTCTCGAGCGGTGCGCACCCCGAAGAGGAGCTGCGTCGGTTCGCGCAGGAAGCGAGAGCGGCAGGTTCGCTCAACCACCCGAACATTCTCGCTGTGCACGACATCGGGTCTTGCGGAGCGGGCCCGTACATCGTCTCTGAGCTGCTGGACGGCTCGACGTTGCGCGAGCGCCTCGACGGCAAGCCGTTGCCGCTGAAAGCGGCGCTCCGTTACACCGTCGACCTGGCGAAAGGTCTGGCGGCAGCGCACGAGCACGGCGTGATCCACTGCGACGTGAAGCCGGAGAACCTCTTCGTCACGAACGAGGGACGGCTGAAGATCCTCGATTTCGGCCTCGCCAAGCTGACGGGAGCCAGGTTTGTGCCAGCGCCGCAGGCGCAATCGCCGCCGGCGAGCACCAACCTGCGGCCAATTCTCGGAACCGTCGAGTACATGTCCCCGGAGCAGGTCCGCGGCCGCGAGGCGGACCACCGCTCGGACATCTTCAGCACGGGAGCTGTCCTGTATGAAATGCTCGCCGGACAGCGCCCCTTCCAGCGGCAGACGCCGATCGAGACGGGAACCGCGATCCTCAACGACAACCCCCCCGATCTGCCCCCGCAGGTCTCGCTGGAGGTGGACCGGATTGTCCGGCGCTGTCTGGAGAAGAGCCGAGAACGGCGTTACCAGTCCGCCAAGGATCTCGCGCTCGATCTGGAGCAGGCCGCGTTGCATCCGCTGCGCTCGGCCCGGGCCTCGGCGATACGGAGGTGGCGTGCGGCGCTCGTCCTGCTCGCGCTCGTTGCCGCGGCCGGCACCGTGGGCGTCGTCGCCGGCGCATCGGTCTGGCGAGCGCCGCGTCCAGAGTTCCGGCAGCTGACGTTTCGCCGTGGGACCGTCTATTCCGCCAGGTTCTCTTCCGACGGGCAGACCGTCGTCTACGCTGCAGCCTGGGAAGGAGCGCTCCGGCCAGAGATCTTCTCCTCGCGCGTGCACGGTCCGGAATCGAAGTCTTTCGGTCTCCAGAACGCGAACGTGCTGTCCCTGTCCCGCACCGGAGAGCTGCTGGTCCAACTCGGACTTCGGCGCGAAACCTGGCGAGTGACGGGAACGCTCGCCCGGGTTCCCCTTGCCGGCGGCGCACCACGCGACGTCCTCGACGGCGTGTCCGAGGCAGACTGGGCACCCGACGGCGCCACGTTCGCCATCGTTCGGGACGTCGGCCCGCGCAACCGGATCGAATTCCCCATCGGGACGGTGGTTTTCGAAACTACTGGCTGGGTCAGTAATCTGCGGATCTCACCGCGAGGCGACCGGCTGGCGTTCCTTCATCATTCGGGGACTCGGTCGGGCGGTGGGACGCGATACACGAAGTGGGCGTCGGTGGACGTGATCGACCTCGCCGGGAACCAGCGAACGCTGGTGCCCCACTTCGTCGCGCAGGGTCTCGCCTGGTCTCCGGCGGGCGACGAGATCTGGTTCACGATGGCCGAGCCAGGGAAGCGGGAGGCGCTTCGCGCCGTCACGCTCTCGGGGCGGCAGCGCACGCTCGTGAGCGTGCCTGGTTCGCTCAGGCTTCTGGACATCGATCGCGAGGGGCGCGTCCTCCTCGCGCACGAGAGCGTCCGCTTGGTGTTGAGCGCACTTCCGCCGGGCGAGAACAAGGAGCGCGAGCTGTCCTGGTTCGACTGGCCGCTCCTCGCTGACCTGTCCAAAGACGGCAAGACCCTGCTCTTCACAGAGGTGACGTCGCCTCACGGAGAGTCGCGTGTATATCTCCGCAAAACGGATGGCTCTCCGCCAGTGCTGTTGGGGGAGGGGACGGGAACGGCTCTATCACCCGACGGGAACTGGGCGTTTGCCGTCTTTGGGCAGCCGAGTCGCCTCGTGCTCCTCCCGACGGGGCCCGGGCAGCCGAAGCCGGTGCCCACCGATCAAATCGAGGCGCTGACCGGCCGGTGGTCTGGGGACGGCAAGCACGTGGTCATCGCCGGGCGGGCGCCCGGATCTGCGGTGCGTCTGTACGTGGGAGGAGAACCGCTCAGGGCCATCACGCCCGAAGGCATGAGCTTGATCTACGCGGTATCCCCCGACGGCTCACTCGTTGCCGCCAGAGATGCAGAGGGTCGGTCTGCGCTCTACCCGCTCGAGGGAGGTGAGCCGGAGCCGCTCCCCGAGCTGGACAAGGGAGACTTCCCGTTCGCCTGGAGCGAAAATGGTCGTACCCTCTACGCCTTCCGGCACGGCGAAGCGCCGTGCACGGTGTACCGGCTCGATCTCGGCACTCGGCGCAAGGAAGTCTGGAAGGTGCTGGGCCCTGCCGATCTTACCGGAGTCCCCTTTAGCGGCAGGGTGCAGATCACGCCCGATGCGAGATCCTATGCATACGGGCACGTCCGCCAGCTCTCCGAGCTGTTCCTGGTGGAGGGCCTGAAATGACGGGCCCGCAAGAAATAGAGGCGCCGTAGCGGCGCCGCGAGGCGCCCCAGAACCATTGCCCTCTGGAACGCGCGCGGGCGTCACGCGGGGGGACCCCGGGGCACGCGATCTGCAGCACTCCGCAATACCGAAGGAGATCCCCGTGAACGGCCGCTCGCCCCGGCGCGTCCGGACATGTGCGCCAGGCCTCTTGCACAGAGAAGAACATGAAGATCAGATCATTCGCAGTCGATGTTCTTGCCGCGATCGCCGCCGTCGGCTGCTGGAGCTGCGGCGGTACAGACTCGTCCTCGGACGGCACCAAGCAGATCGCGTCAGCCCAGATCGCGCATGGCAACCCAAAAGGAGAATGCTCGCCGATCGGCGTCAAGCGGAAGGATTACTTGCTGCACGTCGTGTCCACCCTGCCGCGCTCCATGGGTGAGCGGGCCGAGCTCGACATCCATCGCGTCTCGCCCGTCTACGAGCATGGATGGTGCAGCCATCCCAATGGCGGCGCGGCCCACGCGGTGATCCTCGTCGCCGGCGCCACGACCGAAAGCGTCACCACCTTCGACCTCCAGTACCCCAAGGCTCCCGAGGTCGTGCATCCCCAGACCGACGAGGAGCGGGGCCGCAATGACAAGGCTTACGAATACAGCCTGATGGAGAGCCTGGCCCGCGCCGGCGTCGAGACGTTCGCCGTCAACCTGTTGGGCTACGGGTTGTCGTCCCGCTTCGAGTTGGACGATCCCTGCAGCACCAGTCAGGCCGAGCAGCTGAGACTTCTCGTGCCGAACCCACTGAGCGCGGCTTGCCCCAGTCCCCCGGCTCCGTTCCATTTCACCAATACGAATGCAGCCGGAGACCAGCTCGCCGTGGTCGTCAACCATGTCCTCGAGGAAGTGGACGTCGAAAAGGTTTCCTTCTTCTCCTGGTCGCGCGGTGGCAACGTCGTTGGTGCCTACGCGAGCACGCATGCCTCGAAGGTGGAAAGGTTGATCTTCCTTGCATCAGAGTTCGAGAGCGCAGGGAACCCGCAGTCGTTTGCGCTCCTCGTCGCGGATCGGACGCAAGCGTTCACTCCCTGGAGCGGCCAGCTTTCCAGCGACCCCAAGGTGTGCCCCGGGGAGCGGGACCCGGCGATTCTCGATGCGATCTGGACCTCGGCGCGAATGCGCGATCCTCTCGGCAGCAGTTGGGGTTCATCCGATGCGCTGACCGGCGGCGTGCGGCGCGCTCCAACCTGGGACTTGCTGAACTGGAACCCCACCACCACTGCGAAGGTCCAAGTGCCGACGCTGGTCATGTCCGGCCTGCGGGACAACCAGAATCCGACCGCGAAACAAGAGAAGATCTACAACAATCTCGGAAGCTCCAGCAAAGTGCTCATCAAGATCGACTGTGCGTCGCACAACGCGCTCTGGGAAGGATCGGCATCATCGTCGGGCTGGAAAGGGCCGCACGCCACCCTGCACGACGCAGCAGTTCAGTGGATCACCGCCGGGACCTTCCAGACAGCGACCAAGGGAACGTTCTGGGTCAGTTCCGCGGGAGCGATCACCGGCCCATTCTGATTTCGCTACGCAATCTGGAACAGAAAGCCCTCCACCGTTGTGCAGAGGTGGAGGATTTTCTGCTTCGTGGCGTCTTCGCCGTGATGGCCCGGCCCTTGCTGATGACAGCAGCAGCGGTGATGCCCGCCGTCCCGGCGAGGCGGACCGCGTGGCTCGAATCACGTTGTGACCCAACAGCCAAAGAGGAAATCGACATGAAGCCAATCCTGATGACCATGAGTCTGGTGATCGCCGGCATGATCGTCCCCGGCGTTGCAAATGCAGGGGAGAAAAAGAATCACGACGAGGAATGCTCGGCAGCCACGCTTTACGGCGACTACCTGTTCACCGGGCGCGCAGATGCTCCCGCCTACGCACACACCACCGGCTTGCCCAGCGTCTTCGCCGGGGTGTTCACCTTCGATGGAGAAAGCAAGATGTCCGGGGTGTCCAGTCAAAGCCGCGGCGGCGCGATCGCCGTCAGAAAGAACGTCGCGGCGACGTACACTCTGGATTCCGAGTGCACGGGAACGATCACGTTTTCGGGTGGAGAAAAATTTGATCTCTTCATCGCTCGAGATGGGACCGAGGGTAATTTCATCCGCGTCGATGAAGGCAACATCGCGACCCGTACGATCAAGAAGCAGTAGAGGTCACACACCTGCGCCTTCTGCGTCGCAGGCGAGTCTGTCGTACATTAGAGCATGGAACCGGCGCGAACGATCAGCCGCACCGACGAACGGACGCCGCCAACGGCCGCCGGGCAGCCGCACCTGTTCCTGACGCTCCGCTGCGACCGTCCCGTTGAGCCCGGCGCACGCTTCTGTCTTGACGATGCAGACGTGGTGACGATCGGGCGCGCCGATTCCCTGTCGATCGAGCGCCGTGAAGAGGACCGCGTGACCGTCCTGCGAATCGGAATTCCCGATCCGCGCATGTCCTCGGCGCACGCGCGCCTGCAGAGCGTCCTGGGGAGCTGGGTGGTCGAGGATGCGGGATCCAAGAACGGCACCTGGCTGAACGGAAAGCAGGTCAAAAGCGCGACGCTCGCGGACGGCGCCGTACTCGAGCTCGGCCACAGCTTCTTGCTCTACCGCCAGGCGCTTCCGGCCAGCAACCCCGAGCTTCTCGATGCGCGCGAGCTGCGTCCTGCGGCACCGGGGCTTGCGACGCTGTCGCCGGTGCTCGGCGCGCAGCTGGAGCGCCTCGTGCTCATGGCGCGCTCGGGCGTGCCGATCCTGATCCGGGGGGAGACGGGCACCGGGAAAGAAGTGATCGCGTCCGCCATCCACCACGTCTCCGGCCGCCCGGGCCCCTTCCTCGCCGTCAATTGCGGCGCGCTGCCAGCGACCCTCGTCGAGTCCGAGCTGTTCGGGTATCGCAAAGGCGCCTTCTCGGGTGCGACGGAGGATCGGCCCGGCCTGGTGCGCAGCAGCGAGAAGGGGACGCTGCTGCTCGACGAAATCGGCGACCTGCCGTTCCCCGCGCAGGCAGCGCTTCTGCGCGTCCTCCAGGAAGGGGAGGTGCTTGCAGTCGGCGCCACGCATCCGGTCAAGGTCGACCTCCGCGTGATTGCTTCCACCCACCGCGACCTGGACGCGCTGGTCGACGAGGAGCGCTTCCGATCCGATCTGCTCGCCCGCCTCTCCGGTTTCACTCTCTCGCTGCCGCCGTTGCGGGAGCGGCGCGAAGACTTCGGGCTCCTCATCGCTGCTCTCCTGCGCAAGCTGGCCGGCGAAGCGGCGGATGGCGTGACGTTCTCCCCCGAGGCGGCGCGCGCCTTGCTGCTGCACACGTGGCCCTTGAACGTGCGCGAGCTGGAGAAATGCCTGTCCGGTGCCATCGTGCTTTCGCGAGAAGGCCGCATCGAGCTCGAGCATCTCCCGTCCAGCCTCCAGAGTCGGGAGCCTCAGGCGGGCACAACGCCGCCGCCGTCCAAACAGGATAAAGAACGCAGCCGGCATGAGAATCTGGTCGCGCTACTGCGGCAACACGGCGGCAACGTCACTGCGGTCGCGCGCGCGATGGGCAAGGGGCGCACGCAGGTCCAGCGCTGGCTCCGCCGGCTGGGCATCGATCCGCTCTCGTTCCGCAGCTGAACGCGCACGGCCGCGAGCAGGCGGGCGCTTGGCTGGGTCGGAGTGAGCGGCACCTCGACCGCCTTGCGTACTACCGGGCGCTCGGGGCTATGTCCGCCGCTTGCCCCTCCATCCCCTGCTTCGTCGTTCGCTGCGGATCTCCGCGGTCGAAGGCGTCGTCGCCGAGGTCGTCGGCGCCTGCGCCACCGGCGGCGTCCTCACCGCCTGGTCCATCTATCTGGGACTCGGGCCGGTGCTGCTCGGCCTGCTCGGCGCTCTCCCGTTCGCCGCTCAGCTCCTGCAGTTGCCGGCAGCGATGCTGTCGCGCAGAGCGGGTCCGCGCCGTACTGCCCTGGCGGCGGTAGCGGTATCGCGCCAGACGATGCTTCCGCTCGCCATCCTTCCTTTCCTGCGGTTTTCGCCGTTCGTGAAGGAGATCGTGCTGCTCTGCTGCGCGGGAGCATCCGCGATCCTGGGCGTCGTGGCGAACAGCTCCTGGACCCGGTGGATGGCAGAGCTCGTTCCCCGCCCGCTGCACGGACGGTACTTCGCACGCCGCAACGTCCTCTGCGCGGTCAGCAGCGTGGCAGGGTCGTTCGCGGCCGGCGTCGCCCTCGACGGCGGTGTGAATGCCGCCGCCGCCGGCGCCGTGCTGACGGCGCTCGCGCTCACCGCTTCAGCCGCTGGCCTCTGTACGGTGCTTCTCCTGCGGCTCCAGCATGAGCCTGCGCCGGACGCCGAGACCTCTGCGCCGACCCTGCAAGAGGCGCTGGCGCCGCTGCGAACCGACGTCGCCCGCCGCGCCCTCGCCTTCGAGGTCGCCTGGGGAACGGCCACGGGACTCGCCGCTGCCTTCTATCCACTCCACATCTTTGGCGAGCTGCGTGCCGGGTTTGCGCGCATGGCCGCGTTCGGCAGCGGAGTGGCGGCGCTGCGCACTTTCGCCGCGCCCGTCTGGGCCAGCCTGTTGAAAAGAGCCGGCCCGCGCCGGATCGTCGTCGCTTGCGCGGTGGGTCTCACCCTGTCGCCGGCGCTCTGGATGTTTGCCGGCTGGGGCTTTCTCTGGATGCTTGCGCTGGACGCTGCCCTCTGCGGCGTGCTGATGGCAGGATACGGCGTCATGGTGGGCGCGCTCCCCGTCGGCGGCCGGTTGGGCGCGCCGGGGCGCGCATACTTTCTTGCCGCGGTTGCGTCGGCTGGCGGACTGGCCACGGGATTGGCATCCACGTGCGGCGCGGCGATCGCGCACTTCCTGACGACGCGCGCAGGGCTCGTGGTGGCCATGCACCTGCTCTTTCTCCTCGGAGCGATCGGCCGGATCCTGGCGGCGGTGCTCGGGCTGCGGATGGTGGAGGACGCGGCGAGCTGAAATCAGGCGGCGCGCGTCTCGGCGACCATTTCCATCGCGGAATGGGCAAAGAGGTCGGGCCGGCGCTGTCTCACTTCGTCGGGCGCGCCACTGTCGACGACCCGCCCTTGCTCCATCACCATCACGGTGTCGAATCGGCGCAGCAGGTGCAGCCGGTGGACCGACGACACGATGCACGCGCCGGCGAACGCGCTCATCACGCGATCGTAGATCTCCGCCTCGGTCGACGCGTCCACGCTGCTGGTCGCTTCGTCCAGCAGGACCAGGCCGACGTCGCTCGCCGCGAGCAGGCCACGGGCCAGCGCGAGCCGCTGCTTCTGGCCTCCCGACAGATTGAGCCCGCGTTCAGAGATGAGGGTGTCGAAGCCCTGAGGCAGCTGCGCGATCACGGAGGTGAGGCCGGCCAGCTCGCAGGCGCGGTCGATGTCAGCCTCCCGATACGGCAGCCCCATGGTGACGTTCTCGCGGACGCTCGACTCGAATACGGCGGGGTCCTGCGGCAACAAGAGGGAAACCGCGCCCAGGTGCTTCAGGTGGGGATGCGGTGTCGCGTCCACCGTGATCGAGACGCGTTCCGCGTCGACCAGGCCGGCCAGCACGCGAAGCAGCGAGCTCTTCCCCGCGCCGCTCTCGCCGATGAGCGCGATCCGCTGCCCGCGGCGGAGCTCCATCGAGATGTCGTCGAGCGCGGGCCGTCCGACACCGGCCGCAGGATGGACATAGCGCACGCCCTCGACGCGGATGTCGCGCCAGGTCCTCGGCACAGCGGCATTGTCGACGGACCGCGCCGGGCTGGCAAAGATGGGGTCGACGTCCCCAACCTCGGTCTTCTGGCGCACGAGATCGTTCCAGTGCATCGCCATCGACGCGACCACGTTCCCGACCTGCTGGGAATACTGGTGCACCACCACCGCGGTCCCGACGCTGATGGTTCCGTGCTGGCGGAAATCGAGCCAGGCATAGAGGGCCACCAAGCCGGTGCGCATTCCGCTGTTGAGCAGGTCGATTCCGCCCCACTTCACTTCGTTGAAGACGATGTTGCGACGAAGCGGTGCGAAGACTGCGAGGAGCCGCGACCTGAGCATCATCCGCATCGGCTCCTGGAGCCGCAGCGTCAGCACCGTGGCGATGTTTCCCAGGCAGTCGACGAGGGCGGAGTTGTACCGCCTGTCCGCGCGGTTCTCCTCGCGCACGAGAAGGACCATGAACGCGTCGATCCGCACCACGAAGTACCCGATGGCCGCGTAGCCGGCCAGCGCCGCTGCTCCCGTCGCCCGGGAGATGAGGAAGAGTGCGGCGATGGGTCCGACGATGCTCACCGTGTTCTGCAGATAGATGAACTGCGACTGGGCGAACGAGGCCAGCGAGGTGGTCGCCCGCGTCATCCGGTGCAGCGTGTCGCCGGAATGGTGCTGCTCGTGCCAGCGCACAGGCAGGGCAAGCGCCTTTACGTGGAGCGCGTCGGCGAAGCGCTCGCGCACGACGAGGGCGGTGAATCGCTCGAGGATGCGAGCAGGACCGTGCATCGTCCAGGCGACGCCGACGGCAGCGAGCATCAGGAGCAGGTCGTTGCGCGCCCGGGTGATGCCCTCCATGCCATGCGCCTGGAGCGCGTTGACGGCTTCGCCAAAGAACCAGGGGATGGTCAGCCGGACAATCTGGGCGAGGACGAGGAGGATGACGAAGAGCACCACCTTGTGACGCCGCCCTTCGGCGTGGCGCCAGAGAGTCGCGTAAAGCTTTGCTACGCTGCCGCCAGGAAGCGAATCGCGCATGACCAGTCCACTCTATTGCGATCCGTCGGTTCGTCCGCGATTTCCACCCGCGTCCGTCCCCGAGTGGTCTACTGTCGCACACGGGCGCTAGGATTCTGGAAAGAAAGCTCTCCCGGGGATGAATCCGCGAGCTCAGCCGCCGACCAGGGCGTGGATGTTGCCGTCGGGGTCCTTGAACCACGCGGCCTTCATCCGCCCCGCATGGTGGATGTCGCCCTTCCGGGTCATCTCCGGCAAGTCGTATTGCTCGAACACCACTCCCTTCGCCTTCAGCCCCTGCACGACTTTCTCCAGGTCGGATCCGACATCCCACGTGACGGCTGTCGCCTGGTTGGTTCCGGCGTATTTCGACTCGTAGACGAGCAAGCGGAATTTCCCCGCCTGGTACACGGGCGGTTCGGGCTCCGGAGAATCCGCGCGCTTCAGGCCGAGCGTGCCTTCGTAGAACTTCTTCGCTGCGTTCAGGTTCCTGACGGCGACGGTGGCCACTCCATCCTTGGTTGCCAGCATGCGAAGGACCTCCTTCGAGGTGCGTCTGAAGTTAAGGAGCACGCCGGCCCGTCGCATGGCTCTGCTTGAACATCTGCTCGCGGCACGGCACGACGTTGACCTGAGTTGACAATCGCGCTCGCGGGGGCGTATGGCCCCGCGTGCAAGGGGGAAAACCATGAAGAGGCTGCTGATCACGGCTGCGCTCGCCGCTGCTGCTGCGGCGTGGCCCTCGTCTGCCAAGACCGTTCGCATCCCGGTGAGCCGAGGGGCCGGAGGCGTCCCCGTGCCGTGCGGCGAGGATCCGCTCCGCACCTGCCACAACCGCTGGCACCCCGACATTCCGGAGGCCGCAGAGGCCAACGCCGGGGACACGGTGATCTTCGAGACCCGCGACGCGTTCGACAATCCCTTCAACCGCACGTCCACGCCGGCGACGGTGGCAGCGGCCAACCTGAACCTGATCCATCCCCTTACCGGCCCGCTATTTGTGAGGGGCGCCCAGCGGGGCGACGTGCTCGCCGTAACGATGATCGATGTCAGTCCCGGTCCCGACAACTTCGGGTACACGGTGGCGGTCCCAGGCTTCGGCTTCCTCCGCGACGTCTTCACCGATCCCGCCATCGCCCACTGGGAGCTGGGCGCCCCACCGGTCAACGGGACACGTTATGCGACCTCTCGCGATCTACCCGGCGTGCGGCTGCCGCTGCATGGGTTTGCCGGCACCATCGGCGTCGAACTGGGCGATCTCGAGATCGAGACCGCCTTCTCCCGCGAGGAGGAGCTTCGGGCGAAGCAGGGATTCGTGCTACCTCCGGAGCCGACAGACGCGGTGCCGAAACACATCTGTGGCCCCCACGGCCGCTTCAGGGACCGCTGCCTGCGCACCATTCCCCCGCGCGAGAACGGCGGGAACACCGACGTCAAGCAGATGGTGAAGGGAACGACGCTGCTCTTCCCCTGCTTCATCGACGGATGCGGGCTCTCCGTCGGCGACGTGCACTGGGCGCAGGGGGATGGCGAGGTCTCCGGCACCGCCATCGAGATGAACGCGATCGTCACCGTGAAGGTCGACGTTCGCAAGGGCCAGGCGGCGGCCTTCGGCAACTGGCCACGATTCCAAAGCAACACCCCCGGCGTCCTCAAGGATCTCGCCCCGGACCATTTCGTCGCCACCATGGGCATCCCGGTCAAGCCGGCCGGAGTGGTGATGGCGCCGGAGCTGTGGATCGACGTGAACTCCAACCACCTGCTGCGCCCGCTCAGGAACGAGTCGGAGGACGTGACGCTGGCGTCGCGCGACGCGCTGCTCAAGATGATCGCCCTGCTGACCGGGCCGACTTCGCCGGCGCCCTCGCGGCTGACCGCGGAGCAGGCATACCTGCTCTGTAGCGTCGCCTGTGATCTCCACATCAGCAACCTCGTGGACGTGCCCAACTACGTGGTCTCGAACTTCCTCCAGCTCGACATCTTCGAAACGGGTCCATGAGGAGCAGGCTCGTCACCCTGATGCTTTTGGGAGTGGCTGCGGCGTTGTTGCCCGGCCATTCCCCGTACCGCCAGTGGTACGCGTACCGGGCAGCGCACCTGGTCGTGGTGACCGACGAGATGCGCCCCGGGGCGCTGGACGTAGCGAGCGCCGTCGCTTCCGCCATCAAAGCGCGCTGGCCGGAAACGAAGGCGGTCCCGGCTGCGGCCAGGTCGCCCGTCGAGGTGGTCAAGCTCCTGACCAGCGGCCAGCTCCAGGTCGGCTTGCTTCCCGCAGCCATCGCGGTCGAGGCGCTGGAGGGGCGCGGGGAATTCGCCGACTCCGGCAAGGTGCCGCTGCGCGCCGTCGCGGTCGTCGGCGGCGACCTGCTCGTCGTGCTCGAAGGCTTCGCCCGCGAGCGCGCGCGAGAAATCGCGCAGGCGCTGGTCGAATCTCGTGGCCAAGGACCGCTTGCGAAGAAGGCTTCGCTGCGAAGTCCGGCGCCGGTTCCCTTTCATCCCGGCGCGCTCGACTATTACGAGCGCTTGAAGGGCAGTTGACGGCCGCTCACGTCTCCAGCGCGAGCAGCGTCACTTGACCGGACTGCGTTCCTGCCGCGAGCGCCAGCTTTTCCTTGGCGAATGCCAGCGCAGTGATCGCCGTGGCGCCGAGGCTGTGCGTCGCCAGGACCGCTCCGCTCGACGGATTCAGGACCTTCACGGTGCCATCTGCGCACCCGGCCGCGAGCGCCTGGTCGCCCAGGAACAGGAGCGCCTTGACGCCGCGGCCTCCTGCGGTCGCGGTTGCCTGCTTCTGTCCGTTCTTTCCCCAGAGGACGACCTGGCCGGAGTCGTCGGCCGATGCGAACGCCTGTCCCTTCGGCGCGGCCGCCAGCGCGGTCACGGCGGTGCGATGATGCCCGCCCTCGGCGACCTTCTCCGCCTTGGGCGTCAGCCGGTGCACCTGCACGGTGCCGTTGATCCATCCGATCACGAGAAAGGTCGCGTCCTCCGAGAACGCAAGCGCGGTCACGCGCGAGCTCATTCCGGAGATCTGGACCAGCATCTTCTTGGTCATGACTTCGGCCACGTGTACCTGGCCCTGCTGCTGGCCAACCGCCACCTTGGCGCCGTCCGCCGTCATCGCCACCGCGCAGGCGCGGTTCGAGGCGTCCACCGGCAGATCGACCTTCAACCCCGAAACGAGATCGGCCGCGAGAATGCCTTTGTCGGTCACCATCGCTGCCTTCGGATTGCTCGAGGCCGGAGCCGACTGCTCGAACGGCGGCAGTCGGACGGAGCTGACCTTGTAACCGTCGGTATCCAGCTCCCAGATGGCGCACTCGCCAAATTTCGTGACGACGGAGAGCCGCCTGCCATCCGCCGTGCATTGCAATGAGGTCACTGCCGACTTGTGCCCCGGCACCGCGACCTTGGCCTGCTCCAGCACCTGCTGCTCGATGGGTCGGATGACGGTGTGGAAGGCTCTTTTCTTCCGGGGTTTCGTGATGCCGCGGGTGACCAGGAGGCCCCCGCCGGCAGCGACCATCCCCAGTTCCGGCGAAACGCTGGTTCCAATCAGCACTCCCGCCGCCAGCGCCCCCAACGCGATGGTTGCAACCGGGACTGGATTGGGCGCGACCACCTCGACTTCGCTTTCCACCACCACCGGGCCGTCCTTCATCTCCTTCTTCCAGCGCGTCTCCATCTTCTCTCCGGGACGCGTCCACACCACCTTCCACTGGGAGGCGAGGTCCGCCGCCGTTCCGCTCTTCGACGGCTTGTCGCTCCACCTCGGCTTCTCCGGAGCCCTGGGCCCGCCAGCCTTCAGCTGCAGCGGCTTCAGCCCCGCGGACTTCGTGAGGACGGCCTCCAGCCGAGGCAGGTCCTTCACCGGCCGCGGCACCATCGCGGCCAGCACGCCGGCCAGGTACGACACCTCGGCGTTCTTGAGCGCGGCGAGATCGCTCCAGATGGGGCTCTTGCCGGCCTCATTGAAGTCTTCGCGGACGAAGAGCAGGTTGTCGCCTGTGTTGTACTGGTCCCAGAGCTTGCGATCGACCTCCAGCGCCAGCAGCGAGAGGTAGATGACGAGCGCTGAGAACCGGTCCAGATACGGACCGTAGTCCGTCATGCCGCGCTTCGGATGCTGGTAGGCGCGGTGGCCGATCTCGGTGGCCTGCCGCCCGATCAATGCCGGGACCCACATGCCGTCGTAATCGATGAGCAGCAGGTCCCTTCCCCTGACCAGGATGTTCCCGTGCTGCAGATCACCATGCGCGAACTTCCCGACTTCGATGTCCCTCACCAAGGCCCGGAACTTCTCTCGCAGCGCTGCGAGCTCCCTGGGTTTGTCCAGCACGCCTTCGACGAAGCGATCGAGGTTGGGACCCTGCACCCACGCCATCTTCACGATTGGAAACGTGCCGCCTTTGATGCGGAGCCCGTCGGCCAGATAGAAGAACTTGGTGCAATGGGCGGCGCCGTTCTTCTGTAGATGTTTCGAGATTGCCGCGTAGCGCTCGGCGTGGTCGGAGATCGGCCTCAAAAAGCAGCGCACGGCCCAGACGTTCTGGCCCTCGGTCGCTTTGTACGCGACGGCGTTCCCGCCAGTGGCCGGCTTGGGCATGCCGAAGCGGTCCTTCTCGATCTGCGCCTTCTGCAGCCCGTGATCGCCGAGGGATCGTTCCGGGTACTGAAGCGCCTCGTGGTACTCGGTGAGATCGGGCCAAGTGGCCATCTAGATCGCGCCCCTCTCCCCACCGTTCCGCTGCAGCCGGACCAAAGTCATGTCGTCGTTGCGCGTTTTGTCTTCTCGCGCCTGCGCCACCAGCGCTTCGAAGTCTTCCCGCGTCCGGATGCCCTCGATCGCGTCCCAGGCCGGTTCTCCTCTTTCCGCGCGCCGCAGAAGCCAGGCCGCCAGCGCATCGGAAGCGAAGAAGAGGATGTCGTTCGCCTCGAGGACTCCCTCGGTCACGCGAACGTGCGGCAGCGGATCGTCGTCGTTTTTCTTCATCGAGCCCACCAGGAACGGGCTCGAGCCGAACTCTTCCGAGCGCGTCAGTGGAAAGGCCTTCGCGAGCGCCCGATTCGGCGGCGCTCCCGTGACATGCAGCAGACAGCAATCGCCGATGGCCACCGCGCGCCAGCCGCGATTCACCGCGTTCAGCGAGGCGCCGACGAACGCGGCATACGCCCCGCGACGCGCTTTCTCGGCGGCGTACCAGGCCATGGGGCGACCGCGGATCTTCCGCCGCCACAGCCGTCGAATCGCTCCCAGATGCTTGAAGAAGTCCGGACCGTGCGAGCGCCCGCGGACGAAGCTCTCGACCAGCAGCGCCGCCCACAGCGCCGAGAAGCTGCTCTCCGTGGCTCCATCGGCGACCGCGACGCGGCAACGCGTGGGCGAATCCGAGCCGCGGACTGCCCACGCGTCTTCGTACTCCGATCGGGCGTTCCCCGCCTTCTGGCAGGAGAACGCCTCGATCGAGAACGGCGCCGCGCTGACCGGGTGCAGAGCGTCGATCACCGGAGGTTCGCGGGACGGGTTCCGATGTCGAGGAACTGGATCACCTGCATCTGCTGCGCGTTGAAGATGAACCCGCGCGCTCCGTCACCGGCCGGCATTCCCAGCTCCTTGGCCCGGCCGATCATGAAGGGCGTCAGGCTGCTGGACATCTCGAAGAGCTGCTTGGCGAACTTGTCCGGCAGGCCCTCGTCGCTGGCGGGAAGCTCGATGGGGTTCGCTGCCGCCGAAGAGAGGTGGATGTTGAAGACCAGCGCCGCGCCGTCGTCGCTTCCCAGCGAGCAGAGCGCCTTCGCCTCCGGGACCGGATCGCCGTCGGTCGCTTCGCCGTCGGTGATGTTGATCACGATGGGGGGAAAGCCCTTGGGGTGCTCCGCCACCCATCTCTGCACGATCTCCGCGGCCATCTTGAAGGCGGAGCTCATCGGCGTACCGCCCACGTGCCTGGGCTCGAACCAGAGCGGGAATTTCACCGTCTGCTCCACCAGGCCGCCCGCGCCGTCGTCGGCCTTCTTGGTGCGATCCTCGATGCGCAGCGGGTTGTTGGCGAGGTCGCTGATCGGGATCAGGTCCTTGCCGGTCAGCGCCCCGTCGAACGCCGACTTCACGACGGTGTCCTGGCCGTACCCGATCACTCCCACGTGGAAGTAGTCGTACATCGAGTCGCCTTTGGCGCAGCGGATGGAGAGGTTGTGGATGAGCTTGTTGATGATGGTGGCCAGCTCGTCGGCCTTGCGCCGATCGCTGCTGCCACCGAACGGATCTTCCATCGAGGCCGACTGATCCAGAAGGAAGATGAAGCACCCCGGGTTCTTGCGGCTGATCTCAGCGCTGTACATGCTTGCTCCTCGTTTTCGCCTTTTTGGGGCGGCGTTTGACCTTGACCTTGTTGGACTTGATCTTCTTGGAAGAGACCAGGACCTGGTTCTTCCTCGCAGGGACGTAGACCTGGCTCTTCCTGGCAGGGACGGAGACCTGGTTGTTTCGCTCGACGTTCGCAGTGAGGCGTTTCGCCTGGATGATCGCGGGAAGCGTCGTCCCGAATTGCTCGCCGAGCGGCCCGTGGCGGAGGAACCAGCCGATCAACCCCAGCGCGATGAGCGCGATCCCCGCGTGAAACAGCTCGAACGTTCCACCGAGCTTCGTTCCTCCGCACGCAGGACACGCGGCGCCCGATCCCCTTTGCGGAAACCAGGTCAGACGACATGCGCGGCACTGCAGGAGGCTTCTCGTCAGCATCGGGTGGTCCGGGCCACACTAGTACGGCTGCTCGCGCCGTCCACTGCGCGGCTTGCGCACATTCGCAGCTACTGCGAGAGGGTGTGCCGCGCTCGTTCCCCCGAGTAGGAGCAGCGCCTCCACTTCTTCCGTCGGGGGCGATTGATTCCTAGCGGAGCGGCCCGCTTCGAGGGCAAGCTGTCCTCTTCGAGCACTCGCTTCGAACGTCGAGTTCCAGCCGCGAGGGGATATGTCGGACGCGAAGTCGCATCATCTTGGCCGGGAGCGGATCGCGCGGGTGTTCCGCTACCTCAAGGCGCTCAACGAGCACCGCAACCCGGCCAAGCGGGACTTGTCGGAGCAGCCCTGGACGCTCTGGTTCCGCCACCTTCCAGACCATCCCTCCATCCAGCGGCGCTTCTCCAACGGGCAAGAAGAGACCGACTTCGTCCTCAAGGTCGGGCGGCCCACGTTCGCGCAGGCGCCGCAGCCGCCGATGCCGATCGCGGATTGGCTCGAGGGCGACTGGGAAGATCCCGAGGGAGAGGTCGCGGTCTCCGAGACCAAGGCGAACGGCACCGAACCCCTCCGCTTCGACGCCGAGCCTCGACGCGTCGAAGCCTACGAGCGCTGGAAGACGCAGCATCAGAACTGGGCGAACGTCGAGCGGCCCGCGCGCGCGGCGATGAAGATCTTCGAGCAGCTCTACGAGCTCTACGGCCGGATCGAGCGCGAGGCCGAGCACATCGAGCTCGTGCTGGGTAACGGAATCCTGAGCTGGAAGCGGGGAGAGGAAGGCGAAGCCAGCATCTATCACCCCATCCTGTTGCAGCGCATCCAGCTCGCCTTCGATCCGAGCGTCCCCGAGTTCACGCTCATCGAGACCGGGAAGGAAGTGGAGCTGTATTCCGCCCTCTTCCGCTCCATGCCGGACATCGAGCCCAAGGTCCTCGCGCGCTGCCGCGAGGAGCTGGATCGCGGAGGGTTCCATCCCCTGGGCGGCAACGATACGCTGGAGTTTCTCCGCCGGTTCGTCGTGCAGCTCTCGCCGCGCGGGCAGTTCGCCGAAGGGCCGCCGGAGAAGGAGGCCGAGGACCCGAAGATCGGCCGCGCGCCGGTGCTCTTCCTCCGCACGCGGACCCTGGGCTTCGCCACCGCCATCGAGGGAACGCTCGACGATCTCGACAGCCGGCAGGACCTGCCGCTGGCGCTGCTCAAGATCGTCGGTCTCGACCCGCCGTCCGCCGAGGACGAGAAGGCGGAGACCTTCGAGCCGGGAGACGAGCCCGAGGACGTGCTGCTCAGCAAGCCGGCGAACCCCGAGCAGATCCGGATCGCGGTGCGCCTGGAGCGCGAAGGATGCGTGCTCGTCCAGGGGCCTCCGGGGACCGGGAAGACGCACACCATCGCGAACCTCATCGGTCACCTGCTCGCCCAAGGTCAGAGCGTCCTGGTCACGAGCCACACCACCAAGGCGCTGCGCGTCCTGCGCGATCACGTCGTCGAGAAGCTGCGGCCGCTGACCGTGAGCGTGCTGGAGAGCGACATCGAGAGCCGCAACCAGCTCGAGGGCTCGGTCTCCACCATCATCGAGCGCCTCACCACCGGGAATCCGAAGAAGCTCGAGGCGGAGGCGGAGCAGCTCGCAGCGCAGCGCAAGGAGCTCCTCGCCCAGTTGCGCAAGCACCGCCAGGACCTCTTCAACGCGCGGGCCGACGAGTACCGCGACGTGATCTTCCTGAAGACGAAGCTCTCGCCGATGGAAGCGGCCCGCAAGGTCGCGAACGAGGCGCAGCCTCACGCCTGGATTCCGGCTCCCATCCAGCCGGGCGCGCCGCTGCCGCTGTCGGCGGCGGAGATCGCGGAGCTGTACGCGAGCACCGAGGCGCTTAGCCGGGAAGACGAGGCGGAGCTGGCGCGGCCGCTGCCGCAGCTGAAGTCGCTGCTCTCCCCGGAAGAATTCGACAAGGTCGCGGAGGAGCACGCTCATCTGTCCAGGGCGAGCCGGAGCTATCGGAAGGAGCTGTGGAAGACGGCGCTGGATGGTTCGACTACGGCGCCGCTGGACAAGCTCCTCGCCAAGGCGGTGAAGGCGGTCGAGGTCCTCGACGGGGACCGGCGCTGGAAGCTGGCCGCGATCGCCGCCGGCAACGAGGGGGGAAAGCAGCGGGTCGAGTGGGATGAGCTGGTCGGGATGATCGACCAGCTGATGGAAGAGAAGGCCAACGCGAAAGACAACGCCCTCCGCCACGCTCCCGTTCTCTCCGCAAGCATCCCGCTCGAGGAGCAGCTGCAGGTCGTGGAGGAGATTCTTGCCTACTTCAAGAAGAACAAGAGCGTCGGCAAGCTGGCGCTGCTGACGCACGGGGCGTGGAAGCGCTTCATCGGCGAGAACAAGGTTGCGTCCGGCGAGCCGAAGAGCGCCGCTCACTTCCAGGCGTTGCGGGAACAGATCCAGCTCGCGATCATGCGGCGCAATCTCGGGGGACGGTGGGACCGACAGATGGTGCCGCAGGGCGCTCCCGGCTGGGCGTCGCTCTCGGAGGAGCCCCAGGAGGGTGCCCCCGAGTTTGCGGAGGAGATCCGCCGCTGCCTCGCCTGGCACGCCGAAGAATGGCAGCCGGTCGAGAACGAGCTCAAGGAGCGCGGGTTTCTTTGGCGCGAGTTTTTCGGGGAGCAAGGCGGCGAGGGACACCTGCAGCGCCTCAAGGAGATGGTCAGCGTCCAGTTGCCGCAGGCCTTCCAGGCGCGCAAGGACATGGCTCGCTTCAGCGAGGTGGACGGACAGCTCCAGGAGCTTCGGGGCGCGTTGACGGTGCCGCAGGAAGGACCGCCGGCGCCGGTGCTGGCGAAGCTGTTGCGCGCCGCAGAGCGACTGGACGCGAAGGACTATCGCGAGGCGCACCAGCGGCTCGGAGCGCTCGACGGCCAGCGGAAGACGGCGGCGACGCGGCGCGAGCTTCTCGCCGCCCTGCAGGCGGTGGCGCCGGTCTGGGCGCAGGCGGTCCAGGAACGCCGTGCGCCGCACGACAAGTCGTCTGCTCCCGGAGACGCTCATGCGGCCTGGTTGTGGCGGCAGCTGCACGACGAGCTGGAGCGCAGGGGGAAGGTCTCGCTGCCGGCGCTGCAGAAGGAGATCGACCGGCTCGGACCAGAGCTGAGGAGAGTGACGGCCGAGCTGATCGAGCGCCGCGCGTGGGGAGCGCAGGTGCGGAGGACCACGTCCCAGCAGCAGCAGGCACTGGTCGGATGGCTCGACATGGTGCGCCGGATCGGCAAGGGGATGGGCAAGCGCGTTCCCCGCCTGATCGTCGAGGCCAGCCAGAAGATGACCGAGTGCCGCTCGGCGGTGCCGGTGTGGATCATGCCGCTGGCGCGAGCGGTGGAAACGTTCGAGCCCACCACGCGCTTCGACGTCGTGATCACGGACGAGGCGAGCCAGGCCGACGTGATGGCGCTGATCCCCTTCTACATGGCGCGCCGGGTGGTGGTGGTGGGAGACCACGAGCAGGTGAGCCCGTCGGCGGTAGGCCAGGACGTCGCCGTGGTCCAGCAGCTCATCGACGAGCATCTGGAAGACATTCCCAACTCGGTGCTCTACGACGGGCAGATCTCCGTCTACGATCTTGCACGGCAGTCGTTCGGAGGCGCCATCTGCCTCACCGAGCACTTCCGTTGCGTCCCGGAGATCATCGAGTTCAGCAACCACCTTTGCTACGGCGGCAGGATCCGCCCCCTGCGCGACCCGAGCAAGGCCACCTTGAAGCCACACATCATTGCGCTCCGGGTGGAAAGCGGCCGCTCGGTGAACGAGACCAACAAGGCGGAAGCGATGGCCATCGCCTCGCTGATCCGGGCCGCCATCGATCAGCCCGAGTACAAGAACAAGAGCTTCGGGGTGGTCTCGCTGGTGGGAGACGACCAGGCGCTGGAGATCGAGCGGCTCCTGCTGCATCACCTGCCGCCGGCGGAGTACGAGTCCCGCAGGGTCCTGTGCGGCAACGCGGCGCAGTTCCAGGGCGACGAGCGGGACGTCATGTTCCTCTCCGTCGTGGACAGCGCCGCCGACGGTCCGCTCCGCCTGCGCAGCGAGCCGATGTTCAAGCAGCGTTTCAACGTCGCGGCGAGCCGGGCGCGAGACCAGATGTGGGTGATCCACTCGCTCGATCCGGCCGACCTGAAACCCAAGGACCTGCGGCGCCGGCTGATCCAGCACGCCGAGGACCCGGAGGCGGTCAGGCTCCTGCTGAAGCAGTCCGAGGACGCCTCGGAAACGCCGCTCGAGCACGAGGTGCACAACCGCCTCTTCGAGGCCGGCTATCGCGTGCTGCCGCACTGGCGGGTCGGGTACTACACCATCGACCTGGTCGTCGAGGGTGGAGGGCGCCGCCTGGCCATCGAGTGCGACGGTGACAAGCCGGCGGCGGAGGAGCAATTGCGCGAGGACATGGCGAGGCAGGCCATCCTCGAGCGGCTCGGCTGGAGCTTCCTCCGCGTGCGCGGCAGCGAGTTCTTCCTGAACCCCGAAAGGGCGATGAAACCCGTGCTCGCAAGATTGAGCGAGCTGAAGATCCGCCCTGAAAGCGGCAACGCCGAGGCACCACAGAACGGGAAGGACGTCCTCGAGCGGCTTGGCCGGCGCGCGGCAGAGTACCGGCAGCACTGGCTGAGCGCCGCCAAGGCGCAGCTGGCACGAGCCGGGAACGGCGTGCAGGAACGTGGGCGCAAACCGGGGCGAGCAGCGAAGAAGAAGCGAAAGCCGTCCGCCCGGAAATAGGCTGCAATGCTGGCCTGGGTCTCCCGTCTGGTCTTTTTCGTCGCGGGAACCTTCAGCGCGCGGACGTACGCGCGCGATTTCGTGCGCAACTACATCCGGCGGTTGGTGCGGGAACGCCTGCAAACCGGCTTGATCATCACCGCCATCCAATTTGCCCTTCTGGCGGCAACGGCGTACGGCGTCCACCGGCTGGGCAATCCGCTCGGTGGGCGCCTGCTCGGATCCGCCCTCGTCTGGGTTCTCATCGCCTACAACGTGATCCGGTTCTTCACGAGCACCGTTCCCGACATCGTGGAAGCGCGTCGGCATCTCTCCGGGCCGTGGGGATACGTCGTGCGGGACTTGCTCGGGATCTCGATTGCCAAGGCGCTGGTGGAGATGGAGTTGTTCGTCCTCGCCGTCTGCCTCATCCTGGGGTTGTACGTGCGGTTCGGCGCGAGCAGCACATTCCATCTGCTCGAGCCGTGGATGCTCGCGGTTCGACGCTGGCGGTGACGGCCCTTGGACGATCGCAAGCAGGCCATCCGCGATCGCATCTGGTCGCTTCTGGAGGAGCGGCGCGTAGCCGCGTTCCCCGGAGCGCGCGGACGGATTCCAAACTTCGTCGGGGCGTCGGCGGCAGCGGATCGTCTTGCCGGCCTCGACGAGTGGCGCAGCGCGCGGACCATCAAGTGCAACCCCGATGCTCCGCAGCGCTACGTCCGGCTCCGCGCGCTGCGTGAAGGCAAGATCGTGTACATGGCCGTGCCGCGCCTCCGGCAGGAGCGGTGCTTCTGGGAGCTGGACCCGCGTCGCCTGCGCGACCTGCGTGCTGCGGCATCGATCGGAGGAGCCGCCAAAGCTGGCCGCCCAGTCTATCCGCGTGATCTGCCGCACATCGATCTCGTCGTCGCCGGTTCAGTCGCGGTTTCCCGCACCGGCGCCCGCCTTGGCAAGGGCGGCGGCTACTCCGATCTGGAGTACGCCCTATGCCGCACCGTGGGCTGCATCGACGATCGCACGCGCATTGCGACGACCGTGCATGCGCTGCAGATCGTCCGCGGCGCAGTGCCCGAGACGGACCACGACTTCCGGGTCGACCTGATCGTCACGCCGGACGGCGTGTTGCGCCCGCGACGCTCGCGGCCACAGCCTCGCGGGATCATCGCCGCACATCTGACCGACGAGATCCGCGAGACCGTCCCCGTCTTGCGCGCGCTCGTCAGCGAGTTGTGATCATCACGATGGCGGCCGCCGCGCATGCGAGCCCGACGGACTGCACCGGCTGCAACCGCTCGCGGAACACCACCCTGGCGAGCAGCACGGTGCTGGCGGGATAGAGCGACGCGAGCGTCGCGACGAGGCCGAGCGGTCCCTCCCTGACGGCGATGAGATAGAGCGCGTTCGCCACCATGTCGATCACGCCGCAGGCGACGACTACAGGGAGCACACTGCGCGGAATGGCGATGGGAACCTTGGCCATGCCTGCCGCCGCAGCGAGCGCCGCGGTGGACGCGGCCCGGGCGATCAGAAGCGGCCATACCCCCGAGGCGCTACCGGCGCGCGCGAGACAGACGAAGAACGCGCCGATCACCACGCCGCAGGCGAGCCCGATGGCGAGCGAACGATCGCGCCGACCGCCTCCGCCAGTGGCATCCTGATGGCGGCTGATCAGCGCCACGGACGCGATGGCCACCGCGATGCCGGCGATGGCGAGGGGGCGCGGCCGCTCTCCGAGGCCGAAGGCCACCACGACCGGAATGGCAATGGAGCAAACGGCGGTCACGGGCGCGATCACGCTGACGCGCCCGACGGCAAACCCGTAGTAGAGCATGGCGACGCCGAGGCCACCAGTCAGGCCGGCGCCGATACTCCAGGCCGCTTCGACGGCGGAGGGCAACGCAGCCGGAAAGATCGGCAGCGCGAGCAACGCCACGCCGAAGCCGATGCCCTGCGCCCAGACAGTCGCAGCGAGCGTGGGCGCGCGACGTGCCGCGAAGCCGCCGAGGAAGTCAGCGGTTCCGTAGAAGACGGCCGACAGCAGGGCCAGGGTGAGTGCCACGCCACGTCCTCGCGATGCAAACTGATGCCCGAGCCGATGCTGCAGATTCGCACCGTGCCTGGCAACGGAGCGGCCATCGTGGCATCGATCGGGTCATGCCGACCGCTCTCGTCACCGGAGCATCTCGCGGAATCGGGCTCGCCGTTGCTCGCGATCTCGCAAAGGACCACGACGTCATCCTCGCAGTGCGCGATCCCGGCAAGGCGCCCGCCGGCGGTCGCGCCGAACGGCTGGACGTCTCCGACCCGGATTCCATTGCTTCACTCGCGGCGCGCGTGAAAGAGCCGATCGACGTTCTGGTCAACAACGCAGGCGTGTACACCGGGTCGCCCCGCGACATCTGGGCGGTGAACGTGCGCGGGCCGCTTCTGCTGACCCGGGCGCTTGCCGGCAAGCTGGCGAAAGGCGCGCGGGTCGTGATGGTGACGAGTGGGCTCGGCGGCCTCTCGAACCAGGCCGAGTCGCTGCGGCACAAGCTGCAGGATCCGCAGCTGACGATCGAGGACATCCTCGCTCTCTGCGAGCGGCCACCCGGAGGATATGGACCGAGCAAAGCCGCGTTGAACGCGCTGACGCGGCTGTTTGCCGGCGAGCTTCCCAACGCGCGCGTGAACGCCGCCTGCCCTGGATGGGTGCGGACGGACATGGGCGGCCCCGGCGCGCCTCGCTCGGTGGAGCAAGGGGCAGCTTCGGTGCTCTGGGCTTGCCGCCTGGCCGCGGACGGACCGACGGGCGGATTGTTTCGCGACGGTCAGCCGATCGGGTCGTGAGGTGCTGCGGAAGCGGGCGGTCATCTCGCCCGACCCTTCAACGGTGACGGCAGCGCGTTCCGGAGCTGGGCGAAGGTCGTCTTCCCCAGCTCCTCTTCCGCTGCCGCTTGCGCCTTCTCCCA
>Ga0209474_10000869_pt1 | contig 31059 bp, 30 predicted proteins | sample GraSoiAngelo_145_FD_185902 | JGI IMG/M metagenome (GOLD analysis project Ga0209474, IMG submission 185902) | Grasslands soil microbial communities from the Angelo Coastal Reserve, California, USA - 14_1009_05_20cm (SPAdes) (version 2) | ecosystem: Environmental > Terrestrial > Soil > Grasslands...
GACCGACGCCGCCGCTCCGGGGGCCAAGGGCCTCGGCTTCTTCGTCTGCGACATGCAGGCTCCGGGGGTGAGCGTCCGGCCCCTCCGGCAGATGACCGGCAGCGAGGAGTTCAACGAGGTCTTCCTGGACGGGGTCTTCGTGCCGCGCGCGCAGCTCGTCGGTGCCGAGCAGCAGGGCTGGGCGATCGCCGGCACGACGCTCGCCCACGAGCGCGGGACCTCCCCGCGCCAGCTGGTCATCCACCGCATGCTGCTCGACGACCTGCTGCACCTCGCCCGCGACGGGGTCGATGGCGCGGCGCCTCGCGCGGCCGACCCCGTCATCCGCCAGCGGCTCGCGCAGCACTTCATCGACGTCGAGATCACGCGGCTGAACAGCTGGCGCACGCTCTCGCGCCTGGCGCGCCGCGAGCCGCTCGGTCCCGAGTCGAGCGTCGTGAAGCTCTTCTGGAGCGAGATGAGCCAGCGGATGCACGACACGCTCATGGACCTGCTCGGGCCGCGCGGGCTCTGCTGGCAGCCCGGCGCGCACGCGGTGGGCGGGGGGCGCCTGGCACGCTCGTACCTGTACTACCGCGCGGCCACGCTGTTCGCGGGCACCTCCGAGATCCAGCGCAACATCCTGGCCGAGCGCGTGCTCGGGCTGCCGCGCGCCCGATGAGCGCGAGCGAAGAATACTGATGAGCGCGAGCGAAGAATACTGATGACCGCACCCGACGAGCTGGTCGGCCCGCGCGTGCTCCTCCGGCCGTTCGCCCTGGCCGACGTGCCGGCGGTGCTGGCCTACGCATCCGATCCCGAGGTGACCCGCCACCTCCAGTGGGACGCCTACGACGACCCGGCCACCGCGGCCTCGTTCATCCGCTCGACGCTCGGCGGGGGGGAGACGTGGTTCGCGCGCGCCATCGTGCTGCGCGAGACGGACGCCGTGATCGGCGGCGTCGACCTCCGCGTCGTCTCCCCGCCCGACCGCCGCGCCGAGCTCGGGTACGGCCTGGCGCGCGCCTACTGGGGACACGGCTACGCCACCGAGGGGGCCGGGCTCCTGGTCCGCTTCGGCTTCGAGCGGCTCGGCTTGACGCGCATCCAGGCGGCGTGCGCGGTCGAGAACGAGCGGTCGATGAAGACCCTCGAGCGGCTCGGCATGCGGCGCGAGGGACGCCTCGCGCAGTACCGCTGGAAGGCGGGGGCGGCGCGCGACCTGTATCTCTACGCGATCACGCGGGCGGACTGGGACGGCGCGTAAGCCGCCGTCTCACTTCACGAGCGCCATCTTGCCGCTGCCGCACTTGGCGCAGCCGCCGGCGAGCGGGGCGTCGTCGATCTCCATCGAGATGGTGTGCCAATCGATCCCCTTGTTGTCCACCGCTTTGTCCATGACCAAGGTGGCGAACCCGGTCACCGTGTTGGTCAAGGTGTTGCCGTTGCACTTGACGATCGGGATCAGGAACTGCCGCTGCCCGCTGTTGTACACGCAAACCAATTTATGAATCGCGGAGCCGTGGGAGCCGGTCACGGTCGAGATGGTGTCGCCGACGCTGTAGGTCGGGATGGTCTTGCCTCCCCCCCCGCACGAGCTGGCGATCCACTGCTCGATGTCGCCCGTCGCGTTGCCGCCGGAGAAGGTCGTCCACGCCGTGCGGGGCTCCGTGTCCTTCGGAAACTCGGTGTCGGAGGGCATGCAGGAGTTGCTGAAGCACTGATCGATCTCCGGGAACAGGCATTCCCCGAGGACGATGGGGAGGGTGGGCTGCGCCTTGGAGATGCCCTGGAAGGAGGCGATCGCCTCCTTCTGGAGAGTCGAGGTCTTCATGCCGATGAGGCCGGCCACCACGTTGTTGACCGTGATGCTGGGCGTGGCGCGCACCGCGCTCGGGTTGATGCTCGTCTCGGTGAACACGCCGCTGATGTAGGTGCCGACGTGGACGTCGGCCGCCGCCATCGTGAAGGTCTGCCCGTCGACCTTGTTCTTGGCGACGACGCTCGTGGCGTCCGACTTCGCGGTGTTGGCCGAGCCGCCCTTCAGCAGGTTGCGTGCCCCCGCCGACGCGGCGATGTCCGCGACGGTCTGCAGCTCGGTCGCCGAGGTCCCGAGGTGACCGATGTCGATACCGACCACCGTCAGGGCGAAGAAGGCGCCGGTCAGCCACAGCGCCATCAAGATGGCGGCCTGCCCGCGCTGGCCTTTACGCGTCCTCTTCATCGCTACCTACGGGTAGCAACTTCGGTGCCTCCTCCCCGCTCCCCGCGCCGCGGCACATGCGCGCCCCGGCCAGCGGCAAAAATGTGATGCTTCCGTCGCGGCCGTGCCGGACGCCCCGCCCGCCTTGACAGCGCGCGCAGCGACGCGGGATGGCTGTGCAATATGAATGTACCCACCGGGCCGCTCGCGGGCATCCGGCTCCTCGACCTCGGCACGCGCGTCGCGGCGCCCTTCGCCGCCACGCTCCTCGCCGATCTCGGCGCCGAGGTGATCAAGGTGGAGCTGCCGGGGCAGGGCGACTTCCTGCGCTCGATCGGCCCCTTCGTCGACGGCTACTCGCTCTTCTGGGCGGTCGAGAACCGGGGCAAGAAGTCGATCACCTGCGATCTGCGCAAGCCGGCCGGGCAGGCGTTGCTCAAGCGCCTCGTGCCGCTCGTCGACGTGGTGGTCGAGAACTTCCAGCCCGGCACGCTCGAAAGCTGGGGGCTCGGCTACGAGGCGCTCGCCGCGCTGAACCCCGGCCTCGTGCTGACGCGCGTCTCGGTCTACGGGCAGACCGGCCCTTACCGCGACCGGCCCGGCCTCGACCGGAACGGCATCGCGGCGGGAGGGCTGCTCTACATCACCGGCTATCCCGACCAGCCGCCGGTGCGGCCCGGCGTGGTCATCGCCGATTACCTGACCGGCGTCTTCAACGCGCTCGCGATCGTCGCGGCGCTGTGGGAGCGCGACCGGCGCGCGCGCGAGACCGGCGGCCCCGCGCCCGGCCAGTGGGTGGACCTCTCGCTCTACGAGTCGGTGCTGCGCGTCATGGAGCACACGCTCGCGGCCTACGACCGCCTGGGTCTCGTGCGCGAGCGCGAGGGCAACCGGCTCGCCAACTCCGCGCCGCTCGACAACTGGCAGACGCGCGACGGGAAGTTCGTCTGCATCGTCGCCGCCGGCGATGGCCTCTTCCCGCGCCTGGCGCGCGCCATGGGGCGCGAGGACCTCCTCGCCGATCCGCGCTTCGCCTCGCTCGCGCTCCGCGCCGAGCACGGCGAGGCGATCAACGCGATCGTCGCCGACTGGTGCCGCCGGCGCACGGCGCGCGAGCTCGCGGCGATCCTCGAGCGACACGAGGTGCCCTTCGGGGTCGCTTACTCGGCGGCCGACATCTTCGCCGACCCGCACATCGCGGCCCGCGGGGACATCGTCGCCGTGGACGACCCGGTCGTCGGTCCCGTGCGCATGCAGGGGGTCTACCCGCGCTTCTCGCGCACGCCGGGCGCGATCCGGCGCGGTGCGCCGCGTCTGGGCGAGCACAACGACGAGGTCTACCGGCAGCTCCTCGGCCTCTCCGCCGAGGAGCTCGCCGCGCTCGAGCGCGAGGGAGTGATCTGACGCGTCGGGTCGGAGCATCAGACCCCCGGTGGCAGCGCCGGCTCCGCGGCCGTCGGCCAGTTGTATTGACGCCACCATACGGGCTGTGTATGGCGCGACCGATGCCGGGCCCCGGGCGAGCGCGCTCGAAGTGGGCGGCGCGCACGGCCGCGCTTGCGTCGCTCGCGGTGTCGTTCGGGATCGTCCCGCGGCCCGCGCCAGCGGCCCTCATCCGCGACAACCTCTACGACGTCAGGGCGCTCGACGCGCGCGAGGCATGGGCCGTCGGCAACTTCGGAGCCATCTACCACACCGCCGACGGCGGCCAGACGTGGCAGAAGCGCGAGAGTGGAACGAAGAGCCCTCTCTTCGGCGTCGACTTCGCGGGCCCGGAGGACGGCTGGGCGGTCGGCAAGTCGGCCCTCATCCTCCACACGGCGGACGGGGGCGCGACGTGGACGCGTCAGGCGAACCCGATCTCCTCGCAGAAGCCCCTCTTCAAGGTGAAGGCCCTCGACGCGCGGACCGCGTGGACGGTGGGCGACTGGGGCGCGGTGGCGGTCACCCACGACGGCGGCGCGACCTGGGAGGACCGCTCGCTGGCGGACGACGTCGTGCTCTACGACATCTCGTTCCCGGACGCCCGGCACGGATTCGTGGCCGGCGAGTACGGGACGCTCCTCGTCACCGACGACGGCGGTACCACGTGGACGAAGCGGCCGGTGGGCACCGAGAAGACGCTCTTCGGGGTGAGCTTCTCGAGCCCCACCCAGGGCTGGGTGGTCGGCATCGACGGGCTCGTCCTGCGTACGCGGGACGGCGGGGCCACCTGGGACGTGCAGCGCGGTTCGGTGGAAGCGGGGTCGATCGAGGAGCTCGGGTTCCTCGAAGCGCTCAAGAACCCGGGCCTCTACGCCGTGCAGGTCGCCGGCCGCTACGGGGTCGTGATCGGCGACACCGGCATGGTGCTGACCACGGCGGACGGCGGGGAGACGTGGACCCGGCGGGAGCTGCCCGGCAAGCAGCAGCTCGTCTGGATGCGGGGCGTGAGCCTCGCCGCCGGCCCCGAAGGGTTCGTCGTCGGCGCCAGCGGGTTCACCGCTCGGGTCGAGCAGGACCGGATCGTCCTTCCCGCGGGCGGCGAGGCCGCCGCCGCTCCCTGAGGGCCGAGCGCTCGCATGCTCCCCCGCCGCACGATCGAAGCGTATCTCTTCTTCCTCCTCCGCCACCGCGCGCTCGTGTCGCTGGTGGTCGCCGCGATCACCGTCGGCCTCGCGCTCTTCATGTGGTTCCGGATGCACGTCTTCACCAACTTCTTCGACCTCTACCCGCGGAACCACCCCTACATCCAGCTCTACCAGCAGTACCGCAGCATGTTCGGCACCGCGAACACGGTGCTGATCGTCGTCGAGGTGAAGAACGGCACGATCTTCGACGACCCGGAGACGGTGCAGAAGGTCGACCGCATCACGCTCGCGCTGCTGCACGACATCCCCGGCGTCAACGGCGAGCAGGTGCTGTCGATCACCCATCCGAAGGTGAAGACCACCCTCACCGCCGGCTCCGGCATCAAGGTCGTGCCGCTCATGTATCCGCGCGTGCCGGAGACCAAGGACGACCTCGATTTCCTGAAGTTGAAGGTCTACTCCACCGAAGGGGTCCACGGCCTCTTCGTCTCCGAGGACGACAAGGCGACGCAGATCATCGCCGGCTTCTGGGAGGAGTACTTCGACCTCCCCACCATGTGGGCGAAGATCCAGGACATCGTCCGGCGCGAGTCGGACGCGAACACCCGGATCTACGTCACCGGCATCCCCATCCTCTTCGCCTACTTCATGGAGATCATGCCGCAGATGACGGGCGTGCTCGGCGCCTCGATCGTCATGATCCTGCTGATCCTGTGGGTGGAGTTCCGGAGCTGGCAGGGCGTCGTGATCCCCGCCTTCAGCGGCCTCCTGTCGGCCATCTGGGGGCTCGGCTTCGGCGGGCTCTGGGGGCTCAGCCTCGACCCCCTCGTGCTCGTCATCCCGCTCCTCATCTCCGCGCGCGCCCACTCGCACTCGGTGCAGTCGATGGAGCGCTACCACGAAGAGTACCGGCGGCTCGGCGACAAGAACCAGGCGATCGTCAAGTCGTACACGGAGATCTACGCGCCGGCGATGGTCTCCCTGCTGGCCGACGGCCTGGCAATCCTCACGCTCCTCGTGGCGCGCATCCCGATCATCCAGAAGCTCGCGATCCTCTGCTCGTTCTGGATCATCTCGATCTTCGTGAGCGTCGTGACGCTGCATCCGATCATCCTCTCCTTCACGCCGCCGCCGAGCGAGGAGACGGCCGGCAAGGGGATCCTCGAGCGTTTCATGGCGTGGATGATCCTCGTCGCGGTCGCCTGGCTGTTCTATCTCTACGCCGTCATCTCGGCCCGGCCGGTGCAGGGGCTCCTCGTGGTGGCGCTCGCCGGTCTCGGCTTCGACCTGCTGCTCGACCGGCGCCTGCCCGGCTACGCGTGGCTCGGGACGGCGATGAGCCACGCGACCGACGCCTTCGGGCGCTTCTTCGGCGCGCTCTACGAGGCCATCGAGCGCGGCCTCGTCTGGCTCGCGGGCGGCTGGCGGCGCGGCGCGATGGCGGTCTGCCTGCTGTCGCTGCTCGCGGTCGGCCTCTACTTCCAGCACTTGCTCAAGGTCGGCGACACGACCCCGGGCGCGGCGCTCCTCTACCCCGACCATCCCTACAACGTGGCCTTCGGGAAGGTGAACGAGAAGTTCCTCGGGGCGAGCCAGCTGATCATCATCGCCGAGGGCAAGGCCTACTGCACCGAGGGCGGCAAGCCGTGTGCGGGCGACGGCTGCAAGCTGTGCCACCCCGAGGAGCCCGGCGCGTGCGGGACGGAGACGTGCGAGCAGCGCCAGGGGGCGATCAAGGACGCCGAGACCCTCAACCACCTCGACCTCTTCGGCCGCTACATGGCCGAGCGTCCCGAGGTGGGCGGCACGGTCACGGCCGCCACGCTGCTCAAGAAGATCTTCCGCACCTTCCATGAGGCCGACCCCAAGTGGGAGATGCTGCCGACGCGCAACGACCACGTGAGCCAGCTCTTCTTCCTGCTCACCTCCGGTACGCGGCGGGGCGAGATGGACCGCTTCTTCGACATGAACTACACGAACGCGACCATCACGGTCTTCTACCGCGACTACACGCACGAGACGATCGAGAACTCGATCGCGCGCGCGAAGCAGTACATCCGCGAGCACGAGGGCGAGGCGTCGGCGGTGCGCTACCGGCTGGCGGGCGGGCTGATCGGCATCCTGGCGGCGGTGAACGAGGAGGTGGAGTGGTCGTACCGCGTGAACCTGATCCTCATCCTCGTGGTCGTCTTCCTCCTGAGCTACGCCACCTACGTGTCGGTGATCGGCGCCCTGATCGTGATGCTCCCGTCGCTGGTGGCCCAGCCGCTGTCCGAGGCCGTCATGTACCTCCTCGGCATCGACATGAACATCAACTCCCTGCCGGTCGCAGCGGTCGGCATCGGCATCGGCATCGACTACGGCTACTACGTCCTCTCGCGCATCGTGGAGGAGCTGGTGGCGGGCGAGGGCTTCGACGTGGCGGTCCGGCGCATGTTCGAGACCACCGGGAAGACCGTCCTCTTCACCGGCGTGTCGCTGACCGCCAGCATCATCTTCTGGGTCTTCTTCCCGATGAAGTTCCAGGCCCAGATGGCGCTCCTCCTGGTCCTGCTCCTCGGGTTCCACCTGATGGGCGCGCTCATGTTCATCCCGCCCATGGTGTCGCTCCTGAAGCCGCGCTTCGCGATCAAGTACGCCGAGGAGCGGCAGCGCCAGCGGGCGGCGGCCGCGGCCGCCGTCGCGGCCGAGGGCGCGCGCGCGAGCGCGGCAGCCCGGTAGGGAGGCCGAGCACGCACGCATGCGGTCAGCGCTGACGCGGCTGACGGTCGGCGCATGCCTCGGCCTGGCGGCGGTCGATGGGGGCGCTGCGCCGACCCCCGGGACGACGCTCGAGCGGACGACGGCGGAGGAGGCGAAGGACCTCCTGCCGCCCGAGATCCTGCGCCACTACCAGAACGGGGACTACCGGAACGCCGTCGTCGAGTTCCCGAACTCGCGCTGGCGGTGGGACGACGGCTTCGAGGAGGCGACCCGGTGGAACGCCGAGCATCTCGTGCTCGACGAGCACAAGGCCCCCGTCGACAAGGCGACGGGCAAACGGCCCGACTACATCACGGGCCTGCCGTTCCCGGACATCCGGGAGGACGATCCGGACGCCGGGTACAAGGTGCTGTGGAACGTCGACTACGCCTACTACACCGGCGGCAACAGCCGGAACCTCGTGCTGCTCGCCTGGGTGGGGCGCTCGGGCCTCGACCGCTCGTCCGTTCAGGACGTACGCTTCCTCTACTACGACGGACAGCCGCGGAAGTACGCGCCGCCCGCGAACCCCGACAACTTCCTCTTCCAGTTCCTCGCGCTGAGCACGAGCCCGGCCGACCTGCAGGGCACCGCCGCGCTCGGCTATCGCTACAAGGATCCGACCAAGCGCGACATGAACTGGGCCTACGTGCCCGCGCTCCGGCGCGTGCGCGCCGTGTCGCCCGCCAACCGCTCCGACGGCTTCCTCGGCTCCGATACGAGCCAGGACGACGGCTTCTTCTTCGACGGCAAGCCCGAGGACTTCACCTGGAAGGTCACCGGCCACAAGGACGGGCTCCGCTTCGTCGATCCGGACAGCATCGCCGGCAAGGTCGTGCGGCGGCCGCTCCCGGTTGGCGGCTGGCGCACCGTCGCGACCAACAACGACCGCGCCGCGGGCTTCCAGGTGAAGGGGTGGCCGGGCGTCGCCTGGGCTCCCGTCGCCGCGGCCCTCGCCAAACGCCGCTTCTGGATCCTGGAAGGCGTGCCCAAGGACAAGTACTACCTGTACGGAAGGCTCGAGCTGTGGGTCGACGACTACACCTGGCAGGGGGCGTGGAACCGGAAGTTCTCGTGGCAGGGCGAGCTGCTGAACGTGTACCAGGTGACGGGCTTCGCCACCGCGCCCTTCAACGAGCACGAGAGCTGGTGGGGCGCGACGTTCAGCACGCAGCTCTCCGAGAACGTCAAGGGCGACCGGGCGACGGTCGCAGGCCTGAACGGCCCCGGCCCGGATCCGCCGAACGACCGGCGCCTGCCGCTCGACCCGGCGTTCTTCGACTACCAGACGCTCAACCGGTTCGGGAAGTGACGCTCGGACTTCGGCGTCGCGGGCGCAGTAGCCGCCGCTCGCCGCGGAGCGATGTAGCGGATGACGCGCTCTGCGTCGGCTGCTGGCACCCGTCGGCACGCCGTGGCGTGGCGGTAGCCCTTGAACGGGTCGCCTCTCTGTCCGTATCCTGAGGCCTCATGAGGCGGGCGAAGCGATCGAAGCGGAAGGCAAAGGCGGCGACGCCGCGGGCGACGGCCGCCCCTAGTCGCATCGGTCGGCTCACCCGGGCGGCCGAGGTGCGCCTGTTTGACCGTGCCGCGCGCCGCGAGCTCGGCATGAGCGGACGCGAGTTCCTCCGCAAGTGGCGCGCGGGGGAGTTCAAGAACGCCGACGCCGATCCCGCCGTGCGCCACGTCGCCATGCTCGCGCCGGTTGGCTGCTAGCACTCCAGCGCGCGCCGTCACCGAGTTTCTCGGGCCGCTCCGCGACGCGATCGCGTGCGTCACCCGTGCCCGCGTCGACGTGAATGCGGAGGGCTACCCGCCCCTCCGCCGGGACTGGCGTGCGGTGCTCCGCCGCGGAGAGGACCGATTCGGGGCGTGGCGCACGTGGTCGTAATCAGCCGTCGGTCTTGCGACAAGGATGAGTGCCAGCGGACCGCTTCTCCGCCGCGCGTCCCGGGTCGTGTTCCTGCTCGTTGACGGCCGCGAAGGTCAAGTGTCATAGGTCGCCGGGCGCCTGTCCGATGGACTTCAGACTCACCGCAGCCGAGGAGCGCTTCCGTAGCGAGGTGCACGCCTGGCTCGTCGCCAACCTCCCTGAGGGCTGGGGCACGCCCGGCTTCCGCAAGCCCGAGGACGCGGCGGAGAAGGTCCGCTTCGCGCGCTGGTGGCAGCGCCGCCTGCATGAGGGTGGCTGGGCGGGCCTGCACTGGCCGCGCGAGTACGGGGGCCGCGGCGCCTCGCCGATCGAGCAGCTCCTCTTCGCCGAGGAGTACACGCGGGTCGGCGCGCCGAGCATGATCGACATCGGCGTCGGGCCGGCGCTCGTCGGCCCGACGCTCATCCACCACGGCACGGAGCAGCAGAAGCAGCGCTTTCTCCCGAAGATCCTGACCGGCGAGGAGATGTGGTGCCAGGGCTTCTCGGAGCCGAACGCCGGCTCCGACCTGGCCGCCGTGCGCACCCGCGCCGAGCTCCGCGGCGATGCGTTCCACGTGAGCGGCCAGAAGATCTGGACGAGCTACGCGCGCTTCGCCGAGTGGTGCATCCTGGTCACGCGCACGGACTTCCAGGCGCCCAAGCACAAGGGGATCACGTTCCTCCTGGTCGACATGACGAGCCCGGGCATCACCATTCGGCCGCTCGTCGAGATGACGGGCGTGGCCTGGTTCAACGAGGTCTTCTTCGACGACGTCCGCGTCCCGCGGGAGAACGTGGTCGGCGAGGTGAACGGGGGATGGACGATCGTCATCACGACGCTCGCCCACGAGCGGAGCGGCTCGGCCCCACACGCGCGGCTCCAGGGCGAGATGCGCGACGTGCTCGACCTGGCCCGGCGCGTCGTCCGCGACGGGCGGCCGGCGGCCGCCGATCCCCGCTTCCGCCAGCGCCTGGCGCAGAGCTTCATCGAGACCGAGATCCTGCGCGGGCTGGCGTACAAGAACGTGAGCGAGCTCATGCGCAACGGCCAGCCCGGCCCGGAAGGCTCGTGTCTCAAGCTCGTGTGGAGCGAGCTCGACCAGCGGATGAAGGACCTCGCGCTCGAGCTCCAGGGCCCCTACGGTGCGCTCGAGCGCGGCGCGCCGCGTGCGATCGACGCCGGTCGATGGGAGCACGAGTACCTCTGGTCGCGCGCGGCCAGCATCTACGCCGGCACCTCCGAGGTGCAGCGCAACATCATCGCCCAGCGTGTGCTCGGGCTGCCGCGCGCATGATCATCGACGTCTGGACGCAGCACATCTCGCCCACCCCCCGGGGTCGAGGCGATGGACCGCCACGGCGTCTGCGCCGCGCTCATGGCGGGTGACAACGAGGCGGTGGCCGGCGCCCAGCGCGCGCACCCCGGGCGCATCTTCGGCGAGTACCACGCGAGCCCGACGGACATCATGCGCGCCGTGCGCGAGCTCGAGCACGAGCACTACGTCAGGGGCTGCGGCTTCGTCGCGCTCCGCATCGAGCCGTACCTGCTGGCCTTCGTGCGCGCGTCCGTGCGGGTGACGTAGGGCCCGCGGGTCCCGCTGGTCATGCAGACAAGCCCGGCCCCGCCGGACCGCAGGGTCCAAAGGGTCGATGGCCCTCAATCTGAGGCGACCGAGCTCGTCGCCGCTGCGGCCGCTTCAGGTCTTCTTCGGCTGACGCGCAAGCAACGCGCGGAGCGTGGGAAGGGCAGCCCGGTCCCTCGGGCGATTCGCCGACTCCTTCGAGCGAATGATATCCGCGAGCGCGGCGACGGGGACGACGAGACCGCCGAGATCGTACTGGACGATGTTGGGCTTCAGGTCGTCATAGCCGGCGGTTCCCGCTGGCATGAACGCAACGTCGAGATCGCCGAACTTCGTCGTCAGATTGACGAGCTCCACGTTGTGAAAGAAGGATGCGTCACAGGCGAACGGCAACCCCGCGGCCGCGTCGGGACTGCGGATCTTCGCATCCATCGTCCGCAAGGCGGCGGCGAGCCGCGTGAGGTTCTCCGAGCGGCGCGACGGGCAGATGTCGGCGTCACCAGTACGGAGCGGCGAGCCGTGCAGCGTCGCTGCGAGCCCCCCGATCAGCACATATTGTACGCCGTGATCCGCAAGGACCCGAAGCATCGCGTCGGGATCGAAACGCGCCAATCAAGACCCCGCCGGAATCCGTCGGGCCCGGTGCGCGCGCTCCTCGAACGCGAGCATGTCGAGGAGGTAGTCTAGGCGCTCCCGCGGAGTCCAGGCGAGCCGCTCGACGATCTGGTCGATCTCGACGTCCTCGAAGCCGTCAGCGCCGGCAAATTCGTCGACCATCGCGACCAACCATATCATCCGCTCGGATACGGGAGCGAGTATGCCGTGCGGGCGAGGCCCGTAGTCGCGGCGGCGACACGGCCCCGCATCTCGGCATCCGCGAAACCCGGCGCATCCGAGGCCGCTACGCGCTCGCTTCGGAGGACGTACTCGGCGGACGGAAATTCGAGGACGGCATCTGTCGGGCCGCCTGGCCGATCGAGCTGCACGTCGCCAACGGCCTCACGGACTGGCAGTCCCGCTCGCGCAGCACGTCGTCCAAATCGCCGCGCGCGGACGAGAAGCTTGTCTCGACCACGGTGCGCCCGGCGAGAGCGCCGCGACCGCACGCCTCTGGCAGATTGCTACACGGTTTCTAGCGCCTCCAACTCAGGGGCGCCCTCCGGACGGGCGCCTCCAAAAGGAGGACACCACAATGCGGCATTCGACCGTAGGCAAACTCGTGACGGGGGCAGCGTTGCTGGCGGTAGTCGTGGGACTGAGGGTGACTGCCGCTCCACCCGAGGCACAGGCACTGAGCCGTCCGATCGGCGACATTCAGGTGTTCGCAACGCTCGGTTACCCCGGGCACCCGGGCGGCCTCGCGGTGAACGGGCGCACGCTGTACGTCAGCACCTCGAACGCGGACTTCGATCGACTCTTCGATACAAGCGACGAGATCTGGGCCTTCCGCCTCGACACCGGCGGGCCCGTCCAAACCGGCACCAACCCGATCCTCGTCCCGCGGCAGGCGTCGGCACAGACGATGGGCCTCTTGGGCATGGCCCTCGACGCCCGAGGCCGGCTCTACATTGCCGACATGAACGGCAGGGTTCTGCGCGTCGACCCGAGCACGGGTGTGCAGGACGTCTATGGCATGATCCCGACCAACACCGACACCTCGTTCACAGACATGCCCGGCTTCGTCGTCTTCGATACGGCCGGCAACCTCTACGTCAGCGACTGGTCCGCGCCGATCATCTGGCGCGTGCCGCCCGGCGGAGGACAAGCACAGCTGTGGTTCACCGATCCGCGACTCGCCGGAACGTACGGCGCGAACGTCGCCGGCATCGCGCTCGACCCGAGCGGTCAGAACCTCTATATCGCGGCCGCCACGCAGGAAAGCCAGATCGCGGTCTACCGGCTTCCGCTTGCCCACCCCGACGCCTCGCACTTGCAGGAGTTTCACCGCTACACCGATTTCGTCATGATGCCATGCGAGCCCGATCCCAACGTCCAAACGATCGCGTGCGCCCTCATGCCCGCGTTCGGCGCCGGGGGGATCGCGTTCGGTGCGTCGGGCAAGCTCTACGTCGCGCTCTTCTCGAAGCAGCAGCTCTCGATACTCCGGCCCGACGGTAGCGAAGCGCTCAGGTTCCCAAGCTCTGACGAGAACATGATGCTCGACGTCCCCGTCGACGGCCCGTTCGCGGTCGCGTTCGACGGGCGCGGGTCGCTGCTCGTCGCGAACACCGGCGACGCCACCATCGGCAAGGGACCGGATGGCAGCGACCCTCCGGGCGGTCTCGTGATCTCCGACACGTGGGTGGTGCTCGACGCATTCGTGAACGACACGGCGGCACCGCTGATCCGGCCGTTCATTCCCTGAGCGCGTCCCTCCGATCGTGGCGCGAGACGCGATCGTCGGCCGGCTTCGGCGACGGTGTCGCCAGCCGGCCGACCGCGTTGCGCCGAGCACGCACTGGACGTCGCCCTGCGTTGATCGCCACTGACGTCACGCGGGCGAAGTCAGTTCGATGGCCAGTAGTCGCGACAATCCTGCGAAGTTTACGTAACGTGCGAAGTCGGACCCTCGCCCCAGCCCCCCGCCTTGCGGCTCCTGGTTCGGCACCGGGCGCGGTTCCCCGGGTGCGGCGAAGGCACGGGCAGCCGCGATGGTCTCCGTGAAGCGCATCACGGCGATGCCGGCCGCGCCCGGCCACATCTGCGCGACCAGATCGAGGTCCGGCCATGCGAGCGTCGGAAATCCGCGCGGGACGCTTCCCACCGTCTCGACCCCCAGCTTCTCGAGCCCCAGCAGCGCCGACGCCGCAATCGCCCCACCCATGGCGATCAACGGGGTGGGCGCGTTCGGAGCGAGGTGCTCCAACCCGAAGATCAACGCGAGCAGGGCCAGCGCCAGCACCAGCGTGGCGGCCGACGTGTGCGACAGGTGCGCGACGATCGCGATGACGTTGTGGAAGAAGGTCCCCTTCACGAAGTGAGCGGCCGGGACGTCCCCAGTACGGCATAGATGACCATCGGCACGAACACCGTGTACAGCCCCACCAGGGGCAGACCCGCGATGGTGGCGTAGGCCATCGCCTTGGGAATGACCACGGCTGCGGCGGTCAAACCGGCGATCAGATCTGGCCGCCACCATTCCTTCGGGTAGCTGCGCAACCAGCCCACGATGAGAACGAGGCGGAACAGCTTGGGACTATCCTCCATTGCCGACCGCGCGATTGCGATCCCTGCCTAGTAGCCGGCGGGCGGGTTCACCGAGGTGTAGGCGACGTCTCCGCCGTCGTAGACGCGGATGTACCAGGCGGATTCACATTGGTAGTAGGTGGTCCCGCCGACGACGACCGTGGTCGGCGTGCAGGGAAGCGTCCAGTTCGGTGGTGCGGTGGCAGCTGCACCAATCGCCACGCCGACGGCCACCCCTGCGGCCACGGCCCCGGGGTAGCCGTAGTAGTAGCCGTGATCGTGATCGTCGTCGTGGTCCTCGGCGTAGTCCTGCCAGTCCTCGCGACGGTTGGCATCGTTCTGCTGACGTTCCTCGCGGCGGGCGTCGCGCGCGTCCTGCCGCTCCTGGGCGTTCTGCTGAAACTGATCCCGGCGCTCCCCCGGATTCTCCTGACGCTGTCCCTGGCCGCCGTCGGGGGGACCGAGCCGCCCGAGCCGCTCGTTCTGCCGTTGCGCGACCGCGTTGCGGTCGACCTGCTGGATGCCGCCCGCGTTCCCGCCGTAGCCACCGCCACCGTAGCCGCCGCCACCGTAGCCGTAGCTCGGCTGCCGCCCGCCAAAGCTGCCGCTCGCCGCCGGCCCTCGTGCGCTGTAGTTGCCCCGGTCCATGCCGCCAGCAGGCCGGCCCTGGCCGAGCGAACCCCGTGCCGCGGCGCCGCCGCGGCTGAATCCCCCACCGCCCCGCCCACCGCCGCCGCGCCCGCCCCCACCGCGTGCGGCTGCGCCACCGATCGCCACCGCGACCAGGAGCGCCGCAGCCCAGAGGGCCGCGCGGCGCGTCGCGGGGGTCATGGCCGCTTCTCTCCGGCGGGCTTGCCCCGACCCGGCGCCAGGATGGGGATCTGCTCCGCGCCGGCCGCCGGGGCGAAGGTGAACAGCGAGTCGGGCGCGTCGGGTTTGAGGTTCCAGTCCCTGAAGTCGGCTTCGAACCGCGGCTGGCCCCCGGCCAGGCGATAGGTGATCACGATCCGCCGCGGCAGCGGATCGCCGTCGTGCGGAATCCAGAGCTGCACGTCCGCGGTGTCGCCCCGGAACGCGATGTCGTCGGTCGCCACCCCGCCGAGCTTCTCCTGTCCCACCAGGCGTGCCGTGCCGAGGACGTCCTTCAGCTCCTGCGGAAGGTCGGTCGCGAACAGCTCGCGGAGCGGCAGGCGCATGTTCAGGTCTTGGGTGAAATAGGCGAAAGCCGCGTCGGCCGTTCCCGGTTTGGGCACCGTCGCATAGACCTTCTCGTCGAGATCAAAGGCCGTGAGCTGGGTGCCGTCGAAGAGGACCCCGCGACGCGAGCCGTCGCGCCGCGTGACGTCGATGCGCGCCCGGTCCGGCCGCCGTAACGTCATCTCCCGCCGTTCGCCGAACTCGATCTTCTGGCCTGAGTCCTGGACCACGTCGTAGGAGCAGTCGGCGGCCACGCTGAGACTCTTCGTTTTGGCGAGGAAGGTCGCCATCGCCTCGAGGCGCGCGGCGGCGCGGTTATCCTCGCTCACCGCGGCCGGCGGAAGAGCGACGGCGATGAACACGCCCGCCATGGTCGCCCGCCAGCCGAGCCCGCGTCGTCCCCGCAGTCTCGCTCGTCGAACGTCTCGCATGGTCCTTCCCTCCCCGGGTCGCTCGTTCGCCGTCCGCGAATGCCAGCCATAGCCCCAAACTTCCGCCAGGGGCAACCGGGCAGGCACGCCTTTAAGTGGGTGCCTGTAGGAGCGATAATCGGGGAAAGTTGACGTAACGTCCGAACTCGGACCCGGGCTCCCGACCCCCCGGCTGGCGCGGGGGAAGCTTACGAGAGGCGATCTGGATCGCGCACGCCCCCGCGGCGCGCGCCATCCGCGACGCGTCCTCGAACAACGCACGTCCGACTCCGCTGCTCATGTCGGCCGGCCGCACCCAGAAGTGCTCCAGCTCGAACGTAGCCGTGCTTCCGTGCAGATAGCTGCAAAAAGGCCGTTTTTCGCGGAGGCGTGGAAGGTTGCAGAACGCCCCAAGGCGGACGTCCGCTGAATCTTCGCCTTCTGAAGGGGCCCCGCAGGCGTACGAGCGCGCCAACTACATGCTCATGCTGCAGAGCTGGAACGCGGCGAACGGTACCTAGCGCGGCGCCGGCGCTCTACTTGTCCGCCTCGCCAGTCGTTCCGTACTTCATGTCCCGGGCCTTGCCGCGCGCGTCCTGCTTGATTTCCCGCTTTTGATGGCGACAGTCGATCCGGTTTCCACCCGCGTCTTTGCATTCCTGCTTCGCGTCTCGCGCGTCGTGTCGCCCTTGCTGCCGGGTCCCCCGCGCGTCGTCCCGATTCTCGCGGCGGTTCTGACGGCGCTCCATGCCCTGTGTCTGTGAGTAGCCGCGCCCTGGCGAGATCAGCAACGCGGCCGCGGCGAGAAGCACGATCGATACCCCAGTGCCACGACGGACTGCTCGATTCATGTTCGTCCTCCTTCAAATCGCCTGCGCGACGGTGCAAATGTCGCGTGCTGCCTCGTGCCGGTAGACCGTCGAATCATGCGGGCCGTTAACACTTGGACTTGGGTGCCGGCTCGACGGCGACCGCGACGGCCTCCGTGTACGTGAAGACGACGGGATCCCCCACCTTGAACTTCGCGACGTTGTTGGCGTCCCGCGCCTGTACCGTCGTGACCCCTGCGTTGAGATCCCTCAGGGTCACGCCTAGGGTGGCCATGTCGATCGCCGAAATCGTTCCGACGAGTCGCACGCCTTGCGCCGCCGCAGCGCCGGGCTTCTCACCCACCGGCGCCCGACCCGCCGCCTGGACCATCTGACGCGGGCTGGCCTTCTCCTCCTCGGTGGGAGGCCGTATCTCCGCGACGGTCGCTTCCCGGTAGGCCACCACGACCATGTCCCCCGCCTTGACCTGCGGCAGGTTCCGGACTTCCTCCCCGGCCACGATGGTAAACACCCTGCCGTCCTCACCCTTCAACGTCACCTCGCGCGTCTCGAGATTGACCTTCTGCACCGTGGCCGAGGCGCTGACGACGTTTTCGCGCTGCACGGTGAGCCTGTAGGAGCGATAACCTGGCGGGGCTGTCCGTCCACGGTGATGCCCTCGCAGCCGGCAACGCCTCCCCTGGCTCCATGGAGGCCCCGAGGTGCGTCAGGATTCGCCGGATCACCGCGGGATCCTCGATCGTCGCCAGCACGACCATGCGGCCCCCGCACCGGGGACACGCGAGGACGTCCGCTTCGAATGCCCGGTGCATGAGCTCGGCCCAGGCGCGGTACTTCGGGCGGGCGCGACCGGGCTTCGCCTTGTCAGACGCGAGATCCTCGACCGGCGTCGCGCACGGGCCTGCGTTGGCTGGGGCTGCCGTGCTCCCCTCCCCTCCGCGCACCACCACCGCCTGGCGCCACGGCGCGTTCGGCGCCAGGACTCCGTGATAGAGGAGTAAGTTGATCCGCGGGCGCGGCACCAACGGCACGAGACGCTCCAGGAGCTCGTCGGGCGTGAACACGAGATGTGTCGTCCCGTCTGCCCAACACCGCTGAAGGGCCACGGCGATCCGCCCGTCGCGCAGCCGCTGCCAGCGCTGCTGCCCGAGCGGCGGGCGGAACAGGTACTGGCAGAGCCGCTCGATGCCGCGGTCGGTCGTCGCGCTCGACCCACGGCGCGTCCGGGTCGGCGCCGATCCGCAGCGGGCCGCGCCCGGCCCGGCGGCCCAACGCCGCCCGGCCCAGCACCGCGGCTTCCGACAACCCGGCCAGCGCCTGCGACTCGTGCGCCAGCGGATCAGCGTCCTCGTCGGTGACGGTGACGCCCGCCAGCCCCAAGCGCTCGAGCCGCCACCGCACCCGCGCGACCACCCGCCGCACGTCCTCGTCCGTGGGCGGCGCGACGTTTCATCCGTCCCGCGCGGAAACGACCTGCTACGCGACGCTGGCCCCCATTCCCTGCTCGAAAGCAGTGCCAGCCTACGTGCGTCGTCGAGCTTGCAGTCTCCGCGCCTCAATCGTACGCTCGCCCCGCTCCACCCGGAGGGCTCGATGGTCGGCATCACCTCGTACGACACCTACATCCCGATGCTCCGGCTGCTGCTCGCGACGGTCGCGGGCGGCAAGGCGGGCGGCCCGGAGAAGGCGGTCGCCAACTGGGACGAGGATGGGCTCAACGCCGGCACTTCCGAGGTGCAGCGCAACATCATCGCCCAGCGCGTGCTCGGGCTGCCGCGCGCATGATCATCGACGTCTGGACGCAGCACATCTCGCCGACACCCCCCGGGGCGAACCCCGAGGGCGAGAACGTCTTCCGGAACTACGGCATGCTCGACGTCTTTCACCACGGGACGGACGTGGCGCGCATGATCGAGGCGATGGACCGCCACGGCGTCCGGGCGGCGCTCATGGCCGGCGACAACGAGGCCGTGGCCCGGGCCCAGCGCGCGCACCCCGGCCGCATCTTCGGCGAGTACCACGCGAGCCCGACGGACATCATGCGCGCCGTCCGCGAGCTCGAGCACTACGTCCGCGACTGCGGCTTCGTCGCGCTCCGCATCGAGCCGTTCCTCTGGCGGAAGCCTCCGACCGACCGCGCCTACTACCCGCTCTACGCCAAGGCGGCCGAGCTCGACGTGACGTTCCAGGCGCAAGTCGGCCACACCGGCCCCCTCTTCCCGTCGGAGACGGGCCGTCCAACCTACATCGACGAGGTGGCGCTCGACTTCCCGGAGCTGCGCATCGTCTGCGGGCACATCGGCTGGCCGTGGACCGAGGAGATGATCGCGGTCGCCTGGAAGCACCGCAACGTCTGGATCGACACCTCGGCGCATGTCCCCCGGCATTTCCCGCCGGCGTTCGTGCACTTCCTCCGGACCTTCGGCAAGGAGAAGGTCTGCTTCGCCACCGACTACCCGCTCCTCCGGTGGGAGCGGGTGGTCCCCGAGGTCGAGGCGCTCGGGCTCGGCCCCGAGGTGAAGCAACGTTTCCTCCACGACAACGCCGTGCGGGCGTTCAAGCTGCCGGGCTGAGGACAGGCCATGGCCGAGACGCTGCAGTTCCGGATCGAGAACGGGGTCGGGTGGATCGTCCTCAGCCGGCCCGAGGCACGGAACGCGATGAACGCCGAGATGCGCCAGGCGTTCCTCGAGGCGCTCGCACGCGCCGCCGAGGAGCCCGACATCCGCGCCGTCGTGCTCACCGGCGCGGGCAAGGCCTTCTCGACCGGGGCCGACCTCTCCGGCTCACGCGCGGCCACCGGCGCCGCGGCGCCGCCGGGGCCCGGCGACACGCGCCGGGCGATGCTGCCGAGCCAGCGGGTCATCCGCACGCTCTGGGAGCTCGAGAAGCCGACGCTCGCCGCGGTGAACGGCGTCGCCGCCGGCCTCGGCGCGCACCTCGCGTACGCGTGCGACCTGGTCGTCGCCGCGGACGACGCCCGCTTCATCGAGGTCTTCGTCCGCCGCGGCATCGCGGTCGACGCCGGCGGCGCGTTCCTCCTCGCCCGCCACCTGGGACTCCACAAGGCCAAGGAGCTGATCTTCTTCGGCGACGACCTGCCGGCCGTCGATGCCGAACGGATCGGGCTGGTGAACAAGGTCGTGCCGGCCGGGGAGCTCGAGAAGACCGCGCGCGAGTGGGGGGAACGTCTCGCCCAGGGTCCCACGTTCGCGCTCGGGCTCTCGAAGCGCCTGCTCAACCGCTCGCTCCAGTCGGACCTCGATACGTGCCTCGCCGAGGAAGCGTTCACCCAGGCCCTGGTCGCGCAGAGCGAGGACATGCGCGAGGGCATCCGCTCGTTCATGGAGAAGCGGCCGCCGACCTTCAAGGGCCGGTAGGACGGGAGCCGGCCTCACCCGTGCCCATGCGACTCCTGTCCTGTGCCGGTGGGATTGCCGAGGAGCGCGGCGCCGCTACGCTCGGACCCGCCCCAGGAGGAGGTCCAACGCATGAAGAGGCTCGCGCTCGTCCTGGCCGCCCTCGGTGCCGGCCCGGCCTTCGCTGCCGGCTGGCCGATGTACGGCTACGACATTCGGCAATCGCGCTTCAACGCTGCGGAGACCGCCATCACCCCGCAGACCGTCGGCTCGCTGCACCAGGTCTGGTTCCTGAAGACGGGCGGACCCGTGACGGCGACGCCGAGCGAGGTGGGCGGCGTGGTGTACGTCGGCTCCTGGGACCACAACTTCTACGCGCTCGACGCCCGCACGGGGGCCGTCAAGTGGAAGGTCACGCTGGCGACGCCGCAGGGGGACTCGAAGTTCCCGGGCATCCAGTCCTCTGCGCTGGTTGCCAACCGTCGCGTCTACTTCGGGGACTCCTGCGGGTACCTGCACGCCTATCCCGCGAACGGTTCGGGGGCGCCTCCCCGGGCGCCCGCCGCCATGACGGTGCGGAACCGCGGGTGCGGGTCGAACGGCAAGGAGGTCCCGGGCTTCCCGTTGGACATCGGCGGGGCGCTGCCCGACCCCAACGACGCCGTGAGCACCGACATCTTCTCGTCGCCGATCCCGTTCACGCCGACGGCGGGTCCGAACAAGGGTCGCCGCCTGCTCTACGTCGGCGCGGCCTCGCATCAGGACAGCCCCTGCATCCACGGGGCCCTGTTTGCGATCGACGCGTCCTCGGGACGGATAGTGTGGCGGTTCGATACCGTCCCGTCGTCATCGATCGGCGGCGCGGTCTGGTCGACGCCCGCCATCGACGCCGCGAACGACCTCGTCTACGTGGACACCGGCGACTGCGTGAACAACGCGTCGAGCGGCCTCTCCGAAACGATCATCGCGCTCGACGCGAGCTGCTCCGGCGTGTCGGTCGACGGCTCGTGCCCCGGCCTGCCGCCGGTCACATACCCGCCGGACCCGCTCACGCCGGGCAACCCGGTGTGGGCCTTCCAGGCGCATCCCAACAGCGACCTCCAAGACCTCGACTTCGGCTCGTCGCCGAACATCATCACCGACGCGGCCGGGGTGCCCGTGCTCGTCGGGGCGGGCAGCAAGGACGGGACCTACTACGCCGTGGCGGCCGGCCGGGGCCCGGGCGCCGGGCAGCTCGCGTGGAAGACGACCACGTCGGTTGCGAGCGCGGGCGGGGGGTTTTCGGGCTCGACCGGCTTCGCCGCGGGCAGGATCTTCGGCACCACCTTCAGCGGGCCAGGCTTCGAGACGGCGCTCGACGCGTTCACGGGCGGCCTCGTCTGGGACGCACCCGACGCGGCCAGCTCGCTCTCCCCGGTCGGAATCGTGAACGGCCTGGTCTTTGCCGGCGAGAACCTGGGCGCCTTCAAGGCGCGCGACGTGAGCAACGGGCTCCCGCTCTTCACCTTCAACGCGGGCGGCCCGATCGCGAGCGGCCCCGTGATCGCCGACGGGATGGTCTTCGTGGGCGTGGGGGTGCTCCCGGGCAGCGGCGAAACCGAGGGCCTCTACGCGTTCGCGCCCTAGAAGCCATGCATTGCGGCGCGACGGCGGTTGGGAGTAGCCTCCGCCCGCGATGGCACGTCCGGCCCCCTCCGTCGGCCGCTCCGAGGTAGGGCCGTCGTCGAAGTGGGTGACGCGCGCGCGCATCCGGGTGAACCGGACCGCCACCGCCTGGCTCATCCGCCGCTTCATCGACCCGGCGGCGATCTTTCTCTTCGTCGAGCCGGACGAGGTCGTCGCCGTGCAGCAGCGGGAAGACGCCACGGGGTTCGACGCGCCGGGTGCGACGTACCCGCATCGCGACGCGGAGGGGCGCTGCTCGTTCGAGGCGCTGGTCGACCTGTACCGTCCCGACGACGCCGCGCTGCAGGAGATCGCGTGCATCGTGCACGGCGCGGACTTCGAGGAGGAGATGCGGCTCGTCCCGGAATCTGCGGGGCTGCGGGCCATCTCCGGCGGCTTTCCGCTCGTCGCCCGCGATGACCACGAGATCCTGGAACGGGCAGGGTTTCTCTACGACGCGCTCTACGCGTCGCTGAAGGCGAGGCTCGGAGCGCGCGGCTGAGCGGCCCCGGCGATCGCCGCATCCTCTACGCCGCCGCCTTCCTGCGTGCCCTCGGGACCGGGATGATCGGCGTCCTGCTCGGCGTCTACCTCGGGCGGCTCGGGGTCGGGCCCGCCGAGATGGGGTTCGTCGTGGGCGCCGGGCTCGCCGGTGCGGCGTGCGCCACGGTGGTCGCGACGCTCGCCGGCGACCGGCTCGGGCGCAGGCGCTTCCTCGCCTCTCTGGCGCTCCTCGGCGCGACCGGCGCCGCGGTGGCCGCCGCGGCGTCGAGCGCGGCCGTCATCGGCGCCGCCGCGTTCGTCGGCATGCTGAACGGCATGGGTCGCGACCGCGGCGCCGCGCTCGTGCTCGAGCAGGCCGTCCTCCCGGCGACGGCCACGGACGCCGACCGGACCCGGGTCTTCGCGTGGTACAACGTGCTGCAGGACGCCGGCCACGCCCTCGGCGGACTCGCGGCCGCCATGCCGGCCCTGCTGCGTGGCCTGGCGGTGCCCGACTTGATGGCGCTCCGCCTGGCGGTCGGGACGTGTGCGCTGCTCACCCTGCTGCCGGCCGTCCTCTACCTCGGCCTCTCCCCGGCCATCGACGTGCCGCGAGACGAGGCTCCGGCGCGGCTCTCGCCCGAGAGCCGGAGCGTGCTCCGGAAGATCTCGGCACTCTTCGCGCTCGACGCGCTCGGCGGCGGCTTCGTCACCGCCGCGCTGCTGGCGTTCTTCTTCTATCAGCGCTTCGGCGTGCGGGAGGGTTCGCTCGGCCTCCTCTTCTTCGGCGCACGGCTCGCCAACGCGCTCTCTCACCTCGCGGCCGCGTGGCTCGCCCGGAGGATCGGGCTCGTGAACACGATGGTGTTCACGCACATCCCGTCCAGCCTGCTGCTGGTCACGGTGGCCTTCGCGCCGAGCTTCTGGGTCGCCGCGCTCCTCTTCCTCGTGCGCGAGGGCCTGGTCGAGATGGACGTGCCGACGCGCCAGTCCTACGTGATGGCCGTGGTCCGGCCCGGCGAGCGCACGGTGGCGTCCGGCGTGACCAACCTCGTGCGCCTCGGCGCGTGGGCGGCCGCCCCGACGCTGGCCGGGGTGTCGATGCAGGGCCTCTCGCCGGCGACGCCATTCGTGGCGGGGGCGGGCATGAAGATCCTGTACGACGTCCTCCTCTACCTCGCCTTCCGCGAGCGCCGGCCGCCCGAGGAAGCGCTCAGCGGGCCGGCGTCGCGGGACGCGAGAGGAACTCGATGATCGTCGCCGTCAGCCGTCCCGACTGATCGGTGCGGAAGATGTGCTGCGCGTGCGCGGTCCCGGGCAGGAGGACGAGCCGCTTCGGCTCGGGCGCCTTCTCGTACAGCGCCTTGATGCGCTCGACCGCCGGCTCGTTCGCACTCGCCACGACGAGCTTGTCGCCGCCGATGCGCTCCGGGGCGCTGACCGGCGCAGGCGACAGCAGGACGAGCCGATCGATCTCTCCCGGCGCCCTCGCCGCCGCCTCGGCGGCCGCACCGCCGCCCATGCTCCCGCCGATCACCGACACGCGCGCCGCCCCGCCGCGACGCAGGGTGCGCACCGCGGCGAGCACGTCCTCGAACAGGGCGTCCTTCGCGGAGCCCGCTGTCGACTTCCCCCAGCCGCGGAAGTCGATGGCCAGGACGCGGTAGCCCTTCGCCGCGAGCTGCTCGGCGAGCGGCCGCCAGCTCTCCTTGTCGAAGGCCGAGCCATGCGCGAGCACGACGCCGTCGCCGCCACCCTCGCCGTAGGCGTCGGCGACGATCGTGCCGCCGTCGGCCGTCGCGAAGCTGATCTGCCGCGGCGGCTCGCCCGCGAGGGCGCGGCTCGCGAAAAGCCAGAGGAGGATCGCGGCCAGCGGCCGCTGCGTGCCGAACATCTAGCGTACCGGGCGCTCCTTCAGCTCTCGTCGCAGCGTCTCGACCTCTTTTCTGAGCGCGTCGATCTCGTGCGCCTGCGTCTGGAGCGCCGCCACTGTCATGCTCGTGTAGGCGTAGAGGTCGACCATGTCGCGCACGGGGTCGACCGAGAGGCTCGGCTCCACGTCGTCGATGAGGAAGCCGAGCTGCGTGCGCGAGGCGTTGCCCCGGTAGTGGAACGTGGCGAGGCGGAACCGCATCAGCTCGTCGTGCAGGCGCCTGAGGTCGTCGGCGCCGAGATACCGGATGTGCTCCTTGGCTCGCCGTCGCGAGATCGGGCAGACGCCCCCGTGGGTCGGGTCGCTCGACGCGCACACGAGCAGGCGGTTGCAGGAGTCCTCGGGGTCGCAGCTGGCGCCCTCGGGCGAGCACGGCGCCCCGGCCGTCTCACCGGCGCATGGGGGCACACCAGGGTGGTCACGATGGCCCCCGCAGACGGGGTCGCCGCAGGTGTAGAACCACCTCGTCGGCGGGCACTCGGCCGCGGGCCCGGGGCAGCAGCTCGCCGAGCCGTCGGGGCCGATGCACAGGCACTGGTGCTGGCACTTGCCGTCGACGCAGCGGTCCTCGGTGCAGCCGTTCCCGTCGTCGCAGTCGAGATCGCTCCCGCACCCGGACGGCAGCGTGGTGGTCGTCGTCGCCGGCGGGCCGCTTCCCGCGGCGCAGGCATCGCAGCAGCTCGGCTGGTCGCCGACGCGGGCGCTACCGCCCGGGGGAGCCGTGCACAGGGCCGCGTTGCTCATGACGCTGCACCGGCGCGTGCCGTCGGCCCGCGTGCGGCAGCAGGTGACGGCCCCAGGCCGGCCGCACGTGGAGCGCGCGGCGCAGTGCACGACCGCAAGTCGGCACTGCGCGCGCAGGCGTCCGGCGCGAACCGCCGCGTTGGCGACGCGGGCGACGCAGTCGACGTAGCCCGTGTGACTCGACGCCGTCGCGCAGTCGCACTCGGCCGCCGCGGCGGCGCGCGCGTCGGCGACGGCCTGCGCGTCGCCGGGACGATCGCCACAGCTCGGGAAGCCCGGCCCCGCAACGGCGAGCCCGAGCGCGAAGGCGGTGAGGGCCGGGGCGCGGAACGACATGGTCACCTCCCCGGGGGATCCTTTCCGCCGCGCCGGGCCGTCGGTCAATAGCACGGCTCAGGTCGACTACGCCCGCGGTGGACGCCGGCGCTCGTGGAACCAGTCGCGGTACTCCTCCATGAGGCCGGCCTGCTCGCGCGGCGCCCGGCGGTGACAGGTCGCGCCCTCCGCGCTCCCTGGCGGGCGGATCGTCTCGGTCGACAGGCGGGTGGGGTAGAGGTCCGTGCGCTCGTCGGCGGCGGGTGTGCGCGCGCTGCCGGAGTGGATCGTCCAGGCCACCGCCTGCCTGAGGAAGCGCGCGACGGCGGACACCTCGCCGTGCTCGGCGCCCGGCGGCGGCTCGTCGCCGAGACCGTGCCAGCTCGGCTGCGCGTCGAGCGGATCGTCGAAGAGCCGCTCGACCCAGGCCGAGTAGATGTCCTCCGTGTCGCGGTCCCAGGACCGCTCGACGGGCCACACCACATCCCGTTCCGAGGGGCGAGGGCGCGGGTCCGCCGACACCCGGATGTTGCGGCAGACGGCGACCTCGACGCCGCGCCCGAGGCCCGCGCGATAGACTCCCGCGACGGGCGCCGCGATCTCGGCGAGCCACCGGTACGGCGTCGCTCCGTGCGGCGTCCCTGTGACCGCCGCCTCCGTGCCGTCAGGCGCGTAGACCGCGAGCGTGGCCTCGAGCGGGCGGTCCGCGACGGCGAGCACCCGCAGGGGCTGGTCGGATCGTGGGGAGCGCGGGCTCCAGAAGATGGCGGCCGGCCGGAGAGCCTCCTCCGCGGCACCCGCCGCGCGTGGGGCCGCCGGCCAGCAGCATGCGGTGAGCACGATGAGCAGCGGGCGACGGAGCGCGCGTCCCACGCCTCGTTCACTAGCGCGGCGGCAAACGTCTTGACATCGCGTCGCCGACGCCCGACGCTCCAACTTTCCCTGGATGTACGCCGAAGCCGCCGACACCACGCTGCACTACGACCTCCGCGGCAGCGGCCCGCGCCTCGTCGTCCTGACGCACGGGCTCGGCAGCGACCTCGAGTACTGGGCACCCCACGTGGACGCGCTCGCCGCGCATCATCGCGTGCTCCGCTGGGACCTGCGCGGCGCCGGCAGGTCGGCCAAGCCTCCGGGTCCGTACGATCCGGGCCTCTTCGCGCGCGACCTCGGCGCCCTCCTCGACCGGCTGGGCGAGCCCGAGGCGCACCTTGTCGGCCACTCGGGCGGCGGGGTGGTGAGCCAGCGGTTCGCGCTCGACTTCCCCGAGCGGACGCGGAGCCTCGTGCTCGCGAGCACGTCGAGCGAGGTGGGCGAGCGGGCGGCCCGCGTCTGGAGCCGTCTCGCCGACACCGTCGAGCGAGACGGCTTCGGCCCGGCGCGCGAGCCCGACGTGCGGGCGTTCGGCCCGGCCTTTGCGGCCGCGCATCCCGACGTCGTGCGCGAGCTCGCGGGCCGCACGCGCCTCGGCGACCCCCGCGCCTACGCCGCGACCGCGCGCGCCTTCGGCAGCTACGGCTGGACCGCCGAGCTCTGCCGCGTGCGCGCGCCGACGCTGATCCTCCAGGGGCTCGACGACGCGCTCACCCCGCCCGGCGGCTCGGTCATCCTGTCGCGCGGCATCCCGCGCTCGCGCCTGGTGATGGTGCCGGGCGCGGGGCACAATCTGCCGATCGAGATGCCGGCGCTCTTCACCACGGCCGTGCTCGCGTTCCTCGCGGGCCTCGACCTGTGAGGCCCGATGCCGCCACGGCGCCCCGACCCTCTTCGCGGGCGACGAGATGTTCTGGGGCAACGACCGCCTCGAGGACGCCGTCGCCTGGGCGCTCGCCGCTCAGGCGTGAGCCGCCCGGAGCGCGCGCAGGCGCTCGCGCACCGGCGGGTGGGAGTAGTGCAGGAGGACGTAGAGCGGATGGGGCGTGAGGTTCGAGAGGGCATCTGCAGACAGGCGCTTCAAGGCGCGCGCCAGCTGCTCTCCCGACCCGGTGGTCGCGGCGGCGAAGGCGTCGGCCTGGAGCTCGTTCCGGCGCGAGAGCGCGTGAAGGATCACGGACAGGACCAGCTCGGCCGGCGCCAGCAGGAGCGCCGAGAAGACCAGCCCCGCGTAGACCGGCCGGGCCTGCAGCCCGAAGGCCGCGAAGAGACCCGGGCGCCCCACCAGCACCGAGACCACGAAAAGCAGGACCCCGAGGTGGAGGACGGCGATGACCGTCGCCTGCACCACGTGGCGGCGCTTGTAGTGGCCGATCTCGTGCGCCAGGACCGCCACCACCTCGTCCGCGTCCAGCTTGTGGAGTAGCGTGTCGAAGAGCGCGATGCGCTTGTGCCTGCCGAAGCCCGTGAACAGCGCATTGGCCTTGGTCGTGCGCCGTGACCCGTCCATCACGAACACGCCCTCGAGCGGGAAGGACACGGAGCGGGCGTAGGCCAGGAGGGCGTCGCGCAGCGGGCCGTGGACGAGCGGCCGGAACGTGTTGAAGAGCGGCATGATCCAGGTGGGGGCGACGAACTCCACCGCGAGCACGTAGGCGGCGCTCGCGAGCCAGCACCACAGCCACGCCTGGCCGCCCGTGCGCTCGAACAGCCAGAGGACCGCCGCGACGAGCGGCCCGCCGAGGAGGGCGGCGAGCAGCATGCCCTTCAGGAGATCCGTCCAGAACGTCTTCGGCGCCGTCTGGTTGAAGCCGAACCGCCGCTCGATCACGAACGTCGACCACCAGCGGAAGGGCACACCCACGACGAACCACGCGAGTCCGAGGGCCCCCAGGTAGAGGAGGCCGGTCCCGATCGGTCCGAGGCCGAGCGGGCGGAGCGAGCGGTCGAGCCAGGCGAAGCCGCCGGCGAACCAGAAGGGGAGCAGCAGGGCCAGCCCGAGGGCGGACGTGACCAGCCCGAAGCGGGCCCGGACGCGCGTGTACTCCTGCGCGCGCCGGTAGCGCTCGGCGTCGTAGACGTCGCGGAACTCCGCCGGCAGCTCGCGCGCGAGGGCGCGCAGGTTGAGGACGTCGGCGCCCGCCCCGAGCGCGAAGTCGAGCAGCAGAGCCGCCAGGACGATCGCGCCGTAGCCGTTCACCCGGTCCCCAGCAGCGCACGCACCGCGGCCGCCGGCGTCCCGACGCTGGTGAGCCACAGCTGATGCACGGCGCGGGTGGCCCCGACGTGCAGGCGACGGCGCGCCGCCGGCGCGTCGGGGAAGTGGGTGGTGCTCACCTCCACCAGCACGACGTAGTCGAACTCCAGACCCTTCGCCTGCTCGATCTCCGTGACCTCGACGCCCGGCGCGAAGGTGAAGTTCTGCGCCTCGACCTGGCGGAGGCGCGGCACCTCGCCGGCGCCGAGCCCCCGGTAGTAGAGCGCGCTCAGCTCGCGCGACGGCGTCAGGATCGCCACCGAGGCGAGCGGCTCGTGCGCGACGAGCTCGCCGAGCGCGTCGGCGAGGAAGGCGACGCACGCCCCGTGGTCCGTGAAGCGGAAGAGCTCGACCGGCGGCCCCGAGCGGACGGTGGGCGGCGCCGTCGGCTCCTCGCCCAGGTCGCCGAGCAGCCCGGTGGCGAACTCCGCGACCTGGCGGGAGCACCGGTAGCTCACCCGGAGCGTGTTCATCTCCGTGCCCTCGAGCCCGAGCTCCGCCAGGAACTCGGTCCACGACGTGAACCCGCCCTCCTCGACGATGTGCTGCTGCGTGTCGCCGGCCAGCGTGATGCTCCGGCGCTCGTCGAGGCAGCCGAGCAGCACCTGGATCTCGAGCGGCGAGAAGTCCTGCACCTCGTCGACGGCGACGTGCCGGTAGCGGAGCGGGCGCCCGCCGGCGCCGGACAGCGGCCCGACCCGCAGCTGCCAGGCGCGCAGGAGGAGCGCCTCGTCCTCCTCGTCGAGCGCGGCCTCGGCCCCCGCTTCGCGGCCGCGCCAGGCGAGGAGCTCCTCGTGGCGCTCCAGGTTCCAGGCCGTGGCCCGCGCGATCTGCTCGGGGCTGAAGGCGCCGGGCGCCTCGCGCGCCAGCACGTCTTCGAGGAACGCACGCTGGCAGAGCACGCTAGCCCAGTCGTCGACCACCTGGTCCGCCGTCGGTGGCCCGTCGACCCGCCCGACCTGCTCGGCGAGCGCGACGCCGAGCGCGGGGTGGAGCTTCAGGCGCGAGACGACGGCGGGGGTGTAGTCGCGGATGCGGCGCGGCAAGCGCGGAAACAGCCGCGCGCACACCTCCGAGGCCCACTCGTGGAACGTCCGCACCTGGACCCGCGTGACTCCGAGGGCGGGCAGCACGTGGCTCACGTAGTCGCGCAGCGCGGGCGAGAAGACCACCACCAGGGTCGCCGAGGAGTCGATGCCGGCGTCGTGGTACGCGAGGAAGGCGATGCGATGGAGCGCCACCGTCGTCTTGCCCGAGCCGGCCGTGCCGCGGATCAGGAGGAATCCGGCCGACGGACGGCTCACGAGCTCGAACTGCGCCGGGTCGATCAGCCCGACGATGTCGGGCAGGTGCTTGTCCGCCCGCCGCCGGACGCCGGCGCCGAGCCGGCGATCGGCACCGGCACCGATGTCGTGCGCGCGGAGCGCGGCGCCCTGGCCGCCGGCGAGCCGGGGCGCCGCGGCCTCGACGCGCCGCCATCCGTCCGGCTCGGTCGGGTCGGCCTGGAAGATGCCCTCCGGAGCCTCGACGCGCTGGAGCGCGCGGTCGCGGATGGTGACCGTGCGCCGCGCGCGCAGCACGCCGGTACGCGGGCGGCCGGCGATCTCCTCCTCGAACGCCTCCCCTTGGCGGTAGGCGTAGAAGAGGCGCGAGATGGGCGCGTTCCGCCAGTCGACGATCGGCAGCCCGGGCAGCAGCCGCGTCGTCTTGCCGAGCAGCACGTCCTGCTCGCCGCCGTCCTCCGCGAGGCGCATGTGGGCGAAGTACGGCGAGCCGGCATCCACCGCCTCGGGCCGGCTCGCCCCGCGCAGGTGCCGGAGGAGCGCGGAGTGGCGGTCCCACTGCTGGAGGAGCGCGGCCCGGTCGTCGGCCCGCGTCTCCTCGCCGAGCGCCGTACGCACGTGCTCGAGCTCCTCGACGATCGCCGCCGCGGACGGCGGCGCCGGCACCGTCCCTTCCAGGCGCGCGCTCACCTCCCGGAGGAGCGCGAGCTCCTCCTCCACGATGCGGTCCGGCATGCGGTCGTCTCCGGCGGGAAACAATCAGGCTACCGGGTTCGACGACCTCGGTACAGCGCGCGGTGCCAAGGCATTGACGGGCGGCGCGGCGCGCGTCATTGGCTCGCGGATGCGACGGCGGGCGGGGCTGCTGATCGCGGTGGCGTGCGCGGCGTGCGGGGGGCGCGGCGCGGACGTCTATCCGCCGGAGGTCGTCCGCAACTTCATGGGTGCGTGCACGGCACGCAGCGAGGAGGGCGTCTGTCGCTGCGCGCTTGATGCGCTCGAGCGGCGCTTCAGCGTCGAGCAGTTCCTCGCCTTCGAGGCACGCATGCGGGCCGGCGAGATGCCGAAGGAGATGATCGCCGCCGTCGCCGGGTGCGGTCGGTGACTCTCGTCAACGGGTCGCGCAACCCACAAGGGCAAGGTACCACGGGGCTTCCATGATGGGCGGGGGACGGCGGACTCGGGCAACACCCCGCCGCCGACGGGGCCGCCCCCCGGAGACTGCAGGCGGGACGGCGACCCCGTGGACCTGGTGACGGGGCTCTTCCTCGTCAACACGACTGACCTGTTTCTTCCTGACGTCATGCCGATCGAAGTCACGCGCACCTACCGACCAGGCGACACCTCCTCGCGCCCCTTCGGCATCGGGACGACGCATCCGTATGCGATCTTTCTGTGGTCCGCCAGGCAGTACCAGGAGGTCGACCTCATCCTCCCCGACGGCGGCCGCGTCCACTACGTGCGGACCTCGCCCGGCGTCGGGTTCGCCGATGCTGTCTTCGAGCACACCGCGACGCCGAGCAAGTTCTACAA
>Ga0209474_10000870_pt1 | contig 31015 bp, 30 predicted proteins | sample GraSoiAngelo_145_FD_185902 | JGI IMG/M metagenome (GOLD analysis project Ga0209474, IMG submission 185902) | Grasslands soil microbial communities from the Angelo Coastal Reserve, California, USA - 14_1009_05_20cm (SPAdes) (version 2) | ecosystem: Environmental > Terrestrial > Soil > Grasslands...
TTGGCCTGGCCTTCGGCCGAGGCTATTGGGCGTTCTAGCGGACCAGCCGTGTCAGCACCATGCTGATCACAACGTAGATCACGTAGCCCAGCACGATCTGCCCCAAGCCGACGTCGAAGTGGACGTTCATGATCCCTTGCAGGACGGCGAATGCCAGCGCAAAGAGGAGGGCGTTCAAGACCAGGACGAAGAGCCCGAGCGTCAGGATCGTGACCGGCAGCGTCAGCATGATCAGCACCGGCCGGATGATGGTGTTGACCAGCGCGAGGATGATCGCCATCACCACCGCCGCGCCGAGCAACCCGGTGTGGACGTGCCAGACGACGTAAAAGACGATCAACAGCGCAACCACGTGGATCAGAAAGCGCGTCAGCACGTGCGCATTCTAGGGATCAATCAGGGACCTGGTAGATCTGATAGTTCGCACTCTGGAGCACCAACCGGAACGTCGCGCTGAAGTAGTCGACATTGGGATGGAGCGTCGCCCGCTCGCTGGGACCGACCACGAGATAGCGCACGTGATAGTGGGACAGCAGGGCCAGCGCCGCCGGCCCGCCATTGTAAATTCGCGCCAGGTCCGCTTCCCGTTGGGCGTAATTGATCCCGCTGCTCCACAGCCACCCCGGATAGCTGATCAACACCGATCGGCCGGCCAGGTCGGCAATCGGGTTGGTCGGTTCCTCGCCGGTGACGAACACCGCCCTGGGCGGCGTCGCTTGCCGGACCTCTGCTGCCAGGCGCACCTCTTCGGCGGAAAACCAGACAAAGCTTGGCCCCTGCGGCGGCAGCACCTGCAACAGCGAGAGCGCTCCGGAGGCGATCAGGGTCACCCAGGCGGCGCCGGCGAGGATCCCTCCCGCGGCAGCCATGCGCCAGATTCGAAGCATCAGCGCGCCGACGGCAACCGCGCTTGCCATGTACCAGAAGACGAGCAGTTTGCTGTTATCCCAGTCCCACGGCTGGAACTTCACCAGGTTGGCGACCAGGAACACCAGGCTGAACGGGGCGATCAGCGCCCGGGCCCGGCGGTTCAGCGCCAGCGGACTCAGCAGCGCCAGCAGGAGCAGTGGCCAGAACAGGCCCGTGTTCTTGATCCAGAACCAGGCGGGTAAGTCGGATCCTGACATCCATCCGATCAACCACCGGGGATACTGGTGCTCCGGCGGCAGGCCGGGGTCGCCGGGCACCGCCATCAGCAACCGGGGAACGGCGAGCACCAGCATGGCCGCGAAGAACCCGATCCACGCCGGTCGTGGATAGCAGACCGCCCAGCAGGCGGTGACCAGGCCGACCACGACGAGGCTGTGCACATGGAAGAGCGGCAGAACGCCGGCCAGGCCGCCGGCAACCAGGAAGGCCGCCGCCTCGCTGCTGATCAGCGGCCGGCGCCAGCCCAGCTTCAGCGCCGAGAGCGTCGCGGGCCAGTCGAAGAACGGCGTCCGCAGGAGCGGCGGCGTGAGCAGCAGCAGGATCGCGATCACGATCGCGGCGCCGAACACGAACGACCGCTGCGGCAGATAGTAGGAAAGGATCGGGTTGTACCACTGGATGTTGACCGGCGGATCGAAGCGGTCGTAAGCCCGCGGAATATGCAGCAGCGCGTTCACCAGTCCCAGGTGGGCGGCATCGCCGAAGAAGAACCAGAACCCGAGGCCTCCACCCAGGAGGGTGAGCGTCACGGCGATCACGCCGGCACCGATCCCGTCCGTCAGCCGCCGGGCCCAAAGGATGAGTCCGGTGAGGGCAAGCGTGGTCATCGCCCAGCCTGGCCAGATCAGCGCCGCGGGAATGCTCCAGCCACCGCCGATGAGCAGCGAGCTGGCGAAGTCGGGGGCGAACGGATAGCGCAAGGGCGTTCCCGAGAACAGCGGGTTCTGCGGCGGCAGGTTGTTGCCGTAGGTGAAGGCGGTGGCATAGCTGGCATGCAGCGCCCAGTCAGACCAGGTGTTGTTGTATTGGGCCAGCCAGGCATCGGGCGTGACCTCGACGGCGCGGCCGAACAGGTACGCCATCGCCGCAGCGACCAGGACGACGACGGCTGGCAGCGCGAGGTCACCAGGGGCAAACTCCTGGCGCATGTACAGCAGCTCGCGGTGGATCCGCGCACGGTGCCGGACCAGCAGCAGGACGCCGCAGCCGAGCGCGGCGAGAGCCACGAGCAGCACCAAACCGGCGGTCGCGCCGGTCGCCAGCGCCAGCAGGTAGCCCGCGACCGTCAGCGCCATCACCGAGACGACCATCCCGATGACCAGCCGCTCGCCGAGCGTCAGCCAGGGTGGCCCTCCAGACGCGAGTCCCAACCCGAGGGCAAGCCCGCCGGCGACGAGCGCTAACCCGGATTGGTCCAGTAGCAGAGACACCAGTTCGGCCAGGGCTTGACGAACGCGAACCAGATGTGGCCGTTGAGCGCATCAGCGGTCAGGGGCAGGCCGGTCCAGAGCGGATAGAAATAGAAGAAGAAGGCGATCACCATCAGCAGGAAGGCATAGGCCGGGACAGCCCCGCTGATCCGCGCCGTAAACCCCGGCAGCAGGCCATGCAGCGACCGCAAGGAGGTCAGTCCCAGCGCCAGCGCCAGCAGCATGGCCGGCAGCCCGCCGAGCATGTGATAGAGAAAGAGGCCGCGCGGAATCCGCGACAGTGGCAGCCAGGCGGCGATGAGCGCGGTCAGCAGGAAGATCGAGGTGTGCAGTCGCTGGTCGACCGTGCCCGCCAGGTCGCGCCCTTCGCGCTCGATGCCATCCATCGCGCGGCGGCTGCGGTAGTCGCGGATCAGCCAGGGCAGGCCGATGGCGATGCCGACGAGCGCAAAGGTGCCGCCCCACCAGCTCAGGGGGTTGCCCAGGTTGAAGATCTCGGCGACCAGCGCCGAGCCGGTTGACTGGTCCACCCCGAGCCCGGTGTTGGTGAAGTAGTAGACGACCGGACGGAAATCGAGCGGCCAGGTCCACCACGGACTGTAGAAGATGTGGTCCGCCTTGAGGTTGATGTGATACAGCCACGTCTGCCGGTGCCATTCGGCGATGTCAGTCCAGGCCGCGCCCAGATTGAAATGGAAGGGCGCGAACGCAAGCGGCGGTTGCGGCAGATTCGTGATCGAGTGCTCGATCATCAGGTAGCGCATGAAGGTGAAGCCGTAAAACACGATGGGCAGCATGGCCAGGCTCAGGAGCGCCGTGCCGGCCGTGGCCCGGTCATAGCGCGTCCAGCCCGCGATCAGCCGGAAGGCCAGGATGACAATGATCGTGCCGTAGGCGGCAATCGCGGTCCACTTGGCGCCGATCGCCAGCCCGAGCAGGATGCCGGTCAGGACGATGGTCCACCGTTGCCGCGCCGGCGTGTCGCCGTTGAGGTGAAGATGGAAGATCAGATAGGTCAGCACGACAAGCGTGATCGGGATGATGTCGATCACCGCCGTCCGCGACTCGACGAACAGCAAGCCGTCGAACGCCGTCAGAATGGCCGCGGCGATCGCAAAGAAGCGCACGGCGAGGAGCTGGCGGGCAAGCAGATACATCAGCGGCACGATGGCGGTGCCGAAGAGGGCGACCATGACGCGCCAGCCGAAGGAGTTGAAGCCGAAGAGCACCTCGCCGACGGCGATGATCAGCTTGGCCAGCGGCGGCTCGGGATCGAAGTAGTCGCGTCCCAGGATGTCGTCGTGGGCGTCGTTGGCGAAGTACAGCTCATCGAAGACGAATGGCGAGGCCGGCGCGATCTCATTCGGCTTACCCAGCCCCGGAATCTTCGGATCCTGGTAGTCGTGCCCGATGCCCCAGGCGCTGATCGGTGCGGTGCTGGTGGGGTGGCTGAAGACGTCGAGGAAGATCGGGCTGGCAAACCGAAGGATGCCGGCGATCAGGGTCAGCGCCAGTAGCCAGTAGACGTCCTGCCGGTCGATGCGCCACCAGGATCGCCCGCTTTTCGGCGCCGCCTCCCTGGCGTGGATCACGGGCTGGATCACGTCGGCGATAAGAAGAGGTCCGTCAGGCCGCTCATCAACTTCCCGAGCCGCGAAGCCGGCCTTTCATCTCGCTGACGAACTCATCGATGTCAAGGATCGGCACGACGATGTCGGCGCCCGCGACCAACCGCGGACCGAGGCGGCGCTCGGCCTGCACGAGCAGGTTGTCCTGGCGCCGATCGAGGCGGATATACGCCGCCGGCTGCCGCCCAAGGCGGCGGACGAAGCGGTTGACGAATCGCCGGCGCTCCGCCGGCTGAAAGGCGACTTCAAGCGGCTGCCGCCGGACTCGCGAGAGGGCCGCGTAGGGAAGGTCCATCCTGCGCGTGACGTATCGGATCCGCAGGCCGGCGTCGTTGACCTCGACGTACGACAGCAGCCTCATCAGCCAGAACGCGAGCAGGATGCCGCCATCCAGGATGAGCACGGGAACAAAGGACAGGATGCTTTGATGCGCGATCAACTTGCCCGCGATCAGGACCACCAGGATGATGAAAAAACTCCCATAGAACCAGACGCCGTCGCTCCACCGCTGAATCGAGTAGCGGATGGGGAAGCGACGGGTCGCGGCCCGGGTCATCGCGACATGCGAACGGTTCCGGTGCGCGCCATCACATGCTCGGCGCCTTCGAAAAAGGTGTCCAATCCGGGCTGTTCCTGGAGCCATTGCCAGTAGGCGCGCGCCATCGCCTCCAGTCCCACCTGCGCCTCCCAGCCGGCCGCTTTCAGCCGGCTGACGTCGGGGACGGCGTGCCGCGCATCGCCGACCCGGAAGAGGCCCGGGGTCTCGGGAACCAGCTCGCGGTCTGCCACCCGCACCAACGTGCGCGCCAGGTCCATCACCGTGTGCGCCCGACCACTGGCGACGTTGTAGGTCCCCACCGGCAGGTCCCCAAGGGCGGACAGGTTGGCCCGGGCGACGTCCTCGACATCGATGAAATCGCGCAGCTGCTTCCCATCCTCGAGCAGCACCGGCGGCTGATCGTGCGCGGCGCGTAAGGCGAAGATCCGCAGCGCGCCATAGTACGCGTTCTGAAAGGGCTGCGGGCGGCCCTGCACCGCGCCATAGCGAAGAATGACCCACTCCATTCGCTGGCGTTCGGCGACCAGCTTGAGGAGATCCTCCTGGGCAAGCTTGCTGAGTCCGTAGGCACTGGTCGGTCGCGTCACCGATTCGTCCGTCACCATCGGGCTGACCGCCCCGCCGCACAGCGGGCAGGGCGGCTCCCAGGTTCCCCGCTCGAGCGCCTCCACCGAGCGGGGATGCGGGTAGACGTCGCCATCCTTGCCGCATCGGTACTTTCCCTCGCCGTAAACCGCCGTCGATGAGCCGAGCACCACCCGACGAACGGAGGTCTTGCCATCGAGAAGGAGCTCGAAGAGAATGCCGGTTCCGACTGCATTGACGTGAAAGAGCTTGCTGAAGGAGGGCAGGTAATCATGATGGTCGGCAAGGTGGAGGACGACCTCGTTGTCTTTGAGCGCCTTGACCCAATCCTCGCGCTTGCGAACGTCGCCTTCGACCAGGTCGATGCCGGCGGGCAAGGCGGGCGGGCCGTCATGCGCCGGCGGACCCAGGTTGTCGAGGACGGTGACCTGGTGCCCCTGTTTGAGCAATAACTGCGCGCTTCGCTGACCGATGAAGCCGGCTCCACCGGTGATCAGCACCTTCACTCGTGCCGACTATACCCCACGTTCGAAGGGCCGGCGAATTGGGCCCGTGACACGGCCGTTACCGTGTCTTCACGGGTCCTTAACAGGCCCCGGCCTATCGTGGCCTCGCTTCCCCTTCCTTGAAGGCCGAGACCCCAATCTCGGCCTTTTTCTTTGCTCAGACCCTGGCTCCTTCGAGCGCCCGCTGACAGGTGCAGGTGGGCGCCGCCGGGATCATCGGGACCAGCGCGGTAAGCACGTTGCGAAGGCGCGCGATGTTCTCCCCGAGCACCCGCAGGACATCGTGCGCCTGCACCGCGCCGATGTCCGGGGACCCTTCCAGGCCGGCGTCGTAGTCGGTGACGAGCGACAGGTTGAGGTAGCACATCTCGAGCTCGCGGGCGAGGATGACCTCGGGATACTGGGTCATGCCGATGAGGTCCCAGCCCATCCGCCCGTACCAACGGCTCTCAGCCCTGGTCGAGAAGCGGGGACCCTGGACGACCACGACCGTCCCGGTCGCCTGAAACCGCAACGAGCGATCGCCGGCGCACCGTGCCGCCAGCCTTCGAAGCTCGGGACAGTAGGGGTCCGCCGCGCTCACGTGCACCACCTCAGGACCCGGATAGTAGGTGTCGGCTCGTCCCGCCGTCCGGTCGATGAACTGGTCGGCGATGACCAGGTCGCCCGGATGAAGCTGCGGCTGGAGGCTGCCGACGGCGGACGGCCCGATGATGCGCCGAACACCGAGCTCATGCATGGCCCAAACGTTGGCGCGGTAATTGACCAGGTGGGGCGGAATCGTATGTCGGGGACCGTGGCGCGGAAGAAACGCGACCCGGCGCCCCGCCACCTCGGCGATCGCGATGGCGCCGCTCGGCTCGCCGTACGGCGTATCCATCGTGATCGGCTGAGTGCTTCCCAGCCATTCGTAGAAGCCGGAGCCGCCAAAGACCCCGATGTCAGCGGATCCCGCCTCCGGAGGGTCGGGGTGGGGGCGATGCATCAGACGAGCACATGGCCCCGGGCCGATACCTGGTCGACGTAGCGCGAGAGGTCGTTGATGGTGGCATGCGCCGAGCAGACAGGACAATCCGGGTCGCGCCGGAATTCGGTGATGCGCGTCGCACCGCGCAACCCGTCGTGCTGGAAGATCCGACCGGAAAGCGGCGTTCCAACGCCGAGGACGAGCTTGATCGCCTCCTCAGCCTGCACGCTGCCGATCACTCCGGTCGCCGCGCCGATGATGCCCGCCTCCTCGCAGGTCTGCACCACCTCCGGCTCCGGCGGATCTCGAAAGAGGCAGCGCAGGCACGGCCAGCCGGGAAGGACGGTAAGCACCTGTCCGCCCCACTGCAGCACCGCCCCGTGGACCAGTGGTTTGCCCAGCAGCACCGCGGCGTCGTTCAACAGAAATTTCGTCTCAAAGGCGTCGGTCCCGTCGATGACCACGTCGTACGCGTTCATGACCTCCGCGACATTCGAGGGCTGCACATTTTCGCGGCGGGCCTCGAGCCGGATGGCGGGGTCGATCGCGCGGAGTCGCCGGACGGCCGCGTCGACTTTCAGCAGCCCGATATCGCTCTGGCTGTAAAGCACCTGCCGATTGAGGTTCGAGAGATCCACGCGCTGGTCGTCGATCAGCCCGATCCGTCCCATGCCTGCGGCTGCGAGGTAGAGCGCCGCCGGTGCTCCAAGCCCACCGACGCCGACGATCGCAATCGACGCACTCGTCAGACGCTGCTGGCCTGCCGGCCCGACCTCGTCCAGGATGCGCTGGCGATGATGGCGCATGTCGATCACGGTGCCACCCCAACGAAGGCGCCATAGTCGATCAACGCGTGGACCGTCGGTCGATCACCACAGATGGGACAGGCCCGATTGCGCTCGTAGCGGATCTCGCGGAATGTCATCGCCAGGCTGTCGTGAAGCAGGACGCGGTTGACCAGGGCGTCGCCTGCGCCGGTCACGAGTTTGATCGTCTCCGCGGCTTCGATGGTGCCGATGATGCCGGGCAGGGCCGCAAAGATGCCGACGTCCTCTGACGTTTCGATCGCCCCCGGAGGCGGCGGCTCGGGATACAGACAGCGGTAGCAGCCATGCCCCGGCTTGAACACCGTGACCTGCCCCTCGACTCGAAAGATGCTGCCGTGGACGAGCGGCTTTCCAAGCAGATAGGCGGCGTCGCTCAGCAGGTAACGCGCGCGAAAAGAGTCCGTGCCGTCCACGACGACATCGAACCGCGCCAGCAAGTCCAGTGCGTTGCGCTCGTCGACGGTCGCCTCGATCGCTTCCACGGTCAGCTCAGGGTTCAGCCGGCGGAGCGCCTGCGCCGCAACCTGCACCTTTGGCTGGTTGAGGCCGTCGATCGAATGAATCACCTGCCGCTGCAGGTTCGAGAGGCGAACGCGGTCGTGATCGGCCAGCCCGATGGTGCCCACGCCGGCAGCGGCGAGATAGAGCGCTGCGGGTGAGCCGAGCGCGCCGACGCCGACGATCAGGACCCTGGAACGGAGGAGGCGTTCCTGTCCGGCTTCGCCGATCTCCGCCAGCGAGAGATGGCGGGCGTAGCGCTGGCGCTGTCGCAGGTCGAGCGCCGCCATCAGACGCCCCGCGATTTTGCCGGCACGGGATGAAAGATGCCGTGGAAGACCGGCGGCTGCTGACGGCGCATCCGCAAGCAGTCGGCGAGCGTGTGGGCGGCGAACACCTGCCGAGCTGCTGCTTCGGCCTTCTCGCTCACCCGGGTCAGCACGAGCGCGTCGCCACTGGGGCGATCGTCGTGTCGGGCGTCGCGACCGTTGCCTTCGAGGCAATCGACGACCTCATCGAGGCGGATCTCTTCGGCTCCTCGTGCCAACGCATGGCCCCCATGCGGCCCGCGGATCGACGTGATCATCCCGGCGCGGCGAAGCGTCATCAGCACCTGGTCGAGAAACGGCCCTGGAATCCCCTGGCGCCTTGCGATCTCGGCGCTCTGCAGGGCACCCCGGCCGCTGTGCGCCGCGAGTTCGAGGATGGCGCGGACGCCATATTCCGTTTTCATCGAAAAGCGCATCCGCAAGGCACTACCCCTTAATAGTTGATCGGACGGGTCAAATATAGCTCAGGCGATGTGGATGGCCAGGGCGAAGAACAGGCCCCCGAGGATGACCAGCGGCACCGTCGTCGCGATCAGGCTCAGGCTCCGCATCCCGATCGCGCGCCGCTCCGCTGGCGACGACCGCACCCGGCCGCGCAACACGAAACCCTCGACCGCCAGGACCAGCGAGGAGAGGCCGAGTCCGAGCGCGACCATCACGATCGCCCAGGTGGTGCTGGGCGTTCCTTCTTGCTGGTTAAAGGCGTTGAAGCTGGCGGCCAGCACGCCCACGAGCGCAACCAGCACCCCGAGCGGAACGACAGTCAGATTGATGCCGCGGATGCTGCGGCCGGGCTCCGGCCGCCGTGAGAACTGCCAGGCGGATGCGACCAGGAACGCGACATAGGCCGCGATGACCACGTAAAAGAAGAGTGGTGTCAGGATCTGGCCGAACGTGATCGCCGCGCGCGTCACGAGGACACTGTATCCGACAACGTGGCATGGCCTTCCCTTATTCCGCGAGGGGTCGGGAGGTGGTTCTAGCTCAGGATGCGGTAGACGTTGTTGAGCACGGCGAAGGTCGTGATCCAGGCCGCGACCAGGTAGGCGTTCCAGATCCCGGCGCGCCGCCGCCCAAAGACCAGGAGAAAGCCGACAAGGACCGAAACCAGGGCCAACTTCAGCCCATAAACGGCGAGCTCGCCATCATGGCCGATGATCCAGGCCGCCGCCCCGTTCAGTTCCTGCCGCCCTTCGGACAAGCCGATATGGGTCGTGGCGATATCGAGCAATTGGGCGGTGCAGAACGCGATCAGGATCAGCGCCCGCTTTCCCGGCGAGATCTCCTTCTTGCTCACAGCCTCGACCCGCCGCACGACCGCCTGGCGCATGGTCGCGATCATGAAGGCGACTCTACAAGACCGTTATCAGAAAAGCAACCGCCGAGATGACACTTTTCAAGGACTGGCCTCTTTCCTTCCATGAGGATGGCCCGGATTATATGGGCGGGTTCGACCGCCGTCTAGAGCCAGGTTTCCGATTTGCGTCAGGCCGCTTTCTTGCTACTGCCCAGGAGCTCTCGCCGCTTCTTAAACAGGTAGGGGCCTGCAATCAGCAAGCCGCTCACTGCCAGGGCGCCGGCGCCAAACCGCAGATAGATAAGAAGATCCGCCGTGGGATCCAGCCCGGGGTCATAGACGGACCGTCCGTTGACCTTGAAGCTGACCGCGCCGGCCGTCCCGCTGATCGACCAGGTTTCCACCGTGACCTGAAGGTGATTCCATCGCTGGTCTTCGGTGACCGCCGGCAGGCTTGCGCAGGGCCAGGCGCCGGTCAGGTGTACGGGAATGGGCGGCCGTGGTGAGGCGCTTTTCGGCTGGGCGCTGAAGTGAAACGGTTTCGGCGGCTTGCTCAGGTCGAAGAGCACCACGTCCTGGTTGGTCTGGTTCTGGAGGACCAGGTCGCATCCGCCGTTTCCACCCTGGATCGTCAGGCCGTTGATCTTGGGGACCGTGCCGTCGATCACGGTCGTGAACGGCTGGTCATCCGCTAGGGCATCGAGGGGAAGGAGCAGGCCGCAGGTGGCCAGCAAAAAGGCAAACGCCACCCGTTTCACCCTCCTATAACGCGGGTCGAGCCCGCGGCTGGCGCTACGTTCAATCGCATTAGACTCGTGGCAACGATGCCCTACGAATTCGTCCTGACCGAGACCCGGGGCGCCATCGGCACCGTCAAGATCAATCGACCGCAGGTCAGGAACGCGCTCAACGCGAAGACCATCGCCGAACTCGTCGATGCGCTCGAAGGATTCGACCGGGAGGCGGGCATTCGATGCATGATCCTGACCGGCGATGATCGGGCTTTTGCAGCGGGCGCTGACATCGCGCAGATGGCCGACGCCGGCGCCATCGACGTCCTCGACGACGACCGCTTCGCGAATTGGGCGCGCTTTCGGGCGATCAAGAAGCCGGTGATCGCGGCGGTCGCCGGCTACGCGCTCGGCGGCGGCTGCGAGCTCGCCCTGATGTGTGACCTGGTCATTGCGGCCGACGACGCCCAGTTCGGCCAGCCCGAGGTCAAGATCGGGATCATCCCGGGCGCCGGCGGCACGCAGCGATGGATCCGTTCCGCCGGCAAGGTGCGCGCCATGGAGGCGGTGCTCACCGGCGAGCCGATCCGCGCGGTCGAGGCGGAACGCATCGGGTTGATCAATCGCGTCGTTCCCGCCGGTGCGCAGCTCGATGAGGCGATGCGCGTGGCGACGATGATTGCGCAGCGGCCGCCGCTGGCGGTCCGCCTGGGAAAGGAGGCGGTGAACCAGGCGCTCGAGACCTCCCTATCCGCGGGGCTGGAGTACGAACGGAAGCTGTTCTATCTGCTGTTCGCCTCTGAAGACAAACGGGAAGGCATGCGCGCCTTCCTTGAAAAGCGGCCCGGCAAGTTCACCGGTCGATGAGCGAACCGGTCAACACCGCTCGCGACGGCTCGACGCTCATCGTGACCATCGACCGTCCGGAAGCGCTCAATGCGCTGAATCGCCAGACCACCGGGGAGCTCAAGCAGGCGTTCGAGGGCGCATCACGGGACCGTGACATCGGCGCCGTGGTCCTGACCGGCGCCGGCCGCGCCTTCTCATCCGGCGCGGATTTGAAGGATGTCAGCGCCCGCTTCGACGCCGGCGATACGCGCGTCGGTGATGACCTGCGCCAGAACTACGCGCCACTGACCCGTGCGATTCGCGGCTGCCCCAAGCCGGTGATCGCGGCGCTCAACGGGACGGCTGCCGGCGCTGGGCTGAGCCTGGCTCTGGCATGCGATCTGCGGATCGCCGCGGCAGGCGCGCAGCTGATCGTGGCCTTCGTTCGCGTCGGGCTTGTCCCCGATGCCGGGAGCCTCTTCTTCCTGACGCGGATGCTCGGCCTGAGCAAGGCGACCGAGCTGGCGATGACGGGCGAGCCGATCGCGGTTGAAGAGGCCCAGCAGCTCGGACTGGTGGCCGCGGTCGTCCCGCCAGAGCAAGTGATGCCAGCGGCGCTCGAGCAGGCCCGCCGCCTCGCCGAGGGACCGCGAGAAACGATCGCGCTGATCAAGCGTGGGCTCGAGCGCTCGTTAACCCTGGACCTGGAACAAACGCTGGAGCTCGAGGCGCACCTTCAAACGCTGGCCGGCAAGACCGAGGACGCGCGCGAGGCAATTCGAGCCTTCGTAGAAAAACGCCCTCCGGCCTTTAAAGGCAGCCCCTAAAACCTAACGGGCTGCACTTAGCGGCCCAAAAAAAATAAGAGCGGCGGTGTTACCCGCCGCTCTCACTTAAGTCAACTAATGCCATGGGCACCACCTCCCTGACCTTACGCGCGCCATTGTATCAGGGGCTTGCGGGAATCCCCGCAGGTATCAATTGCCGGCCCGAACGCGGTCCTCGATCAGGTCGCGAGAGACGAGGATCTGGCGCGCGCCCTCGACGCTGCGCAGCTGGCGGAGCAGGTCGGACGTCGTGCGGTCGTTCGGAAGGCCGATCTCCATCTCGATCCGGTCCAACCCATCGGGCAGCTCGTTGACGCGCACGGACTCCGGGAAAGCGCCGATGCCGGCCAGCGCAGCCCGCACCCGCTCCAGCTCGGCTTCTCCCCGTGGCATGACCAGGTTGATGCTTGCCTCGCCCGGGCGCTTGAAGAATCGCCGCTCCACCGGCTTGAGCACCATCAGCACGCCGAGGATGAGCAGCGTGGTGAAGAACGCCTCGAAGTACTGGGCGGTCCCCGCGGCCATCCCCACGGCGGCGGTCGCCCAGATGGTTGCCGCCGTCGTCAGTCCGCGGACCAGGTCCTTGCGCAAAAAGATCGTCCCAGCACCCAGAAAACCGATGCCGGTGACGATCTGGGCGGCCACCCGCGAGGGATCCGTTGGATGGAAGCCATACGCGCCGGCCACCGTGAACAGGCATGAGCCGAGCGAGACCATCGTCACCGTCCGCAACCCGGCCGCCCGTTCCTGGCGCTCCCGCTCGAGGCCGATGATCGCTCCCAGCACCAGCGCCACGAACAGGCGCAGCATCAGGTCGAGCGCGTTCGGCACGGCGGTATAGTACACGCGGCAAATCCCCGCGTGCCCTGGGACGAACTGGCCCCGGCCGGGCCCGCGCGCCGGATGTGACTACGCCGCGGTGAAGAAGGGGCTCTCGAAGGGCTCGTTGTCGGTGTCGATCGGCGGGCCGTGACGCTCGGTGAAGAGCGCTTCCTCGACCGCAAAGAGGGCGTCCATCAACTTCGCGATGCCCACCTTGACTTTGATGTTGGCCATGGCGGAGGCAAGCTCCGGCATTGGGCCGACCAGGGCCAAGAGCTCCTCGAGGCGTGGCTCATAGGAAACCGGGACCCGCTTCATGCCCTTGATGTTCATCTCCTCCAGCTCCTGGAGCAACCGATCGATCAACGCGATCGGCCGGCGCACTCGATCCTGGCGCGCCTTCCGGTCCCGGTGCCGTTGCTCGGCGTCGCGGATATGGGCATTGGTTTGCGCAAGCAATCCTGTCATTGAGGAACCCTCATTTGATGCGGCTGGAAACGCGTGCATACGGTCGCAAACCACGATCGACGCGGCTTTATTCCCGGATCGACGGCCAATCTTTCCGCCGAGTTTGCGAAAACCCGGCCGTAGACTTGGCGGTGATGCCCCTGGTCCGAGTCGAGCGGCTGTCGCTGATGTACGGCGCCGACCTCGTCCTGCGCGAGCTGACCTTCCAGCTCGAGCCACGGCAGCGGCTGGGCATCGTCGGCGCGAACGGGAGCGGCAAAACGAGCCTGCTCAAGGCCCTGTCCGGCGAGGTGCCGCCAGCGGGAGGCTCCGTCGCGCTGGCGGCCCGATCCAGGCTGGCCTACCTTCCGCAGGAGCTCGAAGCCGGTCCGCACGAGAGTGTCTACGCCGACGCGCTACATAGCCGCTCCGACATCATGGAACTCCGCCAGCGTCTGGAGGGGCTGGAGGACGCCATGGCTCGTACCGGTGGCGAGGCGTTGCCGGGCCTGGTCGACGAGTACGGCGACGTGCAGCACGAGTACGAGCGGCTCGACGGCTACGCCTATGACAGCCGGGTTGCCGAGGTCCTCCACGGCGTCGGACTCTCCGAGGCCGACCAGGCGCTCGCGCCGAGCGCCCTGAGTGGCGGACAACGGCGACGGCTCGCGCTGGCCCGCCTCCTCTTGCAAGAGGCCGACCTTCTCCTCCTCGACGAGCCGACCAATCACCTCGACCTGGAGGCGATCGAATGGCTGGAAGACTTCCTCCGGGTCTCGCACGCCGGCATGCTGATCGTCTCCCACGACCGGCGATTCCTCGAGCGCGTCGCCGACGACATCCTGGAGCTGCAGGCGGGCGTCGGGGAATGGTATCCGGGAAATTACCGGCAATACGTCCGGCTGCGGCAGGAGCGCCGCTCGGTGCGGCAGAAGGAATACGAGGCGCAGCAAGAGTACATCGCCCGCACGGAGGAGTTCATCCGTCGCTACAAGGCCGGGCAGCGCGCGCGCGAAGCCCGCGGCCGTCAGACCAAGCTCGACCGGCTGGAACGAGTCGTCCCACCGGCCGAGGATCAGCAGATTCGCATCCGCCTCCGCGCGTCGGCGACCAGCGAGCTCATCTATCAGAGCGACGGCCTGACCCTTGCCTACAAGTCTCCCTCTCCGTCTGGCGGCGGGCAGGGGTGGGGGCTCAACGTGCCTGCCTTTACCGTCAGCGCCGGGGAGCGGATCGCGATCGTCGGCCCGAACGGCTCGGGAAAGACCAGCCTGCTCAAAGCGTTGCTCGGGGAGCTCCGGCCCCTGAAGGGACGGGTCAAGACCGGGCCGCGGGTCACGATGCGCTACTACGATCAGCATCTCGCCGACCTTGATCCGAACAAGACAGTGCTCACCGAGCTGCAGGACGTCTTTGGTCTTCCCGAAGAAACGCTGCGCACATTTCTCGGCCGCCTTCTCTTCAGCGGCGACGACGCCTTCAAGATGATCCGGTCACTGAGTGGCGGGGAAAAGAGCCGGGTCGCGCTCGCTAAGCTGATGCTCGACGACGCCGGGCTCTTGATGCTCGATGAGCCCACCAACCATCTCGATATTCCGGCACAGGAGATGCTCGAGGACGCGCTCAATGACTACCAGGGAACAATCCTCTTCGTCTCTCACGACCGCTACTTCATCGATGATGTCTCGACCCATCTCTGGGTGGTCGAGGACGGCTCGGTGAGCATGCACCTCGGGAACTACAGCGACTGGGAGCGACGCCGCCAACGCATCGCTCGGCCGGCGGCCGCGAATGAAGGACGATCACGATCGCCGCGGCCCGCCAGCCCTTTGCGGGTTGCGACGCCCGCGGGCGCATCGGTCGAAGATCAGATCCAGGACGTCGAAGCCGAAATCCATCGGATCGAGGAGCGGCTCGCCGACCATCAGACATACGACGACCCGGCGCAGGTGGCCGAGCTCTCGCGTGCCCACGAGGAGGCAAGCCTTCGGCTGCGGTCGCTTTACCAGGAGTGGGAGCAGGCCGCCGGCCTTTAGACCGGCGGCTCAGCCGGCCGGTTGGCCCGCTGCCCGCCGTGGCCTTGCCCGATCGTCTCTGGCTCTATCCGGCGATCTCGCTGGCCTACGCCGGTGCGCTCGCCCTTGCCATCCTCTCCGCCGACCAGCTTGCGGAATACATGCCGGGCGCCTGGTTCGAATTGCTGGGGATCGCGGTCCTCGTCCTGGCGGGCATGACCCTGACCATCCTGCTGCGGATCGCCTGGCGGCGGATGCGCGAGGGCCTTCGCGCCCGCGCGATCATCTCCGCCGTCGGCGCCCTGGCGGCGACGTTGCTCGGGCTGCTTGCCGTCTATGGATTGGTCGAAAATGCCAGCGTCAATACCGTGCTCCGGGGCGCGGATGTCCACCTGACCCGGCCGGTGATCGACGCCCTGCCCCGGCCTCCCGGCACCAGGCTGCTCGACGAGACGCCTGGCTTACAGGACACGGAAACCATCTCCGAAGACTTCAGCGCCCAGAACTTGAGCAGTATCGTCCCCTTCTACGAGCGCGCACTTTCGAAAGCCGGATGGGTTGAAGACAAGACCTCGGCAACCACCCCGATCGTTCGCTTTACCAAGGAGGACTTCGTCCTCTCGGTCGGCATCGATCCCCCCTCGAGCGGCTACACGCTGACCGTCGACCGAATCAGCGCGACGCCCGCCGCCTCTGCCGGCCAGAGCCCCGCCTCGGCGTCTCCAAGCTCCGCCGGCTGACGCCTTAGGCGCGGCGCACAAAAAGGGCGGCGGGAAGTCGTCTCCCCGGCCCGATGACGGCGCGCTCGGCCGACCCTAGCATCGAAAGCGTCGGATTACTTCGGAATTAACGGAGGGACGTCATCTATGGCGATTGATCAGGGCGTGCGCTCGAAAAAAGAGCTGAAGGCGGACGCCCAGTCCGTCATCGATCTGGCTCACAAGCAGGGCTTGAAGATCGTCGACCTCAAGTTCGTCGATCTGATCGGGACCTGGCAGCATTTCTCGATCCCGGTCCAGGAGCTGAGCAAGAGCCTGTTCGACGACGGGATCGGATTCGATGGATCCAGCATTCGCGGCTTCCAGCACATCCACGAGAGCGACATGTTGCTGATTCCGGATGCCAGCACGGCGATCGTGGACCCGGTGCTGCGGGTGCCCACCCTGAACCTGGTCTGCGACGTCGTCGATCCCATCACGCGTGAGCCCTACACCCGCGACCCCCGTTATGTCGCCAGAAAGGCCGAGGCCTACCTGAGCTCGACCGGGATCGCCGACACCAGCTTCTGGGGACCGGAGTGCGAGTTCTACATCTTCAACAGCATGCGTTTCGATCAGAACCAGTTCTCCGGGATGTACGAGATCGACTCGGTCGAAGGCGTCTGGAATTCCGGCAAGAACAGCGAGCCCAACATGGCTTACCGGCCCCGCTACAAGGAGGGCTACTTCCCGGTCCCGCCGACCGACAAGCTGCAGGATCTCCGCTCGCAGATCGTCCTCAAGCTGATCGAGGCCGGCATCGACGTCGAGGTTCATCACCACGAAGTCGGCACCGCCGGGCAGACGGAGATCGACATGCGGTTCGGCACCCTGGTCAAGATGGCGGACCAGGTGCTGATGTACAAGTACATCGTCAAGAACGTCTGCGCGCAGAATGGATTCGTCGCGACGTTCATGCCCAAGCCGCTCTTCATGGACAACGGGTCCGGGATGCACACGCATCAGAGCCTCTGGAAGGACGGCGTCCCGCTCTTCTACGACAAGGCCGGCTATGCGGGCATCAGTGACATGTGCCGCTGGTACATCGGCGGCCTGCTCAAGCATGCGGCGTCGCTGCTTGCTTTTGCCGCGCCGACCACCAACTCGTACCGCCGGCTGGTGCCGGGATACGAGGCGCCCATCAACCTGATCTACTCCAAGCGCAACCGCAGCGCCTGCGTCCGGATCCCGATGTACTTCGACAATCCCAAGGCCAAGCGCCTCGAATTCCGCACGCCGGACCCGTCATGCAACCCGTACCTGTCGTTCGCCGCCTGCCTGATGGCTGGGCTCGATGGGGTCATCAACAAGATCGAGCCCCCCAAGCCGATCGACGAGGATCTCTACGAGCTGGAGCCGGAGCTGAAGCGCCAGGTGAAGAGCACGCCGGGCTCGCTGCTGGAAGTGCTCGATGCGCTCGAAACCGACAACGAGTACCTGACTCGCGGTGGCGTCTTTACCGATGACCTGATCCAGACCTGGATCGACTACAAGCGCGTCAAGGAGTACGACCAGGTCGCCCTTCGTCCGCATCCCTGGGAGTTCTACCTCTACCACGATATCTAGTCGAGCGGGAAATCCCGCCACCCTGACAAGTTCGTTCGTCCGACATCGAGGCGGCTGTCACTCGCCCTGGCAGCCGTCTCCTATCTAACGAAGAGGAGCTGGCCGATGGAAGAGCTGACGAAAGACAAGCCCTGGCGACCTGGCGATCATCCCCGACCCGGCCCCTCCTGGGATGAACCGGATGGTTCTTCGACGGTTGATCATCGGGGAGTACCCGACGCCGAAGACTGAAGCCGGTGTGCGCAGCGCACCCGCCGGCGTCGATCGGGCGCTGGAGCGGCTTTCCGAGCGCGGCATCCGATTTCTCGACCTGCGCTTTGTCGACGTGCTTGGGACCGTCAAGAGCATTACGATCCCCGTACAGCGCCTTCCACATGCGGTGCGCCACGGCGAGTGGTTCGACGGCTCATCGGTCGAAGGCTTCGCCCGCATCTTCGAGAGCGACATGTTCCTTCGGCCCGACCTGGGCACGCTCAGCGTTGCCGAGACCGACGGCGTTGCCAGCGCCCAGGTCATCTGCGACCTGTTAACCCCTGACGGCGAGCATTTCGCGGGGGATCCGCGCGGCGTGCTCGCCCGCGCGATGGCGGACGCGGCGGCGCTCGGCTTCGATTACACGGTGGCGATCGAGCTCGAGTTCTTCCTGTTGAGCCCGGATGCGGTCACCGGAGCGGCGCGTCCCGGCCGGCATGATCGGGCCAGCTACTTCGATCACCCGGTGGACCTGGCTGGCACGGTCCGGCAAGAAATCGTCGACGCGCTCGACCGGTTGGGGATCACGGTCGAAGCCAGTCATCACGAGGTGGCCGCCGGCCAGTATGAGCTCGACCTGGGACTCGGCAATGCGCTCCGCGCCGCCGACCAGCTGGTGACGCTCAAGCATGCCGTGAAGGCGATTGCCCAACGCCGTGGCCTGCTGGCGACCTTCATGCCCAAACCGATCTTCGGCGCCGCCGGCTCCGGGATGCATACCCATCAGGTCCTCAGCGACAGTGGGAAGGACACCAACGCGTTCTTCGATCGTGCCGATCAATACGGGCTGTCCGCGGTGGCCAAGCACTTCATCGCTGGCCAGCTCGCGCATGCTCGCGGTCTGTGCGCCGTGGTTGCCCCGCTGGTCAACTCCTACAAACGCTTCACGCCCGGCTTCGAGGCGCCGGTTGCGATCAGCTGGGCACAGATGAACCGCTCGGCGCTGATTCGCGTGCCTCGGGTAAGCAGTTCCGACCGGGCGGCCATCCGCGTCGAGTTCCGCGCGCCGGACCCTTCCTGCAATCCCTACCTGGCCTTCGCGGCGATGTTGCACGCCGGGCTCAGCGGCATTCGTCAGAAGCTGGCCCTCGCCCCTCCGGTCGAGGAAAATCTCTATGCCTTCGATCCTGAGCGGCTCGCCCGCCACCAGCTCGGCCAGCTCCCCGGTTCGCTGGCGGAAGCGCTCCGTTCTTTACGGCAGGACGAGGTCCTCCGGGAGGCGCTGGGCGTCCACCTGCTCGAGCGGTTCATCGAGGCGAAGGAAATCGAGTGGCAGACCTATGAGAAGCAGGTCAGCGCCTGGGAGCTCGACGCGTACCTGGAGACGTACTAACTTCGTTTTCTCCCTCCCCCCTCTGGGGGAGGATCGGGGTGGGGGCTCCGCCAATCGTCGATGAGCATTGCCCAGCGCTGGTGGTCACGCCAGCGGCCGGCGACTTTCAGATAGCGCGGCGAGAAGCCCTCGAGCCGGAAGCCCGCGCGCTTGACGAGGGCGATGGAGGCGACGTTCGCCGGCTGGATGTTCGCCTCGATGCGGTGCAGCCGCATGGTCGTGAACACATGTCGTAGGACGAGCTGCAGGCCATCCGTCATGTAGCCCTGTCCCTCGAAGGGGTGCTCGGCGTAGTAGCCAAGGTAGGCACTCTGAAAGAACCGCCGGACGATCTGGCTGATGGTGAATACGCCGACGATCGCCCCGTCTTCGAGGCGGCAGACGATCAGGCCCTCAGCTGAGGGTTCAGCGAGGCGCTTCATCCATTTTGCGAATTCGGTCGGATCGGTCGGCGGTGTTACCCAGCCACGGTGTAGGGCTTGGCTGGCCCGATTGCGCTCGATGATCTCCTGCTGGTCGGCGTCGATCGGCGCTCGAAGAAAAACCCGCGCTCCGACCTCGAGCGCGTGCTTGGCCTCAGCGCTCCGCACGCCGAGCCCAGCGCTGGAGCACGCCCGCGACCGCCCAGCCGGCAACGTGGTTGGCGGCAACGCCAATCCGGTCCGGGAGCCAGGACACATAAACAGTGCGACGGTTGCGCTCGACGGCGATCGCGACGCGTCGCGCCACCTTCTCCGCCGGCACCGGCGGCACCCGCTGGTGGGCGGCCCGCCCGCGGATTCCCAGGCGGTTTTCCCCGAAGCGGGATCGTGTTGTTCCCGGGAAGACATTCATCACGCGAATGCCTCGATGCGACTCCTCGAGACGCAGCGCATCGCCGATCGCCGTCAGGGCGAATTTGCTGGCGGAGTAGTAGCCGATCCGCGGAATAACGATGCGACCTGCAACCGAGGAGATGTTGATGACCAGCCCCGACCCCTGCCGTCGCATGACGGGGACCGCGGCGCGGATCGCAGCCGCGGCCGCCAGCACATTGAGACGAAAGAGCGCCTCGACATCGCTTCCAGCCGCGTCAGCGATGCCCGAATGCATACCAATGCCGGCGTTGTTCACCAGGATGTCGATGCCACCGAGCTCATCGACCGTCGTGCTGACCATTCGGTCGAGGGCGGTTGTGTCCGTCACGTCGGTTGGGCGCGCGATCGCCCTCCCGCCTTCCGCCTTGATCGAGGCGGACAGGTCATTGAGCGCGTCGCCATTTCGGGAGGCAAGGACGACCTGGGCGCCACGGCGGGCGAATTCCAGCGCAATGGCGCGTCCGATCCCGCTGGAGGCGCCAGTCACGATCGTGCGAGCGCCGCTCAGTCGCATGTCAATGCTGACAGCCGCGGCAAAAGTCGGTCGCTTCACCTCGTGCGGTCAGCTCGGAGATTCGGTGGCCGCAGCGCGGGCATTTCTCCTTTGCCTTGCCGTGGACGGCCATGAAACTCCGATCTTGCTTATGCGGCTCGTACTTCGGTTGCGCCTTGATCGCCTCGATCGCTGAGCGCAGGACTTTTCCCGTGGCCGCGTGCAGCCGGTTGATGTCCTCGACCTTGAGGGTGGTCCGCTTGCGGAGCGGCAGCAGGCCGGCTTCATGCAGGATCTCGTCTGAGTACGCGTTGCCGACCCCGGCGATGAAGGCCTGATTGCGAAGCAAGTTCTTCAACTCACCAGGATGGCGCCGGATCCGCTGCGTGAATTCACCTTCGCTAACGCTGAGCGCATCGGGACCGAGCTCGGCCCAGCCGGGAATCGTCGGCAGTGCGCCAGGCGGGACCCAATAGACGCGGCCCATCTTGACGGTGTCGAGAAAGCGCAGCTCTTCGCCCCCCTCCAGCGTCAACCGGAAAACGGTCGCCGCGGCGACCTTCTCCGCGGCCGCGGTCCACTGCAGCCGCCCGCCAAGCATGGGATTGATCACCAGGTGCTGGCCATTGATGTCGAAGACGAGAAACTTGCCTCGACGCCAGCTGCGTTCGAAGGTCCCGCCGGTGAGCTGCCGGGCGAATTCATCCGGCGGCGTCCGCAGTAAAAAGCTCAGCTTCGGCGAAGTCCAGACCTTGGCGATCCGCTTCCCCTCGAGCCGCGGAGCGAGGTAGTCACGCAGCGCCTCCAGTTCGGGGAGTTCGGGCACAGCACATCAGGCTAGCTCAGCCGATCAGTCCGCGGCTCCGTATTCGCGTCGTTACTTGACAAGACGATACGTCTCGTATAGTGTCGTGCCATCCTGTTAGCCATCGGTCGCGAGCCTCCAAGGAAGCGAATCATGCACGCTGCGACGGGAATGCTGTCGTCGGGTTCCCAGCCCTCGGTCGACGCCATCGCCCGGGCCGCGGGCGTTTCGCGCACAACCTTTTATCGCAGCTTTCGCTCGCGGGCCGAGCTCTTGGCCGAACTGCAACGCGAGCCCGAGCCCGAGACCGGCCGTCGGATTCTTGACGCCGCCTATGCGCTGCTTCAGCGCCAGACCCTGGCCCAGCTTTCCATGGATGAGCTCGCTGTCGCGGCGCGCATCTCGCGCGCGAGCCTGTACCGGCTTTTTCCTGGGAAGCCGGCGCTCTTCCGGGCGCTGCTGATCGCCTACTCACCGTTCGAGCCGGTCATGGCCCTGATTCAGCGGATCGGCGACCGGCCGCCCGAAGAATTCGTTCCCCAGCTGGTCCTGACCGCTTATCACGCCGTTGCCGGGCGGGAGGGCATCGCTCGGACGCTGCTGCTCGAGGTCACCTCCATGACACCGGAGACACAGGAGCCGTTCGCCCAAACCGGCCTGCGCGCTTTTGCGGCGATCGCCGCCTACCTGCAGGCACAGATGCGGGCAGGGCGGCTGCGGACGATGCACCCGCTCCTGGCGCTGCAGGGCCTGGTCGGCAGCGTGATGCTGCATGTGCTGTCCACCCCAGTCCTCGGCGAATCGATCGCGGGAATTCCGGCGGGCGATGAGGCCGTCCTTCAGCTGGCGCAGCTCTGGCTGCGGGGCATGGGTCCCGAGGGCTAAACCGATGGCCAGCGAGGATTTCGCCGTCGAGGTCGATGGTGTCGTCAAGCGCTTTGGCAGCCTCCACGCGCTGGCGGGCGTTTCCTTACGGATCCGCCAGGGCGAGGTCTACGGGTTGCTGGGACCGAATGGCGCCGGCAAAACGACCTTAATTCGAAGCCTGGTCGGCCTCGTGAAGCCGGAGGAGGGATCGGTGACCGTGCTCAACCGGCGGATGCCAAACCTCGATGTCCTCGCCCACGTCGGCTACATGACCCAGCAAGCCGCACTGTACCCGGACCTGACGGTCGAGGAGAATCTCCGCTTTTTCGCCGCCATCAACGGCGTCCACGGCGGGATTCGCGAGGCGCTCGAGGTCGTCGGCCTCTGGGATCGCCGCGGCTCGATCGTCAGCAGCCTCAGCGGTGGGATGCGCACACGCTGCTCGCTCGCCTGTGCGCTGGTCCACAAGCCGGAGCTCCTCCTGCTGGATGAGCCCACCGTCGGCGTCGACCCGCTGCTGCGGATGCAGCTCTGGGACCGGTTCCAGAAGATGGCTCGGGAAGGCACCACGATCCTGGTGTCGAGCCACGTGATGGACGAGGCAGAACGTTGCGATCGGCTCGGCTTGATCCGCTTCGGTCGACTCCTCGCTGAGGGCACCGTCGCACAGCTCCAAGCGCGGGCCGGCGTGAATCGGCTCGAGGATGCCTTCCTCAAACTCTCGGAAGCGAGTGCCGCATGAGCCGCCGGCGAATTCTCGCCATTACCAGGCGCTTGCTGCAGCAGTTCAGGCACGACCGTCGCACGCTGGCCCTGCTCTTCGGGGCGCCGCTGATCATCCTGGCGCTACTCGGCTACATCCTTCGCGGCGGCGGGGATGTTCCGGCGATGGGCGTCGTGAACCTGGATGAGGGGCCGCTCGGAGCCCTGGTGGCGTCCACACTCGAGAGCTCGCGCACCGTTGCTGCCTCACGGATGTCGAGGCAGGAGGCCGATGCAAAGCTTCATGCCGGGGACCTTGCGGGCTACGTGCTCCTCCCGGCCGATTTCACCAACCGAGCTCAGCAGCAGCACGCGGTCGTGCTCGGCGTCGAGCTCGAAGGCACCGAGCCTGCCCTCTCCGGGACCATCATGCAGGCTGTCGGCCAGGCGTTTACCGCCCTTGCCAGCCAGGCGGGCGGGGTACGTTTTGCCACGCAGGTCAGCTATCTGCACGGCGGTGCGAATTTCGACACCCTCGACTACTTCGGGGCCGCCTTCATTGGCCTGGTCGTGTTTTTCCTGGTCTTCGTTGTCACGACCGTGGCCTTCCTCCGCGAACGCAGCCAGGGAACGCTCGAACGGTTGATGGCGAGCCCGCTCCGGCGGCCGGAGATCGTCCTCGGCTACATGCTCGGCTTTACCGTGCTGGCCCTGGTCCAGGCGATCGAGGTCCTCGCCTTTTCGCTGCTGCTTCTTCACGTGCACAACTCCGGGAATGTCGGCCTGATCTTTCTGCTCGAGGCGTTGATGGCGATCGTCGCCGTCAACCTCGGCATTTTTCTTAGCATGTTCGCCCGGACGGAATTCCAGGCCGTGCAATTCATCCCGCTCGTGATCGTGCCCCAGATGCTGCTCTCGGGCATCATCTTTCCGGTCACGACCGAGCCGGGGCCCCTGCAGGTGCTCTCCCGGCTGCTTCCCCTGACCTACGCGGTCACCGGCATGCGCGACATCATGATCAAGGGCGCTGACCTCAGCTGGTCCTCGCTGCAGCTCGACCTGGCGGTCGTACTTGGCTTCGCGATCCTCGTCATCATCGCCGGAGCCACCACCCTTCGTCGCCGCATTGCCTAGGTGCCGCCATTACAGCGATAATGGGGTGAAAGCTTATAGTCAAAATTAGCAATGGAGGTTCGCCATGCCGGGAAAAAAGAAGAGCTCGTCGATCAAGAATCCCAAGACCTACGAGGGGCTGAAAAAGAAAGGCATGCCGAAGAGCCGCGCAGCCGCGATCAGCAACGCGCAGGCAAAAAAGAAAAAGAAGAAGTAGCCGCCCGCCCGGGCACCTCGCCGACGAGTCCACCGGCGGTCCGCGAGTGGCGGCCGGAATGGATTCCAGCTTACCTGTCGAACGGGCTCATCGGCCTGCGGGTGGGGACGATCCCGCTGATCGAAGGCCTCTGCATCGTCAACGGCCTCGCCGCGGTCGACCCGGTTGAGCAAGGCGAAGCCTTTGCGCGCGCCCCCTACCCGATCGGGGGTGACCTCGAGATAGACGGGCGCAAGCTCAGCCGTGTCCCGAGGGAGGCTCGGCTGATCGAGCAACGCTATGACTTCTCCTGCGGCGAGCTCATCAGCCGCTTCGCGTTCCGCGGCGAACGGTCGACGGCGACGGTCGAGGTCCTGACACTTTGCAGCCGCTCATTGCCGTCGGTCGTATTGCAAGAGGTCCGAGTGGAGGTCGATCGCCCAGCCCATCTGACCATGACGGCGAAGGTGGATCCGAGCGAAATCGAAGGCAGGTGGAAGTCACGAGAAACGACGACGCCCGGGTCCGACAAGCCGGTGGTCGACGGCTCGATGCTCTGGGAGACACACGGGGGGCTGGCCACCTGCGGCGCCGCGTATCTCACCGAATTCGATGGTGGCGACGGTGTCGAGCGCCGTCGAGAAGAGCACGATCAGCTCGCGCCGCTCAGCACGTCATATCGCGTCGATGCCCGGCCGGGTCGTCGATACGTCCTGCGCCAGTTCACCGGTCTGGTCGCCAGCCAGATGCATCACGAGCCGCATCGGCAGGCCGCCCGCCTGGCCGGGATGGCGATGCGTCGCGGTTTCCAGAAGCTCCGCGAGGAAAATCGCGGCGCCTGGAAGGAAATCTGGAAAGGGCGGATCCGGCTCGTGGGTGCCGATCCGCACTGGCAGGCGGCCGCCGATGCCGCCTATTACTACCTGCACGCCTCAGCGCACTCATCGTCGCTCTTCAGCACCTCGATGTTCGGCCTCGCCTTCTGGCCGAATTACCACTATTACAAAGGCCACGTGATGTGGGACATCGAGAACTTCGCCTTTCCCACGCTGTTGCTGACGGCGCCCGAGGCCGCTCGCGGACTGCTCGCCTTTCGCTTCGAACGGATGCAGGCAGCCGAAAACAACGCCGCCATGTTCGGTTATCGAGGCCTGCAGTTTCCCTGGGCGGCGGGGCCGCGACACGGCGAGGAAGTCATCCGCCTCTCAGCCCCACAGATCGTCTTCGAGCAGCACGTGGGTCTCAGCATCGCCCTCGCCTTTGCTCAGTACGTGCATGCCACGGGCGACCAGGATTACCTCCGGGAAAGAGCGTGGCCCATCCTCGAGGGGATTGCCGATTGGATTACCAGCCGGGCGCTCAAGACCGATCGGGGTTACGAGGTCAAAGAAGTCATCGGGGTCGCCGAACAAACCGACCCGGTCGACAACAACGCCTACGTCAACATGGCAGCGGCCAGAGTGCTTTTGGAGGCCGCCGGCTTTGCCCGGCGGTTAGGGCGTCGCGACGCCGAGCGCTGGGAGAATGTCGCCAAGCGCTTTTACCTACCGGTCGACCGGGAGGGGCGGTTCGTCAAAAACCACGATCGCTACGCTCCTGAGGATGACAGCCCCGCGGCCGCAACCCCCGAAGCCCTGGCCGGATTTTTTCCAATCAATTACCGTGTCGACCGCGAGTTGGAGCGGTCCACCATCGAGTTCTATCTCGCACGTGCGAATCGGTTCGTCGGCTTACCGATGCTCTCCTCGCTGCTCGGCGTGTACGCGGCCTGGATCGGCGATCGATCGGCGGCTCGCCGCTGGTTCGAGCAAGGGTATCTCGACTTCATCCAGGAGCCGTTCGGGGAAGTCAACGAGTTCAGTCGCCTCAAGCATCCAGACAAGCCGCGGGTCGGGCCATTCATGGCCAATCTGGGCGGTTTCCTGATGAGCTGCCTTTACGGCTTGACGGGCTTGGAGCTCAGCGCTGCTGAGCCCGCTGACTGGTTCAAGCGTCCGGTCAGCCTTCCCGAGGGCTGGGAGTCGATCGAGGTCGAGCAGCTTTACGTGCGGGGGAAGCCGGTTCGACTCGTCGCCGTCCACGGTCAGCCGAAGGCGACGCTGGAACCGCACTGATCACGAGCGTAATTCCCCCTGCTCATCAGCGCAATTCTCCCTCCCCTTTGGGGGAGAGGGTGGGGGTGTCATCGGTAGTTCCGCGACGTGGGAAAGACATCCTCATCGGGCAAGGATGGCGCCGCCTCGATGTGGTTGACCAGCACGCTCATCACCCCATCCTGCTTCTGCAGCGTTCCGTCCATGATCAGGATCGGCTCGAGGTTTGCGACTTGCCGGTAGCGCTGATAGATCGGCGGGCGCAGGATGACGTCGACGTGCCCAAACTCGTCGGCGAGTGTGAAGAACTTGAACTCTTTCCCGGTCGATGGTGATTGCCGGGTAACAACCAGGCCTCCCACCCGGACCCTGGCCCCGTCGCGAATGCTGGAGCGAATCGTCTTCGAATCGATCACGTGCAGTTGGTCGAACTGTGGCCGGTAGAAATGAATCAGATGATCGGTCGTCGACAAGGACAGCAGCCGGTAGTCGGTCGCGACCCGCTGCCGATGGGTCATCATCGGTAGGGTCACCGCCTCCGATGGCTGGCTCAGCAACGGGAAGGTTTGCCAGTCGTCGGCATGTTCATTGAAGCGCCAGACCGCCTCGCGGCGATTCGGCTCCATTGCATCGAAGGCGCCGGCCAGGATCAGGTTCTGGACCTGCGCTTTGGTCAGACCGTTTCGTGATTGGGCCGTCAGCCGGATCCGCCGGCAGAATTGCTCGAGCGAGCTCACCGAGCCATTGAGCTGCGCCTCTTCCAGGACCTCCAGGCCCTTGTCGCCAATACCGTGCACGTAGTTGAAGCCGAGCCGGAGAGCCCCGCACTCCACGGTGCAGCGTACATAACTCTTGTTGATGTCGACCGGCAGGATCGTGACGCCGTGATGCTTGGCGTCTTCGACGAGGACATGCGGGTGATAGAACCCCATCGGCTGCGCATTGAGCAGGCCCGCGTAGAGCGCCGGCGCGTGATGCAGCTTGAGCCAGGCGGTCTCGTAGCAGGTGCGGGCGAAGGCCGCCGCGTGCGACTTGGTGAAGCCGAACTCGGCGAAGGCCGCTAGCTTGGTGAAGATCTCCTCGGCAATCGGCTGCGGAATCTCGTTTACGGCGCAGCCACGGAGGAAGCGTTCGCGGATCCCTGCCATCAGCTCGTGGGATCGGTGGCTGCTCATGGCGCGTCGAAAGTGATCGGCTTCGGCGCTCGAGAAGCTGGCGCAGTCCATCGAGATCTTGAGAATTTGCTCCTGGTAGAGGACGACGCCGAGCGTCTCCTCCAGGATCGGCTTCAACCGCGGGTGGATGTACATGACCGGCTCCCTGCCCTGCTTGCGCCGCAGGTATGGATGGACGGCATCGCCCTGGATCGGCCCCGGGCGGATGATGGCGACCTCCACCACGAGGTCGTTGAAGGTTTCCGGGCGCGAGCGTGGCAGCGTTTGCATCTGTGCCCGGCTCTCGATCTGGAAGACGCCGATCGTATCGGCCTCCTGGCAGAGCCGGTAGACCTCCGGGTCCTTGAGGTCGAGCGCGTCGAGGTCGGGGCGCTGGCCGGTGTCGGCTTCGATCAGATCGAGCGCCTCGGCAACGACCGACAGCATGCGCAGCCCGAGCATGTCCATCTTGATCAGGCCCAGTTCCTCGACATCGTCCTTGTTGAACTGGACCACCATGCGGCCCGGCATCGTCGCACGCTCCACCGGCACGATATCGATCAGAGGCTCGCCGGTGACCAGCATCCCCCCGACGTGGATCGAGAGATGGCGTGGAAAGGCCAGGATCTGGGTCGCGAGCTCGAAGAGCAGCTGCCAGGGCTGACCGGCGCCCGTCGTGGGATAGCCGGCGGCTTGCGCAATCGTTTCGGGACTTTCTGGATGCCAGGCTGAGGCTGACTTGGCCAGGTGATCGAGCGTCTGCTCCTTGAAGCCGAGGGCTTTGCCCACTTCGCGGATCGCGGATCGCTGCCGGTAGGTCACGACGTTGGCGACCATCCCGGTGCGTTCCGGCCCATATTTTTCGTAGATGTACTGGATGACCTGCTCGCGATGGGCGGTGGAGAAATCGATGTCAATGTCGGGCGTCGTCGTCATCTCCTCGTGCAGGAAGCGCTCGAACAGCAGGTTGTGGGCGATCGGATCGACCCTGGTGATGCCAAGCAGATAGGCGACGATGCTGTCCGCGGCCGAGCCGCGTCCCTGCCCCGGAATGCCCCGGGATTGGGCGAATCGCATCAGGTCCCAGTTGATCAAGAAGAACTCGGCAAACCCGGTCTTGTCGATGACATCGAGCTCCTTCTGCAGTCGGGCCGCGACCTCTGCGGTGACCGGCTGATATTTTTCGCGCACCGCATCCTGGCAGAGGCGGTAGAGAAAGGAAAACGGCGTTTGCCCGGCCGGCACCGGGAAGCCGGGAAAGCGCGCCGAGACCAGGTCGAAGCCGAAGTGGCAGGCCCGGGCGATTTCCGCGGCATGGCCCATCCCTTGCGCGACGATCGAAGCGGGATAGCGGCGGAAGACCTCGCGGAGCTCAGCGCCCGGTTTCAGGTAGTGCTCGGCATTGGGGTGGAGGTAAGGTTGGGCCTCGTCGAGCGTGGTGCGATGGCGGATCGCGGTGAGCACATCGTGCAGACGATGCCGGTCGGGCGTCGCATAGAAGACCTCGTTGCTGATCACGATCGGCGCCTTATGCCGGTCGGCGAGCTCGATCAGCGCCTGGTTGCGTCCGCGGTCGCCCGGCGCCAGGTGATCGTGCAGCTCGAGGAAGACCCGGTCTTTGCCGAAGACCTCCTGGTAAAAGGGCAGGCGGTCCTTCGGTTCGGTGACGAGCGCGAAGAGGCGCTGGCTGTATCCGGTGAATTCCTCGGCTTTGAGCCGCGCCATCCCCTTGGGATTCGGCATCTGTGCCTTGCTTACCAGCCGGCAAAGGTTGGTATAGCCGGCCTTGTCTTCGGCGATCAGCAGCAGACGATCGCCCCAACGGTCGTAGTCGACGCGATCCTTGGGCGGGGTCGTGCCATCGTCGATGGTGAGCTCGGTGCCGATGATCGGCTTGATGCCCGCGCGCTGGGCGGCGCCGAAGAACTTGACCGCGCCATAAAAGCCGTTGCGATCGGTAATCGCGAGTGCCGGCATTTCCAGATCTCGAGCGCGCGCTACCAGTTCGTCGGGGTGTGAGGCGCCTTCGAGAAACGAGTAATTCGAATGGCAGTGGAGCTCGACGAATCGGTCAGTCATAGACGCGCTCCACGAACCACTGTGCCAGGGCGCGATCGCAATAGCACTCGAGCGCGAGGTCCTCGTCGATCAGCAAGCGCCAATACTCGCGCGAGATCGGGCTGCGCCACCAATCGCAGTCGATCCGCCAGCGGTTGAGCACGCGTGTCACCGACTGCCAGCCGGCCGCCGACTCGAGATGGGTGGGGACTCCCTGGGCGTCGAGCCGGACGCGGACTGGGCGCGGCGGCGCGAGCAGCTCGGTCATGCTGGTTTCCAGAGGATGCGGTGATCGGGTAAGGGCGCCGCGTCCGGATGGACCTCGGCCCGCTGCACCAGCGATGCACCGTACTCCTCCTGGAGCCGGGCGACCGCATCCGCGATGGACTCGGTGAAGCCGTCGCGGCGGATCAGCAAGCCCGGCTGGCGCACATAGCCTGGTTCCAGACGGCCGGCGCGAAGGCTGATTCGTTCCAACGGTGCGCTGATCGACGCCCGCAGCAGTCGCGGCCGGATGCCATCGAACAGCTCGCTTGCCGTGGTGACGGGATAGGCAAAGCGCACCTCGATGACGACCGGCTTCGCGGTTTCCTGGCTGAGCGTGATGCGGAGCGCGCGCGTTCCCAGGCCATAGGTGAGCAGCGACGTACTGATCCGCTCGGCCAGCGCCCGGGCGATGAACTGCAACGCCTCGGTGTTGTCGATCGGTGGATCGAGTGGCTCAGCGGCTTGAATGCGGACCGGTGGCTTGAACGGGCGCCAGTCGCGATGATCGATGCCGAACGCCAGGTCGTAAACGTCGAGCGCCTTGATGCCGAACTGCCGGCGAAATGCCGGCCGCGAAATGGCCTGCAGGCCGCCGATCGTCCGCAGACCGAGCAGTTCGAGATATTCGCGCAGGTCATCATCGAGTGGGAGTATGTCGATCGATCGCCGCCCGAGAAATGCCGCGCTGTTTGCCGGTTCGACGATCAGGGGCGATCCAGGTCGGGCCACGTCGGCGGCAACTTTGCTGACGAACATCGAGCCGGCAACCCCGATCGCCGGCGACACCGAAAGCGCACCTTCGACGGCACAGGCGATCTCCGCCAGCAGCCGTGAACGATCCGGCCATCGAAGCGTCAGGCGATCGAGCCTGAGGAAGGCACAACCAGGATCGTCACCGGCGGCAACGTCTGGGGTAAGCCGATGCAGCGTTGAGAGCAGCGACTGGCGGACCCTGGCTGTGGCTTCCTCGTCGACCGGCTGAAAAATCCCCTCGGGCGCAAACTGTTGAGCCTGGGTGAGGCCCATGCCGATGGCAACGCCCTGCGCGCGCGCCTCGTTTGATACCGCTGACACGGCGCCACGCTCCTGCGCGTAGCCACCGAGGATCAGGGCACGACCGCGCAGGTGGGGTGCCGTCAACCAGGCGGCGACCAGCGCCGGATGCGCCGTGCGAATGCAGCCAATCATGTGATCGGGTAGGGAACCGCCCAGCAGGCACGACGGCCTGGTGGCGCGAGCCGGTTTTTGACCACCGTCGCATCGACCTGTACGCCT
>Ga0209474_10000871_pt1 | contig 30958 bp, 29 predicted proteins | sample GraSoiAngelo_145_FD_185902 | JGI IMG/M metagenome (GOLD analysis project Ga0209474, IMG submission 185902) | Grasslands soil microbial communities from the Angelo Coastal Reserve, California, USA - 14_1009_05_20cm (SPAdes) (version 2) | ecosystem: Environmental > Terrestrial > Soil > Grasslands...
GGAGGGTGATGCTGCCATTCCTGGCGTTTTTGGGACCACAACGCGGTGTATTCCCTGGCTGGCTTCCTATGCTTCTGTTGGCTGAAGCAGGAAGAAGACGAGGAGGAACCTACCACCGTGCAGAAGCATTCGAGGGCAGGGTACAACATAGCGGCGCTGTTATTTCTCTTCCTGTTTTTGGACAACCTGTTGCGACGCGCCGAAGGACAAGCCTGGAAGGGTTCTGGCCGTGCTCGGGGAGATTCGAGGTGGTGGTCCTGTTTGGGATGTTGAGTGGTGGCACAGTTTGTGTACTGGTCTCGGATTGTCAGCGGCCTCAATCAAGAGCACGCCTGAAACCCTGAAATCTTGACGGCGACCTTTGACTTCAGCTCTACGCACGACTTTTTTGACCATAAGCGTACGAGTTAGCAAGGTTTTTTATAGCCGTGAGTTGTTCTTGGCCAGTATGGCCAGTAGGGTCGTAAAGAACATAGTCCATCAGGGTACGGAACCGGGAAATGTACTGGAGCCTGCCATTGCTCGTAAACCCAAACTGGCTTTTTCATCGCGCACGCCAATCCGACTTCGTAAGAGACCCAGTTCTGTGTGTCTGTGGCGTTCAGATGGGGACTCAGTAACAGAAATACGGCGCTGGATTCCTGTACATCCTTGGCGATCTTTGCCCATGGCGGGACTACGTATGTATCGAATTCCTCGAGAACGGCACGTATCGTGGTTTGAGCAAAGGCTCGGCAAAAGGCGTTGATGGTGGCTTCGTCCCTCTTGCTGTGCGAAATGAAAATGCTCGCCACTCATGCATTCCTGTGTCGGTACGGTGGTAATCCTAACAGAGAATCTCGATGCGTGAACTACGCCTGTTGTGTAGGGGCAATCACGTGCCCTGGCTTAGCGTTTTTGTTTGGCACCGCAATCGACTTATTGTTTTTGGATGTACTTTAGTGGATTTTTATGCTATACGGGCTTAGTGGAATTCTACACTGGGATGCAGAAATTAGCGCTAATGAATGCTGTTTAGTGGTTTTGAACGATATGATTAAACAAGCTGGGCTTATTGGCCTCTCGAGATTGGTCGAGGATTTGGGACTGAGAGTTCCACTACCAGCAGTGCGGTCCGAGGCCGTTCAGGGAGCGCGGCGAACCAAAATCTCGGGAGCTTCCATTCTTGAACAGTATCCGCTCTCTTACGCACCGACAGACCTTTTCGGACAACTTCGGTTTGCCATGCGCTACGAGCCGATTGACGTTGGGGTGCTCGCGGCAGCATTTGAAAAGCTCATGCGGGAAGAGATGGAGAAGTGGGTGCGGTCGGAGCACATCGGGAAATATGTGCGGCGAGCTTGGTATTTGTACGAGATCCTGTCTGGGAAAACCCTCGATGTACCGGACGTACCGCCCACGAACAATGTCTTGTTGCTCGACCCGGCACTGCACGTGACGACCCCGGGCATACGGGTTCGAAGGCAGCGAGTGATCGACAATCTTCTGGGAAATCGGGACTATTGCCCAACGATACGGCGTACCGAGATCCTCAATATGGCCATGGCACGGGGCCTCGAAGCCAAAGCCAAGAAGATAGTTGAGGACTGTGACCCTATCGTTCTAAGGAGAGCCGTGCATTATCTCTTTACGAAGGAAACGAAATCCTCCTTCGCTATCGAAGGGGAAAAGCCCACGTCTGAACGAACCGAACGGTTCGTTCGTGCTCTGGCTCACGCCCCCGAATTTGATACGTCGAGCAAAGCTGCTTTCGTAGAGTTGCAGAATGCAATCGTCGATGCTCGCTATGCGCAGAAGGATTGGCGTACGGGGCAGAATTACGTGTCAGAAACGGGCCCGGGCTACGTTGAGGTGGTTCATTTTGTTTGCCCGAGAGCAGAAGACATTCCGTCCCTGATGGATGGATGGATGCGCATGGTCGGACGCATCGAGAAGGAACAAATCGATGCCGTCTGCGCCTCCGCACTCACCGGGTTCGGTTTTGTATTCTTACATCCGTTCGAGGACGGGAATGGGCGAATCCATCGGTTTTTAATCCATCGCAGCCTGGCGAAATTAGGCTACACACCGCAGGGGATCGTGTTCCCGGTTTCCGCAGTCATGTTGCGGGACCTACCGAGGTATGACAAGGCCCTCAACGCATTCTCAGGGAAAATAGCGCCATTCATCGAATATCGGATGGATGAAGTCCAGCGAATAACCGTTCTCAATGAGACGAAGAACTTGTATCAATATTTCGATGCGACGGCACAGGCAGAATATCTTTATGAATGCGTTGCGGAAACGATTGAGAAAGACTTAAGGGAAGAAATTGGTTTCATTCAGAAGTATGATCACGCCTTAGACGAAACTAAAGAAATCGTGGACATGCCGGACAAACGTGCGTCGCTACTCGTGCGACTAATCATGCAAAACAAAGGCAGATTAGCGAAGAACAAGCGGGATATGTTTTCAGAGGTCACTGACGAAGAACTGGCACGCATAGAGAGAGCCATCGCCACGGCGGTGGAATGAGACGATGACTTTGGTGAGGGAAACCGTGACTGTCGAGATAGAGCGGCTTGCGAGATAAATTGATGTCGAGCGACCAGATGACGCGCGGATTAGAAATGATCGCTGCAGTGGCGGAGAAAGTCGATCTGCATCTTGGGTCGAGGGCCGTCGACTTGTTTCGCGGAATCGTTCGCCTCTCATTTGAAAAGGAAGTCCAGAGTGAACGCTGCGCTAACGAGTCCGACGGTGCGTGCGAATTGCCGACCTGAACTGGCAAGATGGGCCGTAGGCCTTGTAATCGCTGAGTAGTCGAATTCTCCGCCGAGATGCACAATGGCGGCCTCGGTTTAACCACTCTCAAGGAGGCTTTGCTCGCAGAACCCTTAAAGAAATAAGTGAGCGCGACTTGCAAAGCGCGCTCCTTCCTCGATCATTTTCGCCTCCGCCGAAAACCGCAATCACGCAAAGCCGGTTGCGTGCTAGTGACAGCGGCTTGAAGTTCTCTCCTCAATTTGACTGAAACCCACCAGAGAAGACTTTTCAAGCATCCGATGACCGAAATCACGCCCTTATCAAAATCAATGGGCCGCATTTAGCTCTTTGAGTGTGTCCTGCACGCCGCTACGAATCTCGGCGCGCCGCTGCTCGGTATCGGACCACGACGACAGAGGCGCTTTGTGAGAATCAATCATGGCCAGCGCCTTTTCCGTGTACTGGCGCGCCAGATCCTTCTGTCCATTTTCCAAATACGCATCGGCAAGGTTATAGTGCGCGTCGGCCGAGTCCGGATACGCGAGGAGGTTGAGCTTGAAAATCTCAATCACTGTATCTATCTGCATCTTGGCCTCGCGCAACTGGCCAGCCTTCCTCTCCGACTCGCCTTCGCGCACATGGTCTTCGCCTATGATGTCGACGTTAACTTCCGGCCACAACTGCACCTGGGGATCTCTCTGCCGGGCTTCCATCAGTTGCTGCTTGACGCGCGCGACTCCTTCGGACGTCCAGAGTTGATTGAGGATTGCCGCAGATGCCAAGGCGTCCGCTGGCGCGTGCCCCGGCGTTTTGATCAGCGTGGTTACAAGCCAATCCACGATGATGCCGGGCAGCTCGGGATGGGGCTTGAACAGGTCAGTTCCGTGGCCGCCGTTGGCGGGAACTTTGCTGGCATGGTTTCATACCATATCCAGGGCGCGTCTTGTGCAGCCGAATAGTGCACGAACTTCTTCCCCGGGCTGGAGGAGTTGATGTAGAGCCATTCCATCGCCTCGACCGTGGGAGGGTATTCGTCGTCGTCGGCCGCGACGAATAGCCCGGGCAGTTGTGACGCCTGCCGCAGGAATTGCAGGCCGTCTTGGAGGGTCTCTCGGGAAAGCAATACCAGCGATTTCACCTCGGCAGAGTGTTGACGCGCTACTTCGACGGAATGGAGGACGCCGAACCACCCGGCTCCTCCCACGCCGATGACGTCGCGCTTGACGCCTGGCTGCGAAACCAAGTATTGAAACGCTGTTTCAACGTCGCTAGGCCACATGGGGCGTACCTTTGCCCGCTCCGCGTCCGTCAGCTTGGTATAAGGCGTGCCGCTTTCGCCAAATCCGCGCATATCGAGCGTAAGTGTGTTGATTCCAACCGCAGCCAGTCGCCCGGCCAGTTCATCCCAGGCTTTACGTGTTCGGTTGCTCTGGTGCAGCAGCAGCACGGCAGGGCCTGGCTTGGCCGCGGCAAAGTAGCTGGCCCTCAGGATGGTTCCGTCACCCGCCTTCAGGTCAACCACACGTGGAGCTGGCTGCTGCGGCTGTTGCGCCTGAGGGGCGCGCGCCGCGGCGCTTCTTACGCCTTGTCCCACGGCGGCTACGGTAAAGATGACTGCTGCGAACCGCAACGGCGTGAGTATTTGTTTCACTGGGGTCGTCTCCTCAATGCGTTTGCATGGATAAAGATAGCGATCGACACTTAGTCAGCCTTTCCGCGGCTGGCCGGCGACACAATTCCGTTCATGGAGGTATTCGACCATCTGTCCGTAGTGATCGTAGGCGTGAGCGACGCCGAATTCGGCCAGGCGCAGGCGAGTGGATTTGCTGTTCGGTGGAGACTGCAAGATGTTTTCAGAGGTCAGAGTGGCTGCGGCGCGGTGACCCAGGGCGAAGGAGTCTTTGAGGAACTTGATGATGTCGGCTTTGGTCTTCAAGTTCGCAGGGCCGTTTCCATTGTTTAGACCTTCAGGGAGTTTTTTGCCGGTAAGCGGGGACTCCCGAAGGATAAAAGGTAATCGTGGGAAGAGGCTAGCAGAATCAGATAGCAGTGTATTGATGTGGTATAAAAATCCTATGCGCCAAGAACAGCTCCAAGCCCAAATCGAAAAGGTAAAGGCCGAACTCCTCAAGCTCGGCCCCATGCGCCCCGGCTCTCTATCTCAACAGTATTCCGCCTGCCAGAAGCCCGGTTGCAAGTGCGTGGATCCCGTCCACCCACAAAAACATGGCTCCTTCTACCAGCTCAGTTGCACTCATCTCGGCAAGAGCACCACCCAGTTTGTTCGTCCTCAGTTTGTTCCGGAGGTGCGCAAGCAGCTCGCCAACTACAAGAAATTCAAAGCTCTCACCCAGCAATGGGTCACCCTGGCCCTCGAGCTTTGCAAGCTCGAAATGCAAAAAGCGCGCTCGGCCGCCCCGCCATCGGCGACTACCCACCCGTCTTGAGCTTTCACCTACTGGGTGAGAACAGCCGAATCGGCTCGCCCTTTGTTTTTCCGCATCAGGATTGGCTTCTCGTGCATTTTTTGCACATTTTTGCAGCAAAGAATCGCTCAACCAAGGTTAAAGTAAAACCCGCATCTATGATGCAGGCGCCGCTGTCACCTGCACCCCATGCGTCTCTGGACCGCCTGCGGAAGCGATCGAGCCGTGAACCTGTTCAGATATGTTCTTTGGAGAACGACTCTCTCCCGCGTTCGGGAACACCTGCGGGAAGTTGGTCTTTGTGTTGCTCTAAAATCCGAAGACCTTCATCGAGCATCACCTCGGCCCATTTGCGCCACCTGCGCTTCTTCGTCTTGACCTCGCCTCGCGCTTCGGCAAGACACCGCGCCGCCTTGTAGAACGCCAGATGCACGGCAACCTGCGAATGGCCGCCCGAGGCGAGGTAAGTCGTCAAAAACACTTCGGCGGGGCCATCCAGGGCGCGTATAGAGCCTAGCCGTTTTAGCCCCAGCTGCCCAAGTCTAACCAGAAATGTTGCGACGTCGCGCGTGGGGTCCGCGATGCGACAAGCGTCCCAATCAACTGTGACTGTTCGTCCTTCCGTGAGAATGACCTGACCCGGACTGAAATCACCATGGGTGCAACACCGGGGAATGGTACCGAGGGATGACGCCCTAACCCTTAACCGTTCGAGTAGCTGTTGCGACTGGGTAGCCAGACGCCCCGCTTGTTTTGCGATAAACTCGCGCCTACGTTCACAAGTGCTGAGGATTGTGCCGACGTCTGAGACCCGGCCCACGCGGGGAGCCACAGCATGGAACCGCGCCAGCCATCGTGCGCACCGCTCAGCCGTCCGTTCGCGCTGCCAGCTGTCGCCGTTTAGGAAAATCTCCGTCGCCGTCGGTCCTTCCACTTTTTCCTGCAGGAGCAGGCGCAAGGATGGTAGATAGGCGATTGGCTGGGGAATCGAGAATTCGGCCTCGCGACCCAAGCCGGCCGCCTTGAGTCCCTGCATAACTTCATACACATCCGCGCGATCGTTAGCGTAAACCTTGCCAACAATGTCCGTTCGTAAATCAATTTCGCACGTGCAACGCTTAGCCCTATGCCACTTCAAAGGGCGTACTTGGACCTCCCGCAGGGCGTCCTTCCACCCCGAGCCCCAAAGCGGCTCTAGCAGTTGGCCCCACTCATCGGGGTCACGAACAGTCGCCAAGGCCGGGATATTCGGATCATCAACCGTGAAGGAGGCCAGACGCGCAGAACCAACCAGGCTGCGTGCACCGGACAAACGCGGTCTTGGTCGATGCGCCTGCCAAGAAAGGAATGCAAATAGGACAGCGGCGTAGAAGGCAGTGTTGATCAGAATCGCCCAACGTTCAAAGAGATGCGGTTGCCAAGTGAACGCGACCCACGTCGAAAAATTGCCAGTGATATCTAACAGAGACATGAAGCGCTGGAGTGGGCCTGGCAAATCCACATTGTCCGCGGCTCCTATGATCAAGACTGCCAGTGGCAGAGCGAGCGCGATCGACTTAAGTGGTCGCTTCGTGTAGCTTTTCCAACTTCTTTGTTGTCCAGTAAGGCTACGCGGAAGCTGCCCGGCTCGCAAGCCGCGGACCCCATGGGGCGTGATAAAGTCTCGCATAGACCGCTCCGTCCCGCTCGAAGGGCATTATCTTGCTGTCCGCTGACCCCAGTTGAAACCTCCCCTCGGCCAAGAAAAACTTACGCTTCGAGCCCGGCGCTGCCGAAGGCATGTTTCAGCTCTTTAAGTCTTTTATAAAAATTCCGTTACCAAGCCACAATCCGGTAACTCCCTGCAATAGGAGTCGCAAGAACACGGGCCAATGTCGGGGGAGATACCTAAAAGGTTTTGATAATGATATTGTTGTGCATTAACCCCACCTATTTATTTATGCGCAGCCCCTTAGCGTCTGACTCGGGATGGCCTTGGCAACATTTGGCAGCAGGTGCTTCTCGGAGCGGCTGGTAACACCTTGTTTCAGCGAGACTTATAAATTGGGGATGCAATTCGATTCCCATCGCCCGCCCGAGACTCCACAGGGTCCAGCCCGAGACATGGGTTACAGAATAGCAATCCGGTGATTGCCCCAATCAACTTAACGCAAAATTCTGCCGGCAAAAAAATTGGTTGTTAGCTATCAGCGAGACTAGGTAATGGACGGCTTGCGTTAGACTACTTTCCAGCGGACCTCATGCGGGGCAGTACATCTCAAGCATGGGAATGGACGCCGCTGGCACCCTTCGAGCCTGCCGCTCGAGCCTTGCAGCCATCAAGACGGGTTCCGCGCCGGTTGGCAATAGCCGGTTCTCTGGTTGAATTGACCGGCGATCGCCGACCAACAAGAACTTGGGCTCTATGGGACCGGCCATTGCTGCAAAATGCGGCCAGCCCAGCATAATCTCGGATGACGATGGACTTTCTAAGACACTTCACCAGGCCCTGCTGCTCCCATTGAGAAAGTTGACGGTTCGCGGTGAATACGGTCATCGCGGTCATTTCGGCGACGGTTTCCTGCGTGACATCGAGTTCGAAGTGACCCTCCACTTCACGACCGATTTGGCCGGACAAATAAAGCAGCCCGGAAGCGAGGCGCCATGAGACTTCTCCCGTGATGATGTCGCAAATGCGGAACGATAGCTGCGTGATTTCGCGAGCGATGATTCTTTGGGCGTTGGCACAGACCGACGGGAAGTGCTCCAAAATCGCTCCGAAGCGCTCGCGGCTCCACGCCATGGTTTTACAGGATTGCAGCGCTTGCGCAGTCTCAGAATATAAACCGCGCGGGAGGAGGCACTGCGTCCCAATGATTTCCCCCGGCATATGCAGCCGAAGGATGATTTCCCTGCCGTCCTTACTCAGCTGTATTACCTTCACGCGGCCTTCGGTCAACAGGAAGATTTCTTTTATCGGCTCGCCTTCCCAGAAAATCCTTTCACGACAACCAAACTCTCTAGCGCAGGCGGTAGACAAAATCGTTCTGCGTTCAGCGACACCCATACCTTCGAATAATTCAGGCATCTCTGTCATCGGCCCCCCCTCGCCTCTGGAGCCTGTCGGTGACCACGGGATAGATAGATTGCCCGGCCGCCAGTATGTAGTCCGGTGCATTCCGCCGGAAAATCGGGAGATTGCCGCAAATCCTCTTCAAGTATTGTTTGTACTTCTTTTGGGGGGCGATGAAAGACCTGAACTCCAAATCAAAAATACTCACTACGATTTGCCAGGAGCAAGCCGACTGTAAAATCCCCTGAATTTACGCGGGGTTAACCATTGTTGTCCTATGTTTTAAAAAAGGTTGCATTTCATTCTGTCGTGTGTACATTGCTCACTACAGGATGAGCTTCAGCCGCAAATATAAGCGAGGGAAAAGAGTCTACTTGGCGGAGTTGGACAGCCGCAGGATCAAAGGCAAGGTAGTGCAACGCTTCCTTCGCTATGTCGGGAAGCAGGCGGATGGACATACCGTTCTTTCTACTTCGATCTCCGAAGCCCAAGTCGACAAGGTGAAGCTCTATGGCCCGCTGTTGGTGCTGCACCATCTGGCCGAGGAGATTGGTTTGCGCGAGCACCTGGGCCCCTACGCCAATGAGATTCTGAGTATGGTCTACGCGCATTGTATCGACTACCGGAGTGTGAATCATATGCGCACGTGGTTCGCCCGCACCGATCTGCAGTGGTGTTGAACCTGGAGCAACTCACCGAGGACCGGCTTCTGCGGGCCATGGATTTCCTCGAGAGCGATGGGGAGCAGTTGCAGCGCGCGATCTTTCAATCGGTCAAACAGCGCTACCGGCTGCAAAATTCCGGGGTGATCTACGATGTGACCAACACCTATTTGTATGGCAAGAAATGCCCGCTGGGGAAGCTGGGGCACGACAAAGAAGGCGTGGCCGGACGACCGCTGATTCAAATCGGGCTGGGAGTAACCCTCAAGGAAGGCATCCCGGTGTTCCATAAAACCTTCGATGGCAACATGGGCGATAGCCGGACACTGCACGATTTGATCACTACCTTTCGGGGCTACGGGCTGGCCTCCGGAACCATTATTTACGACCGCGGGGTGACCTCCGGGCGTAACGTTGCGGAAATGAAAGCCTTAAAGTGGGAGACCATTGGTGGGATTCCGCTCACGCCTGCGGTGCAAAAGTTCTGGCGACCGGTGCTGTCGAAGGCCTTGCGCCTGCCCTTTGCCGATCGGGTGCCCCTTGAACCAAACGACTTTCTATGTCACCACGCGCCGCTATCGGCTCAACCGAGTCTGGGGCACCTTTTACCTGCGCTTCAACCCCCGGCAGCAGGTCGATCTGCGGGACTCGCGTCGTGAGGAAATTGCGCAGGCCCAGCAGCGCCTACGGGAAGGCAAGACGATTAAGTCGGGCTTGGAAAAATTCTTTCATGCCCGGGGAGAACTGCTTTTAACTGTCTTACATCAAGCGGAAGAGTTTGACGGCTACTCCTGTATTTTCTCGACTCGCCCCAGGCCCAAAGTGGAACTGGTACGGCTCTACTTTGACAAGGACGTGGTGGAAAAAGCCTTTCGCTCCCTCAAAGGTGTGGTCAAACTGCAACCCATCCGACACTGGCTGGCGCAGCGCGTCACCGCCCACGTTTTTATCTGCTATCTGACTTACCTCCTCCTATCGCTCCTCAAATTCCGCCTCCGCCCCCTCGCTCTCTCTCCGCAACAGACGCTGGATGAACTGCACACCCATGTACAAGGTCTACCTACGAGACGCTAAGCACGGTTTCCAAATCTCCCGCGTGGTTACCCTCAGTAAGAAACAGGAGGCCATCTTTAAGACTATCGATCGCAAGCTCCTGAAAGCGGAAAACTGATGTAGTGAGTACTTTTACTTTGGAATTCAGGTGAAAGAGGCTTCTAACGTGGGGAGCTTCGAAAAGAGCCATGGCATTTCCTCACGGTTTCAAACGCGATTCGCACTGGGGGCGAGACGGAGACCCCGTGTCGCATTTCTGTTTCACGGTGACGGCATCTTCACGAAAAAGGAAAAACGAGACTCCACCTTCGGCGCGCAAAGTGCGTTAGTCCTGGCAGGAATGCTGCGATTTGCCGGTGGGCAAGGCATTGCGCCAACCACTCGCCGAATCGCCATGCGAAGCGGCACAAGCTGACGACCACGCACTTCTTGCGTTATCCCTGTCGGTCCTCGCCGTGCTGCTCATCTCCTGCTCGCACAGGATCAAGGTTCGCGGGATACCGCTGACGATTGGGGCGGCTCGACCACAAGACCGCTGGCATGAAACGGTCCGATCACAACTTCGACTCGATCTCCAGGCTGAACCATGTGATTTCGGTTTCCAAAAGCCATCCAGTATTCGCGTCCGTTTTCCGAGGTCGCCGTTTGACGCAGTTGCCCTACTTTCTCGGTGTTCGGCACTTCGAGCCTTTCTCCGTTCTTCTCCACGCGCAAATACGGGTTCTGCTTCTTGTCATTCAAAATCTGGGCCTTGCTGGCATCCACCACGCGGTAGCTAAAACGGATCACACTGCCTGAGGCCGCAGACCGGAGTGTGATGTCCTCGATGCCCCACAGCCGCCGGTACATCATGGCCGCACGCTCGCTTCTCACCGTACGCGCAGTGAGCGCAAGCCCGGTAGCTGTCGGCGCCGCGCTAGGAGTCGGCGCATTTTGGGCCTGGAGGCCAACTGCTGCGTAGAAATAGAGGATACTGCTCGCGAGAAATCCCGCGAGCAGCATCCGTTGGCGGGGTGACAGAGCACCAAACATTACTTTCACTGGAACCTCCTTCTCGCCGTCCCGATTACGGATTCGGCGAATACGAGGGAGCGCCTGTTCCGCCGCCAGCGCCATGGTTGTAGTTGCCCAGCGGGGCCAACGTTGTGCCCGCAGCCGTGTAGCGCGTAGGGTTCGATAAGGAAAGCGGTCCGTAGAACATGTTGATCCAGTTGTTTCCTTCGTCTACCGTCGCAGCGGGTGCCAGCGTGAACGCTGGATAATACTGGTTGATATCGGGAACGCCAGCGGGCACGGTCATCGATACGCCAACCGTACCCGGTTGGATGCATCCGGGAGCATTGGCGGCATTGCCTGTGCCCGTGCAAAGCTGTGAGGCAATCTCCGGTGGCACGCGAGAACCATTGCAATATTGCGCGGTAAAGCCCGGGTTGTTCGAATTGTTCCCTTGTCCGCTGTAACCGCCGGTGCTAAGAATCGAATTCGTGGGCGTTAATGTGAAGCCCGAGCCATGGTTGGTTGGGCCGGTATCGCCGTAAACTCCGATGTCCCAGTAGTTCGCGCCACTCGGACAAGACCCGCTGGTGGTTTGCGTGAGGGACGGAACCAGTTGGACGGTGGACTGCAGACCGGGTGTCGTTGGCACGGTACCGGTGGTAATGCGGAATGCCCGGTTCTGCCAAAAGATGTTATGGTCCAACGCTGGATTCGAGAACTTTGTGCAATTCGAATGACCGGGGCCGCAGTTGACGGTCGGAACCGTGAACGCGGCCAGCAAGTTGGCGTCGTGCGCTTCGGTTTCCAAGCCCGCGGGCAGGAAATTCGATTGCGTGATGACGGTGTTTGAGCAGTTGTTCGTTGCGCTAGCCGCTGAATTCGGGTCGCAGCCCGGCGGGGGCACGGTCGCAAATGAAGCTCCGGCGGTGTCCCAAAGCACTCCGGCAGACGAAGTCGTGTCGTTCGAAGTGACCGTGTTGTTGCTGAAGTTGACCCTCACGGCGTTATGGAGCGACACGCCACCACCGGTCCAGCCGGCCACGTTGTTAACGATCACATTGTTGCTTACGGTGACCTGATACCAGGCCGCCGAGTTGTTGGGGTTGCGTTGCACTTCCGTTCCGTTGATGTGTTGTAACCGGATACCGCCGCCGCTGCCGCTTTCGGCGGTGTTGCCCATAATCACATTGCGGTCAATCACCGTGTTGGGGCCAGCGCCGTCAGAAAGGGCCGGGGGACACTCGGTATCGGTCACCGCGCCCTCGCAAACAGTTCCATCTGGGCCCAAGCCCATGACCACCAAGCCGCCGCCGTGGGTCGGGAGTGTGGGGTTCGAGCTTTGGTTGAAGACAATCCAGTTGTTCGAGATGTTGCCGTTATAGATGAACCCGATGTGGGCGACGCCACCGCCGTCGCTCGTGCTCAGGTTGCCGCATATCCAGTTGAATTGGAATTGGTAGTAATCGGAGCCATCGCAGAATACTACCCCTCCTGCCGACGCGGGCGAACTGGAGTTCAATTCGTCCCCGTAGGCGGTATTTCCTGTGACTGCGTTGTGATGCACGTAGACATCGTGGTTGAACAAGAACGGCAACTGCGTGAGACCGGTCACATCGTAGGTCGGCGGTGGAGACTCGGCTTGGCCGACGATGATCCCGCCGCCCAGTGTGCCGCCATTGTTGAACACGCGGTTGTTGGCGATTTCCAGATAATGGCCCCAACCGTGTACGAAGATGCCACCGCCCCCCTGGGAACTATTGGTAATGCTCAAACCATCGATCCGCGATGGGTTGCACAGGAAGTTGGAGACGTAGAATTGGGACGCGGTGTCGCAGTCGCCCAAACCATTGTTGAACCCATTGTTGGCGACTGCACCGGTACTGCTGTTGAGCGGGATACAGCCTGTCACCGTCTCGGTCGTGGTGCTGCAGTTGGCAGTATTGTTGTTCTCCAAGCCTTTGGCCAGAACGGTAATCGCCGCGCCTTCGTAGGCGCCCATCAGGGTGGGCTCCTGCAAAAGCTCTGCGATATTGCCATTGAGGCTGGTGTCCCAGCCAACAATAGGCTCGAGGGGGATCGGGTCGACCTTGCTCTGCATCGCCGAAGTGCAGGAGAACGCACCGGAGGGATCGTACCGATGCGTGCTGGTGATGTAGCCGCCGTCCAGAGCCAATCCGAACAAGCAGTTCACGCGCTGCCTCCACGGCTGGAGCAACTTGCCTGCCGGGTGCGCGTTGGCGTTAATGACGACCGACGGCGCGCCAACGCCTTGTAGCCGCACGGGCTTCCACATTTGCAACATTTCGTTATAAGTTGCCGCTATGGGGACGCACGTGGCGGTGGCCACGGTGACGCCAGTACACGATGTTCCGGCAGGAGCTGTCGAGCTTGGCGCAAACGAGCTGTTGACGATGATCAGGTCGCCTGGGCTAGCCGCATCAATCGCAGACTGGATGGCAGTGTTGCTGGGATTTTCCCCGTTCACATAAGTGGGAGCTTTGCCGCCAACGGTAACCGTGACCGCGTCGACCGAAGATTGGCCCGTGGCGGTCGTGACCATCAATTCCCCGCACTGCGCGCCGGCGGAGCCCACCTGCTGCCGGGTGCAAGCGGGGATAGCACCGGATACGTTGGCTACGATAGTGGTGTCGCTCCAACTCACGATGCCCATGTTTTTGCCAGCGATGGTGACGGTGCCCTGGGCGGTCCCAAAGCCGTAGTGGCGGGTGATGAACTTCTGGTTGTACGGGAAGGTGCTTGCGGCGGGACCGGAATACGCGTTGTTAGACACGACTTGGTTGCCAAGGGAGGTAATCGTGATCTTATGGCCGATTGCGCTTACCCAAGGTCCCGGGCCATCGCCGTCCACTCGCAGGACTGCAGGAGTGCCGTCCGGGTAGTTGCAATCCGGCGGATTGTAGCCTTCGGCAAAAGCCGCCGTGGGAATCACCGGAGTGTCCAGGTAGTCGGTATCGGCGGGCATGAACGGGTTCTCGTAGCAGAAGTTGCTGTAATTCGGGTTGAAGTAAGGATCGGTGATCAGACTGCCTGGCGTTGGGCCCGGAACCGGACCCGGATCGTTCATGCAGGTGATCATCATCCCCGGCGCATAGCCGGTCGGGTTCGGTGGATTGACCTCCCAGGTCGAGTACACCAATCCATTGAAGATCCCCCACTGATCGGAGTACACGCGGGAAATCTCCACCCCGTTGTAATCTTTAATGGATACGGGGGAATTGGGCACGGCAAACTTCTCGCCGTAGGCCGGAGCCGCTGGGTCGAATTCGGAGGAGAAGTCATCGGTAATGAAGCCGGTGAAATGAGAGGCGGCAGGCGTCTTGGTCCACACGAAAAAGTCGGTTTGTGCCTGCATCTGGTCTTCGAGCGTGACCTCCTTGCGGTCGCATAGAGGGCGAGAAGCCCCCGCAAATGGCGCCACTTCCCCGGATTCCGGAGAAATGCTCATGAAGTCGGGAACGATGCGGAGTTGGCCGACACAAGGCGCCGGCATCACGATGAGTCCACCAGGCCCAAAGCCGCCCACGTTGAACGACCGACCCATGTCCGTGGTTGGATTTGTGCATCCGCCGCCGGTTCCGTAGCAAGCGTTGGTGTTGTTGATAGTGGCTTGGTCGGGCAGGATGAAAATGTTGGAGATGGCGCCGAATTGCTGTGTCACCGGCGCGATGAAGTTGTCGCCGATGAGGATGTTCTTGTCTTCTTCTTTGACAATTTCATAGTTCGGCGGAGTTACAGCCTCGACTACATACATCCCGGTGGGCAGAACGTACGGCGATGCGCCAGTGTGCACGGGAGCGCGCAAGGCCGGATTAGCTACCAGTGTGCAGGTGCCTGTGGCTCCCGAGGCGGTCGTGAAGCTGCCTGTGGGATGGCTCAAGCAATAGGGGCTGGGGAATTGGTACAGGCCATCGTAAGGTGCCGGTTGTATCTGATTGAGGTTGTGATAGCCGTCATAGCACTTGTACTGCGAATTGTTCGGCAACGTCGTGGTGGGGAACAAGTAATTGGCAGTGCCCGCAAGCGTGTAACTGTAGAAAGGATCCGCGGGATCTTGTCCGGGGCAGTTCATGTTGGGCAAGCCCGTGGTCGGATTGAAGCCCTGTGCCCAATTGTCCCAACTGCTGGTTGTGGTGGTATCAACCAGGGTCAGAGTCTGCGTCCCGCCGGGACCAGTGCCTTCTTGATAGAGATTGATGGTGACGCCGGGAACGAGCGGCTCCCAGAGGTTTTGAAAGAGCTGTCCAGGGTCGTCAAAAGGTCGAGTCGAGCCGTAAACCACATGGCCCCGAATCCCTCCGGTCTCTCCAGGGACATAGGGCAGCTTACCCCAGTCGACCATGTCGAATTCGCTGAGGCCGCCCTGCCAGCCTTCGGTGACAATTGACCCAGGGTCCACTCGGCCCGTCGAACCGCCTGGGCCTCCGCCATTGGGGGTATTGCCAAGATTCACGTCGGTACAAGCGGCGACGCCACAGTACACGGCGCCCGGCACTCTAAGATTGGTGGGAACCGGGAAGCTCTCTTTCGAATTGAGAACTCCCTGGTAAGGACCGCTATTCCCGTTTCCGGGGGTATACCCGCCGCTCGACGGACCGTCAACTTGTCCGCCAGCGTCATTGACGACGTGCACGCCAGTTGGGCGAAAACGCGTGTTGTCGGTTTCCGCGACATACCAGTTAAACAGCGGAAAAGTTTCGTCGAAATTAGCCGTCCCGTTGATGTCGGTCAACTGAGCGTTGTTGAACTTGCCATTCCGCATGCGCACCCTGGTAGGAACCTGAATCAGCCCCGGCTCGTTCGCGTCACGGATGCCGTTGCCGTTCAAATCCATATAGGTTGAATTCCACAGGTGCGCCTGCCAGGTGAAGGCTGCGTACGTTAAATTGAGGGTCTGGCCGCCCTTCACGTTTACCGTTTTACTCGATCCATCGACGATTAGGTCCAGCCACTGGTCGAAGACCACGAGCCCCCAGTTGCCATCAGGAATTCCCGTGAAGGCGAAGTTCCCGTTTTCATCGCACTTGGTCAAAGCAAAGGTGGCGCCGTCTGGGTCACCCAAGGCGGCATAACAGGTGGTGAAGTTTAGCGGGGCATAATTTCCCGCATTGCCCTGCGCGAAAACGGCGCTACTGTAAAGTCGCTCGCTTGGCGAGCGGCCTTGGTGCAGGTTGGCCACTTGGCCCTTGATGGTATTTTGACAAGCAGGAGGATTTGGGTTTGCCGTTGTTTTCGTACAAATTTGTGGCAATCGGGCGTTGATGATTTTCGCATTGGCCATACCCATAAAGACGTGAAAGCCACCCGGTCCATACTCCTGGAAGTAGGCCGGTTCCGCCATTTTGACAAAGGAGTCCAGGAAATGGGTGCCATCGAGCGTGTTAGTCTGGAGCCATTCCTCGCCGCGAGCCTCTCGCGCGGCACCGGGGTGTACGATGACTCCAAATCTGCCTGGCATCAGATTCTTGATCACCGCCTGGCCCGCCAGGGGCGAAGGCGTTTTGCCGTCAGACTCGGTAGCCGGGCAAACAATGATCACGCCCACGGGCGGCGCCGACCCGTTGGCGTTAGAGATCGGGCAGGCATACAAGCCGGTGACGGGGTCTATTGATCCATGGAGGGCGTTCGTCAGTGGTTCATTAAACATGTCGTACGTCATCTGCCCGGTGGCATCGCCGCTGCCGCCGGCATCGTCCCAGAGTATGACTTGGAAATCGCCCAGACCTACCTCTTGGGTTGGATAAGCGTCCGGACCTCCGCCGGTGTCCGGTTCGCCGTTAAGTGGCCAATCATCCTCGAAAACGAAAACAGTGACGGTGGTGGTGGGCAGAGGGTTGGGCTCCACGTTTACTGTCACCGACGCCGGCAGAACGCAAGTCTGAGTCGTGCCCGAAGCGGTACAGACAGGCGCGATGGGCGCGCCTCCCATGGTGTGGCCGCAGGTGGAAGCAACCGACTGTCCGGTCGGTGTTGTACCGGCGGTGCAGTTTCCTGCGACCGTAGGATCGGAAGCATTGCCCGTGTTGAACGAGTTCGCTGCATCTGCCGGCAGAATCGAGATGTAGTAGTACAGCGGGTTGCCATTGGCATCCGTGGTTGGCAGGTTCACCGCACTCGGCAATGTGCTTGGCAAGTACGCGGCCGCTCCTGTTCCAGCCGGAGCGCAAACGCCGCCGTCGCAAACCGCTGGTACATGCGTTCCTGTTGCCGGGTTATAGACGGTCTGATCTCTTTCGCAGCTCTGCGGCCCCGTGCAGCCGACCGCCACTACTGGCATGTAACTGGCGTGAAAGTTTGTGCCGAGAGTTGGAGGCACTCCAGCTGGGCAGTATGCCGGCTTGCTGCCGCCAGGTCCATATTGCTGGCAGGCCGGATCGATGTGGAATGTGCGGTCTTGCTCGATAATCCATTTGTAATCGGTGAGCGCGGTCTTGGTCTGTGCGTCCTGCACCTTCACGATCAAGCCACTGCCGGCCTGGAAGGTCAGCGTAACCGTGGCCGAGTTGCTGACCTGTTTCTCCGAGTTGACGGCGACATAGGTGAATGTCGTCGTAGTGGTTCCCGTTGTGGGCGGTGTAGCCAGGGTGGCGGTGAAAGACCCATCCGGTTTCAAGTGAATGGTCGCTCCGCTTCCGGAAATCGTCTGTACGCCCGCAGGACAACTGGTGGCACCCGCCGGAGCCGCACACAATGGATAATGGTTCGGGTCGGTATCGTTCGTCAGGACACCCGGCGCAGCGACTCGCAAGAGACTAGAAATGTTGCTGGCGTAGGCATCGTTGTTGGCAACCGGTTTATTCGCGAGCGTGGGCGACGGGCTGATGGTTGCCGAACCTGTCAGAGTGACATTTCCATTGGCGTAGAAGGTAAAACTGCCTCCGCAAGTCGTGTTAGTGGTGGGCTGCGTATACACGAAGGTCCCGTTGGGATTCAAAGTCAGCGAGCCGCCGCCGAAAGACGTCAGTGTGTTGTTGGGGGGATTACCCGTGAGGGTCACGCCGTACACATTGACGGCATTTCCGACCACGCCTTTCCCCGGATCGGATACCGTTAAGGTCACGCCCGGAGCGCAGTAGTAAGTGGAATTATTTACCATGGCAGCAGCCGCGGTGGTGGCCACGCCACCGGCTACTTGCAAAATGGTTTGCATGCCGCCGTCGCGCGCGCCGTTGGTCGAAAGGCTCAGGTCACGCGCAAATACCTGGTAGTTGGCTGGCGTGAACGCCGTGGGAGCGGCGGTGGCGGTGGCGTTGCTGGCAGGACTGACCATCGCGTCGTAGACCTTGCCGGCGGGCAGGAAAACCTCGCTTTGCACTCTAACGTTCAGCGATGGCGGGGTCTTCGAAGCGCCGATGGCCACATCGGGCAGGACATTGCCATCTTCCGCAATCAAGGACATTTTCAGGCCGTTGACCGAAGGAATGTGCATGCGCAATCCGGCGTTGACGAAGCGCACCAACACGTTTCCGGTGGAAGCCGCGGCAGCGATGGGAGCCGCCGAGGAAGCCATGGTCGTTTTATCGAACGACTTGCCATTCACCAGGAAATACATCGGAGTGTAATTGACCGCTGCGGGATAACAGGTATGGGCCGAGCCGCAGGCGACCGTCCACTTCGCGGTGGCGGCGGTGGTCGAGATGGTGCCCGTGCACGTTCCGGTTCCGCGTGTAGTCGCTGGGCATCCGGCCGAGGTTTCCAGGAACTGCTCGACCGCCGTATTTTGTGCGGGATCGATTTCGCTCAACAACAACGGAACACTGGCGTCGTAGCTGATGGAGTAGGCTACACCGGTCGCCGCAGCCGTAGAGGCGGTACCTGCATAAGCGGTACCCGCGCCGAGCGCGGTACCGCCAGCCGCGGCGGGCGTATAGACAATCAAAATTCCATACAGACCCATGGGGCCTTGAATGGAAGGATAGGTTCCTGTCTCGATCAGGTAGGTTCCTGGTTTGAGCGCGGCCCAGCTATAGGTTTGCGTTCCCGTGCCGGCGGCCGCTTCAGCAACAAAAGATCGTACGCGCGCTCCCTGGGCCGGCGGCGTGAACGTCGCACCGTTGGCGATCGGCCAGGTTGAAGACGTTTGTCCTTGGTGAGCACCATCCGTGCGGGGGCCGCTTTCTCTTACCGCAGCTCCCAAGCCGCCGCCCATTTGACCGATGATGGTCAGGGACGTCTCGACGGGCAGGCTGTTGGCGAGAGTGATGGTCAGAGTGCCCGTGGTCGCGCCCGTCGCCAAAGGAACCGTGATGAGCGGTGGCTGCCAAGGCGTAGCCGTTACCGTTCCCACGGTGACGGTAGTCTGGGCGGACCCGTTCATCGCTGTGCAGGTCGCAGGCGCCGTGACCGCGCCGCAAACCCATCCCCACATGGGCACCGTGTTGCCGTCGGGCAGGGTGGTGGTTTGACGCGTGGCTGTCAAAGCGACCGACTGCCCAAGCGAGACGGTCCCTGCCAATAGGAGAAGGGGCAGGGCGAAAACGGACTTCTTCAAGATGGCTTTCACTTCGTTGGATCGCATGGCTCTTTTCTCCATCACAGTGTCTCGTCGATGTACCAGACCGGGGGATCCACAATCATCATTTGCAGCATGCCGCCAGGGAAAATGTCGTTTGTGGTGATCTCGCGCTCATTGTGGGAGTGCCACATGAAGACGATTCCAGACTCTTCCAGGGGGTTCTGTGTGGCCTTTCCGGGGGGCATGGGTGTTGGGCCGCGCGAGCGCATGACCGCGTCGGATCCAAGGTAAGGTGTGCCGTTGTACCACAAGCCATTCGTGGCGATTAAGGGGTCGAATTGCGTCGCGGGGCCGCCGCCTCCCACTTGGCCCACCGGATTGGTCTCGAGCGGGTGATTGTGGTCGGCGCACCATTCGTAATAGTTAGCCGAGCTGGCGGAAGCGCCGCTGGCGGTGGTGTAGTAACCGTTCGCATCCGGAACGCAGGATGGATTACCGGCGTTGTGCGGTGTGTGCCCGTAAATGTCCCAGCCCAGTCCCTTGCCCGACCAATAGAAGATTCCGTCCTCGGCTTGCCCCGGAGTGGTGTCGGTATTGAACTCCATGCGCCCGGCGAGCTTGGCAGCATCGGTCTGGCTCAGGATCAGGTTGCCGTCCCGCGCCAGAATACGTACGTGGTTGCCGTGCTCGTGAAAGGGATGCTGCCAATGCCCCTGCCCCAGAATGCGGACCAGCACTAGATCTCCCGGATGCATGTGCGGATTGGCGTTGTAGGGCTGGTTGGGATAATTGGGCGCGTAGGAGGCGTCCATGTTGTCCGGCATGGAGCGCCCATTGATGAGGTAATAAGCGGGATGGTAAGGCTCAGTCTTTACGTCGAGCTGGGTGGGGCAGGGACTGGCGCTGCTCGCGGCACAGTTGGCGATCGCATGTACCTGGGTTTCCGCTTCTTTGTGGATCCTGGGGTCCAACTCCATCCACTGCGTGAGATATTCCCGGTCATAGCAGGTCGCGGCATGGTCGTATGCCGAGGGCGCCAGCCGGAAATCAATGCCCGGATTGCCCACCCCCAAGTGCTGTGCCACATCGCTCCCCAGCGGCACGCAGGTACTTGGGGGAGTGGCCGGCTTGACTACTACCGCTCCATACAAGCCCATCTCCACTTGCAGGTCCGATTGCGTCCCGCTCATGTAGCCACGCGTGCCGGGGGTGGTGGCGAGCAACGTGTAGGTGACCGAACCACCGGGAGTCGCTTCCTGCGTCATTATGCCGGCCACGCCTCCGCTCACGCTCACGACCCGTAGGCCGGGAAACAGCAGCGAAGTATTGCCCGCCGACGCCGGCAGGTTGTTGGTGAGCGTCACCGTGAACGGAACATTTTCAGTGACCACCAGCGTCGGTCCCGGAATTTGCATGTTGGGACAAAAGGCGCCCGTACTGTAGGGGACAAATGACGGACGGGAACCCGCGGCACACCCGTAGCCCCAGGAATAAATCGCGGCGCCGTCCGGCTGCGTGATGTAGCCTTGCGAGGCCACGAGATTAAACGTCCCCGCTGCTCCCGTGCCGGTAACACCCGGAACCGCAGCCTGGGCCGCACCAGCCAGCACCAAGATCACGGCTCCCGTGCCCACGCTCGCCAACCGTGCTAACCATTTCTTCGTTGTTGTTGCTTGCAAGCGATTCATAGCGGCTCTCTCCTACTTGACGACCACTTCGGTCATCAGCCCGCCGAAGTTCTCGGCGTCGTTCGATAGGTGATCCAGGTTCGGCGTGTAGAGGAAGTACGTTCCCGGAGGAATGCCAGTGCTATCGAGAATGACATCCAAAGACTCTCCCCCGCCCAGAGTGATGGAGTTCGTGGTGATATACAGATTGTTGCCGGCCTGGTCGCGCAGCAGCTTGGCGTTGAAGCCGACCAGTTGCATGGGAATTCCTAAGGAAGCCAAGGTTTGATATTCGGTGACGTCCAGGTCCGCAATGCGCAGCAGCGCCCGCTGGCCGGTCCCACCGGGTCCTCCGTGGCTGTCAAGCGTAATCAAGGTGGGAAGCGGCTGCGAAAAACGCGTTCTCCCATCGGAGTCCTCGGTCCCGATCGCGCTGGAAGCCGCATCGGGGCTGCCCGCAGAGGACGCCGCTGCCGTACTTGGTCCCCCGGCGTAGCCCGGTATGCCCACCGTGTCCGGATAGCTGCGACCGTTCAGCAAGAAGTACTTGTCCTTCATGTCCGAAAAACCTTCCGGGTTGAAGGTCATACCTACAAAATGGAAGTTGGGATCAAAGCCGTGAATTTGTATGGGTACGTCGATGTCGTACCGTGTAGAACCATCACCGTCGTCGTACGCGTACTTATATCCCGCCACGTGCGTAAATCCCGTGTTGATGGCCGGTTGTGGCGTGGAGCAGAGAATGTCCGGACTAATGGTGCCGTTGCTGTTGCCGGTGTTGACACAGGCAGTCCGCAGATCCTGTTGATACCAAGTGGTGGCCGCGGTGTAGAGCGAGGTGCCCGCCGGCACGCGGTTCTGCCGCGGACGCACATAGAGCTGCCCCACCATGCCCATCTGCAGGTGCTCGGGCGGCGTGATGTGGCAGTGCCAGAAATAGGTGCCGGCGTCAGGCGCCAAATAGTAGTAGGTGGCGCTGCCGCCGATGTTGATCGCCCAAGTCGCATCCGGGACGCCGTCATAATATGACGATGCGTTCGGGTAACCGTGGAAGTGCACGGTATGTTCCTCGAACAAGTCCGGGCGCATGATCATGCCCACATTGCTCAAGCTAAGGAAAAATTCGTCATCTTCATCAAAGGCAATCAACGGCGCGGGTATGTTTCCGTTCAGCACGCCCACGGTCATGATAGTGGCAGGATCGGCAATCGCTCCGTTCAAGCTGATGGGACGACCCGGATCAAAGGTGGGGTCCGTGATGCTGCCGCTGCCAGAAATCCCCGCGGCCCCGGCGGTCGAGCAATTCCCGGGCGCGGCCGGCCCGCACACGCTCGGAAGGGTCGGGCTGTTGTAGTGGTTGTTGAAATCCGCCGCGAACAACGTTCCCGGCTGGCCGTGCTTGATCAAGTCCAGCCCGGACAGCGGACCAAAAGAAAACATGAAGGTCTGGTTCCCGTCCGCTTCGGTCATGTAGCCGTCCCCACCCGAGATTTCCTGGCATTTGACCGCACCCCCGTTGAGCGTGTAGCTCAGCGACACCCCGCCCACCGTCTCGGTCGTCACCACCGGGCCGGCGTAAGCCGGTTCTGCCGATTCCGTCAAAGGAGTGCCGGAACTACTCCCGGTAATCGTAGGATTGGAAATCGCCTTGGGGTGAAGCGGTGTGGTGCTGGGGCACTGCACCATGAACGAACCGCCCGCCTGCGCTGTCGGGCTCTGGGCGTTCGCCGATAGACTCGCCACACACACAACCGTCGCGAACAGCCAGAACCGAAAAAGTATCCTTCCTCGAGCCATGCCGCCTCCTTGCTGCACTCGCGCGCTTCGCCCTTTGCTGCGGCGTTCTCAACGCCACCGCCGGAGCAGAAGCAAAAAATCGCACACTCTGCAGTTCCCACCACGAGTGTAGGCCGCATGAATACGGTGCCCCGGAGAAAAGCCTTTATGTCCTAGCGCAAAGAACATGTGAAACGACGAAACCGAATCGCACCAGAGGAATCTCGCGGTGGCAGTCGCGCCGCTAGGCTCGTCACGCAGTAACGCGGTAATTGAGCGGTGCGTAGTAGCGAAAACCTTAGTCTTCTATTTCCCTTCGGGTGCCCAATCTGAGGGCCGGGGAGGCAGGCATTGCGGAAATCCGAGGGTCTGGCTGACAGAAGTGGGACGGCTCCGCTACGAAACGTTCTCAACAGCTATTGGACGCCATGGAGCCGAATCCGGTCGGGTTTCTGTTTGCGACTCGAAACAACCGACCACCTCCCTAAAACAAAGTCGTTGAGTACCACTCGCTGGCCGATTCTTGACGCGCGCGAGAGTTCCCCGATGTGGTGTCCACGCATTCCGGCGCACTCACACGGCGCTTCTGCTCCAGCCATCTCCATTTTTGTGCTCCACAGGCTAAGGGGTTTTTATGCAGTTTACGTGACTCCAGCGCTCTTTGATTTATGAACGTGGCCGCGAATGTAGAAATGCCATAAACCAACAAGATCCGGCAGCGAAAGGCCGCTAGGCTGTTTCTCCAGGAATTTTCCTGGAATAAATTGGGCCTGTTTTACGTCTAGAGATGCAGACGGAAGTCCGGAGAGGAATTGGAAGGAGAAATGATAATGATGAAGGGGAGACTGTCTGCCTGCGCTTTCTTACTTGTGCTTTGGGCGGCTCCCATTCCCGCACAAGGCCGGCAAGCGAAGGTCACGATCATCTACGACGACAAAGCAAGCGAAATCAATGCTGCCAACGAAGAAGCAGGACACCTTTGGATTACCACCGTTGACCTCAAGCGTGCCACCGGCTTTGAGTTGAAGCCGCAAGGCGTTTGCCGCGATGAGCTCTGCTTTCCCGTGCCCAGCGTCCGACAAGAGGGGTTCGTGCGCAAGCGCTCTGGGAAGACCTGGTTTAATCTCGTCGCTTTCGCGAATCTCGTGCAGCAGCCCATTGCGCAGGATGAAGGGCTCCGCACCTGGTACTTCGGATTGCGTTCCGACCAGAGAGAAGGTTTGTCGTCTCTTAAGGCGCCGGATTTTATGCTTCCCGATATGAGCGGCAGGCTCCATTCGCTCTCGGATTTTCGAGGCAAGAAGGTCTTGCTCGTCACTTGGGCTTCGTGGTGAGGGTGCCGGCTGGACTTGCCAGGTTGGCAAGCAATTTATGAGCGGCTCAAAGACCATAATTTCGAGATCGCGTCTGTGGCGCAAGACACGAACGGCGGAAAGGACGCGGGGCCGTGGATCACCGCCGCCCATCCTACCTATACCGCTCTGATTGACGAAAAGCATCTCGTGTCCAAGCTCTACAACATGGTCAACGTTCCTACAGGCGTGTGGATCGACGAGCATGGGAAAATAGTTCGACCCAACGAGGTCGCCTTCGTCGACGACCGCTTCAAGAATTTTAGCGGCCTCGATTCCGCGCCTTATCTCAACGCCCTGGCCGACTGGGCGGAAAAGGGTAATCAAAGCATCTACGCGATGAGCGAAGAGCGGCTCCGCGAAAAACTTACGGTGAATAACCCCGACATTGCTTTGGCCGCGGCCGAGTTTGGGCTCGGCGAGCATCTCTACAAATCGGGACATTTGACTGAGGCGATCCCGCATTTCAAAGAAGCCCAGCGGTTGAATCCCAAGAGCTGGAATTACAAGCGTCAAGCCTACGCGCTTTCCGATGCCATGCGCGACTATGGAACAACCTTTATGGACGAAGTCGAGAAGGCCGGCGGCAGTAAAGCCTATTACCCGCCTCCCGATCTGTCTCCCGCCGGAAGTCCAAGAGACAAAAAACCCTGACAGCGATCGCACTCGCAGCCTCAAAAAAGAGAGACGTTGAGTCCAATCGGCTGAGGACCCTTGGGAGATGTACCCCCAGGTCGAGGTTCTGCTGACGGAAGATGGAAATTTTTTTACAGGGAATGCGGTTCACATTCCTATTGCAAAACACGATGGAATCCGCCAAAAACGCCGATTTTCGTGAAAAACCCTGCCTCTCCTGGCCGTTACCTGCCCGATGGGACAGGTTGCGGCGAAGCGCGCAGTCTGGCAGTGTGCAAGACATGGCACGCAAGAAACTCATCGTACTCGACCCGGAACACAGCTTCGAAGTGGCCAGCCGCCACCTTTATCGCTGTAGAAAGTGCAAAAATGCGGGCATGGAATGGGCTCGGCGGAAGAACCTTTGCCGCCGGGGACGCCAGCTCTTGCGAGATTTGGACAAGATTGAGCAGATTTACGAGACGGCGGAGCGGGCTGCGTAAGAGCTCCGCGCGCCCCGGCTCGCTGATCCGATTCCGCCCTTGCCCAGATTTGCTTTGGATTTGGCCGCTCGTTTACGGCGCAGGAACGTGGCGGACTTTGGTGGCCTGCGATCCTGGTCCCGGTTCCGGCACTGGCTTCGGCATTTCGGAGTTTTTAAACCGGGGAACCATCTGGTCCGCCATGGCGATGGCGTAAACGGCCGACGCAATTTCGACCGCGCCCTCTCTCACGTCCTCTTCATAGACGCGCTCGTAGGTGTCCAGGTTCGTATGATGCGTGAACGACCCATAGTCAAACGCGTCCTGCGCCAATCCGATTCCCGGCAGGCCTGCGTTGTTAAACGACGTGCTGTCGGTCCCGCCGGTTCTGCGGCTATCCGTGGCCACCGCTCCGACCAAGCCCCAATCCGTAAACGGCATCAGCGCGTCCCGCACCATGTCCGCGGCGCCTGATGGCCCAAAGACGCTTGCGCCCCGCGGCTTTCCCGTGCCTGAATCAATATTAAAATACGTATCCAGCTTGGCGTACTCCAGCTTCTGGTTCTCAAAGCTTCCAAAATGCTGTTGCACGTAGGCGAGCGAGCCGAGCAGCCCTTGTTCTTCGCCGCTCCACAGCGCAACGCGAATGGTTCGGCGCGGCTTGACGTGGACGGCCGCCAGCAGCCGCGCGGCTTCCAGCATCATCGACGAACCAATGCCATTGTCCGTCGCGCCTGTGGCGTCGTGCCAAGAGTCGTAATGCCCGCCGAGCATGACGATCTCGTCCTTTTTGTCCGTGCCCGGAATTTCTCCGATGGCGTTATAGGCCGTGGTTCCTTCAGGATACTCCTTGTTTTGAATGTTGATCTTCAGCGTCACCGGCGTGCCGTCGGCCATGAGGCGCGTAATGCGCCCGTAATCTTCGTTGCGCATCACCAGCGTCGGCACCGCGCGCGTCCAGTCATACGTTGCGTTCTGCTGAGCAATGATGATGCCGTGCGCGCGTCCCGCGTCATTCACACGGACCAGGGCGCCGTTATCCACGAGGAATTGATCCACTTGTCGTGAGACTTCTTGCCGCGTCAACTGTCCTTCGGGCAATTTCGGTTGCTCGGGAAAGCGAAAGGGCTTTGCATTGGGACCCAATCGCGTCTTCCATTCGTCCTCGGACCGCCGCATCGGCGCCGGATTCATTTCTTCGGGCACTTCCACGTGCATGCCGACAAACACAATTGCTCTATGCACTTTATCCTTCACGGAATTCAAATAGGCGTCGAGCTCGGCTTGCGTTGGCTGCTGGGGTTCTTCGGATTTCTTCGCAGGCGGCATCGGCGGCGCAGCCCATTTGGGTTCCGGAGGAGGTGGCGGCCCTCCGAAAAAGTTGAAGCCTCCCCCTCTCGGTGGCACCAACCCCGGTGGATCGAGCAGCACCACTTGCGCCGTCACCACTCCCTTGGTGCTCGGCGTCCACGCCAGCGGCTTCACCATCAATTGGCCATGAAAGGGCGCGACCGCTTCCGCGACCAGTTCCATATTCTCCCAGCCCGGCACGGCCGTGGCAGCGCTGGGGGGCTGAAAGGTCCAGGGCTCGAGATGCGTGTTCACTAATCCCCACGACGCCATCGTCTTCAATGCCCAATCGTCGGCCGCCTTCAGATGCGGCGTGCCTGTCACGCGCGGCCCATAGACGTCGGCCACTTCGTGAATGATCCACATGATCTTCGCGTTGCTCGTCTCTTCCGCGCGAATCTGCGCGTACACATCCGAAATGCCCGGCGCCTGAGCGGTGATCGGCAGCGCCACGAACATCAAGCAGCACAGCAAAAACGTACAGATTCTAGCCACACTTCCTCCCCAGACCCCTCGCGCACTTGTACTTCGCATTCTTGGTCGCAGGTCAATATACTCTCAGCGATTCTTGCAGGCAATCGCCGTGCAGACACGCAAACGCGCCAGAAATGGCGGCAATGCCGTCCCAGTGCGATCAAGCTTCGCTTGCAATCGCCAAAATCGCCCGTGAGTCGACTTGTCGCCCTACTCCACCGCTTCTGCTCCGGCTCAGCTACAATGGGATTGTAGGTACAAGGCAAGATGATGGCGCAATGGCTCACCTGAAGATTCGGTGAATCGGCATCGTCCGTTACAACTTCGAGACGTATGAGGTTGGCGAGAACATCTTCGGCGCGCATGTTAGGAATCGCCATCTTGCTCTTGCTCAGCCAGAGTGCTTGCTCTCTCGCGTCTGCCCAGACCCAGAATGCGCCGCCCACGAACCTGGAGTTGGATGCCAACCGGCTAGCGCGAGACGTTTTGCAAAACGAAATCCAGGCCGAGATCGACGACGATTCTTTGTGGTGTTACCGTGAGCTGAGAGAAGAGCAAGGCGAGAACAAACTTTTTGGCGTGTGTCAGACAAAGGACGGAGAAATTGATCGGCTCTTGGAAGTGGATGGGCGGGAGCTGAGCCCGACGGAACGCCAGGCCGAGGATCAGCGCATTCAAAAAATGCTAAATGATCCGAACCAGATGCGACAACAACAGAAAAAACGCCAGGACGATGGCAAGCAGGAACGGGATATGCTGAAAATGTTCCCCGACGCATTCCGATTTCAATACGACGGCATGCAGGGAAACCTCATCAAGTTGAAATTCACGCCCAATCCCGACTTCCACGCCTCCCGGCGTGCCGCACAAGTTTTTCGCCATATGCAGGGAAGCCTGCTCCTCGACCCCGAGCAGAAGCGCCTTGCAGAAATCGAGGGGCAATTGATCAGTGACGTGAAATTCGGCTGGGGCCTGCTGGGGCATTTGGACAAAGGCGGCACCTTTCGTGTCCAGCAAGAAGACCTGGGATCGCGACACTGGGAGTTGACCTTTCTCGATGTCGAGATGAACGGCAAGGCACTGCTTTTCAAGACCATCGCCGTGAGGGAGAAGGTGCGCGATACTGATTTTCAACTCGTGCCGGACGACCTAAAGCCTGAAGAAGCCTTTGAAATTTTGCGGCAGGAACGCAGGTCCGGAAAATGCCCCGAAGGGGATTGTAGCAAGGCCCAGGGTGCGCCCCGGCCATTTTCCTCGAGTGAACTACCACACCTGTGCGGCTCAACGTCCTCTCTTCCGCGAAGGAAGCGCACCTCCGCGAATTTCAGCTCTTCAACGAAAAATAAGATTAGCGCAGTACGCTAACATCTCCATTGCGCACGGACAGTCTGTGTGAAAAGGGGATTCGAGATGGCCAAGTCGAAGTGGACGCGCCGCGACCTTCTGAAAACGGGACTGGCTGTTTCCGCAAGCGCCGCTACGACAAGAGCGGGCCAAGTCTTGCCGGGAATTGCGAATTCTTTTGCATCCGTCGATTCTGCGGTTGGAAAGCGTCCTCCTCCGAGTCGCAAGAGCCGAAGCCGGAAGGTTCTTCTCCCCGCGAGCGCCTTCTGATGGACTTCGGCTGGCGCTTCCATTTGGGGAACGCCTGCGACCCTGCGCGGGATTTCGGCCTCGGCGCGCCGTCGTGGGATGCGGCATTCGCCAAGACCGGCGGCATGCCGAAGCGACTCAAGTAAAGTTTGACGATAGCAGCTGGCAGGCGATCGATCTGCCGCATGATTGGGCGGTTGAGCTTCCCTTCAAGAATGATCCGGAGTTGCCGGGCCACGGAGGCAAACCGCTCGGCCGAAACTATCCGGAGACCAGCATCGGCTGGTACCGGAAAGCTTTTGAGCTTCCGGAGTCCGACGCAGCCAAGCGCATTACCGTGGAGTTCGACGGAATGTTTCGCAACGCCATGGTGATCCTGAATGGTTTGTACCTCGGCAAAAATCTCAGCGGCTATGCCCCCTTCCACTTTGATTTAACAGACTTTCTTAATTCGGCGGCAAGAACGTTTTGACGGTTCGAGTGGACGCTACTGAGGGAGAAGGATGGTTTTATGAGGGTACGGGAATCTACCGGCACGTCTGGCTGACAAAGACAGCTCCGGTCCGCGTAGCGCAGTGGGGAACGTTTGTGGAGTCGCGAGTCCAGGGGACAGCCGCAGAGTTATCGATCAGCACAGAAGTGGAGAACGATGGAGAACAGGAAAAACTCTGTTCCGTGATTTCACGCGTCTTGGACCCGGAAGGAAAGACGATTGGCACAACGCAAAGCGAAAGGCAAAACATCCCGCCGGGAGGCAGCTTCACGTTTCCATCTCATACTTCCGTGAGAGATCCGCAGCTTTGGTCGCTGGAAAGACCCAATCTCTATCGCTTGATTACAGAAGCCCTCGTGGAAAACGCCGCAATCGATCAAACCGAAACCACATTTGGCATTCGCACCATTCGTCTTGATCCTGACAGAGGTTTTTTCCTGAATGGAAAACCGGTGAAGATCAAGGGCACTTGCAATCACCAAGATCACGCGGGTGTTGGCGCGGCGCTGCCGGATCGCTTGCAGTACTACCGGATCGAGCGGCTGCAGGAAATGGGTTGCAACGGCTACCGCACGTCGCACAATCCGCCGACTCCGGAACTTCTGGACGCCTGCGACCGTTTGGGCATGCTCGTCCTGGACGAAACGCGCATGATGTCGTCCACGCCGGAAGGGCTGAGCCAACTGGACCGCATGATGCGCCGCGACCGCAATCATCCGAGTATCGTAATGTGGTCGCTGGGAAACGAGGAGTGGTTCGTGCAAGGCGACTCGCGCGGCGCGCGGATGGTCGCGGACATGAAACGCCTGGCGCGGAAGCTAGATCCGACGCGGCCCGTGACACTGGCGATGAACGGAGGCTGGGGCAAAGGCACATCGGCCGTGGTGGACGTGCAAGGATTCAATTATGCCGGCGGGCACAATCGCGGGGCCGACATGGCCAAGAACATCGACGAGTTTCATGCGCAGTTTCCCAAGCAGCCGACCGTCGGCACGGAAACGGGGAGCGATGCCAGCACACGCGGCATTTATAAAAACGATCCGGAGAAAGGCTACGTAAGCGCCTACGGCGTCAGCTTTCCTGGCTATACGGTCAGCACCGAGAATTGGTGGAAAATCTACGACGAGCGGGAGTTTCTTGCAGGCGGTTTTGACTGGACCGGCTTCGATTATCGCGGCGAGCCGTCGCCTTACAAATGGCCGTGCATCAGTTCGCACTTTGGAGCGATGGATACCTGCGGATTTCCAAAGGACAACTATTTTTACCATCAGCCGTGGTGGGGAACAAAGCCCGTGCTGCATCTTTTTCCGCATTGGAACTGGGAAGGGAAGGAGGGGCAGGACATCGCGGTGTGGTGCCACACGAATCTCGACCGTGCGGAGCTGCTCCTGAACGGTGCCAGCCTCGGGGCAAAAAAAGTGAGCCGCAATTCGCACGTGGAGTGGACTGTGAAGTACGCGCCGGGAGGGCTGGAAGCACGCGGCTCGAAAAATGGGAAGTCGTGCTGACAGAAAAGCGCGAAACGATAGGCGCCCTGGCAAAGCTCGTTCTGCGCGCCGACCGCACGCAAATCGCGGCAGACGGCGAAGACGTTTCTGTTCTCACTGTGGAGATTGCGGATGCTAAGGGGCGTGTGATGCCCACGGCTGGCCACGAGGTGAACTTTCGAGCCGAAGGCGCAGGACGTCTCATCGGCCTTGGCAACGGCGATCCCAGTTGTCACGAAGCCGATAAGCCTGCATCGTTCAC
>Ga0209474_10000874_pt1 | contig 30856 bp, 27 predicted proteins | sample GraSoiAngelo_145_FD_185902 | JGI IMG/M metagenome (GOLD analysis project Ga0209474, IMG submission 185902) | Grasslands soil microbial communities from the Angelo Coastal Reserve, California, USA - 14_1009_05_20cm (SPAdes) (version 2) | ecosystem: Environmental > Terrestrial > Soil > Grasslands...
AGCTGTTGGCGGTCTCCACGTCCAGCCACCAGGTGCGCACGCGCTTCCCGGTGGCCGCGTACAAGTTGCCGCGGGCCGTGTCCGCCTCGCTGCAGCCGATCGCGTAGGCCTGGCGCTGGACGGCGGTGCCGCTGACGGCGGCCGCGCGGGCGCTGCAGCCAGGGGTGATCTTCGACGCGTACGCCGGTGAGTAGCCGGTGTTCATGTAGACCGCCGGCGGGCCGGGCGCCGAGGCCAGCTCGGCGGCCACGCACGGGTTGCGCGTGAAGGGCCGGCCGTTGGTCACGGCGACCACCGCGAAGGCGCCCCGCGCGGGGAGGCCGCACTGATAGGTCGAGCTGTCATACCCGATGCTTCCGCGGGCATACAGCGGACCGCTGGCGAGCGCTGGGCCGGCCGCCATGCCGAGGCCGGCGAGCGCTAGGGCTACCGCAACCAGGACCCGAGGCATCCTCACCAGCCAACGGCCCTGGCCCGACAAGCTTGCGGCTTGCTGGTGAAGATCTGTGAAGATGGGGCGGTGGCGGGCGATCTCCTGGGCCGGCTGGCCACGGTGGTGGGCGAGCGCTGGCTGGTGCGCGACGGCGATGGCCTCGAGGAGTACGGCCATGACGCCACCTTCATGGAGTCGGCACCGCTGTGCGCGGTGCGCCCCGCTTCTACCGAAGAAGTGGCCGCGGTGGTGCAGGAGGCGGCGGCAGCCGGCGTGCCGGTGGTCGCGCGGGGTGCCGGCACGTCGCTGGTCGGCGGGCCCGTGCCGCTGGCGGCGGGGGTCGTCTTGAGCCTCGACCGGCTGACCCAGATCGAGATCGACGTTCCCAACACGGTGGCGGTGGCCGGTGCGGGGGTCATCACCGAAGCCCTGGACAACGCCGCCGCCGCGTACGGCCTGATGTATCCGCCCGACCCGGCCTCCTACGGGATGTCCACCATCGGCGGCAACGTGGCCTGCAACTCGGGCGGCATGCGCTGCGTCAAGTACGGCGTCACCGCCGACTACGTGATCGGACTGACCGTGGTGCTGGCCTCGGGCGAGGTGCTGCGGTTGGGCGGCAAGCTGCGCAAGCGCGCCTCCGGCTACCGCACGCTGCAGCTCTTCGTCGGGTCTGAGGGGACGCTGGGGATCGTGACCGAGGTGGTGGTCAAGCTGATCCCGCGCCCGCGCTTCCAGGCCACCGCGATGGTCGGCTTCCGCCGCCTGGAGGAGGCAGGTCAGGCGGTGGCGCGGGCACTGGCCGCCGGCCACTTTCCGGCCGCCATCGAGATCCTGGACCGCGGTGCGCTGGAGCTGGTGGCGGACAAGCTGCCACCGGGTTTCGAGCCCGAGCTGGAGGCCGTCCTGATCGTCGAGCAGGACGGCAACGACGAGGAGTTCGTGCAGCTCGACCTGATGAAGATGGTCGAAGTGCTGGGTGGGGCCGACAACCGGATCGCCCAGTCCTCGAACGAACGCGAGCGGCTCTGGGAAGCGCGGCGGTCCTTCGGCAAGGTCCTGATGTCGATGCCCAAGAACTTCTTCGCCGAGGACGTGGCCGTGCCGATCGGACAGATTCCCGAAATGATCAGCCGGGTCCAGGCCCTGGCCGCCCGGACCGGCCTCCGCATCGTCACCGTCGGGCACGCCGGCGACGGCAATCTGCACCCCACGATCCTCTTCGAGGACGCGCAGCGCGATCTGATCAGCGCAGCGGCGGCCCAGATCTTCCGGGATGCGCTGGAGCTGGGCGGCTCGATCTCTGCCGAGCACGGCCTGGGCGCGCTCAAACGCGACTACGCCGAGCTCGAGCATGGCGCCCTGGGGCTGGACGTCATGCGCCGGCTGAAGCGGATGCTGGATCCGCAAGGCATTCTCAACCCGCACAAGGTTTTCCCGGAGCAGCCCGCCGACGACGCCTTCCTGGAATCGATGCCGGGCTGGCTGCCGGAGCCGGACCGCCGGCGGCGCAAGGCCGAGCTCGGGCTTTAGCCGCCTACACGCACCACCGATGAGTCAGCCGGCCAGCGCCATATGCCGGCACTGGCGAGATCCTCGGCCGCCGAGCTGACTATGCGCCGGCAGTTGGCGGTTAACGGCGCATCTTCCGGATGTCGCGTACACCAATCGCTGCTATCGCGACGGCGAGGATGACCCCAATCACTCCGACTGCGGCGGCGACGATCCAATTCCTTTTCGCCACCGCGCTCAGGATCATCAACGCGCATAGGCCGAACAACGCTCCGAGTCCTCGGAGGGCCGGGTTCCAGCGATCGACATGGTCTTCCGCGTCCGCATAAAAAGAACGCCCCGCGTATGCCGGCGCCTCAAGCTCGTCGGTTGGGCGGGTTGGCTCTGTCACGGTCAGGCCAGCAGCTTGTACATGAACGTGGTGGCGCCGGTGCCGCCGCCGCTGAGCAGCGAGTACTCGGGCACCACGCCGGCCGGCGTCCAGCCCAGCGCGCGATACAGCCTCTCGGCGTCGCTGCCGGTCTGGGTGTCGAGCACCAGGGTGGTGCGCCCCCGCTCGCGCGCCAGCGCCTCGACGGCCTCCATCAGCGACCGGCCCAGTCCCTGGCGCCGGGCCGAGCGCAGCACCAGCAGCTTGGCCACCTCGGCCCGGATGCGCCCGTTGGGCATCACCGAGGGGTGCAGCTGCACGGTGCCGACCAGTGCGTCATCCAGCCACGCGCCCAGCAGCAGCACGTCGCCGGCGGCCACGACCGGCAGCAGGCCGCGCCAATAATCGGCGGCGTCGGCCGCGCTGAAAGGAGTCAGAAAACCAACGCTGGCACCACCCTGGACGGCGTCCGCGAGGATGCGCGCCAGGTCTTCCAGATGACGCTCCGCGGCCGCTGCGTCCAGCCGCTCGACGCGCGTCAATCGGTCAAGCGCAGCTGCATGAAGTAGTCGCGCGGCAAGAAGCCGGCGGACGCGTACAGGGGGCGGCCGGCGTCGGTGGCGCGCAGCCAGACCCGTCCGCGCACCCCGGCCGCGTGCGCAAACACGATCAGCTCGTCCAGGATCGCCCGCGCCACGCCGCGCCCGCGGAAGCGCGGCTCCGTGTACATGCTCGAGATGTACGCCTCCGTGCCGCTGACTGCGGGCGCCGGCGGCACCTCGTAGATGGAGACCGCCCCGATGCCGGCCGGCTCGCCGTCGATCTCGGCCAGGAAGGCGGCCAGGTCTTGGCGCTTCAGGCTCTCGGCCAGCCAGTTCTCGATCTCGACAGCGGTGGCTGCCTCGTCCCAGACGACCGGCGGCGGAGACTGCCGGATGAACTCGAGCCGCAGCCGCGCCCAGGCGGCCGCGTCGACGGGCGTCTTCACGCGGCGCACGCTCAAAGACGCGCCAGCTCTTCGGCGACCCGAGCTAGCAGGCGGTCGGCGCTGTAGTCGTCGTACCTCCGGCGGTCGTAGCACAACGTCACGAAACAACGGCCGTCGCGTATCGCTCCTTGCGCCAGGATGCCGGGCTCCCCGGGGTTGACCAGCGGGAACGCCATCAGCGTGCCGCCACCGCCCACGTTGGTCACCGTGAACCCTCCGCCCGTCACTTCCTCAGGCTGCAGCCGGCCCTCTCGCGCTCGCGAGGCCAGGTCGGCGATCTGGTCGGAGACCTGGTCGAGACCGAGCGCAGGCACGTCTTTGAGGACCGGCACCACCAGGCCTTCGGGCACCTCCACGGCCACGCCGACATTGCCGACCGGCACCGCAGCCGCCAGCGCTTTCACGAAATAGGCGGTCCAGCTCCGGCTCCCGCGCTGGATGTGCGAGAGGTCGACCTCGCGGACGCAAGCCCCCTGCGGGATCCGGGCCCGTGCTTCCTGCATGCGCTCGGCGATGCGCCGCCGCATCGAGCTCATTCCGCCGGCCGCGGGGGGCGCCGCGGTGACTGCGTGGTGGACGCCCACCGGCGCCTCGCCCGAGATGCGGGCGATCACCTGGCCGACCGGTACGGTCTCGCCGGCCGCCACCACGATCTCCAGCACGCCGTCGGCGGGCGCTTCGAGCTCGGAGCTGACCTTCTCGGTCTCGATCTCCACCAGCGGCTCGCCTTTGCGCACCGCCTGCCCGGCCTGCTTCAACCAGCGGGCGACCGTCCCCTCGACCAGGGTGTCGGCCAGCTTGGGCAGCTCGACGTCCACCGCGCTATTCGAGCAGGTCGGACAACGTCGCGCCGGACAAGCGCCGGCGGGCCTCGCCCGCATCCAGGTCGAGGCGCAGCATGACCAGGGCCACCCGCACTTCGGCGCCGGCGGCCGCCAGGGCACGCTCGGCCTCGACCGCCGATACTCCCGCCAGGTCGACCAGGATGCCCGCCGCCCGCGCCCGCAGCTTGGCGTTTTCGGGCACCATGCCGACCATCCGCCCTCGAAAGACGTAGCCGAGCCGGGCGAAGGCGCCGGTGCTCAGCATGTTGAGCACCATCTTCTGAGCGGTCCCGGCCTTGAGGCGGGTGGACCCGGCCACCACCTCGGGGCCAGTCGGCACCTCGATCGCGACCTGGGCGACCGCAGCAAGGGGCGACCCGGAAGCGCAAACGACGGCCACGCGCAGCCCTGACGTCGCCTCCAGGGCGGCGACCGTGAACGGCGTCGCGCCGCTGGCGCTGACGCCGACCGCGGCGTCGCCCGCGGCCACCGCCGTCGCGGCCGCATGCCCGGCCTTGGCGTCGTCCTCGTCCGGGCCCATGCAGGTGTGCGCCGTAACCAGGTCGGCCGCCACCCCGAAGGTCCCCGGGCATTCCATGGCGTCCACGGCCGCCAGCGCACCGCTGGTGCCGGCGCCGAAGTAGTGGAGACGGCCGCCGGACGCGAGGCGGTCAGCGATCGCGTCCACTGCCCTGGCGATCTGCGGCAGAGCGGGCCGGACCAGCCCGGCGATCGTGGCGTCCGCCTGGTTCATGGCCGCCAACAAAGAAGTGGTATTGACCAATTCTGGTCGATATGCTTTACTCACGAACGTGGCGAGCGGGGAGGACTATACCACTCGTGGGTAAGCAGGACGAGGCACGCGAGCGCGTGCTGGATTTGATCGAATCGCTCCAGGTCGGCCAAGCGATTCCCCCCGAGCGCCAGCTGTGCGTGCGCCTGGGCGTCTCGCGGCTGACCTTGCGGGCCGCGGTCGACCAGCTGGTCCAGGAGGGGTACCTGGTCCGCCGCCACGGCAGCGGCACCTTCGTCTCCCAGCCCAAGATCGCCCAGCAGCTGGCGCTGACCTCATTCACCGAAGACATGGTGCGCCGCGGCATGGTGCCCTCGAGCCGCACGCTGGAGCTGGCGGTGGTGCCGGCCGGCGCCCGCATCGCCCGGCGCCTGCAGGTCTCGCCTGAGGACCCGGTGGTCAAGATCCGCCGGCTCCGGCTGGCTGACGGCGAGAGCATGGCTATCGAGACTCTGCACGTGCCGGCCGCGCTGGTCCCCGGCCTGACGGCGGCGGACCTGGAGGGAAAGTCCTTCTACGAGTTGCTCGAGCACCGGTACGGAATCGTCATCGGCTACGGCCAGCAGACGATCGAGCCGACCGTCACCAACGAGGAGGAGTCGGCCGACCTGGGGGTGCCGCTGCACTCTCCGGCGCTGCTCTTCGAGCGCACGACCTCGACCGAGGCCGGTCGCATGGTCGAGTTCGTGCGGTCCATCTATCGCGGCGACCGGTATCGCCTGGTCGCCGAGCTGTCCCCCCAGCGCGCGCGCAACGGCCGCTACTCGCAGCCGCTGGCGCAGCTGGTCGTCCGTGGGCACGAGGAGGGCTGAGCTTAAAGAGGCAGAGAGCGGAGTCGCAGGCAAGAACAGGCGCACATTCGGGCGGGAACAGTCCCGCCCCTACGAAACCAATTCAGGAGGTGGCAAAAAGGTGAGATTCAAGACATTGCCGGTGGCGCTCTTCGGCGCGCTGCTGGCGGTGGCCGGATGCTCGTCGTCGGCGGGCAACACCCCGGCCCAGGAGAGCGGGACCCTGACGGTCTGGCTCATGAACGGGAGCGCGCCCCAGTCGGTGGTGGACGGGGTAAACGCCGACTTCAACGCGAAGCATCCCAACGTCAAGGTCGACGTCCAGATCCAGCAGTGGTCGGACGTCACCACCAAGCTGGACACCGCGTACGCCGGCAGCACGCCGCCGGACGTGGTCGAACTGGGCAACACGCTGGTCGCCAAGTACGCGGCCGCGGGCGCGCTCGAGGACATCAGCGGCAAGAAGGGCAGCTTCGAGGGCTCAGCCAGCTGGCTGCAGTCGCTGACCGAGTCCTGCACCTTCGGCGGCAAGCTCTACTGCGTTCCCTACTACGCGGGCAGCCGCGCTGTGATCTACCGCAAGGACATGTTCACGGCGGCCGGGATCACCAACACCCCGGCCAGCACGGACGAGCTGCTGACGGACGGGCAGAAGCTGATGACGGCTAATGCCTCGGACAGCAACTTCTCGGCTCTCTACTTCCCCGGCAAGTACTGGTACGCCGCGGCTCCCTTCGTCTGGGACTTCGGTGGTGACATCGCCACGCAGAGCGGCGGCCAGTGGAAAGGCAGCCTCGACAGCTCTCAGGCTCAGCAGGGCCTGACCAGCTTGAAGGGCATCGTCGACAAGCTCTCGCGGGCGGACAAGACCGGCGACGAGCTGAAGCAAGACCAGGCCTTCGCACAGGGCCACATCGCGATGATCGTGGCCAACGGCTGGGAGGTCGGCGTGATCACCGATCCCAAGGCCGGCGATCCCTCGCTCAAGGACAAGCTGGGCGTCTTCCCGATCCCCAGCCACACCGCTGGCAAGACCGCGCCCGTGTTCCTGGGCGGGTCCGACCTGGGCATCTCGGCGAAGAGCAAGATGCAGGGCCTGGCGCAGGAATGGGTGAAGCTGCTGGCGGGCGTCAAGTTCCAGACCCAGATGGCGACAGTGGGCCAGGTCATTCCCAACAACACGACCCTGCTCGACCTCAACGCGAACAACCCGCTGCTGGGCACTTTCGCGGCCGCGGCCAAGAACAGCCGCTTCGTTCCCAACTCGCCCAACTGGGCGAACGTGGAGTCGGCCAACGTCCTCCAGGACATGCTGGTCTCGATCTTCACGGGCAAACAGACGATTCCCGCCGCCACCTCGGCGGCCAGCTCTCAGATCAGCACGATCCTGAACGCCAAGAGCTGATGAATGACGCGAGCGCGGCCGCGGCCGCCGGCCACGGCCGCCTCGCCCTGCCGACCCTCTTCCGTCCGTGGGCGTGGCGCCTCAGTGCGGGCGCCGCGCCCTACGTCCTGCTCGCGCCGGCAATGCTGGTGCTGGCCGGAGTACTGCTGTACCCGCTGGCCTCGCTGCTGGCGCTCTCCTTCCAGCACTACGGCCTGCGCCAGCTGATCGCCCACTCCGGGGAGTGGGTGGGACTCGACAACTACACGACCGTGCTGCGCGACGGCTTCTTCTGGAAAGTGGTTCTGCGCAGCACCGCCTTCGCCGCCGTGAACGTGGCGCTGACCATGGTCGTCGGCACCCTGATGGCGCTGCTCCTGGAGCGCGTTCACCGTCCGGTGCGCGTGTTGCTTACGGCAGGTCTGGTGCTGGTCTGGGCCACGCCGGTCGTGGTGGCGGTCGACCTCTGGCAGTGGATGTTCGACTTCGAGTTCGGCGTCATGAACTGGTTGCTCACGCACCTCGGCATCGGCAACTACATCCACCACAACTGGTTCGCCAACCCGCTGGAGGGCTTCGCGGTGATCACCGTGGTCGTGGTCTGGGGCGCGCTGCCGTTCGTCGTGATCACGCTGAGCGCTGGGCTGTCGCAGGTGCCGCGCGATCTGATCGAGGCCGCCGAGGTGGACGGCGCCAACCCGCTCCACGTCTTCTGGTTCGTGGTGGCCCCGATACTGCGCCCGGTTTTTGTGATCCTGGCCACGCTGTCGACGATCTGGGACTTCAAGGTCTTCGACCAGGTCTGGATCATGCTCAACCAGCGCCCGGCGGCGGACTACTTCCTGCTCGGCATCTACAGCTTCAGCGAGTCGTTCCGCGTCACCCAGTACGGGCTGGGTGCGGCCCTGGCGGTGATCCTGGTGCTGCTGCTGGCGATCGCCACCTCCGGCTACGTGCGCCACTACCTGGGCCGGCTGGAGGGAGAAGGCGCATGAGGGTCCGCGAGCTGCGTCGCGTGGCCTGGGACGGGCTGGCGCTGGCTGTCTTCCTGCTCATGATCTTCCCGATCTACTGGATGGTCTCGACCGCGTTCAAACCCGGCCGCGAGATCCTGACGCTGAACCCGGTCTGGATCCCGCTCCGGCCCACGCTTGACAACTTCGCCGGCGCCATTGCCCAGCCCTTCTTCTGGAACGACGTCGTCAACAGCGCTCTGATCGTGAGCGCGACCGTCGTGATCGCGATCGCGCTTGCCTTCCTGGCCGCGCTGGCCGTGGCGCGCTTCCGGTTTCGGGGCCGGGCCGCCGTGCTGGCGATGGTGATCGGGGTCCAGATGGTGCCGCTCTCGGCGCTGGTTATCCCGATCTTCCTGTTCTGGGACTCTCTTGAACTGGTCGACACCCTGCTCGCGGTGGTGCTCACCTACCTGGCCTTCGTGCTGCCCTTCGTGATCTGGACGCTGCGCGGCTTCATCGTCAACGTGCCGGTGGAGATGGAGGAGCAGGCGATGACCGACGGCTGCTCGCGCACCGGGGCTTTCTTCCGGATCGTCTTCCCCCTGGTCGCGCCGGGCCTGGTGGCGACGGCCGTCTACGCGTTCATCCAGGCCTGGAACGAGTACCTGATCGCCTACGTGCTGCTGCGCAGCGGCGCCCACCAGACCGTGACCGTCTGGCTGGCCTCGTTCACCACCAGCCACGGCACCGACTGGGGCGGCCTGATGGCCGGCGCCACCCTGACGGGCCTCCCGGTCGTGATCTTCTTCCTGGCGCTCCAGCGCTACATCGCGTCGGGGCTCACGGCCGGGGCGGTCAAGGGATGACCACGGCGCTCGGCGTGCTGCTGCCGGGCTTCGAAGGCCTGGAGGCCCCGGATTGGCTACGGCGGGCGGTGGCCGAGGGCCTGGGCGGTGTGGTTCTGTTCGCACGCAACGTGCGCTCCCCCGAGCAGGTGGCGGCGCTGGTTGCCGCCCTGCGGGCGGAGCGCGAGGACGTCCTGGTGGCGATCGACGAGGAGGGCGGGGACGTCACCCGCCTGGACGCCGCCACCGGCAGCAGCACGCCGGGCAACCTGGCCCTGGGAGCGGCCGGCGACGTCGAGCTGACCGAGCAGGTCGCGGCCGAGATCGGAAGCCGGCTGGCCGAGCTGGGGATCGACCTCGACCTGGCCCCGGTGGCCGACGTCAACGTAGACGCGCGCTCGCCCATTGTCGGCGTGCGGTCTTTTGGCTCCGATCCAAACCTCGTTGCCGTTCACACGGCCGCGTTCGTGCGCGGGCTGCAGTCTCAAGGCGTGGCGGCCTGCGCCAAGCATTTCCCCGGCCATGGCGCCACCAAGGCGGACTCTCACGTCGAGATGCCGGTCCTGGAGCGCGTCGACCTGGCGCCCTTTGCAGCCGCCATCGACGCCGGCGTGCAGGCCGTGATGCCGGCGCACGCGGTGGCGTTCGAATACGACTCGCTGCCCGCCACGCTGTCGCGGCGACTGGTGACCGGCCTGCTGCGGGGCAGCCTCCATTTCGACGGGCTGGTGGTCAGCGACGGCATGGACATGCACGCCCTGGCCCAGCACCAGGGCGCCGCGGCGGAGGCCCTCGTGGCCGGGGTGGACGCGCTGTGCCTTGGCGGTACGCCGCGCAGCGAAGCCGATCTCGAGGAGTTCACAGCCGCCCTGGCGGTGGTGCCCGAGAGCCGCCTGACCGAGGCCGCCGGCCGGATTAGCGACGTGTCTCGTTGGGCTGCGCAGGGGCGGGCCTCGCGGCCGCCGGCGCCCGCGGGCGCGGGTGCGGAGGCCGCCCGGCGCGCGCTGCGCTACGAGGGCGAGGTGCGCGTCGGCCCCCAAGCCGCGGTGGTCAGGCTCGACCCACCGGCCTCCTGGGCCGCGGGGCCGGTGCCCTGGGGCCTGGGTGGCGAAGTGCCCCTCGAATCGATGGATGGGCGGCCGCTGGTGCTGGTGGTGCGCGACCTGCACCGGCATCCCTGGCAGCAGCGGGTCGTGGCGGCGCACCCCGACGCCGTGGTCGTCGAGATGGGCGCGCCCGTGCTGCGGCCGCGGGCGCGGGGCTACGTCGCGACGTATGGCGCCGCCCGCCCCAACGCCGAGGCCGCGCGCGAGGTCCTCGGCCTGTGACCCGCTACCTGCTCCGCGGCCGCGTGCTCACACCGGCGCGCAGCCTGGAGCCTGGCACGGTGCTGGTCGAGGAGGGGCGAGTGGCGTGGGTGCGCGCCGGCGAGCATCAGGTGTCGGGGGCGCAGCTGCTCACCCAACCCGGCGACGTGGTGGCGCCCGGCTTCGTCGATCTCCAGGTGAACGGGTTCGCCGGCTACGACGCCACCGAGGGAGCCGGGGCCATGGAACGGATATCGGTGGCCCTCACCACGACCGGCGTCACCGCCTTCATGCCCACGCTGATCTCTCGACCGCTCGCTGAGGGCCGGGCCTTCGTGGAGGCCGCGGCCCGAGTGCGGTCACGCGGCGCACGGGTCCTGGGCGCGCACCTCGAAGGACCGTTCTTGAGCCCGCGCCACGCCGGCGCCCATGACCCGGCCGAGATGCTGGAGCCCACGCCGGAGCGGGTGGCGGCGGTGCTGGCCGCGCCGCCCCGGATGACCACGATCGCGCCCGAGCTGCCGGGGGCGCTGGACGCCATCGCCCGCCTGCGGGCGAGCGGCGTGCTGGTCTCGCTGGGCCATTCCGCCGCCAGCGCCGAGGAGGCGCAGGCGGGCTTCGCAGCCGGCGCCCGCTTCGTGACGCACCTCTTCAACGCCATGTCGGCCTTCAGGCAGCGGCAGCCCGGGCTGCCCGGGGCGGCGCTGCTCGACGACCGGCCGACCTTGGGGCTGATCGCCGACGGCGAGCACGTGCATCCGCTCGCGATGCAGATGGCGATCCGCTTGAAGGGTCCGCGCGGCATCGCGCTGACCACCGACCAGACCACCGCTGCCGGCGCGCCGCCCGGGCAGCACCTGCTGGGCGGCGAGCAGATCCTCTCCGACGGCCGCACGGTGCGCCGGGAGGACGGCACCCTGGCCGGCAGCCTGGCCACCATGGACGGCATGGTCCGGGTCCTGGCGGGCCTGGGCTGCGGCCTGCGCGAGGTCGTGGAGATGGCGACCCTCACTCCCGCTCGGGCACTCGGTGAGCGCAGCGTGGGCCGGATCGCCGCCGGGCTGCCGGCCGACCTGGTTGTGCTCGACGCCGAGCTGCGGGTGCGCCTGACGCTGGTCGGCGGCGAGGTGTGTCCCCGGGATTGAACTCGATCTTCCTGGAGGAGATCCGGTCCCAGCCGGAGGTCCTGGCGCGCCGGCTGGAGTCGGGCTGGGCGGAGGTCGAGGAGGTCGCCGCCCGGATCCGCCGGCAGCGGCCGGCCGCCCTTCTTCTGGCCGCCCGCGGCAGCTCCGACCACGCCGCCACCTACGCCAAGTACCTCTTCGAGATCCGGAACCGGCTCCCGGTGGCGCTGGCCGCGCCCTCGGCCTTCACGCTCTACGGCAGCCCGCCCCGTCTCGAGGGGTTGGCCGTGCTCGCGATCAGCCAGTCCGGCGCCTCGCCCGACGTGGCGGCGGTGGTCGAAGAAGCGCGCCGGCAAAGCCGGCCGGCCTTCGCGATCGTCAACGAGCGGGCCTCACGGCTGGGCCGCGCGGCGGACGTGGTGGTGCCCATGGGAGCCGGCCGCGAGCGCAGCGTGCCGGCCTCCAAGACGTACACGGCCAGCCTGCTCTGCCTGGCCATGCTCTCCTGGGCCCTCGATCCGGATCCCGATTTCCGGGCCGCCATCGAGTCCCTGCCCTGTGCGGCGGCCGCCGCGCTGGAAAGCGACGCCGGCCGTCTGGCCGAGGCCGTCGAGGGCCGCCGCCTGGCGGCGATCGGCCGCGGCTACCACCTGGCCACGGCCCAGGAGGTGGCGCTCAAGGTCACCGAGACCTCCTACCTGCTGGCCGAGGCGCGCTCCGTGGCCGACTTCATGCACGGTCCCATCGCGGCGGTCGACCCCGAGCTGCCGGTGCTGCTGCTGGAGGCGGCCGGCCCGGCCCGGGCCGACATGCGGCGGCTCGGCCGCCGGCTGGAGGAGCAGGGCGTCTGCGTGCTCCGGATCGGCGACCGGCTGCGGCCGGAAGCGCGCTCGGTGCGGGTGCGGACCGGGCTGCCGGAAGCGTTGACGCCGATTCCGTTTGCGGTGGCGGGTCAGCTCTTCGCGCAGGCCCTGGCCGCGCGGCGGGGACTCGACCCCGACCGTCCGCGCGGCCTGCGCAAGGTCACCGAAACCACGTAGGGGCGAGGCTCGCCTCGCCCTTGAGGGAGGGGCGAGCCCCTCCCCTACGTAGAAACCACGTAGGGGCGAGGCTCGCCTCGCCCTGAGGGAGGGGCAAGCCCCTCCCCTACGGATGGAAACCACGTAGGGGCGAGGCTCGCCTCGCCCGGGAGGGGCAAGCCCCTCCCCTACGTAACAGAAGCGAGCCCCTCCCCTACGACTTGCCTACTGCCTGGTTGTACTGGTCGATCTGGGGCTGGATCGAGGCCACCGCATCGTCCATCGCCTTTTGCGGTGGCGACTTCTTGGTGATGGCGGCCTCCATGCCCACCTCGGCGGCTTGCCGGGTCGCGGGCATCACGCCCAGCAGGCACCCCTGCGACGCCTTGTCCAGCTTGGTCTGGTGCAGCTGGTCGATGGCCACGTTGAAGAGCGGGTACTGCTGGCGCCAGGCCACGTCCGAAGGGTCGCTCTGCGCGGCTTTGGAGACCGGGAAGTAGCCGGTGTGCGTGTGCCAGTAAGCCATGTTCTGCGGCTGCTCCAGGAACTTGACGAACTCCCAGGCGGCCTTCTGGACGTAGGACGGCTTCTTGTTGACGATCCAGAGCGACGCGCCGCCGATGATCGGCCCACCGCTCGTGGTGTCCGTGGGCTTGGGGAAGAAGCCGGCCCCGAGCTGGAACTTCACCGCCGACTGGAAACCGCGCATGACGCCCGTCGACTCCAGCGTGATGGCCATCTTGCCGGCCTTGAACGCGTTCTGGGCATCGGTGGTGTTGCGACCGGTGTTAAGCGCGATGCCGTCACCGACCATCTTGGTCCACCAGTCGACGACGTTCACATCGGTCGGCTGGTTGAGGTTGACCTTGGACGCGGACTTGTCACGCCCGTTGCCGTTGTTGCAGTACTGCTGATCGGCTTGAGCCGTCAGCTGCTCAAGGAACCAGCCATAGATGGCGGCGCCAAACCCGTACTGAGTGACGTTGCCGGACGAGTCTTTGACGGTGAGCTTCTGCGCATAGTCGCGGATCTCAGCCAGCGTGCGCGGAGGCTTGTTGGGATCCAATCCGGCCTTCTGGAAAGCGTCCTTGTTGTAGTAGAGCAGCGGCGTGGAGTTGTTCCAGGGCATCGAGTACAGCTTTCCGCTGATCGAGAAATAGCCGAGCAGGTTCGGCTCCAGGTCGCTGACGTTGTACTTGTCGTGGTCGATGAAGACCTGCATCGGCTGGATGGTGCCGCTGTCGATCATGAAGCGGGTGCCGATGTCATAGATCTGCACGAGGTCGGGCAGCTGGTTGGATTGGATGGACGCCTTGTACTTGGCAAAGGTGTCGTCGTAGTTGCCGGCATAAGTCGCGGTGACGCGGATGGAGCCCGTGTGCTGCGAGTTGAACTGGGAGACCAGGTAGTTGGTGGCGTCCTGGTTGGCGCCCGCTGAGAAGCCGTGCCAGAACTGCAGCTCGACGCCGCCCGCCGGCGGCGAGGCTTTGTCGTCGAGCGGATTCGGCGGCGGCGATGAGGTCGAGCTTCCACAGGCGGCGATTACCACCGTCACCAGCAGCATCGTCAGCACTCTCTTCACGTCGTCACTCCTTTAGCCGCGCAGGGCGCCGGCGGTGAGGCCGCGCACGATGTGGCGCTGGCCGATGTAGATGAGGACAAGCGTCGGGATCAGCGCCAGCACGGTGCCGGCCAGGATGAAGTTGGGTGCGACCGCGCTCTCGATGTCCCGCAGCCGCGAGATGCCGATCTGCAGAGTTTGCATCTCCTCGGTCTTGGTGACCAGCAGTGGCCAGAAGTATTGGTTCCACGCCTGCAGGAAGGCGTAGATGCCGAGCGAGGCCAGCGCCGGCCGGGAGAGCGGGACCAGGATGGTGGTCAGAAAGCGGAGGTGCCCGCAGCCGTCGACCAGGGCCGCCTCGTAAAGATCGCGCGGGAAGCTGAGGAAGAACTGCCGGAGCAGGAAGGTGCCGAACCCTGCCGCCAGGAAGGGCAGGATCAGCGCGCCGTAGGTGTTGATCAGCCCCGCATCCGCCATGAACAGGTAGTTGGGGATGATCGTCGCCTCCCAGGGTATGAACATGGTGGCGAGGAAGACGGCGAACACCGCGTTGCGGAACGGCATGCGCAGGAACGCGAAGGCGTAAGCGCTCAGCGTGGCGGTGAGCAGCTGGCCCGCCGCCACGCACAGCGACACGATCACGCTGTTCGCGTACTCGCGCAGCAGCGGTATGGCGCGGAGCACGTCGGCGAAGCTTTGCAGCCGGGGTTGGCGGGGGACCAGCACCGGCGGGTAGCTGGCCAGCTCCTGCGGCGTCATCATCGACCCCGCGATGGCATAGAGCAGCGGGAACAGGAGCACGAAGGTGACCGCTGCCAGCAGCCCATAGGTCAAGGTGCGCGACAGGGCGCTCACCGGTAGAACACCCGGCGTTCGAGCACCCCGAACTGCACGGTCGTGACCGCGAGCACGACCACGAACAGCACCATCGCCTGCGCCGAGGCGAGGCCGAAGTTCGAGTTTCCGAACGCGAAGGCGTTGACATACACGGAGTAGACGAGCGTGGTGGTGGCGCCCGCCGGACCGCCGCGCGTGAGGATGTGGATCTGGCCGAACGATTGCAGGGAGGTGATGGTGGTCACCACCAGCAGAAAGAAGAGTGTCGGCGTCAGCAAAGGCAGCGTCACGTGGCGGGTCATGGCCAGCGCCCGCGCGCCGTCCAGTCGCGCGGCCTCGTACAGCTCTTCGGGGATGGCGCCCAGCCCGGCCGAGAGCACCAGCACGCAGTAGCCGAGCTGCAGCCAGACGGTGGTCACGGCCACCGACGCCAGCGCCCGGGAGGGATCGGTCAGCCAGCCCACCGGATGCTGCCCGAACAGCTGCAGAAAGCTGTTGAAGACGCCCACGCCGGGGTTGAAAAAGATCGCGAAGACGACCGAGGCCGTGGCCACCGAGAAAGCGAAGGGTGTCGCCATGAGGGTCCGGAAGACGCCGATGCCCGCGATCCGCTGCTGCAGCAGCAGCGCGATCACGACGGCCAGAACCAGGCTGGGGACGACGGTCATCAACGAGAACAGGAAGGTATTGGCGAGCACGTCCCGGACGGTCGGCGACGACAGCATCAGCTGGTACTGGTCGAGGCCGACGAAGATGGTCGGCCGGCCCACGATGTCGCTCCCGTGGAAGCTCAGATAGACGGTGCGCAGGAGCGGCCAGAAGATGAAGACCACGAAGAGCACCAGCGAGGGAGCCAGGAAGAGAAAGGCGGCAGGCTCCACGCGCCGGCCGGCCGCCAAGCGCCGGCCCGCCGTCCTGGTGCCCGCCCTACGCTCGGAGCTGGCCGCCTCCACCCGTCGGCGAAGCGTAGCCAATTGGCGGTTAAACGGGCGTGAACGTCACTTCCAGGGCAGGACGGGGATCGCGGCTGGAGCCGTGAAGACCGGCTGCGTGGTGATGCGCCCGGCCGTCACGGGGTCGGTGTAGGCGCCGGGCTTCGCGAGCAGATCCCAGAAGCCGCGGTTGAACTCGGACGCCCGCTGGGTCAGCGAACTGAGGTCCTTGGGGTCGGCCGCGTAGGGCTGGCGCGGCAGCGTCTGCTGGGCCTCGGGGTGGGCGTAGTAGTCGTCCGTGCCGTACACCGATGTCGAGGCGTAGGAGTAGATGGCGACCCCGGCCGCGTAGTTGCCGCGCGCCGACGGCGCCAGGGCGCGCCGGATCTGGTCGAGGGTGTCCTCCGGATAGTTGAAGTAGGCGCCCACACCGATCAGGACGCGGCGGCCGTACTGGTGATCCTTCTCGAACTCGGTCCACTGGTCGAACCACTTGGATCCGAAGCCGCTCCAGGCGGTGTCGTAGTTCATGACCACGGCCAGGTCGATGATCCCCGCCTCCAACCAGCCTCGCCAGTCCTGGAAGACCTCGGAGTAGGCGCGGCTGGCAGCGAAGCCGGCGGTGTCAGCCGGTCCGGAGCCCCACGGAATTAGGGCTGCGCTCAGCCTGAGATGCGGCTTGGCGGCCACCAGGTCCTTACCGAGGCCGCGCACGAAGCCGGTCACCTGGTCTCGGCGCCACTGGCTCCAGGCCGGATCTGCGGGATCGGGTGAGCCCTGGCCGTAGGCCGACAGCGCCGATGGGCTGTAGCCCCAGTTCCCGCCCTCCGGGTAGCGCACGAAGTCGAGGTGGATCCCATCGATGTCGTACGCCGTGGCCAGGTGCAGGAAGACCTCACGGGTATAGGCCTGCGCGCCAGGGCTGCCGGGGTCGAGGTAGGGGCCGGCAGTGCCGCCGGACGTGCGGTTGACCCAGTCGGGGTTGCGCTGCCAGACGGCGCTCGAGCGGCCGACGTAGAACACGTTGACCCAGGCGTGCACCTCGAGCCTGGGATTGGCCGAGTGGGCGCGCTTGATCAGGAAGGCGAGCGGGTCGAAGCGGGGCGGCCCCTGGATGTCTCCGGCTCGCGGCTCGAAGGAGTCGTTGTAGTAGGCGTCTCCGGCCTTTCGGACCTGGATGAAGAGCGCGTTGACGTTGGCCCGCTGGGCGTCCTGCAGCAGCCGCTCCGCCTGGGCTTGCGACTTGAAGCCTTCATGGAAGGCGTCGGCCCACAGGCCGCGGTACTGCGGGGGGCCCAGCGTCACCGGCGTCGGTGTGGGTTCAGGCGCGACCATGGCCTCCGAGCTCGGGCTGACGACGGCCGCTGGCGCCGCCTGGGCGGTGCACGCGAAAACCAGGAGGACCAGCGCAGCCAGCGCGAGACGCGACACGGGGGCTGCGAATTATGAGGTACGGCTGTGGAAACGCACCCACATGACCGCGACGGCCATCACTCTTCCAGGCAGCGCTTGAGGGTCGCCAGGAAGCGCCCGGCGTCGGCGCCGTCGACGGCTCGGTGGTCGACTGCCAGCGCGACGTAGGCGCGGCCGTCACGCACGGCGCCCACGCGCAGGGCGGCGGTCTGGCCCGGGCGCACCGCCGGCAGGCCGAGCAGGGAGCCGCCGAGGCCGTAGTCGACGAGGGTGAAGGTGCCGCCGCCGCGGGCGGGGGAGAGAGGGCCCAGGTCGAGGTCGACGCTCAGCTGGTCGTGGAGGCGGATCGCCTCCCAGGTGAAGGTGGCGTTGCTCTGCGGTACCGCCCGGCAAGCCTCGGCAACCGCCGCCATCACCAGCTCCAGATGGATCTCGGGGAGTCGGACCTCGATGACGCTGGACGCTTCGGGGATGGCGGCGTCGAACCACGACCCCCTCCCCGGCCCTCCGGGCCGGACCTCCCCATTTCCTGGGGAGGAGACCAGGCGTCTCGCTGCCTCGACTACCTGGTGGCGGTTGGGGAGCATGGCGTCTTCCATGGCGTCGGCCACCGGGATCCCGCCGGCGTCCGGCATCGCCACCCGCGCCGGGGGCGCCTGGAGGACGCCCGCTTCGGCGGCCAGGGCACAGAGCTCGGCGCCCAGACCCATGGTCAGCGTGTCCTCGTGCACGACCAGCAGCCTCCCGGTCCGCCCCAGTGACTCGAGCAGCCCCTCGCGATCGATCGGCAGCAGCCAGCGCAGGTCGAGGACCTCCGCCTCGATGCCGTCGCCGGCCAGCTCGTCGGCCGCCGCCAGCGCTTCGTGCAGCATCATGCCCCAGCCCACGATGGTCAGGGCGTCGCCCGGGCGGGCCACCCGCAGGCGGCCGTCGGCGACCACGTGGTCGCCGTCGGGCACAGGTCCCGTGATCGCCCGGTAGGTGCGCTTGTGTTCCAGGAAAACGACCGGGTCGGGATCCCGGATGGCGGCGGTGAGCATGCCCTTGGCGTCGTCCGGGAAGGAGGGCGCCATCACCTTCAAGCCGGGAACGTGGCTGTAGAAGGCCTCCACGCTCTGGGAGTGGTAGGGGCCGCCGCGAAACCCGCCGCCGTAGGCGGTGCGCACGACCATGGGCGCCGTCCAATCGCCCGCGGTGCGGTAGCGAAGCTTGGCGGCCTCGCCCACGATGTGGTCCATCGCCGCGTGCATGAAGTCGGCGAACTGAATCTCGGCCACCGGCCGCAGCCCGCGCATGGCCAGGCCCATGGCGATGCCGGCGATCGCGTTTTCGGCCATGGGGGTGTCGATGACGCGCTCGACTCCAAAGCGGTCGACGAGGCCGTCGGTGGCCCGGAAGACGCCGCCCAGGCGCCCGATGTCCTCACCCAGGAGCACCACGCGCGGGTCGCGCTCCATCTCTTCCGCGAGGCCCTCGCGGACGGCCTCAAGAAGTGAGAGCGTATGTGTGCTCAAGGATCTCCTCGGGGTCGCCCTCGGGCTGCGCCTCGGCCCACTCCGCGGCCTCGGCGGCGACCGTCATCGCCTCTTCGTCGATGGCGTCGGCGCGCGCGGCGTCCAGCTCTTGACGCAGCAGGAGCAGCGGGTCCCGGCTGCGCGCCTCCTCCACCTCGTTGCGGGAGCGGTAGCGGGTGTCGTCGTCGTTGGAGGTGTTGGGCAGGTAGCGGTAGCAGCGCGCCTCCAGGAAGGTCGGCCCTTCGCCGGCCCGGGCCCGCTCGACCGCCCGCGTGGCGGCGTCAAACATCGCCTTCACGTCCATGCCGTCGACGGCCTCGCCGGGGATGCCGTAACCCGCGGCGCGGGCCGCGATCTCCGGGCGCGCCGATTCCAGCCGGGAGGGCACCGACTGCGTGTAGAAGTTGTTCTCCACACAGAACACGCAGGGCAGCTTGTGGATCGCCGCGATGTTCATCGCTTCGTGGACTTCGCCCTTCTGGGCGCCGCCGTCCCCGAAGCCGATCCAGGTCACCTGGTCGGTGCCCAAAAGCTTCGAGCCCCAGGCCACGCCCACGCCATGCGTCACGTGGTTGGGCTGGGGGCCCTGCAGGCTGACCACGCCGTGAGCTCGGGAGCCCCAGTGCGCGTAGGGCTGGCGGCCGTGGGCGCAGGGATCGTCCCGCCGCGCAAAGAAATGCAGGAAGACTTCGCGTGGGGTCAGGCCGATCGCCAGCATGGCTGCGAGGTCGCGGTAGTGAGGCGCCACATAGTCGTGGCCCGGGTGCAGCGCCAGGCCGTAGCCCGCGCCGACCGCCTCGTGGCCGGAGCAGGGCACGGCAAAATGCGCCCGCCCCGACCGCGCCAGCCGCCACATGCGTTCATCCATGTGGCGGGCTGTGGACATGACCTGGTAGGCGCGATCCAGATCGAGCATCACTTGCGGGCTGTGAGCACGTACGTGGCTCCCGGCAGCTCGATCCGGCCGTCGCCTACCTCGGATCGCACCAGTTCGACCGCTCGCTGTTTGACGCGGTCCTGCTCCGACGGCGGCAGACGCTCCAATCGCCAGGCGATCGCCCACCAGCCGCAGGATTTGGCGACCAGGTCCTCCGGGCTTTCGTAGTGGATGGTCTCCTCGAAATGACGCACCTGCGGGTCCGCAAAGCCGGCAGCGGTCAGAGCCGCCCGCGCGCGCTCTGGATCGAGCAGGCACTCCACTGTTGCCGTCCGATCCGGGGGGTTGGGCGGCTCCGGCAGGGACGCCAGCACCTCCTGCAGCAGGTGGCGAGCCTGGGCGGCGTGGCTGCGCGTGGGCAGGCTGGCGGCGAAGGCGCCGCCCTCTCGCAGGACCCGCCGGGCCTGCCAGAGCGCGCGCAGCAGGTTGGGGCAGAACTGCAGCCCGTGCCCGCAGGCCACGGCGTCGAAGCTGAGGTCCGGCAGGTCGAGCTCCTCGATGTCCCCTTGGCGAACCTCCACCTGGGGTGGAGCGGCCGCGCGCAGGAGGTCGAGCATCCCCTCCGCCAGGTCGACTCCGACCACGCGGCCGCCGGGCCCGACGGCCTCGGCCAGAGGCAGCGTGAGGGTGCCCGGCCCGCAGGCGAGGTCGAGAACGTGCTGGCCGGACTTGACCGCCAGCGCCTCCAGGACCGCGAAGCGGCCGCGGTGCTCGCGCGGATCCACAAGCCCCAACACGCGGTCGCTGTAGGCCTGCGCGTGCCGGCTGAAGACGCCCGCGAAGATCTCCTTGGTCCTCAGCTCCACGCCGCCTCCAGCGCCAGCGCCACCTCCACCAGCTCGCGCTCGCGGCCGAAGCGCCCCACCACCTGGATCCCCACCGGCAGCCCGCTGGTGGGCGCGGGCAGCGCGATCACCGGGTGCCCGGTGGTGTTGAAGGGTCTCGTGAAGCCGAGCATGGTGCCGCGCTCCAATTGCTGCCCGATCACCGGCGCCACGTAGGGCGCGACCGGCAGGAGCAGGGCGTCGATCTCGCTCAGCGCGGCCTCGGTGTCGGCGCGCAGCCGCGCCTGCTCGAGGAGTGCCGCGACGTAGCGGGTGCGTGGGATCTCGGCGCCCTGCCGGAGCAGCGCCAGCACGTCGGCGCCGTACTTGTCGGGGACCTCGGCGACCCAAGCTTGGTGGTAGCTGTACGCCTCGACCAGCAGGATCGTGACGCCTGCCTCGTGCAGGCGGCCGCGGTCCGGAAAGTCGATCTCGGGCAGCTCTGCCGCGATCCGGCCCCAGGCCTCGGAGGTGGTCTGGTCGAGGGCCAGCTGCCCCACCCAGCCGCGGGGTGTCGCAAGTCTGAAGTCGCCCAGGGGTCGCGGGCGCTGGGGCACCAGGTCCCGCAGCTCGCTCATGGCTTCCAGCGCCCGGGCGGCCGTGGCCACGTCCGGGGCCAGCGGGCCCAGGGTGTCCTGGGTGCGGCTGAGCGGGATCACGCCTTCGATGTCGACGCTGCCCAGGGTCGGCTTGAAACCGACCACCCCGCAGAAGGCGGCGGGGATACGGATCGAGCCGCCGGTGTCCGAACCAACCGCCCAGTCGCACATGCCGGTGGCCACCGCCACCGCCGATCCGCCCGAGGAGCCGCCGGCGACGCGCTCGGGATCCCGCGGGTTGCGCACGGGGCCGTAGTGCGGGTTGTTGCTGGTGGCGCCGTAGGCGAATTCGTGCAGACTCGCCTTGCCCATCACGACCGCGCCGAACGCCCGGATCCGGGTGACGACCGGCGCGTCGCGGACGGCCGGGACGTCGGGCAGGATCACGCCGCCGGCGGTGGTGACGGTGCCGCGCACATCGACCAGGTCCTTGACCGCGACCGCCGGGCCCTCGCCTTGCTCGGCCGTCAGCGAGATGAAGGCGTTGAGATGTGAGAGCTCGCGCGCCCGGGCGCGAGCCTCGTCAGCCGTCATTCCTCTTCGGGTAGGCCGAATTGCTTGAAGAGGAAGGCCGCGATGATGCGGTAGGCCCGCAGCTGGTTGGCGCGCTTGCTGAAGTCGTGTCCCTCGTCCTCGAAGACGTGGTATTCGACCTCGCGGCCCATCGAGCGCAGCTTCTCCACCATCTGGTCGGACTCCGGCTTCACCACCCGCGGGTCCCGCGCGCCCTGCAGCACCAGCAGGGGCGCGCGCACGTTCTCCACGTAGGTGATCGGCGAGCGCTGCATCAGCATCTCGGCGTCCTCGTCGGGGTCGCCCACCCACTTCTTCATCGAGGACCGCCAGTGCGGCGGCACGGCGCGCGCAAAGGTGACCAGGTTGGCCGGTCCCACCAGGTCGATGCCGCAGCGCCAGTACTCGGGCAGCCGCGTCATCGCGGAGAGCGTGGCGAACCCACCGAAGGAGGCGCCGTAGATCGCGATCCGGTCGCCATCCACCCAGTCCTGCGCTCGCAGCCACTGCGCGGCGTGCTCGATGTCTTTGAGCTCGCCCCCGCCCCAGTCGCGGTGGATCAGCTTCTGGTAGGACATGCCGTACCCGCTGCTGCCGCGGATGTTGGGGGCCAGGATGGCCACCCCCCGGCTGAGCAGGTACTGGTAGAAGGGCGAGGAACGGGTGACCTGGGTGCGCTCCTGCGATTCCGGGCCCCCGTGAATCGAAAGCAGCACCGGCAGCGGACCTTCCGCTTCGGCCGGGCGGTACAGCCAGGCCGGCACCTGGCGGCCGTCGAAGGTCGGGTAGTGGACCAGCTCGGGCTCGACCAGCTCCTCCTCGGGGATGCCGCCCAGGAAGCTGTCCGTGATCCGGGTCACGGTCTGCCGGCGCAGGTCGGCCACGTAAACGTCGAAGGTCCGCGTCCCGGTGCCCACCAGCCCCGCCACCCGCTGTCCGTCGCGGGAGATCGCGAACTGCATGCAGACGCCGGCCGGCATGCGCGGGAACTCGAGCTCGCGCCCGGTCTCCAGCTCACGGGCGTGGAAGCGTGAGTAGCCGTCGGCGTTGACGGTGTAGGCCAGCGTGGTGCGGTCCGCGGAAAGGGCGGCGTGCTCGATGCCCCAATCGAGCTGGACCAGTGGGCGCCGGTCGCCGCTCTGGAGGTCGATCTCCTCGATGTAGTGATGCTCGTGGCCTCGGTCGGTGACGCTGAAAAGGCGGCGGCCGTCGGCGCTGAAGCCCACCGCCAGGTTGAGCTCCTCGCCCTGGTGCGGCGTGAGGTCGCGGCGGTCGCCCGTGGCGACCTCGACCAGGTGGACGTGCTGGTCGGTGTTGCCGATCAGGTCGATGACCGCGGCCTGGCGGCCGTCGGGATGCCAGGCCGCGGCATACAACTTGCCGTCCTGTGAGTCCAGGACCAGGCTGTACTCACCCTCCGGGACGTGCAGCTCGTAGAGGCTGACGTCACTCGGACGCTCCTGGTTGCCGGAGATCAGCATCCGCTCGCCGTCGTCCGACACCGGGCCCACCGAGTACTGGACGTCGTGGCGGTCAGTGACCGGCCGCGGCCAGCCGCCCCGGGCCGGCAGCAGATTGAGCTGCCACTGCTCCGCGCCGTGATGGTCTAGCTCGACCACGAAGCCGTGGCGCGTCCAGGCGTGGTGACGCACGGCCTCCTCCTCCTGGCTGGTCAGCTGCCGCGGCCAGCCGCCGCCTACGGGAGAGGCCCAGAGGTTGAACTGGCCGGACCCGTCATGGCTGTAGGAGATCTGCTCGCCGTCGGGGGAGAAGTCCAGGTTGTTGAGGAAGTAGAAGCGGCGGAGCGCGAAGAACTCCTCGAAGCGAGGGCGCGCAGGCGCCTTGGTCTGGACGCTCAACGGGAGCCGAAGAGGCGCCGGATGCGGTCCCAGAGCACCTGGAAGAAAAGCGTGAGCGCGTTGACGGGCTTGGCCTGGACCTGGGTTCGGGTCTGCACCGGCGGGGGGTCACTGGCGGCCGGCATCTCGGCCGCGCTCACCTCGGTCGCCGGCGCCGTCGCCGGGGCCGGCGCCGCGCCGGCGCCTTCCAGGTTGGACTTGATGCAGTCGGCCATCTGGCCGACCAGGCGCCGGGAGACATCTTCCATGACGCCGCGGCCGAAGTTCGCTACGCGCCCGGCGACCGTGAAATCGGTGACCAGCTTGACCGTGGAGGCGGCGCCGTCCTCCAGCACCGACATGGTGGCGGTGGCGTTGGCCGAGCCCGGGCCGGTCGTCTCCCGACCGCTGGCCTCCAGCTTGGCCACCCGGGCGGCCTCGTCCTTCTCGACGATTTTGGCGGTGCCGTTGTAGGCCACAGTGATGGGGCCGACCTTGATCTTGACCTTGCCTTTGAACGTGGTCGGATCGACCACCTCGGAGAGCTCGGCGCCCGGCATGCAGCCGACCACGCGGTTGATGTCGAGCAGGAACGCGAAAACGGTTTCCGGGGGGGCGGCGACCTGGAACTGGTTCTCGATCTGCATCAGATCTGCGCCCTAAGGTACTGCGAAATATACTGGCCTCGTTTCGGTCCTTAGGGTCTGGGGGTGTAGCCAAGGGGGGCCTTTGCTACGCCGCGCGCTACGTGTCCAAACCACAACACGGAGGTAGCGGATGAAGCACAAGGTCGCGACCACCATCAACGGGAGGGGGCGGCAGGACGAAGTCGAAGCCCGCCTCCTGCTCGTGCACTACATACGCGACGTCGCCGGTCTCACGGGCACGCACGTGGGCTGCGACACCAGCCAGTGCGGCGCCTGCACGGTGATCATCGACGGCAAGGCCGTCAAGTCCTGCACCATGTTCGCCGTCCAGGCCGAAGGCCGTCAGATCATGACCATCGAAGGTCTGGCGGACGGCGACAAGCTGCACCCCATCCAGCAAGCCTTCTGGGACGAGCACGGCCTGCAGTGCGGCTACTGCACGCCCGGGTTCATCATGGCCGCCAAGTACCTCCTCGACACCAACCCCACGCCGACCGAGGACGAGATCCGGAAGGGGCTGGAGGGCAACCTCTGCCGCTGCACCGGCTACGTGAACATCATCAAGGCGGTCAAGACGGCCTCGCAGGTGATGTCGGGCGGCGCCAAGCCCGCCGAGATGCCGGTCGCCACACCCGCCAGCGGGAGCTAGGGCCATGGCGATCACGCAGATGATCGGAGCCAAGATCCACCGCCGCGAGGACCCCCGCCTGGTGTCCGGCGGCGGCCGCTACGTGGACGACCTCAAGCGGTCGAACACCACCTACGCCGCCTTCGTACGCAGCCCGTATGCGCACGCCAAGATCCGCATGATCGATCCCTCCGAGGCCAAGAAGGCTCCCGGGGTGATCGCGGTGCTCACGGCCAAGGACCTCGACGGCGTGGTCCTGGGGCCGGCGCCGGTGGCACCGGCCTTCGTGGCCGAAAAAAAGACGGTCCCCGACCGGCCGCCGCTGCCGCTCGAGGAGGCGGTCTACCAGGGCCAGCCCGTGGCCATGGTGATCGCCGAGGAGAAGTACCAGGCCAGCGACGCGGCCGCGCTGGTGCACGTCGACTACGAACCGCTGCCGGCGGTCTGGGACCTGGAAAAGGCCCTGCAGCCGGACAGCCCCAAGGCGCATACCGCGCTGGCTGACAACATCGCCTGGGATCTGACCTACAACGCCGATGCCGAGGCCGCATTCAATGAGGCGGAGGTCACGGTCAAGGAGCGGATCCTGCAGCAGCGGCTGGCGCCGACTCCCATGGAGCCCCGGGCGGTGATGGCGGAGTGGAGCCCGCACGAGGGCTCCATGACGATGTGGATCTCCAACCAGGGCCCCCATTTCATTCGCCTGTTCGTAGGTGGAGCGCTGGGCCTGCCCGAGTCCAAGATGCGAGTGATCGCGCCCGATGTGGGCGGGGGATTCGGCTCCAAGATCAGCCCCTACGCGGAGGACTACCTGGTGCCGGCGGCGGCCAAGATCACCGGCCGGCCGGTGCGCTGGACCGAGTCGCGGACGGAGTCGATCCAGGTCACCACGCATGGTCGAGGCCAGATCTTCGACGTGGAGGTGGCCGGCAGGAAGGACGGCACCCTGCTGGGCATGAAGGTGACGCAGTACCTGGACGCCGGCGCCTACGTGGGCACCTTCGGCGCCTTCCAGCCCTGCGCCTGCCTGATCGCCGGCGGCGGCTACAAGTGGAAGCAGATCGCCGCGCGCACCGTTGGCGTGCTCACCAACCGAGTTTCGACGGATCCCTACCGCGGCGCCGGGCGACCCGAGGGGACCCATCTTGTCGAGCGCATGGTCGACCTGTTCGCACGGGAGATCGGGATGGACCCGGTGGCCGTGCGCAAGAAGAACTTCATCCAGCCCGGCGACTTCCCCTACACCCAGAACTTCGGGCTGATCATGGACTCCGGCGACTACGAAAAGGCGCTGGACAAGGCGCTGCAGCTGGTCGGTTACGAGCAGGTGCGCAGGGAGCAGGAGGAGGGCCGAAAGAACGGCAAGTACATCGGCATCGGGCTCTCGACGTGGATCGAGATCTGCGGATTCGGGCCCTCGGCGGCGACCGCGCCGGCCACCGGTGGCATCGGCCTGGTGGAGTCCGCGCAGGTCCGGGTGACGCCCACCGGTTCGGTGATGGTCTGGACAGGGACGCACTCCCACGGCCAGGGCCACGACACCACCTTCGCGCAGATCGTGGCGGACACCCTGGGCGTACCCATGGAGCAGGTCGAGCTGCGACACGGGGACACCGGGGAGGGCACTGCTTTCGGGTACGGGACATATGGGTCACGATCGCTGGCCGTCGGTGGCATGGCCATCCGCCGCGCCTCCCAAAAAGTGGTCGAGAAGGCCAAGAAGCTCGCCGCCCACGCTTTCGAAGCGGCCGAGGAGGACGTGGTCTTCGACCAGGGCAAGTTCTACGTCAAGGGCAGCCCCGACAACGCCAAGGCCTTCGGTGAGATGGCCTTCGCCGCCTACGGGACGGGCTTGCCGGAAGGCATGGAGCAGGGACTGGAAGCGGTCTCCTACTTCGACCCGCCCAACTTCGTCTGGCCGTTCGGCGCGCACGTGTGCGTGGTCGAGGTCGACCCCGACACCGGCGCCGTCGACATGAAGAAGTACGTCGCCGTGGACGACTGCGGCAACGTGATCAACCCCATGATCGTGGAGGGCCAGCTGCACGGCGGGATCGCCCAGGGCATCGCCCAGGCGCTATTCGAAGAGGTGGTCTACGCGGAGGACGGCAGCCTGCGCACGGGCACGCTGCTCGACTACGCGATCCCGACCGCCAACGAGATGCCCCCGCTCACGCTCGACAACACCGTCACCCCATCGCCGAGCAACGAGCTGGGCGTGAAGGGCATTGGCGAGGCGGGCACGATCGCGGCCAGCGCGGCCGTGATCAACGCCATCTGCGACGCGCTGGCGCCTCTGGGCATCGCGCACGTAGACATGCCGGCAAGTCCTGACCGGCTCTGGAAGCAGATTCAGGACAGCAGGGGCAAAGGCGTCTCCAGCAACGGCTCGGGAGCCAGGGGCGCGTCCGGGATGGCGGGGGCTGCGCAGGCCACGCCGGCCACTGGACAGGACCCGATGCCGGGTACCGAAAACCGCGGTCATGTCGAGGGGACCGGAGGTCCGCCGCCGGGCGGATCACAAGGGTCGCCGCAGCAGGGCGGCGACCAGCAGATGGGAGGTGAGCGCCAGTGATCCCCGCCGCGTTCGAGTACGCGCGCGCCGGTTCGGTACAGGAGGCGTCCGAGCTGCTCGGCAAGTTCGGCGAGGACGCCAAGGTGCTGGCCGGCGGGCACAGCCTGATCCCGCTCATGCGGCTGCGCCTGGCGCAGCCGTCGGCGCTGGTCGACATCAACAACGTGAAAGAGCTCGCCTACATCGCGCGCGAGAACGGCAAGCTGCGTGTCGGCGCCTTGACGCGCCACGTCGACATCCACAACAGCCAGGACGTCAAGCAGAACCTGCCCATCCTGGCCGAGGTCGCCTCCGAGGTGGGCGACAACCAGGTCCGCAACATGGGGACGATCGGCGGGGTGGTCGCTCACGCCGACTCCGCCGGCGACTATCCGACGCTCTGCGTGATGCTGGACGCGGAGATCGTCACCAACAAGCGCCGCATCCCGGCCCACGAGTTTTTCCAGGACCTATTCACGACGCCGCTGGAGAACGACGAGCTGGTTTGCGAGGTGGTTTTCCCGGTGGCCAACGGGCCGCACAAGTACATCAAGTTCCGGCGCCGCCTGTTCGACTGGGCGATCGTGGCCGCGGCCGCCCAGAAGACCGAGCAGGGCTGGCGGATCGGCCTCACCAACGTGGGGCCGACACCCGTGCGGGCGGTGGCGGTGGAGCAGGCGCTGGGCCAGGGCGCCTCGCCCACGGAGGCCGCCGAGCACGCCTCGGACGGGCTCAACCCGAGCGGCGACATCCGGGCCACCCCCGAGTACAAGAAGCACCTGGCGCGGGTGCTCACCCGGCGCGCCATCGAGCAGTCTCAGTAGTCGCGTAGGGGCGGCCTTCGGGCCGCCCCTCCCGACCCCGGTAGCCTTACTGCTGTGAACCGCGACGGCGCCGCCCCCGCGTCCATCGACGACGTCATGACGCTGCTGGCCGAGCGCCGCTACATCGGCGACCGCCCGCTGGCCACCTCGATCTACCTCTCGCTCCAGCTCGGCAAGCCGCTGTTCATAGAGGGCGAGGCGGGCGTCGGCAAGACCGAGGCCGCCAAGGTGATGGCCGACGTGCTGGGCGCCCGCCTGATCCGCCTCCAGTGCTACGAGGGCATCGACCTCGCCCACTCCGTCTACGAGTGGAACTACCCGCGCCAGCTCCTGCACATCCGGCTGCTGCACGAGACCTCGGACCGCAGCGCCGCCGAAAAGCAGATCTACAGCCCGGAATTCCTGCTCCGGAGGCCGCTGCTGGACGCCATCGACAACCACGACCCGGTGCCGCCGGTACTCCTGATCGACGAGATCGACCGCTCGGACGAGGAGTTCGAGGCCTTCCTGCTCGAGGTGCTGAGCGACTTCCAGATCAGCATTCCCGAGCTGGGCACGATCACTGCTCAGAAGCCGCCCTTTGTGGTCATCACCTCCAACCGCACCCGCGAGGTTCACGACGCGCTGAAGCGGCGCTGCCTGTACCACTGGATCGACTACCCCTCGCTGGACAAGGAGATCGCCATCGTGCGCGCGCGGGCGCCCGAGGCGGCCGAGGGTCTGGCGCGCGAGGTGGCGCAGCTGGTCCAGAACCTGCGCGAGATGGAGCTTTACAAGGTCCCGGGCGTGGCCGAGACCCTGGACTGGGCGCGCTCGCTAGCCGCCCTGGGCGCCACCAGCCTCGACCCGCAGCTGGTCGACGCCACGCTGGGTGCAGCGCTCAAGTACCAGGAGGACCTGATCAAGGCCCGGGAGACGCTGCCCGAGCTGGTCGCCCGCTCGCGTGGAGGTGGGGGGAGCACCCCCCTCGCGCCGGCCGGGCAAAGCCCTTCCCCCGGCGCGCCCCCCCGCAGCGGCGGCGGTGGCTGAGCCGCGGCCGCGAGCCGACCTCCTGCCGCGCCTGGCCACCTTCGCGCGGCTCCTGCATGACGCGGGTCTGGAAGCCGGCCCCGGCCGCCTGACCGACTCCGCCCGCGCGCTGGCGCACGTCGACCTGAGGCACCAGGACGACTTCCGGAGCGCGCTGCGCGCGGTCTTCGTAAGCCGCAAGGACGAGCTGCCGGTATTCGAGGCGGCCTTCGATATCTTCTGGGCGCCGCCCGACCCCAGGGTGGTCGCCGGCGGCGCCATTCCCGGCCGCCCGCGACCGCTGCCGCTCCCGCCTGAGAAGGCGCGCGCCTGGATGCAGCTGCTCGGCCTCAACACCTCCCGCATGCCCCGCGAGGACCGCGGGGACCAGCCGGCCAGCAGCTCCGGCTACAGCGCCCAGGAGCTGCTGCGCCGCAAGGACTTCGAGGACATGACCTGGCAGGAGACGGAGGAAGTCAAACGGCTCCTGCAGCAGTCGCCCTGGCGGATCGCAGAGCGCAAGACGCGGCGCTTGCGGCCGTCGGGCCACGGCGCGGTCGACCTTCGCCGCAGCGCCCGCCGCTCCATCCACACCAGCGGCGAGATCGTGTCCCTGCTGCACCGAGAGCCGCGCCTGCGCCGGCGTCCGATCGTGCTTCTGTGCGACGTCAGCGGCTCGATGGAGAAGTACAGCAGGCTGCTTTTGATCTTCGCTCACGCCATCGCCCGCCGCGAGGACGTCGAGACGTTCGTCTTTTCGACGCGGCTTACCCGGATCACGCGCATGCTCCGCCACCGCGACCTCGACCGCGCGCTGCAGGACGTGAGCAAGCAGGTCCACGACTTCAGCGGCGGCACCCGCATCGGGCAGGCGCTGGCCGAGTTCAATCGCCGCTGGGCGCGGCGCGTGCTCGGCCATGGCGCCGTGGTGATCATCGTGAGCGACGGTTGGGACCGCGGCGACCCGAGCCAGCTGGAGCACGAGCTTTCGCGGCTGCACCGCACGGCCCACCGGCTGATCTGGCTCAACCCGCTGCTCGGGTCCGAAGGCTACGAGCCGCTTACCAGGGGCATGCAGGCCGCGCTCCCGCACACCGACGACTTCCTGGCGGCCCACAACGTGCAGGCGCTGGATGAATTGGGGCGGCTGCTGGCAGGTTTAGACAGGCATCGGAGGCCGCGCCCGGACGAGCGCGCCCCTACCCTGGAGATGGAACCCAATGCGTGAAGTCCTCGACGAGTACCTGGCCTGGCGGCAGCAGGTCCCCAAGGTCGATATCGCGATCGCGACCGTGACCGAGACCTGGGGCTCCAGCCCGCGCCCGCTGGGCTCCAAGATGATCGTCAGCTCGGACGGCAAGATGGCGGGCTCGGTTTCCAACGGCTGCATCGAAGGAGCGGTCTACGAAGAGGCCCAGAAGGTGCTGGAGAGCGGCGAGGCCAAGCTTCTCGACTACGGCGTGGCCGACGAGACGGCCTTCGAGGTCGGGCTGGCCTGCGGCGGCCACATCCAGGTCCTCATCAGCAAGGCCAACGAGGTCCACGACAGCCTGGCCGAGAAGCTGCGCGAGAACCGGCCCGTCTATACGGAGACCGATCTCCGGAACGGCGAGGCCGCGCTCCTCCTGAAAGCGCCCGACCGCGACCAGCCGTGGCGCGAGGGGGACCTCTTCATCGAGCCCTTCCCGCGGCTCGCGCACATGGTGATCATCGGCGCCATCCACATCGCCATCCCGCTCCACCGGCTGGCCAAGCTGATGGGGTACCGGGTGACCGTGGTCGATGCGCGCGCCAAGTTCGCGACGGCCGAGCGCTTCCCGGAGGCGGATGAGGTCATCGTGGCCTGGCCGGACGAGGCCCTGGCCCGGATACCCGTCGACC
>Ga0209474_10000875_pt1 | contig 30842 bp, 34 predicted proteins | sample GraSoiAngelo_145_FD_185902 | JGI IMG/M metagenome (GOLD analysis project Ga0209474, IMG submission 185902) | Grasslands soil microbial communities from the Angelo Coastal Reserve, California, USA - 14_1009_05_20cm (SPAdes) (version 2) | ecosystem: Environmental > Terrestrial > Soil > Grasslands...
GCACGCTACCCGAGTTTGCCTGCTACCTCCCGGTTCCCATCGGTGCGTTGCTCGGCTTTCCCAACCCGATCGGCGCGGTCTTCGGCCTGCTGATGTCCGCGCTGCTGATCAAGGTCGTGCGGCTCGAGATGGAGCGCTTCTCGAAGGGGCTGCTCATCGGCATCGTCATCGCTGGCATCTTCTTCGTCTACCTGATCTTCCTGCTGATCTTCAGCATCCTGTTCAGTGTGCTTGAACCCATCCTTCAACCGCTGGTAGGGCGAACCTTCAAGCAGTAGCGGCCGCGCCGCCGACCTTCGAGCTCGCCCTAAGCCGTCGCTGAGCTAGCTGGCACCAACCGGCACTTTTCCCTCCCCCGCTTGCGGAGGAGGGCCGGGGTGGGGGTCACGGACCAACCAGTTCAGCGCGTTCACGTAGGCATTCGCCGCCGCCTCGATAACGTCGAGGGCCATCGCGCGCCCGACGACCACGTGGGTTCCCTGGCTCAACGTCACGACGGCCTCACCGAGGGCGTCGCTCCCCTGGGTTGCCGCTGCCAGGCTGAAGTCCTCCAGCTCCGCCGTCACGCCGGTTACGCCCTCGATGGCGCGGAAGACGGCATCGAGTGTGCCGTTGCCCAAGGCGCTGCCGGTCTTGATGGCCCCCTCATCGACGAGCGACACCTCCGCGCTGCTCGAGAGTCCGCTCTGGGAATGCACCTGGACGTCCTTGAGCCCAAACCGTCCCGGCGTGGCTCGCCCCAGGGCTTCGTCGACCGCCAGCTTCAGATCCTCGGCATACAGGACGCGCTTGCGCTCGGCCAGGCTCAACACGAGCGAGTACACCGATCCGAGCTGCTGCTCCTCCAGCTGGATGCCCATCGCGCCCAGCTCCTCGACCAGCCGCCGCCGGCCCGATGAGGTGCCGATCTGCCCATGTTGTGGGGCGTAGCCAATGTCCTCCGGATCGATAAAGGCCGGGACCACGGATTTCGGGCGGCGCGGCGGAGCGAAGACCGATGTGGGAAAGGCCGCGCGCACCTCCTCGATCCAGCGCTCCCACCCGGAGTAATCCATGGTGGCGAGCATGGCAACATAAGCGTCAAACCTGACCAGCAGCGCGGCGGGCTGGTCGTGATGCTTGATGATCAGTGTCGTGCCGCTTTCCTCCAATGCCTGAAGAATGGGATCGAGGTTGCGGGCGAGTTCGGGGGCCGAAATGACTTTGAGCACGACGCCATCGTAGACCCGCACTTCATCCGGGTCAAACGCCATCTCTGGCGGTATTCGCTGATCGCCATCACGATGCTGGCCGCCTGTCAACAAGCCCCAACGCCCGCCATCAAGCACAGCGTCACGCCCAGCCCATCCGGCTCCCCGCTGGCCGCCTGCCCGTCGACGCCGGCGCCCAGCGGTCCGCAGCTTGTCGTCAGGAATCTGCCGGCACCCGATGACCTGGCCTTGGGCCTCGATGCACGTCTCTACTTCAGCGACATCACCGCAGGCACCGTCTCCGCGCTCAATCCCGACGGCTCTGTGGAACGCATCGCAGGGGGGATGTCGGCGCCGGAAGGGATCGTTGTGCAGGACGATGGACGCATCCTCGTCGCCGAGCAGGGACGCAACCGCGTGGTCGCTATCGATCCTCAGACTCACGCGGTCAGCCAGTGGCACGCGTTTCCGAACCGGACCGGACGCGACGGGATTGACGGAATCGGTCCGGTGCTGCCCGGTCTAGATGCCTTGGGCAATCTCCTCCCGACCGGTGGCAACGTCATCGTGCCGGACAGCCCGAACGGCGTGGTCTGGCGGGTCACCGCCGACGGCAAGACGGCCACGCAGATCGCGGGCGGCATGGTGCGTCCGGTCGGAGCCGCAGTTGATACGAACGGGCGGATCTTCGTTGCCGACGAGGGCGGCGCACTCTGGGTCCTCGACCCCGCCCGGGTTCGCTTTGCGACCTTGCCGACGCCCGATGACGTGGTCGTCGGTCGCGCCGGCCACATCTTCGTCAATACGCTCGGAGACAACGCGATCCACGAGCTCGACGGCCAAGGGCATCAGGTCAGCGTCATCACCGGCATCCAGCAGCCACAGGGAATCGCGCTCGATTATGCCGATAACCTCTACTACACCGAGTTCAACATCGGGCGCATCGACCGCGTGGTCCGGACCTTCATCCTCGATCCAGCCAAGGTGACGCGCACCGCTCGTGGCACGTACATCATCTGTCCCGTGATCCGTCGAGCCGCCGGCTTCACTCATCGGCTGGCTCTTGAGACCGGGTCGAGCCTGAAGACATCGATTATCCAGCTCGTGCAGCCCGGCACGGATTCATCGGGAGCGCTCGAGGTTCAGACTTCCGAGCCTTCGCTCACCATCACCGTCAGCGACGGCCGTCTTCTGTCGCAATCGCAGACGGTGTTGCTGTCGCCCTGACTTATTCGTTGCCCTTGATCGACGCCAGCGGCACCAGCTCGTGCTCGATGGTCGCGAGCCCCGCGCGGGTGACCGCCTCGACCACCTCCCGAGACGATTTGTAGACGTCTTTCGATTCATCGATGGGGACGATGCCGTCGGTATTCACGACGATGCCGGCCTCACGGTAGGCGGCATTGACCTCATCCTGCTTGAGGCTCTTCCTCGCGGCGTTGCGCGACATCCGGCGGCCCGACCCGTGGTTGACGCTGTAGCCGCTCAAATGCGCCTGGTCGGCCGCCCGGAGGATGAAGCTCGAGTCGCGGTTGCTGCCCGGGATGAGAATCGGATGTCCCGCCTGCGGGTCGTCGTAGCCGGCGGGGAAAGCACGGGTGGCGCCCTTGCGGTGGACGTGGACCCAACCGAACTCTGGATGGTGCTCGCGCTGAACAAGGTTGTGGCTGATCTCGTAGACGAGCGAGAGCGGCCGGTCGAAGACCGCTTCGAAAGCCATGGAAATCTGCTCGAACATGGCCAGCCGGTTGACGATGGCGAAGTTCCCGCCGGCCGCCACGGCATTCAGATAGTCGCGATAGTGCGCGGACTCCGGCGTGAAATAGCCCAGGTCGAGGGCCTTGATGGCCGGGTTCTCCTCTCGGGCGAGTTGAAAATAATTCGTCGCCAGCCCGTGGCCGAAGCCGCGGCTGCCGGAGTGCAGCTGCACATAGAGCGTGTCGCTTCCCACGTTGCCCTGCAGTTCGATGAAGTGATTGCCACCGCCCAGCGTGCCCAGCTGGGGGATGCCGCGCTCGGGGCGTCCCTGACCGCCCCACGGGGGCTGCCAGGCATCGTCGACGGGGAGACGGTCGCGCTCCGTGCGCGTCCGGTCCACCCGCTCGCCGTAGTGCTGGGCGTAGTAAGCCGCGCCGCCGCGGATGATCGCCTCGAACTGCTTCTGCGTCAGGTTCTTGAGCCGCGTGTGGCTGACTTTGCCCGGTCCCAGCGCTACACGCCGCGTCACCTCCCGGTTGAACCGCAGGCGATTGTCGGGCGTCGCCGCGCTGACGGGGACATCGCTGGAGGCGGACATCATCCCGCAGCAAATGTCGAAGCCCACAGGGCCCATGGCCACGGCACCTGTGTCGGCATCGGTGAGGAGGACCGTGCCGATGGGCACGCCGTAGCCGTGGTGGACGTCGGGCGTGATCGCCACCAGCTTGACGCCGGGAAAGCTGGCGGCATTGACGATCTGTGGATAGATCGACTCCTCGACCTGATCGAGCAGGTTGGGCGTGAGGAACAACCGCACCGGGACGGAGCCGATTTCCTGCGTGTGCAGCGTGTAGTAGCCCTTCCCCGAATCATGAACGGCTGACTTCCAACTCATTTGGGCACCGGGCAGTAAGTCTAGGAGCGCTTCCTATACTTGGCTCATATGGCGACAACCAAGGCCGGCCTCGAAGACGTCATCGCGGCAAACTCCGCGGTCTGCGACATCATCGGCGCGCAGGGCAAGCTGACGTACCGGGGCATCGACATCCACGACCTGGCCCGCAACTCGTCCTTTGAAGAGACCACCTATCTGCTGTGGTTCGGGTCGCTGCCAACCCGTGACGCGCTGCACCAGTTCAACGCGGAGCTGGCTTCACATCGGGTCCTCCCAACCCAGGTGCTGACCCTGATGAAGGACTTTCCGCGGACGGCGACGCCCATGGACGCGCTGCGGACGGCGCTCTCTGCGCTCGCCTTCTACGATCCGCAGGCGCATGACGCCGCGCGCGAGGCGAACATCGCCAAGGCCATGCGGGTAACCGCGCAAACAGCGACCATCGTCGCCGCCTACGAGCAGATCCGGCGCGGCCGCCGGCCGGTCGATCCCGAACCGGACGGGAGCCACGCGGAAAACTTTCTTCACATGCTCTTCGGCGCCGAGCCCGATCCCTTGTTTATCCGGGCAATGGATCTTGCTCTGATCCTTCACGCCGACCACGAGCTCAACGCGTCGACTTTTGCCGCCCGGGTCACGGCGGCGACCCTGGCCGACATGTACTCCGCGATCGTCTCCGCGATCGGCGCGCTGGCCGGTCCCCTCCACGGGGGCGCCAACGAGCAGGTGATGAAGATGCTGCAAAAGATCGGCGAGCCATCGCGCGTCGAGGCCTATGTCACTGAGCGCCTGGCCGCCCATCAAAAGATCTCGGGCTTCGGCCACCGCGTGTACCGGACGGAGGACCCGCGGGCGACGCATTTGCGAGAGATGTCGCGTGAGCTCGGTCAGCACATCGGCAACCTTCGCTGGTACGAGATTTCGCGCAAGCTGGAAGAGGTCGTCATGCAGCAGAAGCACCTCTACGCCAACGTGGACTTCTACTCGGCCTCCTGCTATTTCACGATGGGCATCCCGATCGACATGTTCACGCCGGTCTTCGCCGTCAGTCGGATTGCCGGCTGGGCGGCGCACGTGCTCGAGCAGTACGGTGACAACCGGCTGATCCGGCCGCGCGCCGAGTACGTGGGGGAGAAGGACGTTGCCTACGTCCCGATCGACCGCCGGGTCAAGGCCGCCAGCTAAGGCGAAAACGGCCCGAACGAACTCCGTTATATTATTGGCGCCCACGGGCGGAGACTCGACAACAGGAGGTCGTTCGAACTCGTCCTACTACTAAACGCCTCACTTCAGCCGCTCAACGTCATAAGTAAGCGGCGGCTGGTCGTCCTGCTGACCAAGCAGCGCGTCACCTTCATTGACGAGGTTGCCCGGCAGGCGGTCGAGCAAGCAATGGCACGGCGTTGCTTTGGTTCGGACGTTGTCATCGTCCGGCTCCTGGCCAACATCCAGATCCCGCGCCGCCTGCTGCGGGCGAACCGCCGCAACCTCCTCCTTCGGGACGACGGCACCTGCCAGTACTGCGGCAAAGGGATGCCCTCCGCCCAGCTCTCGGTCGACCACGTCGTTCCCACATCTCGCGGGGGGGCCGCCAACAGCTGGGAGAACCAGGTGATCGCCTGCCGGCGCTGCAACGGCCGGAAGGGCAACCGGTTGCTGAGCGAGGCGGGCATGCGCCTCGTCCGGCCGCCACGTGCCCTCACCCAGGAGTTCGCCCACCTGATCTTCCTGCGCTACCCGCAGCTGAAACACGCCTACGACCGGCTGCTCTCCAGCGCGCGCGCCGCCGTCTAAACAGACAGCAGAAAGAATCGGCACGTGCGCTCGATTATCCGATGTGCCCTTTCGAATGCTGGGCGTCGTGGCGGATCCCAACCAGGCCGCCGACCTCACCGGCCACGCGTTCGCCCACTACGCAGCCTCGGGCATCGATGTCACGCTGGTCTGTGCCGGCGGTCGGGAGTGGCGTGGCACCGCGCAGCTTGCGGCGGTGCGCGGCCTCGGCGTGCGGGACCTCGTGCTCCTCGACTACGACATCCGCGAGCTGACGGCCGAGGGGCTCGCGGACGTCTTCGCCGATGTCATGGTCGGTGTCCGTCCGCACGTGGTGGTGGCCGACAGCCAGCCCGCGATACGCGAAGCTGTGACCTCGGCCTTCTCGCGTGTTCGCCGCGCGGCGGGCGGATCGTCGGCGCTGCCGGCCAAGCTCTATTACCGGTTGTCGGGCTCCAGCCCGCTGGTCAGCGTGACCACCGCGATCGCCATACCCGGCGAATCACCCGAAATGTTTGTTCGGGCTTTCCCCGACCCATGGGTCACCGGAGTCCTGGAGCGCGATCTCTTTGCCGGGGTGCGGGCTGAACCCGCGGCTCCAGAAAGCGTCGCGCAATCGCTCGCTGGCTAGCGCGCCGCGGCGGGGATTGTGATACCCGGGTTGACACGTTAGATAGAAACCGGGTACAAGTATCTCAGTACCAAGTCTCAGTTCGCAGGAGGAAGCCAGTATGCAGTTCATCGTGTTCTTGATCATCGGCGGTATCGCGGGCGCCCTGGCCGGGCGGGTCGTGAGCGGTCACGGGTACGGAGTCCTCATGGATATCGTTGTCGGCGTCATCGGCGCCTTCATTGGCGGGTGGCTGCTCTCGACGGTGCTCGGCGTGAGCGGCGGCGGATTGCTCATCAGTTTTATCGCCGCATTCGTCGGGGCGGTAATCCTGCTCTGGGTCGTGCGCCTCGTCACCGGCAATCGGGCAGCGGCCTAGACCCAACCTGGTCCTCGAGAGAGCGGGCGCCGGGCGCCCGCTAATTTTTTGAAAGGCCGCGGCCGCGGCGCCATCATCGCGATCGTCGCGCTCGCTCTGGTGGCGCTGCTGGCCTACACCGGCTACGCGGGCACGACCGTTTACCAGCAGCTCGAGAGCGGCCGCCAGGAACTGGTCGCGGCGCAGGTGGGCATGCGTGCCGCCAAGCAGTCCACCGATCCGGCCCAACTTCGAGCATCGGCAGCTCATCTCAGGCAAGCGGAGCGCGACTTCAGCGATGCCGGCCGACGAGCCCGCACTGACCTAGCGCTCCGCGTGGTGGCTGGCTTACCCGCCGCCGGGCGCAACCTCGATGCCGTCACCCACCTGGCGGCCATTGGCGCCGACATGAGCCGGGCCGGGGAGGCGGCCACCGCCGTCGCGATCCAGGTGGCGGGGCTCAAGCAGCAATACGCCGGCCGCACACTCACGCCGGACGATCTTCAAGTCGTCTTGCAACAGGCGCAGGCCATCGCAAAGGACTACAGCGCGTCGATCCAGGCGATCGGCCAGCAACTCCGCGACGCTCATGCGAAGCGGGCCGAGGTCACGACCACCGACCTCGTGGGTCCGCTCAAGGATGCCTACGATACGGTTGACGCGGCTCTGGCCCAGGCGGACGCCGCCTTCCTCCGTTTCCAGGACGTCCGGCAGGTGCTGTCAGATTTCCTTGGGGTCCGTCTGCCGACTTAGGCCGCGTTCATCCGCGACATGGAATGCGACCGGTTTGTAACGCTCGTCGTCACAGAGCGGCCCGATAATTTCGGCAATGGCCGTCGCCCGCAATGCGTCGCGCAAGGCCCGGCAGCGCTCCCAGGACCCCGCCGAGAGTCTGATCAATCTCAGCAATGAGCGGCTCACCGGCCTGTTTCGCTGGACGCTGTTGATCTTCGCCGTCATCCTCAACAACCTCAATCCGGCGGCCGGCTACGACCAGGGCCGAATCAACGCCATCCTGGCGGCCTGGGGCGTCGTCTGCTTGACGACGCTGTTCCTGCTCTTCCTCCATCAACGGCCGGGGAGAGCCTTCAGCTATACGACGACCGCGGTCGACATGCTGGTGGCGACGATGGTCACCTATGCCTCGGGCGGCTACGAGAGCCCCTTCGCCGTCCTGTTCTTCCTCGTCATCACTGTCTCTGCTCTGCGCTTCGGCGCGGGCGGTTCCGTGCTCTGCGCCCTGCTGGTTGCCGTGCTGTACCTGACGGCGGGCGCCGTCGCCCCCCTGCAGGCCGGCACCTATCTCGCCACCGTGACCGACGAGCGCTCGATCATCCTGCAGCGCCTCTTTCTCTTCGTGGTCGTCGCCGTGGTCGGCTCGGTGATGGCGCGCGCCGTGTCGGCTCACCAGGAGCTAGTGACGCGTCGCGACGTCGAGGCCAAGCTGATGACCGAGGTCAACATGGCGCTCGCCAATGCCATCGAGGCAAAAGACAGCTATACCCGGGGACACTCCGAACGGCTGGCCAAGCTGGCGGGCGCCTGTGCCGAGCGGATGGGCCTCTCCCGCGACGAGGCAGCCGCCGTGCGCCTCGGTGCCATCCTTCATGACGTGGGCAAGATCGGGATTCCGGACCGGATTCTGCGGCAATCGATGGCGCTCACCGAAGATGAAATGGCCTGGATGCGGCGGCACCCACAGATCGGCGCCGATATCATCGGCCCGGTCGAGGGCCTGCACCATGTCGCTCCGCTGATCCGGCATCACCACGAGAAATTCGACGGCACCGGCTATCCCAAGGGCCTCAAGGGCGAGGACATCCCGCTCGGCTCGCGCATCATTTCCGTGGCCGACGCCTTCGAGGCCATGGTGGCCGACCGGATCTACCGCCCGTCCCTCGGCCTGAACAAGGCGCTGGAAGAGATCAAGACCGGTCGGGGCAGCCATTTCGACCCGCGGGTGGTCGACGCCTTCCTCGACCTGATCGCGACCGACACCGTGCACCTCCCGTTGCCGACCAAGGACCAGGGCCAGAAAATCGCACCGAACCGCCCGGACGAACCCGTCCAAACCGCCGCCTGAGTCGAGTACCGTTACCGGTCAGTGGAAGTCGCACCCGGCATCTTCCGGCTCGAGCTCCCCATGCCGTTCGAGCTACGGCACGTCAACGTCTACTTATTGCGCGATGGTGACGCCTACACGCTGGTCGACACCGGGCTGCAGACGGAGGAATCGCGGCAGGTGCTCAATCAGCAGCTGGCCGGGTTGAAGGTTCCGATCAAGCGAATCAACCGCATCTTGATCACGCACATCCACCCGGATCACTTCGGCCTCGCCGGCGAGCTGCGTGAGCGGTCCGGGGCTGAGCTCATCATTCATCGGCTGGAAGTGGCCCTGATGGAACCGCGCTACGCGCGCGCCGAGGACCTGGTGCATGACGTCGGCAAGTGGCTGAGTATGAACGGGGTGCCCGAGGAGGAGGCCGAGTACGTCAAGAGCGCCTCGATGGGGGCCCGGGAATACGTGTCGGTCGTGGAGCCGGACACGTTGCTGGAGGGTGCCGAGCGGCTGCCGGTCGACGACAGCGAGATCGAGGTCATCTGGACGCCGGGGCATTCGCCGGGCCACTGCTGTTTCTACTGGCCGGCGCGCGGCGTTCTCTTGTCGGGCGATCACCTGTTGCCGAAGATCAGCCCCAACATCGGCTTGCACCCACAATCCGGCGCGGATCCGCTGGACGACTACCTCGTTTCCCTGGACCGCATTCGCCGGCTCGAGATCGAAACCGTGCTGCCCGCGCACGGCGATCCTTTTTTCGACCATCGCAGTCGGATCAAGGAAATCATCGAGCACCACGAGGCGCGCAAGGCCGCGCTGGTCCGGCTCGCCGGGAGTGGGGCGAAATCCGGCTGGCAGCTGGCCGCCGAGCTGTTCCAGGGCATCATGCAGCGCAACGTGTTTCAACAGCGTCTTGCGCTGCAGGAGACGCTGGCGCATTGTCAGTCACTGGCCGTCGAGGGCCGGCTGCACAAGCAGGTCAGTCGCGAGCTCGTCACCTGGATGGCCGCCTAGGCTCGCTGGCGCTCGACCTCCTCGACGAACGCTTGCAGCAATCGCAGTACCCTCACGAACTGCTCGGAGTGGACCTGGTGGCCGGCGGGGTCGATGACTTGAAGCTGCGCATTCGGCAGGAGGGCTTGGAGCTCTTCGGCGCGGGCGACCGGCACCATCCGGTCCTGCCGCCCGTGGATGATCAGCACCGGTTGGCGGATTTCGGCCAGCCTCGCGCAGAGGTTGTGCTGCTTGACGGCCTGGTCCTGTCGAACGATGGCGTGGAGCGGCATCTTGCCGAAATGCGTGGCGTCTTCCTGCACCCACTCGGGATGGTCGGTGATGAAACGCGCATCGTAGAGATTCGCGTAGCGGCGCAGTGGGCCCTCGGCGGCCGGCGCATCGGCCGTCGCCGGGCGCTCGCCGCCGCAGTGGGTCGCGCCCAGGATCAAGCTGCGAACGGCTTGGGGATGCGTAAGCGCGAGCTGCTGCAAAATCATCCCGCCCATCGAGAGGCCGAACCAGTGGGCCGAGGTTTCGCCGGCATCGCGCAGTACGGTGAGGGCATCCTCGGCCATCAACGACGTGCTGTACGGCGTGTCGGGCTTATCGGAACCGCCGGTGCCGCGATTATCGAGGGCGATCACCTTGAAGCGCGCGCTGAGCGGGGGGAGGTAGCGCCACCAGGCCCCCTCGATGGTGGAGGTCCTGCCGCCGACGAGCACCAGCGGCGGACCGGTACCCTCCACGATGTAGTGCAGGCGCGTGCCGTCCGCGGCGGTGGCGATCATTCGCGCATTAGCATGATGCTCGAGATGGCAGGCGCGTCCTCGCCCGGCAGCAGCGCGGTCCCCGAGCCCGCCTGGCAGGCCCTGCGTAGTCTCGATCCCCAGGTGGAAGACCAGATCGTCACGCTGGCCACCTGCCTGGCGCTCGCGGAGCAGCGCTTCCAGTTGCTGTTCGAGGATGTGCTGCCGCGCTTTGCGCAAACTCCGGAGGACCTGACCGGCGAGGCCGACGTCCTCGCCGATGCCCACCACGCGCTGACCCTCCTCCAGGAGAGCCTGCACGCGACCTCGCGGCGGATGCTCGACGTGCTCGACCGGGTCAGCCGCGAGCTCGGCGAATAGGGTCTACAGTCCCTGTCGGTCGAGGCGCTCCCACGGCGGGTGCTCACTGCCAAGCTCGCGTTTGATGTCGGTGGCGCGCTCGACGATATCGAGGCTGTGCTCGTCCGTCCGCGGCGGCTGCACCTGCCAGGGAGCGGGGTCGTAGCGCGAGTGATGGACCGCCGGGCGAAAGCCCCAGGCTCGGCGCGGCATCACGCCGGCGGCCTGGCGCAGCACGAGCGGTTCCGTCAGCGGCGTGTCGTATTCGAACTCGCCCGAGCCGGGCCGGAGTGCCATGACCAGGCCGGTGACGATAATCGCGAGGGTCCAACCGCCCATGATGATCACCGACCAATCGACCAGGCTCATTGACTCGCCATTGTAGGCTGCGTGACTTTCGTCTTCGGCGCTTGCAGCATGCGGGCGCCCGTGAACGCGAGGTAAGAGCCAAAGAGCAGGCGAAGGATCGCGTCGGGGCTCGCCAGCGCGAGGAAGGCGCCGGCAACCGCGCCGACGACACCGCCGCCGGAGAGCCAGGCCGCGGTCTCGAGCCGGATGTTGCCCATGCGAAAGTGCGTGATCGAGCCGGAGATCGCGGTCGGAATGATCACCAGCAGCGACGTTCCCTGCGCTAAGTGCTGACTCATTCCCATCAGCACCGTCATGGCCGGCACCATGATGGCGCCGCCGCCGATACCCAGCAGACCACTCAAGACGCCGGCGATGGCACCGACCACCAGGGCCATCAGCCAGAGCGAGATTCCGCTGGGGTGCAGGCCGCCGGCGATATGGACGTCGCCGGCGACAGCGCGCACGACCGAGTCGCCGATCATCACAACCCCGGCGACGACCGCCACGATGCCGAAGGCGCGGCGAAGGCCGATGTCGGAAACCCGACGGGTCAGCCGCGCACCAAGGACCGCGCCGCCAACCGCCCCGATCGCCAGGATGACTCCGACCTGGATATCGACCTGGTGGCCCTGTCCGAGGATGGTGGCCCCGACAATCGCAACCGGCACGATGACGGCCAGCGACGTCCCGTTGGCCTCGCGTTGGGGCGTCTTCAGCAGATAAACCATGGCGGGCACCATGACGAAGCCACCGCCGACGCCCAGCAAGCCGCCGGCCAGCCCGGTGACGAGGCCGATGGGGAGGAGGCGTGCGACGCGACCGTTTACCACGCCACCATCGAGACTCAGTTTACGGGCGAGTCAAGGCCTAAACTTAAGGACAGATCCGGTCAAAAGGAGGAGCAGATGGCCACCGCCACCGCGACGTCGCTCAGCAAGCTCGAGTCGATTCTGGGAAACGACGCCCGGGACCTGCTCGAACACGAGTGCAAAACGATCCCGAAGTCGCAGCTGCATCTTCCCGGCCCTGACTTCATCACCCGGATCTTTGCGACCAGCGACCGCCCCACCCGCGTGCTGCGCAGTCTCGAGTCGCTCTTCGACCACGGGCGCCTCGCCGGTACCGGGTACCTCTCGATCCTCCCGGTGGACCAGGGCATCGAGCATTCCGCCGGCGCGTCCTTTGCCGCCAACCCGGCCTACTTCGACGGCGAGAAGATCGTCGAGCTGGCCATCGAGGGCGGCTGCAACGCCGTCGCCTCGACGTTCGGCGTGCTCGGCTCGGTCGCCCGCAAGTACGCGCACAAGATCCCCTTCATCTGCAAGATCAATCACAACGAGCTGCTGACCTATCCGAACAAATACGACCAGATTCGCTTCGGGACCGTGAAAGAGGCCTGGGAGCTCGGCGCGGTGGCGCTGGGCGCCACGATTTACTTCGGCTCGGAGGAGTCGGATCGGCAGATCCAGGAGATCTCGGCCGCCTTCCACGAGGCGCACGAGCTGGGGATGGCGACGGTGCTCTGGTGTTACGTCCGAAATCCGGCGTTTACGAAAGACGGCGTCAATTACGAGGTCGCGGCCGACCTCACCGGGCAGGCCAATCACATGGGCGTCACCATCGAGGCCGACATCATCAAGCAGAAGCTGCCCGAGACCAATCGCGGCTTCGATGTCCTGAAGTTTGGCAAGACCTCGAAGGCGGTCTACGAGAAGCTGACGACGGACCATCCCATCGATCTGACTCGCTACCAGGTGGCGAACTGCTACATGGGCCGCAGTGGCCTCATCAACTCAGGTGGTGCCTCGTCAGGAGAAAGTGATCTCAAAGAAGCCGTCAAGACGGCGGTGATCAACAAGCGGGCCGGCGGCACCGGCTTGATCACCGGGCGCAAGGCGTTCATGCGGCCGATGAGCGAGGGTATTCAACTGCTCAACGCCGTGCAGGACGTCTACTTGATGGACCAGGTCACCGTCGCCTAAGCCGCCTGGTGGCGGCGATACAATCCGCCCATGGCAGCCCCCCGTTTGCGCGCGACTGATTCGGGCCAGGTCTACAACATCGATCTCCCCGAATTGAGGGTGACGCGCGACGATGTCGACGGCATCTACGTGCTCCACGGCCGCGGCTACTTCCAGACGTTCGCCACGCGCGAGGAAGCCTTCGAGCGCAAGAAGGAGATCGACTACAGCACTTTTCGGTAGCCCACTGGGCTTGAACCTGTGTCACGTGCGGCGCATAGTAAGCGCGGCATAAGACGATGCCCGATCAAAAAGGAGGCGCACCGTGGCACAGGGGACGACGAAAACCGAGAGCAAGCCATGCATTTGCCACATCAAGAAGTCAGGATGGCCCTGGAAGGCGACGGGGAAGAGCGAAGGCGGTCAGCGCGAGGAGAAGTGCCGCATCTGTGGCGCGACGCACATGGTGGCGGCCTAAGGGTCGCCCATCCAGTCGGCGGCGTGGGGGAGGGGAGAGAAGCCGCGACTGGGCCGCAGGTGGAGAACCCGTTCCAGCTCTCCACGGCGATAGAGCCGTGCACGCTTGATGCCCTGCCGGTAACTCTGTAGCACGCCCCGGCTGACGTAGGCATACAGCGTGGCCGGCTTGACGCCGAGCAACTCGCAGGCTTCGGCCGCGCTCAGGTAGGGCTCTCCGTGGAACTCGATCACGCTCAGCCAAGCGTACGTGAACTGATCGCTGCAGTCAACAGATTGCAATACAAATCAACATATGCATACAATGAGGCGTGCTGAACCGCACGGAACCGGACCTGCTGCGCCAGGACTTTCCCTATAGCCGGATCCCGCCGATCCGCTTTGAGCCCGACGGAGTCCCGCAGGCCCTCCCCGCCGACATCTGGATTACGGACACGACATTTCGGGATGGCCAGCAAGCCCGTGCTCCGTACACCGTCGAGCAGATCGTCCATCTCTACGACTTGCTGAACCAACTGGGCGGGCCGGTGATTCGCCAGACCGAGTTCTTCGCCTACACCGCCGTCGATCGCGAGGCGATCGCCGCCTGTCAGCAGCGACCGGGGCCCGAGGTGACGACCTGGATGCGGGCCTCACTCGACGATCTCAAGACGGTCGCGGCGACCGGCGTCAGGGAAACCGGCATCCTGGTGTCGGCCTCCGACTACCACATCTACCTGAAGATGAACCGCACACGCCGTCAGGCCGCCGACGACTACGCGCGGGTCGTGAGCGCCGTCATCGATGCCGGCCTGCGCCCTCGTTGCCATCTTGAAGATCTGACCCGGGCCGACCTGGACGGCTTCGTCGCGCCGCTCGTCGCGTCGCTCCAGGAGCTGGGCCGTCGGGCGGGCGTGGCCGTCAAGTTCCGGCTGTGCGACACGATGGGCTTCGGGCTGCCCTGGCCCGAGGCGGCGCTGCCCCGGGGCGTGCCCCGGCTGGTGCGATTCTTCACGGAGAGCCTCGGCGTCGCGCCCGAGCACCTCGAGTGGCACGGGCACAATGATTTCCATCGCGGCGAAGTCAACACCGTCGCCGCCTGGCTCTATGGCTGCGCCGCCGCCAACGGTTCGTTCTTTGGCTTCGGCGAGCGCACTGGCAACCCGCCACTCGAAGCGCTGATCATCGATCACGCCGGTTTGCGCGGCGAGACACCGGGCGTCGACACCACCGCGATCACGCGCGCGGCGGCCTATTTCCGCGACCAGCTGGGGACGCCGCTGCCCGCGAACTATCCGTTCGCCGGCGCCGGATTCAACGTGACCAGCGCCGGCATTCACGCCGACGGCCTGCTCAAGAACGAGGAGATCTACAACATCTTCGACACGGCGCGCATTCTCGATCGGCCGCTCGGCATCACGGTCAACGACCGGTCGGGGCTGGCCGGCATCGCCTACTGGGTCAACACGACGCTGGGTCTGAAGGGCGCCGCCCAGGTGCGCAAAGACGACGCCCGGGTGGCGGCGATCCACCGCGAGGTCGAGCGGCAGTACCAGGCCGGCCGCAGCACGGGATTCTCTCCCGACGAGATGCAGGCCCTCGCCACGTTGCATTTCGGCAACGCCCTGGCAACGACCACGCGCAGCTAACAAGTTGCCCGAAGCGGGGGAGTTGCTGCTGTGAGGCATCCCCCGGATGAGTATCGAAGGCGACCAAACAACGACTCCGCAGCCCGATTCCGGGCAGCCTGTACCGCCGGCCGCTCCCGCCGCTGCGGTCGCGCCGCAATCGTGGCTTCTCCGCCACCGGCGCCTGCTGATTCCGGCCGGCGCGGTCCTCGCCCTCGGCTTGGTGAGCGCCGCCGCGGTCCTGATTCTCGCCAAGCAGACGTCCTCGATCGAGAAGATGGTGCCCGCCAGCGCGGACGTGATCGCCGTGGCCAACCTCGATCCCTCCGTGGCGCAGAAGGTCAACCTGCTGCGAGCGGTGCACAGCTTCCCCGATTACAAGACGGACAAGGCCATCGCCGACAAGCTCGACCTGGCCCTCAAGGACTCGGGATTTACGTTTAGCAGCGATATCCAGCCCTGGCTGGGATCGCAAATCGCCTTCAGCGCGCAGCTGAACCTGGTCAAGACCGAGAACAGCCCGTCGGCCTTTTACGCCGTCTCCCGTGACGACGCGAAAGCGCAGGCGATGCTGGCGGAGCTGCGCGCGAGCACCTGGGGCAAGAAGTTCCAATGGAAGGACGAGACCTATAACGGCTTCGCCATCTCGATCGCGACGCCGACGGACAAATCGCAGAAGGCCCTCGCCTACAGCTTTGTCGATCACGTCGTCGTCGTCGCCACCGCGAGCGCGATGATCCACGAGATCATCGACGCCGAGCAGGGCCGCACGGCCCGCCTGGTCGACTCGAGTGACTACAAGGCCACCCTGGCCGCGCTGCCCTTGGACCGGCTCGGATACCTCTACGTCAACGGCAAGGCGCTGGTCGCCGGCGTCAAGAAACAGATGGCGACCACGCCGGCCTTCAGCCTCGCGCTCAAGAACCTGAACGATGTCGATGCGCTGCAGGGAATTGGGGCGACGCTCTCAGCCAACGGTGATGGCATTCTGGCCGACGTGCTGGTCAAGGTCGATCAATCGAAGTTGTCGCCGGCAACGCGCGACGCCTTCGCGCACGCGGGGAAGGCCGACGTCCTGGTCAAGTGGATTCCCAAGGCCAGCGACGGATTCCTCGCCATCACCGGCCTTAACCAAACGATCCAGGCGGCGCTCGACCAATCCGGCAACCAGGCGGCCATAAAATCCAGCACCGACATCGCTGGCCTGACCGGCCCGGGCGGCGTCCTCCCGCATCTGACCGGCGACGCGGGCCTCGAGGTCGAGCTGGGCAGCGAGGGCATCCCTGCCGGCGCCATCCTCCTGGGGACCGACGACGCCCGCAGCATGAATGCGTTCTTTGCCAGGATTCTGGCACTGGCAGATGGAGCGGCCGTCTCCAACTTCGGGTCGTCCCCGTTGAGGGCGGCTCGTGTGACAACGACAACATACCGGGGCGTCGTGATCACCTCCTGGGCCTCCCCGGCGTTGGCGGGGTTGGGGGCCAGCGCCTTGAGCCCCTCGTACGCCGTGCTCGACGGCATGGGCATCCTGGCGTCGACGCCGGCCGAAGTCAAGGCGATCATCGATACCCACAAGGATGGGGCGAGCATCGCCTCCGACCCGACCTACAAGTCGGCAAGCACCGGGTCGCTTGCCAGCCCCTCGGGCATCATCTACCTGGACATTGCCAAGCTTGTAGACGCGATCCGCAAGTCGCCATTGGGAACCCAGGCCGGACTCGGCTCCGGCAGCGCCCTGTCGGCCAATGTGGGTCCGGTCAAGGCCGTGATCCTGACCGCGGCGAGCCAGGCCGACAGGGCGACCGAACGCTTCTTCGTGATCGTCCGCTAGCCCTGCTAGAATAATGACTGACGTGTCAGTCAGTAGCCGGACCGCCAGCGAGTCGCCCCTGACCGAACGGCAGTGGGTGCGCCGTGGGGAGCTGCTGGAGGCCGCCCGCCGGGTCTTCGAGCGTGATGGTTATCACGGCACCACCGTTAGTGCGGTCGTGCAGGCCGCCGGCCTTTCCCAGGGCGCGTTCTATCTCTATTTCGCCGACAAGAAGGGGGTGTTCGCGGCCCTGCAGGACGAGATGGCGACCTTGCTGCGCCGGCGCATCTACTGGGTCACTCGCGACGCGCTGGATGCCCGCCGGCGGCTCGAGGCCGGGCTGCGGGCCTACTTCGAGTTTTACGAAGAGTATCCGGCGTGGAACCGCCGGCTGACGATCGAGGGGCTGGGGATCGACGAGAGCTTCGAAGCCAGCCAAACCGAGCTGCACCAGACGCTCGCCACCGCCTTCGATCCGACGCTTCGCGAGCTGGGGGTGCGGGCAACCGCGGTGGCCGCCTTCGCGTTGCTGGGGATGGCGGCCCAGGTCGCCTACTGGCAGCACTTTCAGCGCCGAGACGAGCCACCGATGAGCGCCGCGGAGCTGGCCCGGGCCTGCGCCAGCCTGTTCCTCGACGGCGCCGCATCGATCTCAATCCCGCTACCACAAGAAGGAGGCACCCATGCCTGAAGCCAAAGAAGTTTTCGCCGAAATCGAGAATCGCATCAAGTCCCATCCCGAGAAGTCCGCCGGCCTGAATGCGACCTACCAGTTCGACCTGAGCGGCGAATCGTGGACCCTGAAGATCGCCAACGGCGCCCCCGAACTCATCCAGGGCCCGGCGCAGAGTCCGAACACGACGCTGATCGCGACAACGGATGACTGGATGAACATCGCGACCGGCAAGCTGAACCCCGTGACGGCCTTCATGCAGCAGAAGCTCAAGGTCAAGGGTGACATGGGGCTCGCCATGAAACTCCAGGGGCTGTTGCAGTAGTGACCGACGCGCGCTGGGTCGGGCGGAGCTACGAAACGGCGCCCTACCAGGTCACGGAGAAATCGATCCGGGACTACATGGCGGCCGTGGGCGACGAGCGGGACGGTGGCGACCTGATGGCGCCACCAACCTATGCCATGGTCTACGGCTTCGATGCCTTCTGGCAACTGTGGACCGACCAGGAGGTGGCGCTGGACGTCGCGCACCTGGTGCACGGCGAACAACGATTCAGTTTCCACCGGCCGGTCCGTCCGGGCGATCGCATCCGCACGACCGGGCGCCTGACCGCGATCAACACGCGCGGCGACATGGAGCTGGTGACGTTCGAGCTCAGGGCCGTCGACGATCAGGACCAGCCGGTTTCTGATGGCACGGCGCTGTTCATCATCCGCAAGCCATGAAAACGATGAGCACATTAGATTTCGAGCACGTCAGCCCCGGGCAAGCGTTGCCGTCATTGAGCAAGCAGGTGACGGTCGAACAGATCCGGCAGTACGCGGAGGCCTCCGGCGATCGTAACCCGATCCACCTGGACGAGACGTTCGCGCGCTCCGCCGGGCTGCCAGGCGTGATCGCTCACGGGATGCTCACCATGGCCTTCGCCAACCAGATGGTGACCGACTGGCTGGGTGACCGTTCGATGCTCAAGCGCCTGCAGGGTCGCTTTGCCGGGATGGTCGTCCCGGGAGACGGCGTGACATGTTCGGGTACCGTCGCCTCGAAAGACGATGCGACACGACGCATCGTGATCAACCTCGTCGTCACCAATCAACGCGGAGAGAAAGTCTTTAACAAAGGTGTGGCGGAAGCCGAGTTTCCGTCCCAAAAGGAGTAGTACTGATGCCGCTTGACTTCACGTTGACTCCCGAGCAGGAGGACATCAAGGCGCTCGCCCACGAATTCGCCGAGAAGGAGATTCGGCCGGTGGCGGCGCACTATGACGAGACCGAGGAGTTTCCCTGGCCGGTGTTGAAGAAGGCCCACGAGGTGGGACTGACGCCGGTCGCCGTGATGCCCGAGGCCTACGGCGGCGGCGGCCTCGACATGATTTCCAACATGCTGATCGCCGAAGAGCTGCACTGGGGTTGCGCCGGCATCGCGGTGGCCATCACGGGCACCGGCCTGGCCGCTACGGCGATTCTCGCCATGGGCAACGAGGCGCAGAAGCAGAAGTGGATCCGCGAGTTCTGCAGCGCCAAGAGCCCGGTAGTGGGGGCCATGGGGCTGACCGAACCAAGCACCGGTTCTGACGCGATGGCGATCCAGACGACCGCCAAGAAAGTCGAGGGCGGCTACCTGCTCAACGGCGCCAAGCAATTCATCACCAATGGCGGTATCGCCGACCTCCACGTGATCTTTGCCAACGCGGACCCGAGCGCGGGGGCCGCCGGCATCGCGGGCTTCGTCGTCGAGAAGGGCAACAAGGGTCTCAGCATGGGTCGGAAAGAAAAGAAGCTCGGCGTGCGCGCCTCGCACACGGCGCAGGTCATCCTGCAAGACTGCTTCGTGCCAACGGAAAATCGCCTCGGCGGTGAACCAGGCGATCCGGACGCGGGGCCCGGGGCGCTCGGCGCCTTGCTGATGCTCGAGCATTCGCGGCCCTCGGTTGCAGCCGGCTCGATCGGCATCGCACGCGCCGCGTATGAGTTCGCACTCGATTACGCGCAGCAGCGCGTCGCCTTCGGCAAGCCGATCATCAAGCACGAGGGCATCGGCTTCAAGCTCGCCGAGATGGCGATCAACATCGACGCCGCGCGCCTGCTGACCTGGCGCGCGGGCTGGATGGCACAGAACAACATGCTCTTCAAGCGCGCCGAGGGCAGCATGGCCAAAGCCTTTTCCGCCGACATGGCGATGCAGGTCACGTTGGATGCCGTCCAGGTGCTCGGTGGCTACGGCTACATCCGCGAGTATCCGGTCGAGAAGTGGATGCGCGACGCGAAGATCTACCAGATCTGGGAAGGCACGTCCGAGATTCAGCGCCTGGTGATCTCGCGGGCGATCTCGGGCGAGCGCCGCCCGCTCACCCGCGAGCCGGCGAAGCCGCAGATCCGGAAGGCGAGTTAGTCATGATCGACCTGAAGGGGAAAGTCGCCCTGGTAACGGGCGGCTCGCGCGGCCTGGGCCGAGCCGACTGCCTGGCCCTGGCGCGCGCGGGCGCCGACGTCGTGGTCACGGACATCTTGATCGAAAGTGATCCCGAGCTCGAGAAGACGGCCGAAGCCTCACAGAGCGCCCTCTCGCAGGCGATGGCCTCTCAGAAAGCCGTCTATTCCGAGAAAACCTCCAGCGAGATTCGCGAGATGGGGCGGCGCTCGATCGCCGTGAAAATGGACGTCACCAACAGAGAGCAGGTCAAGGCCGTGGTCGACCAAGTGGTGAGCGAGTTCGGCAGCCTGGACATTCTCGTCAACAATGCCGGGACGCTCGACCACATGGCGGCCGTCGATAACCAGGTCGATGCGCTCTGGGACCGCGACCTGAAAGTCAACCTGACGGGCGCCTTCAATTGCTCGAAGGCGGTGTGGCCGCACATGAAGCAAAGGAACTGGGGCCGGATCATCATGATGTCGTCGATCGCGGGCGCGCTCGGCGGCTTTGGCCAGGCGAGCTACGCGACGACGAAAGCCGGGCTGGTCGGTCTCGCCAGGACGCTCGCCCTGGAGGGCGCGCGCTACAACATCACCTGCAACGCGATCGTCCCGGGCGTGATCGCGACCGAGGCCTTCAAGATGGGGCGCCCGGACATGAACGAGCGGATGGTCAAGCGCATCGCGATGCGCCGCCCGGGTGAACCTGAAGACATCGCCAATGCCATCACGTTCTTGTGCTCGCCGGCGGCCGGCTACATCACCGGCGTCGCGCTCCCCGTTACGGGTGGCATGGATCTCTTTACGTTCTGATGGCCCGCCTGCTGGACGTCTCCACGACGGACTTCGTGACGACGATTCGTATGAACCGGCCGCCGGTGAATGCTCTCGTACCCGAGCTGCAGGAAGAGTTGATCGAGGCATTGAACCAGGTCAAAGACGCCGACACCACCCGGGTCGTGTTGCTCACCAGTGCGATCGACCGCTATTTCATGGCGGGCGCGGATATCAAATCGATGGGTGGCGAGGGTGGGTTCGACCGCGAGAATCCCGCGACCCTGGAGCGGGTCGCGCAGATGTCCCGCCGGAGCCAGGCCGCGTTCACGGAAATCGAGCATTTCCCCAAACCATTGATCGCCGCCATCAACGGGCATGCCCTGGGCGGCGGCTGCGAGATGGCGCTCGCCTGCGACTACCGGTTGATGATCGATGATGGCCGCTCGACGATCGGCCAGACCGAAACCAGCCTGGGGCTGATCCCCGGTGCCGGTGGGACGCAGCGCCTACCCCGCCTCGTGGGGAGGACCCGCGCCACCGAGATGATCTTCGAGTCGATTCGACTCAAGGCGCCGGAGGCGGCCGCCATCGGACTCGTCAATGCAGCGCTGCCCGCCGACGGATTCCACGAAGCGGCATACGAGCGCGCCCGCCGGCTCGCCCAGGCGGCGCCGATCGCCCTGCGCCTGGCCAAGGCCGCGCTGCTGGCCGGCCTGGAGCGATCTCCGGGCAAGGGCTACGAGGTCGAAGCCGAGAACTTCGGCAAAGCCGCCATGACGGAGGACGCCATGGTCGGCATCATGTCCTTTGTCAGCAAGCAGAAACCAGACTTCAAAGGAAAGTAAAGAAACTCGGGCTGGACAGTAAGCGGATCGAGATCCGTGCGTTCTATTAGGCAGGAATCTCGAAACCAGGAGGGTTTCTTCATGCTTCGACCGGTCATGATTGTTGCGGCGGCGGCTGGTCTGCTCGCCGTCGGCGCCCTGTCCGCCGTGGCGGGCAACTCACACGGAAAAGCCGTCAGTACGCTCGCCACCAGCACGACGCTCAAGGGTGACGCCAAAGGCGATGCAATCAGCGCGCTCGCGAGCGCCAGAGGCGAGGCCAAGTCCGACGCTGCCAGGGTGGACGCCGCGGCCAAAGCAAACGACACGGACGCGGACGACACTGACGAAGCAACGAGCGATAGCGACGCGCACGGCGATGCGGTCAGCGCGGTCGCGAAGAGCGACGCCACCGCGGCGCATACGACGGGCAATAAGACCGTCAACCATGGCGGTGCCGTCAGCGCCGTCGCCCACGACAAGTAGCCGACTCCGTTCCAGAAGACGGCGGCCTTCAGCCGCCGTTTTCTTTATGAGCCCAACGGCGAGAACTGGCGGACGCGGTCGCGGATGGCATTGATGACCGCCTCCACACGGTCTGTATCCGGGCCGGATGCGCGCAAGATGAGCTCGCGCGTTTCCGTCTGCGGATAAGATCCCAGCGACACGTCCGGATATTCGCCTTCGAGGTCCCGCATGACGTCGTGGAACAGGCTCTCCGGCGCCAGGCGGTAGCGCAGCTCGCGGACGGCGTCACCGTGGCTGCCGGTGAGGTACCGGCTCTCGAGGTCTTCGTAGACCGAGCGAAGCTCGTGGGGTACGCCCGGTAGGGCAAACAGATATCGATCCCGACCCAGGTCGAAGGCCAGGCCGGGCGCCATGCCGGCGCCGTTACGCACCAGGGCCGCGCCTTCGGGCAGCATCGCCATCCGCCGGTTGCCGGCATTCAGCCCGGCGGTGCCGCGGCGCTCGGCCATCTTGTTGATAAACATCAGGTTCTGCATCTGTGCCCCGACCTCGCGCCGGTAGGCGAGTGGCTGGCCGAGCGCGCGGGCCAGGGCGACATAGGTCCGATCGTCGGGTGTCGGCCCGAGCCCGCCGCACACGAAGATTCGCGACAGCTCGGCACGCGCGACGTGATCATGGATCGCGCCGACGATGTCTGCATCGACATCTCCAACCGTCGTGATGACGCGTACAGGGTAGCCACACTGGAACAATCGGCCGGCGAGCCAGTTCGAGTTGGTGTCGACCGTGAATCCGCGTAGGATCTCGTGGCCGACGACGATGATGCTCGACTGCGGCACGCGCCCATAATGACAGGGAATGCCCAGATCCGCCTACGACCGCAGCAAGGGCGTTGAAAGAGTCACCTGGCGCGAGTTTCCCCTCGGAAAGGGCGTCGCGCTTTCAATCCTCGACGAAACGACAGCCGCCGGTCGCCAGGCGAGGGGCCAGGCGCTGCTGGACGTGCTCGATGAAGCCGCCGGGCTGCCACTCTGCAAGCTGACCGTGGCCGACCGTCCGCAGAGCCACCGTACCCGCGGTGGCAAATTGGAATTGAAGACGTACGGCTACTACCGGATTGCGTTGGAGTCGACGCCCCAGCGCGGATCGATCAGGATCTACAACCTGACGGCGATTCGGCAGCAGGTCCTCGCGCCCAAGGTCTTTCTCGAGACGTTGCTGCACGAGTGGGTGCATCATTACGATTTCACCGGCCTGCAGCTCGATCGGTCGCCGCATACGTCCGGATTCTTCGCCCGTATCCGCGACCTCGCCGAGACGCTGGGCGTGGGCTTCGTAGCGCCGCCCAAGCGCGAGATATCGTCGTCGGCGCCCCCGGACGATGTCACCGTCGCGACGGACCGCCTGCGACCCGGTGGCGTCCCGCCTCCGAAGTGGATCCGCGATCAAGTGCTCGCGCTCTTCGGCCACTCGGATCGTACCCAGGGGTAAAACCCGAACGCTACAATACGGCGGGCGTTCAACCGCCGCACAGACAGGAAGGGAGAGAAAGTAGCTCTGCTCGTCGCCACGCGCATCGGTGATTCCACGGCTGTCCTGGCCGTCGTGTGCCTGGCGGCACTGGTCGCGCTGGCGTACGGCGGGCTGCTGACCCGCTGGGTGCTGGCCGCCAACCCTGGGAACGAGACCATGGGACGGATCGCGCGCGCCATCCAGGAAGGCGCCGCCGCCTATCTGAATCGCCAGTACAGCGTGATCGCCGTGATTGGCATCCTGCTCGCGCTGGTGATCACGTTTGCCATCAACTGGGAGACCGGCGTCCTCTACATCGTTGGCGCCGCTTGCTCCGCGCTCGCCGGCTATGTGGGCATGAACGTCTCGGTGCGGGCCAACGTGCGGACGGCGCAGGCGGCCACTCGTGGACTGGATCAGGCGCTGCAGCTGGCGTTCCGAGGCGGGGCCGTCACCGGACTCTTCGTGGTCGGGCTCGGGTTGCTCGGCGTGGCGGTCTCGTACTGGGTCTTTCAGAAGCCCCAGTCCCTGGTCGGCCTGGCCTTCGGAGCCAGCCTCATCAGCGTCTTCGCCCGCCTGGGGGGCGGCATCTTTACTAAAGCCGCCGATGTTGGCGCCGACCTCGTCGGCAAAGTTGAAGCCGGAATCCCCGAAGACGATCCGCGCAATCCTGCCGTCATCGCCGACAACGTCGGCGACAACGTGGGGGATTGCGCCGGGATGGCGGCGGACCTGTTCGAGACCTATGCCGTGACGGCGATCGCCGCCATGCTCCTGGGCAGCCTCCTGTTCCCCGGAGAAATCCAGTACGTGCTCTTTCCATTGATCCTGGGGGCCGTCTCGATCATCGCCACGGTCATTGGCACGCTATTTGTCCGTCTCGGCCGAAGCACCTGGATCATGGGCGCCCTCTACCGCGGTCTCGGCGTCAGTGCCGTGCTGGCGCTGGCCGGCTTTCTCGTGGTGACGCTGCTGGCCGGCTTGAACATCAATCTGTTCTGGGCCGCCGTCGTCGGCGTCGTGGTGACGATCGCGTTGGTGGGGATCACCGAGTTCTTCACCAGCGCGGACTTTCCACCGGTCCGGCTGATCGCGCGCGCCTCGACGACCGGTGCCGCGACCAACATCATCGCCGGCCAGGCGATCGGCATGATCAGCACGGCCCTCCCGGTGCTCGTCATCGGCGTCGGCATCCTGGTGTCGTATTTTCTGAACCAGCAGCCGGGCGACGATGGCCTGTACGGCATCGCCATCGCCGCCATGTCGATGCTCTCGATGACGGGCATCATCGTCGCCATCGACGCCTACGGCCCTATCACGGATAATGCCGGCGGCATCGCCGAGATGGCGAACCTCCCCGAGTCGGTTCGAAATATCACCGATCCCCTCGATGCCGTTGGCAACACGACCAAGGCCGTCACCAAAGGCTACGCGATCGGCTCCGCCGGCCTCGCGGCGCTGGTGCTCTTCTCGTCATATACCGAGGAAGTCGGTCGGGGTGCGCATCTGCCATTCGATCTGACCGACCCCCTTGTGATCGTCGGGCTCTTTTTCGGCGGTATCCTGCCGTTCCTGTTCGGCTCGCTGAGCATGCTGGCGGTCGGCCGGGCCGCGGGCCAGGTCGTGGTCGAGGTGCGCCGGCAGTTCCGTGAGATCAAGGGCCTGATGGAAGGGACGGCGCAGCCCGAGTACGGCCGGGCGGTCGATCTCGTTACGCGGGCGGCCCAACGAGAGATGATCGTGCCAGGGTTGATCCCGGTGGTCGCGCCACTGCTGGTGGGCTTCACGCTGGGGCCGAAGACGCTCGGCGGCATGCTCATTGGGTCGATCGTGACCGGGATCTTCCTCGCGATCCAGATGACCTCCGGCGGCGGTGCCTGGGACAACGCCAAGAAGTACATCGAAGATGGGCATTTCGGTGGCAAGGGAACGGAGACGCATGCCGCCGCCGTCACCGGGGATACTGTGGGCGACCCGAATAAAGATACGGCCGGGCCGGCGATCAACCCCATGATCAAGGTCGTCAACATCATCGCCATCCTGATCGCCCCCATGGTGGCCGCCCACTCGCTGATTCACTAGTTGTCCGTCGCGGCGATTCTTGAATAGACTTGAGCCATGGACGAATACCTGCTCGAGATCAACGATCTGCGCCGCCGGATCGCGAAGCTGAAGTTCGAGCGCGCCTCGGTCGTCATCATCGAGGAGCTGGAAGCCCAGCTCCGGATCCTCAAGGCGATTTACGAGTCGGCGTCTTGGCTGTTCTCGGCCGGCGAGAAAGACCGCCGGCTGCCGGCCAGCTTTCGCGAGCGCCAGCTGGGGAGCTGGACGTTTGACAACGTCTATTTTTATGTCTATGAGCAGGCCGTCGCCATCGAGCCGGACGGCCACGACCTGGCGACCTTGATCTTGCACCACGACTACACGAGCCCACTGCTGAGCACGGTCGCTGCCAAATAAAAAGGGCCCCGAGCGTGGGGCCCCCAGGTCGAGCAGCCTAGTTAGTCAGTTTCGTGCGCGTGCCTGCCGTTAGCGTGAACATTGACCTGCGACGTGGTCGAATCAGTCGAATCGGTCGACTGGGTCGCATCCGCCGTTTCCGTCTCCGTGCTATCAGTCTTCGTCTTCGCGGTCAGCCGCGCCTGGCACCACGTCCTGATGGTGCTGCTGCTCATCAGCTTGCCGTGCGAGTTCTTCGAAATCTTGGTCGCGCCCGCCGCCGGCTGAAGCACCACGTCCTGGTGCTGCGCGAAGAGCGAGACACACTTGCCAAGATTGTCGAATGTCGCCGGAATGGTGATGCTTGTCGTCGTGCCGTTCGTCGACTTGAGCGTCAACGTGCCGGCATTTGCGCCGAGCGAAACGTCCTTCAGATTTGACACCGGGATGCTGCCGTTATTGTTGGCGTTCGCGGCATATGCACCGGCGGCGCCCAGCGTGAGCGCTCCGGCGGCGAAACCGGCCGCGAGCTTGACCTTCGTCGTGAGTCGAAACATTCTTATCAGGTCCTCCTTGAATGAACTCGATGACCTGCTAGCTAATACGAGTTGAGTCGGCGAGTCCATATGAATTCGGCGGCCTTGTTACATCCGAATTGGTCGAGTATTACGGTTCGGTGACGGGCGGTCGCGCGGCCCCCGCGTATCCTGAAACGGACCTTGCGCCCCGAGATCGAGTCCGAGCTGGCCTCTGTACCGCAACTCCCTTCGCCCGCGGCGTCATGGCGTCAACGGCTTTTACTGCCGCTCGCCTTCACCGGCGGGCTGGCGAGCCTGGGCATCGAGTTTGCCGCCGCCCGCTTGCTGGCTCCATTCTTTGGACAGTCGCTGTTCATCTGGGGCACGCTGATCGGCCTGATCTTGATTTACCTGACGATCGGGTATTACGCCGGCGGCCGCCTGGCCGACCGCCGCCCGGACGCGAGGCTTCTGTTTCAGTTAGCCGGCGCCGCGGCGCTGCTGACGGCGGCCATCCCGATCGTGTCGCGACCGATTCTTTCTCTGGCCCAGACCGGCTTCGCGCAGGTGTCCGTCGGGCTGGTGCTTGGCTCACTGATTTCCGTCATCGTGCTGTTCGCCGCGCCGGTCATCCTGCTGGGCATGGTCTCGCCTTTTGTGATCCGGCTTCGCATCCGCGAGTTGGAAACGGCCGGCAACGCCGCGGGCGCCGTCTACGCCTTGTCGACGCTGGGCAGCATCCTGGGGACGTTTCTGCCGGTCTTCTGGCTGATCCCGACGTACGGGACACGTCCGACGATTTTCGTCCTGGCGTTTCTCCTGGGAGCGATCTCGACCGCCGGGCTCTACGAGCCGGGCCGTCGACGCCTCTATTTGTTAGTTCCGGTTGCGATCGTGGCGCTGGCGCTGCTGTCCGGAGGAGCGATCCGGGGCGCGGCCTACGGGGTCCGCGTCTATGAAACCGAGTCGGCCTACAACTACATTCAAGTCATTCACACGGGCAGCGAGACCCAGTTGCTGCTCGATGAAGGCTCGGCCGTGCACTCGATCTACGACCCGACGAGTTTGTATACCCACGGCTATTGGGACGATGCCCTGCTGGCGCCCTATTTCGGTTCGGGCCACGCTCCCGGCCGGGTCGCCCTGGTCGGCCTTGCCGGCGGCACGGTCGCGCGGCAGTTTACGGCGATCGACGGACCAATGCCCATTGACGGCGTCGAGATCGACCCGAAGATCGTTGACGTCGGCCGGCGCTACTTCGATATGACGGAGCCGAATCTGACTGTCACCGTCGCCGACGGCCGTTACTGGATGGCGACTCAGGCGGGACAGTACGACGTCATCCTGGTCGATGCCTACCGCCAGCCCTATATTCCGTTCTATTTGACGACGCGCGAGTTCTTCGAGAGCGCGAAGGCGCACCTGAAGCCGGACGGTGTGCTGGCGATCAATGTCGGCCGGACGCCGGCCGACAATCGCCTCGTCGACGCCCTCAGTGGCACCCTCAATGCCGTGTTCCCGAATGTCTTTGTCCTTGACTCCAATCGGCGCTTCACCAATAGCGTCATTTACGCGACCTCCAGCCCCGCGTCCGTCGATCAATTCGTCGCCCGCGCCGGCGCCGAAACCAACCCGAAACTCCAGCCGATCGCGGCCGAGGCGCTGCTGACCGGCGGCATCCGGCAGGTTCGCGCCAACGGCATCGTGTTCACGGACGACCTGGCGCCGGTTGAGCGCCTGATCGACGACATCATCCTCAGTTACATCCGGAGCTCGCGGTAGACTTGTCCTGATGGCTGTCACGCAACTCTCAAACGAGACCGTCCTCGAAGCGCTGTCCACCGTGCAGGATCCCGAGCTTCACCGCCCCATGATGGAGCTCAAGATGATCCAGGACGTGGCCGTCGTCGATGCCGCGACCATCGGCATGCGGGTGGTGCTGACGACGCCCGCGTGCCCGCTCAAGAACAAGATCCATGACGACATCGACGCGGCGCTGGCGACTCTGCCGGGCTCGCCGAAAGCGCAGATCAAGTGGGACGCGCAGGTGTCGCGCACCGGCGGCGTGCCGCAGAAGCAGCAGGTGCCGGGGGTCAAAAATATTCTCTCCGTGGGTGCCGGGAAGGGCGGGGTCGGCAAGTCGACCTGCGCCGTGAACATCGCGCTGGCCCTCTCACAGCTCGGCGCGCGCGTCGGGGTGCTCGATGCGGACGTCTACGGCCCCAACGTGCCGATTTTGCTGGGCGCCGAACACGAGAAGCCCTATGCCGAGAACGAGAAGATCATCCCCATCCAGCGCTACGGCCTGAAAATTATCTCGATCGCATTCTTCATCGAGCCCGACAAGCCGGCCATCTGGCGCGGGCCGATGCTCTCCGGTGCCGTCAGGCAGTTTCTCTTCGACGTCAACTGGGGGGAGCTCGACTATCTGGTCGTCGACCTGCCGCCCGGGACGGGCGACGTGCAGCTGACCATGTCGCAGAGCATCCCGATGACCGGCGCAGTCGTGGTTTCCACGCCTCAGGACGTCTCGACGGCCGACGTCGGCCGCGCGATCCAGATGTTCAACACCCTGAAAGTGCCGAATCTCGGACTGGTCGAGAACATGAGCTACTTCGTTTGTCCCCATTGTGGCCAACGGGACGATATCTTCGGCCACGGCGGCGCGAAAACGCTCGCCGAAAGAATGAATATCCCGTTTTTGGGCGAGATCCCCCTCGATCGGCGCATCCGCGAGGGTGGTGGTCCGGGCGTGCCTCTGATGGTCCACGAGCCGGACTCGCCCCTGGCCGCCGTCTATCGTGACGTGGCATCGCACCTCGCGGCCCAGGTCAGCATCCGCAACTTCAAGCAGGCAAGCGTCATTCCGTTACGCACCATCTAGTTATATAGTTCGTAGTCGTTGAGCCTTCGACGGCGCCTGGTTGCGGTCTGTGGTGAATCAGACCCCCAGACGTCACTCGCCGATCTGGCCTTCGAGTTGGGCCGCGGCATCGCCCAGCGAAATGCCGTCCTGGTCTGTGGCGGGCTCACCGGCGTCATGGAGCACGCGGCTCGCGGCGCCCGGGCCGCGGGCGGGTTGACGATCGGGCTCCTGCCAGGCGACGATCCCGACGATGCGAACGAACATATCGACGTCGCGATCGCGACCGGGCTGGGCCATGCCCGCAACGCGGTCCTTGCCCGAACGGCCGACGGCATGGTCGCCCTCGGTGGCGGCCTGGGCACGCTGTCCGAGATCGCCCTCGCGCTGCGCAACCGGCGGCCGACGATCGGCATCAAGACCTGGCGCTTCGACCGGCAGGATCGCACCGAGCCGGAGTTGCCGATTGCCGAAAACGCCACCGAGGCGCTGGACTGGCTCTTCGCCCGGATGGGCCGCTCGTCATGAGCGCGCCGCATCAGCTCGATGAACGCGCGCGATCCGGATTCCGGCAGGCGTTTGGTTATCCGCCGGGCGCCGTGGCGGTCGCGCCCGGACGCATCAATATCATCGGCGAGCACACCGACTATAACGAGGGCTTCGTCCTGCCGGCCGCCATCGACCGGCATATCGGCGTCGCGCTGCGGCTGCGGCGCGACGCTCGCATTGCCCTGCGTAGCGATCGGTACCAGGCGAGCGTCGAGTTCGATGCCTTGCCCACGCGCCGGCAGGGCAACTGGGCGGATTACGTCATTGGCGTTACCCGCGAGATCGATCAACGGTATGATCCCGGGCCGGGCTTCGATGCGTTCGTCGCATCCGACATTCCGGTTGGATCGGGACTGAGCTCATCCGGCGCCCTCGACGTTGCCAACGCTGTCGCCATGCTGGCCGCGCGCGGCATCGAGCTGCCCGCCGTGGAGACCGCGCGGCTCTGCCAGGCAGCCGAGAACGGCTTCGTCGGCGCGCACACCGGGATCATGGATCCTTTCACGGCATTGACGGCGCGAGGCGGTAATGCCATCCTGCTGGATTGCCGCTCGATGCGTGACGAGCATGTGCCGCTCCCCGATGGACGCTTCGCCTGGCTCCTCGCCGACAGCCGGGTGCGACATGAGCTGGCCCTAACGGCCTACAACGAACGGCGCCGCGAGTGTGAGGCGGCCGCCACCGTGCTCGGCCTGCCGAGCCTGCGAGATGCCAGGGAGGCCGACCTGCCAGGAATCGCCAACCCGGTGGAGCGGCGCCGCGCCCAGCACGTCGTCACGGAAAATTCCCGCGTCCTGCAGGCGGCCGACGCGCTTCGCCGGCGCTCGCCGCGAGGCCTCGGTCCGCTTCTCTATGCATCTCATGAGAGCCTGCGGCTCGATTTCGCGGTAAGCTGCCGGGAGCTTGACTGCCT
>Ga0209474_10000877_pt1 | contig 30826 bp, 26 predicted proteins | sample GraSoiAngelo_145_FD_185902 | JGI IMG/M metagenome (GOLD analysis project Ga0209474, IMG submission 185902) | Grasslands soil microbial communities from the Angelo Coastal Reserve, California, USA - 14_1009_05_20cm (SPAdes) (version 2) | ecosystem: Environmental > Terrestrial > Soil > Grasslands...
ACCGATCACAGAAATTATGCAGCAAACCCCGGAAATTCCCGCCTCTTGCCAGTGGTGTTTGTTCCTCCGCAATCATGATGAATTAACTTTGGAGATGGTTACGGATATGGAACGGGACTACATGTATGACGAATACGCCAAAGAAAAAGACATGCGGTTAAATTTGGGCATTCGCCGGCGGCTGGCGCCATTACTGGATAATGACCGGCGCAGAATTGAGCTGATGAATGGACTGCTGATGTCTCTGCCCGGCACGCCTATCATCTATTACGGCGATGAGATTGGTATGGGAGACAATGTGAATTTGGGCGACCGGCATGGCGTTCGAACTCCGATGCAGTGGGATGGCGGTTGGAATGGCGGGTTCTCTCCGGCCGATCCGGAACGGCTGTATTCGCCATTGATGCTGAATCCGGTGTACGGCTATCAAGCGATCAATGTGCAGTCGCAGAAGCGCTTTGATCATTCTCTGCTTTCATGGATGAAACAGATGATTCGGATAAGGAAAGGAACCCCGGTTCTGGGGCGAGGGTCAATCCAGTTCCTGTATCCCGCGAATCATAGGGTACTGGCGTACATTCGCAAGCTTGGAAATGAAACAATTTTGACGGTCAACAATCTTTCCAGCAAAGCGCAAGCGGTGGAGTTGGACATGAAGGCATATAAGGGGAATATTCTGGTGGAAATGTTTGGGCGGAATATTTTCCCGCGTATTGGCGACCTGCCGTATTTATTGACGCTGGGGCCGTATCAGTTTTATTGGTTTAAGTTGAGAAGGATATGAGAAGGCAGAAGTAAGAAGGCAGAATGCAGAAGTTAGAAGACAAGAATGCAGAAGTAAGAAGGCAGAATGCAGAAGTAAGAAGCAGAAGGCAGAACGCAGAATGCAGAAGTCAGAAGGCAGAAGGCAAAAGGCAGAATGAGAAGCAATGCTGCATCCCGAACCCGTTAGCATTGCAGCTGCGCAGTTCAAAACCCAATGCAGATTCCTCGGACCTAAAGGTCCTCGGAATGACATTACAAATGGGTTAGGAGAACATCAGATTTGAGTTCTACATTCTGACCACGGTTAGGAGAAACATCAGGTTTGAGTTCTGCATTCTGAGTTCTACATTCTGACTTCTGCACTCTGACTTCTTACTTCTGAATTTGTTTGGAGCTGCTTGCCCGAAGAAAGCATACTTTCGGATGATTTTGTTCGCGAGTTGATAAACGTCGGCGATGTTGACATTGTTGTCGCTGTTCCCACGTATAATGACGCGCGGACGGTAGGTCAGGTCGTCCAGGCAGTGCGCGCCGGCTTGTTGAAGTATTTTCCGCGCGAACGCTCGGTGATCATCAACGCCGACGGCGGTTCGCGGGACGGCACGCAAGAGCTGGTTCGAGCTGCGTCGATCAGCGACCTCAGCGTGGCCAGCGACGTCCGCGCACTACGCACACTTCACAGCATCAGCACACAATATGAAGGCGGGCCAGCTAACGGGATCGCTTTGCATACTATTCTTGCCGCGACCGATCTGCTGCAGGCCCGAACTTGTGCCATCGTTTCGCCGGAATCAACGACCCTGGAGCCGGAGTGGATGGAACGGCTGCTACGGCCGTTGTTCCGCGATGGAAAGGACATGGTGCTGCCGATTTACAGGCGGCATAAGTTCGATGGTTTATTGATCCGTAATCTGGTGTACCCGATGGCGAAAACCCTATATGGGTGCTCGGTGCACGAGCCTTACCCCGCTGATTTCGCTTTTTCAGGAGAGCTGGGCAGCCACTTTCTCTCACAAGACATCTGGAACCAGGAACAAGGCCGTCGCGGAACCGAGTTGTGGATGACGCTGTGGGCGGCAATTGGCAGGCGCAAGCTGGCGCAATCGTTCTTAGGCACTAAAACTCGGCGGGAAGACGCGCCATCAGACCTGGTAGGGGCAATGCGCGAGACCGCAGGCACTATTTTCTGTTCACTGGATGCGTACGCTTCGGTATGGAACTCGGTGCCTGAACCCGTCGAAGCTCCATGTATCGGCTGTGAGCCGCAAGCCGACGAAGAGCCCTCGCGGCTAAACCGTAAGCGGCTTCATGACATGTTTACGTTCGGGGTAAAGGAATTGGATCCGGTGTTCTTATCGATTTTAACGACACCGACGCATGAAGAGCTCAAGCGGCTTGCGGGGCTGGCCGAAGGGAAATTTTCGTATTCCGCCGAGCTCTGGGCGCGTACAGTGTACGAGTTTGCGAGTGCGTTTCACAAAGCTGTGATCGGACGCGACCACATTGTGCAAGCGATGGTCCCGCTATTCAGGGGCAGAGCGCACACTTTCCTAACTGAGAACCGGGAAGCGTCAGCACAGGAAATGGAGCGCAGTGTTGAGTCACTATGTCTGGCGTTTCAAACGGAAAAGCCGCACCTGGTCGAATTGTGGGACGGCGTGAAGTGAGGTCCTTATGTGGCAAAACTTTATAGTCGAGCTGGCAAGGACGTTCAACGAGATTCTGGGCAGCTTCGCCCGTTTTTTGCCGCGCTTTCTAGAAATGCTTTTCTTAGTCGTGGTGGGCTGGATCATCGCATTCGTGCTGCGAATGGCAGTGCGAAGCGTGTTGCGAATTGCCCGTTTCGACAAATTATCGGAGCATACGGGCGCAGCGCAGTTGCTGCGAAGGGCGGCGCTTCCTTCCCCAACTGAAATGTTAAGCCGGTTTGTCTTCTGGGTTGCATGGGTCGGATTCATTCTGGTGGGCATCAGCGTACTCCCGCTGCCATGGCTGGGACCGCACATCTCGAGCTTCTTCGGGTTCATTCCACGATTGGCCGCAGCGTTTGTCATTTTGTTCTTTGGTCTGCTGGCGGCCAGCTTCTTCTCTCGAGCTGCGCTTCTGAGCGGCGTAAACGCCGATCTGCCGTCGCCAAGGCTGATCAGCCAAACGTTGCGGACAATGATGATCCTGTTCGTGATCTCGATGACGTTCGAGGTCATCGGAATTGGATCGCGCACGGTGCTTATCGCGTTTACGCTCGCTTTCGGTGCGCTGATGCTAGGGCTGGCGATTGCCTTTGGGCTGGGAGGAAAGGAACTGGCGAGGAGATACATGGAGAAGCGCTTCGCGCGTGACCGCTATCCTGAAGAGCCGAACCGAGAGAGAGAAGATGAACTGTCGCCACTCTGACGGCTGTCCACGGGCCAAGGTGCCCTCGGCTTTTTTGCGCGCGGGTCCGCTCTATCACATGTGGATCGCGGCACCCGCCTGGGCGACGATGCTGATTGCGGTGATGGCCGCGCATGCATTCGGTCAAAGCGGGTCCCACTCACGCCGGAACTCGCGCGATCCCGGAGCGAAAGAAATTTCCAAATACCTGATTTCCCGAGAGTCTGAACCTGCTGATCTGAATGCAAAAGATCCGCCACTGCTTTCAGTGGACGCGATTATTGACAAGCTCATGGCCGCGAACGCGCGGCGGTCGGCGCAACTGCGCGGCTTTCAAGGAAAACGCAAATACGATTTGCAGTATCACAGTTTTCTGGGCGGACACGATGCCAGCATGGAAGTGCTAGCCACTTACAATGCGCCGGATGAGCGTACTTTTTCTGTCATTTCTCAGCGCGGGTCTAAATTACTGTTGAACCGGGTGTTGCTGAAGCTGCTGGACAGCGAGAAAGAGGCGTTTGAGCATCGCAAGCAGGTGGAACTAAGTCCGGAGAACTACAAATTTGATCTGGTGGGCACGGATGACGCGACCGGGAGTGATTGTTACGTGCTGACGGTAAAGCCACGCAAAGAGAATAAGTTTTTATATGCGGGAAAGATCTGGGTAGATGCCCATGATTTTGCGGTTGTACGCATGGAAGGCCAGCCAGCCAAATCTCCATCCTTCTGGGTTCGAGATACACAGATTGACTCACATTGGAAAAAAGTTGGGAATTTCTGGTTCATCGCACATAACCAATCTGTGAGCCACATTCGCATGGGAGGAGTGGCCACGTTGAACATCGATTATGAGGATTACCAGATTACTGGGGTTGATGGTCACGCTTCGAAAAGCCGGGTGCAGGGACCTATTCTGCCGGAACCATCATCGATTACGCCACAGCGATAGACCTTCTTCAGGGTGCAGGGTTCAAGGGTCACAAATTAGGTTTCAAAGTTTCAAGGTTTCAAGGTTTCAAGGTTCCCAGAACCTGAAAGCCTGAAAACGTCCGAAACCTTGAAATGTTGAGAACTACTTCTTCAACATCTTGAGTGTGACCTCCTTGAAGAAAACGATGTCGTTATCGCTGTGATTTTGCAGGCCGAAGTAGCCTTCGTTCGGACGCGTGCCCCGCTGTGGTTCGAAGTCGAACTTTCTTTCCGGCACAGGCTCACCCTCGGTGTAGTCAGTGACCTTGGCGCCATTCACCACTACGACCGTGTGAGGGCCGTCGAGCGTGATATCCATGGTGTTCCACTCGGGTCCAGGTTTGCCGGGTTTAGCTAAGGGTTTGGTCAATGAATATAGCGTCCCGGTCACGTGGTATTCGTCTTCTTTCGAATCTTCCGGATGATTGTCGATCTGGACTTCGTAGCCGTAATGCACCGGCATCCATTCTTCCCGTGGCTCGACGGGAATGCGGATGAACAGGCCCGAGTTGTCATTGTGGTCGCGCATTTTATAGACCACGTGAATTGTGCAGTCGCCAAGCTTCCCGCCGGTCCAGTAGAGGAGGCCCATGCCGCCATGGGTGCGAATCAGGCCGTCCTCGACGGTCATATAACCCGGACCGACGTGCTTCCAGCCAGTCAGGTCTTTGCCGTCGAAAAGCTGCTTCCAGTCACCGGATTGGCCGTGGAGGGCAAGAGAAAAACCGAAAATGCAGAGAAATGCGAGTAAGTACCTGGGCATTGGTGCACCTCGAAACTGGAGATATTACACTAAACCACCTTCCTCGGGCGTTCCTCGTCCGGTAATCTGCGGTGCACCGAAGTTCCGGAAGCTCGCATCAAAGCAGATATAATTAAAGAACTCGGCGGCGCTGGAGCGCGGCTTTGAGATTCCGGGAGTCAGATGTCCATAAAAATCAAAACAGCCATTCTTATCGCATCGGCCGGCGTTCTAATGTTTTCGCTTGCCGGGCAAATCCGTGGTGTGCGCGCGTCGAACAATGACGGCTCCTACCGTCAGATGGAAGTTTATAGCGAAGTGCTGTCGCGGGTGAGAAGCGAATACGTCGAGGAACCTAATCTGCCCACGGTCACCGATGGCGCCCTGCATGGACTCTTGGAGTCGCTGGATTCGAACTCCAGCTACTTGAACCCGGAACAGTACAAGGAATACAAAGCCCGCAAGATCGGCTCGAAGGGCGATGTTGGCGCGGCAGTATCGAAACGTTTTGGATACGCTTCGGTCGTGGCGGTGATTCCGGGAGGGCCAGCGGACAAAGCCGGCCTGCAGGATACTGACATTCTGGAAGCGATTGAAGGCAAGAGCACGCGTGAGATGTCGCTGGCGCAGATTCGCAGCATGCTTACGGGCGAGCCGGGCTCTAACGTGAATTTGTCTGTAGTGAGGGCGCGGAGATCAGAACCGCAAAAAGTAGTGGTCACGCGCGACATCGTGACTATTCCGCCGGTTAAAGACAAGATGCTGGACGATGGAATTGAGCAGATTCGAGTGGACGCATTGAACAAGGGTAAGTCGCAGGAAATCGCAAATCGGATCAAGGCGGTCCAAAAGTCTGGCGTGAAAAAGCTGATCCTTGATTTGCGGGATTGCGCCGCCGGCGATGAAGCGGAAGGCGTGGCCACCGCAAACCTGTTCCTGAATCACGGCACTATAACGTACCTGCAAGGGCAAAAATATCCTCGGGAAGCATTCAATGCTGACCCGGCGAAGGCAGTTACTACTCTCCCGCTGGTGGTTTTGGTGAATAAGGGAACGGCTGGGCCTGCAGAAATTGTGGCCGCAGCGGTCCTGGAGAATGCGCGCGGCGATGTTGTGGGTGACAAAACTTTCGGCGACGGATCAGTGCAGAAACTGATCGAACTGCAAGATGGCGGGGCGCTGATTCTTTCGATCGCGAAATACTATTCGCCACAAGGAAAGGCGATTCAGGATACTGCGGTAACGCCGAATATCGTGGTCGCGGATGTGGCGGACGATGTGCCGGTTCCGGACGAGGACGAGAACGCAGCGCCCGCCGATATCGAGAAAAAAACAGCGCCGGACCATGACGAGCAATTGGATAAGGCGATCCAGGTGTTGAAGAAGCGCCAGGGATGATGAGATTGGCACGGGCGAGGGCCCGTGCCTTCATTTTTTACTTCGGTTATTCCCCTTCTATTATTCCTTCCGAATAGATCTTTTGCCTCCTGCTATGCTAGGCACAAGCTTTCATGAAAGCGGTTTTGGAAGAACTGCAGTCGGCTGAACCTGGCCGCAAACGGCTGGTCGGCCGGATGATTTTTGGCGCGCTGGTGCTGATTGCTGCACTTGTAGGCGCGACTGTCGGGCTCTTGCTGGTCTATTCCACTGACCTTCCTCAGGTCGAGGCGCTCGAACACTATCGTCCCATTTCGAGCACTGAACTTTACGATATTCACGGAAACACGATCGGTTCATTTGCGCTGCAGCGACGCGTCGTCGCTTCTTACAACGATTTCCCTCCGGCGCTGATTGAGGCATTGGTCTCAATCGAGGACAAGGAGTTTTACCGGCACTCCGGAATCAATTTCTGGCGGATCGCGGGCGCCGCATTTCGCGATATAGAATCCGGCGGAAAAGTGCAGGGAGGTTCCACTCTCACCATGCAGTTGGCGAGGAACCTTTTTCTTTCGGCCGACCGGTCGTTTCATCGCAAAATCCAGGAGACGTTGCTCGCAATCCAGATCGAGCGGCGATTTACGAAACAACAAATTCTGACGCTCTATGGAAACCAGATTTATCTGGGCCATGGGGTGTATGGATTCGAAGCGGCGTCGGAATATTACTTCAGCAAGCCAGCGAAGCAATTGACGCTTCCGGAGGCGGCGATGATTGCCGGGCTGCCGAAATCGCCGCTTTATTATTCGCCGGTAAATCATCCCGATCACTCCCTGCACCGGCGCAATCTGGTGATCAACGCCATGCTCGAAGATGGGAAGATCACCGTTGCCCAGGCTGATACGGCGCGCAATGCGCCGCTCGGTTTGAACCTGGCGCATGATCCAAATTCGCTGGCCCCTTATTTTGTGGAAGATGTCCGGCAATATCTGGAAAACAAATATGGCGCGGGGGAAGTCCACGCGGGCGGCCTGCGGGTTTACACCACCCTGGATATGGATTTGCAGGCTGCCGGGAACGCGGCGGTGCTCGACGGCTTGGCGGCATATGAGCATCGGCACGGCTGGCGCGGACATTTGCAAAATGTCTTGTCGGCAGGGCAGACCATTGCGAATTACCAACATCCCGACTGGGACGCAGAACTGGCTCCCGGAAGTTACACCCACGGATTGGTGACGGCAGTCTCGGGCCGAGCGGCTTCTGTCAAAATCGGAAATTACACGGCGACCATCACTCGAGCGGAGGTCGCGGCGTGGACGAAAAGATCAATTGCGCGGCTACTGACTCCAGGCGACATCGTATATGTGAAAATCGGCTCACTTTTGTCCGCAGGAAAAGCCCGAGTAGCTCTAGAACAAGACTCCGGAGTACAAGGCGCGCTGCTGGCCATCGACAATGCGAGTGGGCAAGTGCGCGCAATGGTCGGCGGACGAGACTTCAATCTCTCCAAATTTAATCGAGCCACGCAGGCATTGCGGCAAGTGGGATCGTCATTCAAACCATACGTGTACACCGCTGTAGTTGATCAAGGCGCGACGCCGGATGACACTGTAGTAGACTCGCCAGTAATTTTTCAAACTGCCTCAGGACCTTACTTCCCGCACAACTTTGACGATAAATACGAAGGAACGATCACCTTGCGCCGCGCGCTGGCGCAGTCGCGAAATATTCCTGCGCTGAAACTCGCAGACAAAATCGGCATACGCATGGTGGAAGATTACGCGCGAAAATTTGGAGTTACATCGCCTTTGCCGCCGTATTTGCCGGTTGCGCTGGGCGCGGCGGAGATGACATTGATCGAGCAAACCTCGGCGTATAGCGTCTTTCCAGACGATGGCGTGCGGCTCGCGCCAAGGTTTGTGTCCAAGGTCACGGATTACGATGGCCGCGTGCTTGAAGAGGATTATCCCGAGGTGAAGGACGTGATCAGCTCTCGGACCGCGCGCATCATGACTTCCATGCTGGAAGAGGTAGTGCAACACGGAACCGGCGTCGCCGCGATGCAATTGAAGGCGCCGATTGCCGGGAAGACCGGCACGACAAACGATTTCACCGATGCGTGGTTCGTGGGCTTCTCACCGGCAATGACGGCCGGGGTTTGGGTTGGCTATGACGAAAAACGATCGTTGGGAGCGAAAGAAACCGGAGCCCGGGCAGCACTTCCGATCTGGATTCAATTCATGAGCGCGGCCCTGGCCGGGAAGGACCCAGGCCAATTTCAGCCACCGCCTGATCTGCCGCAAAACCCGGCGGCGCAAACATTGGACACGCCCGATCTAGCGCCCGCCGGCGACGAGGGGCATTGAAAAGAAACGCCGCCCGAAGGCGGCGTGAGTTCAAGATAAAAAATTTGTTTTAGTGATGGCCGTGTCCGCCTCCGCCACCGCTGCTGTGGCTAGCTCCTCCACCACCTCCGCCGCTATGACCACCGCCTCCACCGCCGGACGGCATGTGACCACCACCGAATCCGCCGGAGCGGCCACCGCCGCCTCCACCGTATGAGGGCATGGAGCGGCCACCACCGCCACCGTAAGACGGTGCTCGACCTCCGCCGAAGGATGGAGAAGCAGATCTACCACCTCCGAAGCCTCCCCCGCCGTATGACGGCATAGACATCGAGTGCCCACCGCTACTGCCGTAAGACGGTGCTCGACCTCCACCATAAGATGGCGTTGATCGGCTGCCTCCGTATGAAGGCGGAGGCGCAGACCGGCCATAGGATCCACGGTTTGAAGGCGCCGGACGTCCATAGTCTCGCGAAGGTGGAGATGGACGGTTATACGATCCTCCACCGTAGCTGGGCGAAGGTCTGCTCTGCGACCCACCTCCATAATTAGGCCTGCTGTTCGGCTGGTACGAAGGCGAAGGACGTGGGCTGGAATAGTTTCCGCGATCCGAACCCGAAGCATATCCGCGCTGCGCCACGGCTCCTGATGGGCGCGGAACGCTGACTGCAGCTCGCGGCCCGTTTCGCTCATTCGAGCGCGGGGCAGGAGAGCTCTGCGGGGCTGATGGACGTGAGAAATTCGGATTGCCGCGCGGCGACAACGAAGGTCGGCTTCCACCAGCCATAGGCGGACGTGGCACATTGCTGCGCGCGTTCATCTGGGGTGCATTCATGGATCGCGAACCAATGGATGACTGCGGATTCATCGGTCGCGAGTTGATGGAACCCGGGCCCACGCCGCGGCTGCCGAAATTTCCAGTTGAAGCTTGCGGACGCGGAACTGACCGTGAGCCGATGGATCCGTTCTGCGGTCCGCGAGCGTTATTGAATGCCGGTCCGCGATTATTGGCACCGACAGAGTTATTGAATCCTCCTCGGTTGGCGCCAATCGCCGGACGCTGTTGCGCACCACCAAACGTCGGGCGCTGCGCCACAGCGGTCTGGCCGGGTGTCGACGCATTGCCGGGACCCGCGTTCCGAGAATTCGCATTGAACGAACCACGATTGGCTGTGCTCGCACCTGCCCGCGCTCCGGCGTTTAGTGAACCGCGATTGCCCGCGGAAACTGCTGTGCGGCTTACCACTGGGCGTGCAAAGGCACGTTGCGGCGGAACTGCAGCCCGCACACCGCGTGAGCCGATGATGCTAGCCCGCGTAGGTGCAACGCCCGGAGAATGAACCGCGCTTACCCGGCTCAATTGGTTCGGCGCTACCCGGATGCGATTTCGCTGCACCGAGAGCGAGTTCACCAAAGCGTGCCGTGATACTGCGGTGAATCCACCGGGTGCGTGCATATTGGCATACCGCATCTGGTAACCGTTGTGTACGTTGACGCGGCCGTGAGAAAAGTTATTGTTATAGATATTCGTGATGTTAGTGACGTTGGTGATCCGCGTATTGGTGATATTCACCTGATTAAAATAGCCTCGGCTTACGCCGTACCACGGGATGAATGGTTCACCAAAGCCCAGTGGGCACCAGCCGAAGCCGCCGCCGAAACCAACGCCTACGCCGAATCCGCCCCCTCCAAACCAGGCCACTAGCGCGGGAGCGTAATATGGGCGAACGTAAACCGGACCGGGAGCCCAACCCCAGAAGCCACTGTCATAGACCCAGCGGCCATAGTGAAAGGGAGCAAAACCCCAAGGCTCATAATCGACCCAGGTCCATCCCCACGGATCGTCCCAAATCCAGTGGCCATTGGTGTAAGGCGCCCAACCAGTATCAACCCGTGGGGACCACACCTCTCCATACTCGGGGGTGCTGCGCCAGGTTCCGTACTCGTCCAAATCGTCAGAGCCAACTACATCAGGCGAGACATATCGCGACGACTCAGAATGATCGCGCCGCTGGTCCCGATTGAGTGCCCACTCGTCAAATGAATCCGGACGCGGGGCCGTGTGAACATCGACGGTCATTGATGTTCCATTGGTGAAGCGAACTTGCTCGTTGGCACGAATGCGGACTGCCGGTCCATCTCCGGTGGATTCTCCTTCGCCACTCCAAACTGTGACAACGGATTTATCGCCATCGGGATCGACGTCGAAACGATAATCGCCCGGCTTGAGCACAGTGAACGCCTGGTTAGGTGTGTCCACTTCGTATTTTTCGTTGTCGAATAAGCGGCGCACATGCAAATTCAGCGCACCCTGGTGGAGTTGGAGCTGCACCGTATCTTCAGCGATATTGGTGATGGTGAGGCTGCTCTCAGAACCGATGCGGATAATGCCGCTTCCCACACTGAGTTCAGCGCGTGAATTTTTGTCAGCCCAGATATTGTCGGAATTGGTTACTGGCCGGTTGATTTCGCCCGCGACCCAATCGCCGGTACCCTGCGGCTGAACTGAGACGGACCCATCCATGTACCGCAAGCTGGCAACGCGTGATGGCGGGTCGGGAGTGGCTGGTTCAGAATTGTTCTGCGCGTCGTACTGCGGAGTTTCGAGCGGCTGATCTTCGGCTCGCGGAGTCGATTCATTCTGATCGTAATTTTGATTTTGGTCGTATTGCTGATCGGTCTGCGCATCGTATGATTGATCGTCCTGCGCCCTGAGCACTGGAGTTGACATCAGTGCGGAAAGTGTCAATACGCTAAGAATGCGATAAAGAGTTGTCATAAAACCTCCCCGGAGAGCGCCGGCTCCCGAAGTACTCCGCGATTGGACGCGGCAGAGTAGGCCATTCGAGCTGCCAATACTGTAAACCCTAGGTGCAGAAAAGAGTTTCGGCATGTTTTGGCTGAAAATGGCTTAAAAACATTGGCTTGGCCGAAGGTTAAGGGTGCGAGGCAAGGCTCGCCGTCGGCAGCGTAGTAAGACTAATGGCGATTTTTGCTGCCGCATTTCTGTGTTGTAATAATCAGAGGTGAAGCCGCCCACACCGCGGAGAGTTGGCCGAGCGGTTGATGGCACCGGTCTTGAAAACCGGCATACCTTAACGGGTATCGGGGGTTCGAATCCCTCACTCTCCGCCATTACAGGTCCCTCGACTGCGCTCGGGATTTCGGCACGCGGCTCAGACGCGCGTAAGCGCCTCAAGCTCGAATCCCTCATTCTCCGCCAATTGCAGGTCCCTCGACTGCGCTCGGGATTTCGGCACGCGGCTCAGACGCCGCGTAAGCGCCTCAAGTTCGAATCCCTCACTCTCCGCCATTACAGGTCCCTCGACTGCGCTCGGGATTTCGGCACGCGGCTCAGACGCCGCGTAAGCGCCTCAACTTCAAACGCGGACGACCCCAGTTCACCACCTCACGGAATCGGCCGAGAAGTTTCGTACGCAGCAACGAGAGGGCCAGCATCGCAACAAATATCGTGAGCAGCCCTGCGGACGCTACCGCGATGCTTTGGCTGCGGTGAGGCAGGATAGTGAACTTTCCATAAACCAGTTCGATGTGAACCCAATAAACCAGCAAAGATGTCTTGCCCAACTGAATCAGCGGACTGAACCCCCACTCTCCCGGCCCCCAACGGCACCAGCCATAAGCCAAGGTGGTGAGAAGCAACAGCATTCCCACCCGGATCATGAAGAAGCTGGGACTCGTGTGCCAGTAGTCGTAGACGGGATATATGTGGAGACTTAACGAGTTTAGAAATTTTGAGGCAAACACCAAGACAATTCCAGAAGCCCCGATCAGCAAGAAAGCATAGCCGCCGATTTTCCTGGCTCGAGCGCTCATCAGAAGAAAACCAAGGGCGAGTCCGGCAAACGCAAATCCAGTCCATGGGAAAACTGGGAATAGCCATGACTGAGGCTGCCCGAGGTTGTGAACGCCATTGATGTAACTCTCCAGTTCCCAAGGCAGAAAGCTCGGACGCCATGTGGTCCAGAGCAGTGGCGTGAAGGCGGAGACAGCCGCTGCCACAAGCACAGCTGCGGTGATCAGGCCTGTGGAGCTTTGGGTTTCCGGCGCAGTGCCCACCGGACGAGGATTTCCGAGCCTAGGTGCGCCTTCTGAGTTTCCGGGTGCAATCATCACCCAGCACATCACGCCCATCAGCATCAGTGAAACGCCGATGGTGTTGAGGATGTCCACACGAAGCAGATCGCTCCACGGCGCCCACCCCAAAGCGATAGCGTATTCCTGCAAGCGAAAGAGTAAGCCCAGCGCCAAAATTTCGGCTCCACGCCTAATCGTGGTCCGAGCGATTTGATTCGGAGAAAAATTTCTCTGGCGGAGCTTGTCCACCACCATGGCGAAAGAGATTCCAGCCAGGAAGAGAAACAATGGGGGGGGAAAAGTTCCGCCCAGCTGCGACCACATGAAGAATTTGGAGGCGCGGGCAGAGCCGCTGAGCCAAGCGTCATAGCAATGCGTCTGGAACATCAGCACGCATGCTAAGCCGCGAAGCCAATCGATGTAGCCCAGACGAGATGATGGACCGGAGCTCATCAGGGGCAGTATAGACGGGCTGGAGCCTCGGGCTTGGTAATAGCCGGGCTGTCTGCCTGTTCAACATACAGCAACAAAAAGCCTCCCTTGCGGGAGGCTTTTGACCAGGAGACGGTGTTAGTTACTGCTGGGGTGTCGTGGTTGCGCCACCGGCCAGCTGTTCGAGATCGTTCTTAAGCAGGCTTACTTCGACGCGGCCGCCGCTCATCCGCTTCGGCTTTTCGCCGTTTTCAGCGGTGGTCTGCACCGGAGCGTTGCCCATGCCGAGAACGTAAATCCGGTAGACCGGAATTTCGTGGTTCTCGACCAGGTAGCGCACCACGGCATCGGCCATCTTGCGGGAAGTGGCGATCGCGGTTTGTCCCTTGCCAGAAGAGAAGCCCTGCACCTCGATGATGTATCCGCGCTGGCTCTTCACTGGCTGGGCCATCTGATCGAGTGCCTGCTTCGCATCCTTGCTCAGGACGGTTTGTCCCGGGCGGAAGCGAATTTCAGTCTGGTTGGTGGACTTGTATTGATCGATATTGCTGACCACGGTCTCTACCGTGCTCAGGCGGGTGTTGGCCTGGGTCGCGGTGGTCTGCGCTTGCGTGGCCTTGTTGCCAGCGTCAACCGCGTGCTGGTCGGCTTCGTTGGCCTTGTTTGAGGCCATCTGAATGCCTTGCTGGGAGCGCGAATCGACGTCCTTGATCATCTTCGAGTTCGCCGAGGTCAGCTCGTCGAGCTCATTCACGCGGTCCCGAATCGGCTGAGTCTGGCGCTGCACGTACTTCTTGCGGGCAAAGGGATTGACCTTGCCCCAGAAGCCTTGACGGCTCTCATACTGCAAAGGCGCTTTGCCGGTGGCGGTTTCGCCGGAATTGGTGGTCTGAGTCGACGCCGCTTGCGACGACTGGTCGCTGGGAGTCGAGCTAGCCGGCTGCTGTTGGGCAAGCGCCGGGAGAGAGAGTAAGCATGCAACGAATAACGCTACCACTGAGCGATTTATCATTTTCAACATCCTCCGTTTACTCTGGGGGAGCTGCTGGCCTGGCCGAAGCGGCTGCGCTCAGGTAACTCCTCACCGCACGCCATTCGCGGGCGTGATCGCGATATCGATGCGTCCTGCAAACTGTGGCACGGGCAATGAATCGGATCGGCCTTTACGACTAAATGGCTTGTCCGACGGCCTTTTCCCCTGCCGGCCAGCGCTGACGCGACGCTGGACCGAAAAACTCGGCGTCAAATCCTAAGATGCTGACGCCTACTCTGACGTATATCAACTGCCATGCCAAACTGCAGAAAGCCTAAGTTATTGATTACTAGGCCTATTTTAGTCCTTCTAATTGACCTTAACTGGGCTCTCGACGGTAAATTTGCCGCAGATGTATAAAAAGGTGCTAGGCAGGAACGAAAGTCACCTCGCGAAGTTGGCCGTCATGAGAATGCCTTCTGTCAGTTCCGCCAGTGCTGGAGGACCACAAGGTCCTTCGACTCCGTAACTGCTGCGCATGGCGCACCGGTCACTTCGCTCAGGATGACAGACTTTAATTTGAGCGAACATTTAGAAATCTTGGAATCCAGCTTGTCGCACTGCGATCCCAACTTGCACTCAGCTCCCGTCGCCAATCACTCAATCTCTTCGTTGACCAAAGTAACGCGCGCAGTCTAAGGCGTTGCCCTGAATATCGCGGAAAAACCACCAAAAACAGCCGAAAAATGCACAAAGTATTACTCTTTTCCACAATACAAATGCAGCTGTGGAGAGTAGAATTTTCTTGGCCTCCGAATCAGATTCGCGCCCAATAAAACCAATTTCCTTAAAGGAAAGGATTTCTTCTCACATGTGGAAGCCTACAAATCAGCCCACGGCGCCAGGTCGTCCGACCGAGCCGGAGCGTACCCCTATTTCAGCGCCGAGCGCTCCTGCGGTAACGGAAACGGCCGTCAGCAGCAGTGCTCCGCGACCCGTTTCGGCCAGCACTGCGGACCAGGCTACCATCGGGAAATCTCTTGTCATTAAAGGTGAAGTAACCGGCTCCGAATCCCTCTACATCGACGGCCGCGTGGAAGGCTCGATCAACCTGGCGGGAAACCGTGTAACGGTTGGCCGCAACGGCGTGGTCGCAGCGAACATCAATGCCCGCGAAATTGTCGTGCTTGGGAAAGTGCGCGGCAATCTCACTGCTAGCGACCGGGTCGATATTCGCAGTGACGGCTCGCTTACGGGTGACGTGGTGGCTGCGCGCATCTCGATTGAAGATGGCGCGTTTTTCAAGGGCGGTATCGATATCCGCAAAGCTGGACAGCAACCCGGCCAGAAGCCGAATGGCGAAGATAAGCCAGGTACGACGGCCCAGGCCGAAGTAGCTGCAGCCCGCGCATAAGCATCTAATCCAACTCTGAAGAATTGGCGTCCTGGTCTAAGGGCGCCAATTTTTTTGCGGAAAATATCGCTTCCATTGGGCGAATTTACCGTCTCAAGTACGGGATTTCCTGACAATACGGTTTAACCATGTCGCCATCCTAAGTCTCGTGAAAAGGGAATGCGATATGGCTCTTCCGGATATTACGTCCATTGATAATCCGACTCCGTCAGTGCCAGTGCTATTGCTGCCGCGCACCGACCGGGATGGAAAATCCATTAAGAATCGGATTTTGCTTTCCATCCCGGAGGACGAATTCATGAGCCTGCGTCCGCATCTGGAACAAGTGGAGATGCCGCAGTACAAAATTCTTTACGACCAGGGCGAAAAGATTGGGAATGCTTATTTTCCAAATGAGGGGATGGTATCGCTCGTGGTACTGGTTCACGACGGCAGAAGCGTGGAGGTCGGCATCACAGGTTGTGAAGGCATAGTCGGGGCTCCATTGGCGTTCGGGTTCGAAAAGGCGCCTATGCGCGCCATCATGCAAATTAAGGGAAAGGGTTTAAGGATTCCGTCTTCGATACTGGAGGATACGTTTCAGCGGTCACCGAATCTGAAGGCGCTGATAGAGCGCTACGTAATGATGCAGCAGTTACAGGTGGCGCAGCTCGCGGCCTGCAACCGTTTGCACGACATGGACCAGCGCCTGGCGCGCTGGTTGTTGATGTGTCAGGACAGGATCGACTCTGAAAATTTGCCGCTGACTCACGAATTCCTTGCCCAGATGCTGGGCTCGGGAAGACCTACGGTAACTATCGCCGCGGGCGTGCTCGAGCGTGCCGGCCTGATCGAAAATACTCGCGGAAGTTTAAAAATCCTCAACCGAAAGCGCCTCGAGGATGCTGCCTGCGAGTGCTACAGAGTGATCCAAAACTACAACGGGTTCTTCAGCCTGAAGTAGCCTTCTGCCGCCGTCATTATTGTCCGAGTTAGTTGCGGAACTCTCGGTTCGTTGTCGAACTGACACATTCTCGCGTGACATCTAGCCTTACGCGCACTGGTCTTCTTCAGAGAATCCTGCGGTTTGCGCGTGGCTTGCAAGAGGGAGCACGTTTGCAACGTACGAATTTAAGCACGGAATTAAAGCACCCCATAACGGATCCATCCGGCACACGAACGGACGTCAACTCGAAACCGGTGGAAAATCAAATACTGAACTCTATCCCGGAGTCAGAGTACAACCTTGTGCGTCCGCATCTGGAGCCAGTAGAACTTCCGCATCATCAGATCTTGCACGAAGCCGGCGAGAAAATTGACTTCGCCTATTTCCTGAACGAAGGCCTGGCATCGTTGGTGGTGTTGACCAGCGATGGCCACAGCGTGGAAGTTGCCATTGTCGGGCGCGAGGGAATTGTCGGCACCCCGCTGGCAGTCGGCATTCATCGCGGCCCGTATCGCAGCATCATGCAGATTCCAGGAACGGGCGTTCGCCTGAAGTCGGAAATTCTGGAAGATAAAATGCGCGAAGCTCCCGAGTTGCGGTTGATGCTGAATCGCTACGTGCTGGTGCAAGGATTGCAAATCGCGCAGATCGCGGCGTGCAATCGATTGCATGAAATAGAGCAACGGCTAGCGCGCTGGCTGTTGATGTGTCAGGACCGCGTGGCGTCGGAAATTCTGCCCGTCACACATGAGTTCCTGGCGCAGATGCTTGGCACGGGAAGGCCGAGCGTAAGCTTGGCGGCAGGCATTTTGCAGAAAGCCGGTTTCATCGAAAATTTGCGCGGCTCGGTGAAAATCATCAATCGGAAACAGCTCGAATCAGCCGCATGCGAATGCTACAAGGTCATGCAGCAGTTCAATCGGACGTTGGACTTGAAGCCACCAGGCAACGTTTAACTGACCAGCCTGGAATTGCACGGGCGGGACGCCCCTGCCCCCATCGGGTTAAGCTTGTGTGATCACCCGGTATGATTTATCGCTTTTTTCTTCCGCCGCAAATCACCTGGCAACTTCGATTTCGTAATCCACAAGCCGAGCACGACTGCGCCGGTCCAGACCAAGCTAATTAAAACCAAGGCTTCTAAGTCGGCTACTCGGCTTCCGGTCAGATTAAAGAGCCTAGTCGCTTCCCAGGCCAGAAATCCCGAGACTATTGAAACCAGCAGTGCTTTCCCGATCTCTTTCCACTGCAGCCCCCTTAGTGGAACCAGTCCGCGTCGGTTGAGCAGAAACGCGACGCCAATGCAATTTGCGGCAATCCCAATATCTGACGCGATCACTAGCCCTCGAGCAGAAAATGCGTGATAAAGGGCCGAGTAAATCGGCAGAGACGCAATAGTGATTACAGTGCTCGCGATCATCGGCGTCAGAGTGTTTCCCGCCGCATAAAATGCGCGTGCGTATAAACCCTGAGCGGACCAGAAGGCCAGCGAGAGCGAAAACCAGAAGAAATAAATAGCGGTGGTTTGAGAATCCGAGAAATGCAAATGCCCGCGGCGATAAACCAAGTCAATCAGCGGAAGCGCGGCCACAGTCATAAAACTTGATACCAGCAGGGCCGCTGCCAGAATGCGGTACACCGACGCATTGACCGTCTCGGCAAATTCACCGAATTTTTTCTCTCCGAACAGACGAGCGAAAAACGGCAGCGATGCCTGACTTGCCGCTTGTCCTAGGACTGCAATTGGAACCTGGAAGAGCCGCTTGGCATAATTCAGGCGCGTAATGTCGCCGATTCCGCCAGCCGCAAAATAGCGCAGGATCCAATCGTCCGCGGTAACCAGGGAGACTCCGAGCATCAGCGGAATTGAGAGACGCACCCATTCCCGAAAAGCGGCATTGCGAACGTCAAAGGAAGGTCTGTAGCCAACTCCAAGGCGCGAAGCACCGATAGCGTTGATGAGAAAAATCCCGACGAATGCGCCCGCGACAGCGCCATAAGCAAGCGCCGAAATCCCAAGGCGGCGAGAGAACAGCAAGCCGCCAAGAATAATGCCGCCGTTATAAACCAATGGGCCAATTGCCGGCAGCAGGAACATCCTTCGGGAAAGCAATATCGCCGAAACTACTCCGCCAACATAAAAGAAAAGCTGCGCCGGAAGCAGAATGCGCGTCAGATGCACGCACAGCGCAAACTCGGCGGGTGGAAACTTGCTGAACATCAGCCGGTCGAGCTGCGGCGCAAAAATCTCTGCAAGGATAATTCCGACAGCCATGACCGCTGTCATGATTGTGATGACTGCGGAGAATGTCTTTCGCGCTTCTTCTTCGCGATTTTCAGCGAGAAATCGCGTATAGATAGAAACGAATGTGATCGAAGCCGTGCCCCCGGCGACGAGATAGTTCAACCAGTCGGGAATGGTGAAGCCCGCGTTGTAAGCGTCGGTAATTGAGTTCGCGCCGAAGGCCCACGCAATGTACATTTCGCGTAGGAAACCCACTACTCGCGAAAGCAGAATTGCCACCAGCAGCAAGACGGTCGCGGAAAATGCCGTATGCACCCGCGAAGGATTCAGCAACAGCAAAAAACGTCGCGTCAGGGATACCGGCGGAAGAGGGGTACTGACTTGGCTGGGAGTCTCCTCGTTTAAAGGCTTTGAGCCGGACGGCATTATGGGCGATTCTACATGGGAAATAACGGGCAATGATGGCTACATGTGCACCTTGGACTGATCAAGGCCTTAGCTTTTAGTCGAAGGGCTCGCAGCGATGATGGGTCCGGAAAAAAAAAGGGGTAAAGGCCAGCACCTAAAGCTAAAAAGCCTGGCTGCGGCAACTTTTTTTTGACACTCGGAATCAATACACCGGATAATTCCCAAGTGCTGGGTCAAGCTGCTAAACAGGATTCACCAGGGTCGTCCCTGTTGCGGCGTTCTTTCCGCAAAACTTTTCCCCCTGCGGTACGCGGGGCGGGCGCTTACCTTTGGGACGCGCAGGGCAAGCAGTATCTGGATCTCTCTGGCTCGGCCGCCGTCAACTTCATCGGCCACGGAGTTTCGGAAATCGTCGCTGCCATGACGGAGCAGGCCCGGTCGGTAGAGTTCGTTCACGGTAGCCAATTCACCACGCCTATTGCCGAGCAATACGCCAGCGAACTATTGGAGTTTGCCGGAGAGAATTTCCGCGGCGGCGCGGTTTACTTCTGCAGCGGAGGATCGGAAGCGGTTGAAACCGCGCTTAAGTTAGCTCGGCAGTATCAGGTCGAAGTCGGGCAAGGCGACCGCTGGCAGATCATCAGCCGCAACCAGAGCTATCACGGGGCAACGCTGGGCGCAGTTGCTGTCTCTCGGAACAAACGCCGGCGAGAGATCTACCGTCCTATGCTGCGCGAGTTTTCGACTGTTGAGGCTCCATATTGTTACCGTTGCGTCCACGACTGCACAGATGGCTGCTTCGACTGCGGACAGGAGTATGCCGCCGAGGTGGAGCGAGCCATTATTGAGAATGACGGCAAGGTCGCAGCAGTAATTCTCGAGCCGGTCAGCGGAGCAACTTTAGGAGCGGTGGTCCCACCGAAGGGCTATTTAGCAAAGGTTTCAGAACTTTGTAACAAGCACCACGTCCTGATGATCGCCGATGAAGTGATGAGCGGCATGGGAAGGACCGGGCAGAATTTTGCCGTCGATCACTGGGGCGTCGCGCCTGACATTCTGGTCACCGCCAAAGGGCTCTCGAGCGGATATGTTCCGCTAGGCGCGGTGATCATGTCGAAAAAAGTTGTGGATGCGATCTCGTCCGGTTCCGGATCTTTCATTCACGGCTTCACTTATAGTTCGCACCCAATTTCATTAGCTGCAGGGCAGGCGGTCCTGCAATACATTTTGGAACACAAATTGGTGGAAGCGGCGGACTCAGACCGCGAGGGCAGCATCGGGCACACGCTTAAAGAGAATCTCGCGCAACTTCGAATGATGAACCATGTCGGCGAAGTACGCGGGATCGGCCTGCTGTGGGCGGTGGAGTTCGTTTCTGATACGGAGAGTAGAGATTCATTCCCCGTCGCGGTCAACTTCTCGGGGCAAGTCGCGCAGGCCGCAATTGAGCGTGGCCTTCTGGTTTATCCCGTGCAGGGATGCGCCGATGGCGATTGCGGCGACCACGTTTTGATCGCGCCCCCTGCCGTTATTACCCCCGATCAGATTACTTGGGCCTGCGAACAGCTGTCTGCAGCCATTGAAGAAGTGTCGGCGCAGGCCTAATGCTCATTTCGATTCCAAGGTGCCAATAACCACCGGACGAGACGTCCCGCTCTTCGCAATCATTTCAATTACTTAGCTCTTGAGCTGCAGTTGAGATTCAATTTACCGGTGAACTATTGCCGCGAAGAAGCCGACAGCGCACACTTCCGCGAATGGAGGAAGTCATGATTGCAGAAACGATCGGTTCAGTGTCACCGCGGTTATTTCGTCACGCTGCACGACTTCAGCAAAGCGTCCTAACAGCACCTGAAAAGCGGCTGCTCATTTGGATGGCGGAACGCACGCCAACCTGGATCAATCCCGATCACCTTACGGTTCTTGGGTTCGCGGCCCAGTTCATGACCGGCGTGAGCTATGCTCTGGCGAAAACACATTCCGCATGGCTGATGGTCGCAATCGGATGCCTCATCCTGAACTGGCTTGGCGACAGCATGGATGGCACGCTGGCCCGAGTGCGGCAGCAGCAGAGGCCCCGCTATGGTTTTTACGTCGATCACATGCTCGACAGCATTGGGGCCGTGGCGTTGATGGCTGGAGTCGCATTCTCCGGATATATGGGCCCGGCCATTGCAATTGGGCTGCTTGTGCTGTTCCTGCTGCTTTCGATCCAGTCTTACCTGGCAACTTATACAATTGGCGAGTTTCGCTTGTCGTTCTGGAGCTTTGGCCCGACCGAGCTTCGGCTTCTGCTTATCTCGGGAAATTTAGCCGTTTTACGCTGGCCAACCGTTCTGCACGGCTATCGATTATTCGATGTCGGGGGCGCGGTCGGGATCGTCGGAATGGCGGCCATGCTGACGTGGTTCACTGGCCGCAACGTCGCACGCCTGTATAACGAGGAGCGAATCTCGTGAGCGGTGGCACGGGAAACCCAAACAATGGATTCGTGCGCTGGCTGAAGTTCAATGCTGTCGGGGCAATCGGAATCGCAGTGCAACTTGGAGCACTAGCACTGCTCACGTCAATTCTTGAAGTCAACTATCTGCTCGCGACCGCATTAGCTGTCGAAGCCGCAGTGCTGCATAACTTCATTTGGCATGAGCGTTTCACGTGGGCCGATCGCACAGAAACGAATCGCTTCATTCGTCTTCTGAAATTCAACCTGACCACTGGAGTCTTCTCTATCGCGGGGAACGTTGCCTTCACAAAAGCCTTGTCAGAGGCCGGAGTTCACTATCTTTCAGCAAACGTCTTATCTATCGCGCTGTGCTCCATCATCAACTTCTTCCTCAATGACCGGCTTGTCTTTGTGCGTTGCAGCAAGGTGTGATCGCATTTCGATTCACTTACGCCACTCCGCAAAGCGTGATAAAGTTCCGGGAACTTAACCGCGACTGGTTGCGTAACATCGATCGCCGATGGTCAAGGGCGTACTCTTTCTGTGTCTCTACTAGGTTTCAGTGGCAATACTATTCACGGTTGTGGATATAACTTCTCACCGCGCCGCGACTGGATTCGCGAATGCACTGACGCCTGCTGCCGCCTTCACCTCTACTAGTGCCCTATTTCCGGCAAGCGTCGTAGCGGGGTTTTTATTCAAGTGATTGCGATTGGTTTCCTGATCTCAGCGATTCGCGGACGAGTGGAGCAAACTGACTTAGTTCCGGCCACGGCTGGGGGCGATTAGTCCATGTGCTCGTGCTGCCGCTCCACCGGCCAGATCGGTGATGACCTTGGTCGCGGCTTCCGAGCCTGAGCGAATGCAATTAGGGATGCCAATGCCGGCGTAGGCGTTTCCCGCTAATGCCAGGCCCGGCGCAGCAGAAACGATCTGCCGGACGCGATCCACTCGCCCCTTGTGACCAATGGTGTATTGCGCCATTGCTCTCGGCCATCTGTAAATTTTGACGAAACTCGGCTCCGCGCTGATGCCGAGTATTTCCTGCAACTCACGCCTCACCGTGGCAGCGATCTCCGCATCGGCCAATTGCAATATCTCTCCGTCGCGAGTTCCGCCAAGAAAGCATCGAAGCAGCGCAGTTCCTACCTCTGCACGGTTGGGAAATTTATTGTGGACAAACGTGCAGGCGCGAATGCGCTTACCCTCCGCCCAAGGCACCAGAAACCCGAATCCCGATGGCAGAGAAGCGCGGGCCTTTTCGTCATAGGCAAGCGCCACGGTGATCGATGAGCTGTACCTGATCTGTTCGAGCTCCGAAGAAAGTTGCGGAATTTGACTTTGCAGCAAACCGGCAGCCAGATAAGCCGGCGTAGCGATAATGACACCATCGAATTCCACTGTGCGCCCACTGGCTTCTACGAGCCACTTGCCGGATTCCGGCTTCACGGCGTCAATTGGAGTACTCGTCCGTCGCGCAGATTCCGGAATTTGCGCCACCAGCGCATCAACCATGGTTTGCATGCCGTTTTTTAACGAGGTAAATAACGACCGCATCGCAGGACCCGCCTTCGACTGTCCGGGGGAGCGTTTGTCGGAAGAAAGGCCCTGGAGTTTTCGTGCGGTCACCATGGCCCGCCCTAAACTTCCCTGTTTAGCCTCGATGTCGACAAAGCGCGCCAGCACTGACGCCGCGCTCAGTTCATCGGCGCTGCCCCCGTAAACCCCCGCCAATAGCGGATCAGCCACGCGCTCCAACATTTCGCGCCCATAGTGGCGTTCAATGAATTCGGCGGCCGTGCTCTCGGGTACGTGGGGCGCAGGACGATAGAACCACTCGCGTAGAAACCTGAGCTTTGTCCGCCAGGAAAAAAGAGGAGAGAGAAAAGTGGCTGGAAAATCCGTTGGAACCATGAACATCAAGCCATCAGGAAGTGGCACCAGAGATCCGTTGAGCAAGATGTAGGTTCTGCGCTCAGAGTCATTCGAGCCGATTAGCTGATCACCTAAGCCGAGATCACGGCAAAGGTCTGTCGCCCATGGCTTCTCGGTGAGAAAGGAATCGGGACCGGCTTCGATGACGTTGTCGCCAACGCGCTCGGTGCAAAGCACTCCTCCCAGCCGGGCGCTCGCCTCGAAGAGGACATAATTCAGTTCGGCGCCTTTTCGTTGCTGCTTCTCCAAACCATAGGCGGCTGAGAGTCCGGAAATACCTCCGCCAATGATTGCGATTCGTATCATATCGGGTCAACGGATTTGGGCAACCGCCGCCGCGGTGCGCGAACGAACGATCTGCGCCAGCGCAGAGGTGAGCAGTGGAGAATCATTCAGAGATTCCGCTCTCCACAGTCGCATGTTTTCTTTCGCCGCGAACTGTTTGAACAGAATGTCTACGTCATAAAGAATTTCCACATGGTCACAGAGAAAACCGATCGGCTGAACAAATACTCCATCGTGCCCGTTCTGCTTTAGGCGAGAGATGGTCTCTTCGACGGTTGGGCCAAGCCACGGCCCTCCTGACATGCCCTGGCTTTGAAATGCAAAACTCCAGTCTTGCTGATCCAGACCTGCGGCGGCTGCAACCAGCGCGGCCGTATGTTTTGTTTGAATCTCATACGGATCGCCTTCCAGCACCGTCCGTTCGGGAACGCTGTGTGCGGTGAATATCACCGGCACCGGATTTCCTGATTCGCGCTCGGCATCTTGACGTCCGGATATCAGCTTCTCCCCGAAAGCCTGAATCAATTGCGGCTCATCGTGCCATGCTTCCACAAAATCAAAAGTCATTTCAGGGTCGCTGCACTCCGCAAGCGATTTCCGGTAGAGTCCAACGCTGGTGCGCGAATTGTGCGGTGCCATGCAGATCACGACCGCATGACCGATTCCATCGGCTTGCATCTGTTCCAGAGCTTGCGCAACGAATGGATGCCAGTTCCTCATTCCGACGTAAACCGGCACTCCGATTTTTTGCGCCAGCAGTTCAGCTTGTTTCAAAGTAATTTCGGTTAGCGGAGATTTGCCAATCGCGGCGTAACGATGGCTCACTTCCTCTACCGCCTGCTTGGGAAGCGGACGCCCGCCAGTCACGCGCAACAAAAACTCGGGCACATCGTCAACAGAGGTAGGACTGCCATGCGCCAGCAGCAGCACTGCGATTTTTCGCCTCTCGGCCATAGTCAGATGCCGCCTTCTCGTACAGAACGCGAGAAGGACGTGGCCCCCGCGGAATGCTCTTGGACGTACTCGGCCAGCGCCCTCACATTTTCGACCGGCGTCTCTGGAAGGATTCCGTGGCCAAGATTAAAAACGTGCCCGGGCCTGCCACCCGCCTGATCCAAAATGCGTCGCGCGCCGGCTTTCACGTGTTTCCAATCCGCGAACAACAGCACGGGATCGAGATTTCCCTGTACGGCGCCGGAATTCCCCAGCCGACTCCAACCTTCATCGAGTGGGATTCGCCAGTCGAGCCCAATAACATCGGCTCCGCTTTCTTTCATCGAGGCCAGCAGCGTCGAAGTATCCGTCCCAAAATAAATGATGGGAGCGCCCGAAGTTTTGAAACTGGCTATCAGTTCTGTCGTCCGCGGCAAAACATATTGCCGGTAATCTTCGACTGATAGGCAGCCCACCCAACTGTCAAAAACTTGAATCACGTCGGCTCCTGCCTCAACCTGAGCGCGCGCATACGCAGATGTCACTGCGACCAGTTTGCCGAGCAGCTCGTCCCAGGCTTGCGGCTGCGAATACATCAGGTTTTTCGTTTTGATGTAATGACGCGAGCCCCCGCCTTCGATCATGTAGCTCGCGAGCGTGAACGGCGCGCCACAAAAGCCAATCACCGCCAACGTTGTGCTGAAGTGCCGGGCCACTTTACTTACAGCATCGGCCACATAGCCTAGATCATCGGCAGAGTCGGTCCGCAGCCTGCGAATATCGTCGGCAGTTCGCACCGGGCTTTCGATGACCGGGCCTTCACCGGCAGAAAAATGAAATGGGAGGCCCATGACCTCAAACGGCAAAAGAAGGTCGGCAAAAATTATGGCCGCATCCACTTTCAAATATTCAGCAGCGGTGATGGTGACTTCTGCGGCGAGCTGCGGGTTCTTGCATATCTCAATCAGCGAATGCCGTTTTCGCACCGCCCGGTATTCGGGCATGTAGCGGCCCGCCTGCCGCATGAACCACACCGGAGTTCGATCCACAGGCAAGGCTTTGCAGGCACGAACAAAGCGGGAATCAGGCGCTGACATGAAGAATTAATGTAGCACTAAGAGCAGTGGCTAGTGGTCAGCGATCAGTGGGCAGTGGATAGTGATCAGCGTTCAGAGGTCAGTGGTTGATGGTCAGTGATCAGTGACTAGTGGTCAGTTGCGAATGCAAGCCATAAGGGCATGTGTGAGGGGCTAGTAATAACTCAAGTTAGACGAGAAGCGTTCCACTGTGACTTAGCAGAAAAGCCTGCTGGCCCTGGCCACTGCGCACTGATCACTGATCACTGCTACTGATCACTGCTTATGAGATGGGCTCAACTTTATCCACATGAATAAGGTTGATCGAAGTATCCAGTGTTCCCGTGACCTGTACACGCCGTCCTTCAAACGGTTGCACCTGGTTCTGAGCATCGAGCTTGTAGGAAGTCGAGTCCGACACCTTCAAAACATAGCTATCGGATTCTTTGCTGATGATTCCACTGAAGGTCTGCGCTGTAGGATTTTGACCCTGCGACTCAGGAGTGGACGGCGCGGCTGGGCGCGTTCCGGGCTGGGCTGGAGTTGGATTCGGTGCAGGCTGCGTCTCTGGATTCGGCTCAGGCGTGGGCTGCTGGTGCGGATGGTCTTGCTCCGGCTGCTGTGGCTCTTGCATGTAAGACCACAATACCAAGTCTGACGAGAACAATTGGCCGGGGTGGGAAGCCCCTTGCGCGAACGCAACGGCGCTGCAGAAGACAAACCCAGCAATAATCACTGACCAGTTCTTCATAAGGACTCCTTGCCGGCTTTTAGATGGCAAAAGAAGGAACGTGGGAACCCGGTTCCGGGTCTAGCTGAGCAGAAGGCTCAGAAGCCAAGGTTTCATTTACGTTGTACACCCGACCGTGGAAAACGGCCCTACGGCTGATTCTGTAGGCCACCTAAGGGCGAGTGCGTCCCCTTAGGGCGGCGGATGTACTTCTGAGTTTTTCTCCGGCCAAAAAGGCACCTAATGAGTACACCCTTGGTCACCGAATCCACCCTATGATGATGCGTAACGAATTCCCGGAGGTTGATCCTGCCATGGCAGCAAGTCAGGTTGTGCTCTACTTCGACAGACAGGAAGACGCGGTCCAGTTCACGCTCGCTGCCAGCTCAATCATCGCGGACGGAGCGCCGCTCCGCGAAACTGCGCTCAAGGTTGCGAAAGAAGTTTGCAAAGCCTCACGTATTACTACCGAGGGAAGCGTGAATGGCGACGGAGCGAAACCCAAGACGCGCAAGGCGCAATAAACTTCGCCGTTTTCTAATCTTTGAATTTCTGAACAATTAATAAGTGCGGGCGTTCTCGTGCGCTGGTTTAATCCGACCAAGGCGCCGGCTTGCGATTCCAGCGATGCTTTTTCAATTGTTTGAGAAGCTCGGGGCTGAGCGGGCCTTTATCGCTTAGCGCGATGTTCTCGCGCACGTGCACCAGCTTCCTCATGCCAACAATCGTGGTGCTCACCGCCGCATGGGAGAGCACAAACCGCAACGCCATCTCCGGCAGCGACATTCCCGGAGGCAGAATTTCTTTCAACTTGTCCACGCGCTTGATGGTGTTGGCAAGATTTTTTGGATTGAAATATCCGGAGCGCCAATCATCCTTCGGAAAAATCGTGTCCCTGGTCATCTTCCCGCCGAGGCTGCCTTCATCGAGGGCGACACGGACGATCACACCGATATTCATTTCCTTGCAAAGCGGGAAAAGTTCGTCCTCGGGCGACTGGTCGAAGATGCTGTAAATCACCTGCACTGCATCGACCAGCCCGGTGCGAATGGCCTTGATTCCGTTCTCCGGTTCCCAGCGATTCAGGCTGAGGCCGAAGTAGCGAATGGTTCCGTCTCTTTTGAGCTTCTCGACCGTCTTGCGGAAATCGGGATCGTTTGTCCATGCATCAGTCCACACATGAAACTGAAGCAGATCAATTGAATCGGTACCAAGTTGCTTTCGAATCAGATCGGCGTACTTGAAAACATGATCGGGTGGAAAGACGTCGTGGTATTTAAATTTCGGCAGCGCCGGCCAGCGCTCGTTTTTGGGAGGAATTTTCGAAGCGGCAAAGATGCGCTTGCCTTTATTCTTGGCCATCGTTTGCCCGAGCAGGCCGTCGCTCTTGCCTTCGCCGTAAGCCCACGCGCTGTCGAAGAAGTTGCATCCCAGATCGACCGCTAATTGCAATGCCTGCAGCGACTCGCGGTCTGCCGAGCCACTCCAGCCGCTCATGCCCCACAGCCCGTGCGCGATGTCGCTGACTTGCACCCCTGTACGGCCCAACTTCCGATATTGCATGCTTGCTCCTCGCGTTCAATGTGGACGGGCGAGGGCGCCCGTCGCTCCACTTTGACTTATTTCCCTGGCTGTCGCGGTGCGTCCTGTTGTGCCTTGTGGTCGTAGAATTTCTGCAGGACATAAAACGCCTGCTTGCGCTGCCCTTGGTCCGAAATTAATCCCTTGCGATTGAAATAATCCTGAATGCCCGGCAGGGGACGGCGCGGCGATCGAAAGTCCATCAGCAGCCAGGGCGACATGCCAGCCATCTGGGGAACTCTCTGCCACATCGCCAGCTGGTGCTCAAATACGTTCGCCTGGTATTCCTCAGTGAAACGAGTCTGCGCATCGCCATGCCGATTGTATTGGGCGTCAGCGCCGAACTCGCTCACGATTACGGGCTTCTCATATGCGAACTTCCACTCGGTGCGATCAGTGTCTTCGATTTTTGCTTCGTACCATCCTATGTATTCATTGATACCCAGCACGTCGAGAAATTCCCCGATTGGATCGTTCAGAACTCGCGTGTCCGGTCCCGAACGGCCGGTATGATTCAGCGCGGAAGTGATTAAGCGAGTGGGATCAAGTTCGCGCGCGTATGAAACAAGCGCTTTCAAAAATTGAGTCCTCTCCACAGAAATCGGAGTCTCGTTCGACATTGACCAAAGTGCAATGGCGGCTCGGTTGCGATCACGCGAAATGATCTCGCGAAGTTGTGACTTGGCATTTTCAAGTGTGGCGGAATTCTGCCACTGGATATCCCAGTAAACGGGAATTTCTTCCCAGACCAGCAGGCCCATTTTGTCACTGAGCCGCACCATATCCGCGTTGTAGGGATAATGAGCAAACCTGACAAAATTGCAGCCCAACTCTTTTGCCCAGGTGAGCAGGCTGCGATCGTCATCTTCCGAAAAAGCTCGCCCGCTGCGAAACGGCGCTTCTTCATGCATGGAAATGCCACGAAGAAAAATCGCCTTACCATTCAACAGGATTTGCGCACCGCGGGTCTCAATCGTCCGAAACCCGATTTCGTCGGTCACGCTGTCGCTGCCACTTGAAATTACGACTTTGTACAGCTTCGGACTCTCCGGCGCCCAAAGTTCCACGTGAGCGGGAAATCGGAATGTGCCGCGCCCGGAAGCATCCACATGGGCCGATTGCTTCAGCCGGATCTCAGGAATTTCGATCGAGACCTCGCCCGAGCGGGTCGCGCCGCTTAGCTGAACCCAACCTTCGATAACATCTGTATGGCCTTTGGCGAGCTGAACTGAATAATCCTGTATGAAGGTTTCCGGCACTTCCACCAGCTTTACGCCGCGGGTAAGGCCGCCATAATTCCACCAATCGGTTTTCAAGGCGGGCACACCATCCGCGCGACGGGTGTTGTCTATTTCAACGACAATTCCGTTCTCACCATCGCTCAATTGCTCGGTAGCTTCTACATCGAATGGGGTAAAGCCACCTACGTGTTCGCCGAGCTTTTTTCCATTCAGCCATACCCGCGCCTGATAGTTGGCCGCGCCAAAATAGAGGAAGGTCCGGACTCCAGATCGCCTGTGATAGGAGAAGTTTCGCTGGTACCAGAGCGGTCCTTCGTAAAAAAGCAACGAGTCACTCTGGGTATTCCAGTCTCCGGGAACGCGGAGCTTGGGCGAGTGTTCAAAATCGTACTCAACGAGATCGCTTTTTGTTTTAGGTTTGGCGTTCTCGTAATAGCGGCTGCTGAGGCCGGTTTCGTAGGGATCAACAATCGTGTTCCACGTCCCATCGAGACTAATGGTCGTTCGGCTACTTACATTCGGAATCGTAGCCGGCAGATCGCTTTGGGCATGCAGGCAGATCGCGCTCAGCAGCAGCGCGGCCAGAGCCGCTCGACTTATGTAGCGTATTTCCATAGGGATCGCCGGGCAGATGAGTATAACGAATTCGCTGGCTGCAGCAGCACCGGACCTCTCCTCTTAACAGCATCGCCCAGACAGCCCGCTGGGAGCTATGTTCCTGGATTTTTGGATTAGAATCCTATGAGGCTGTCCGGCATCTCGGGAGGAGTCACTTGCATCCAAGTGCCCGCCCAGAGTTGGCACTTGGGGGTCCGAATGTCCAGTGTTTCTTCTTCCTATCTCTCCGAGGGGAATGCTTCACCTGCGCTGTCCGAAGGGAAGGCTGCACCTGCGTTGGCCGTAACCAATACTGCTGCTTCGGCCATTCAACTCGCGAGGGTCGCTGATCCTGCCGCGCACTTTTTACCCATGGATCCAACCTTCAGTCCTGTCAATGGGCTGGTGGGGCGGTGCTTTATACGGATGTGTCTGTGGGTAGACCTGGTGACATCGTGGTCACGCAGGAACCGCCCTCTTCCGCAGTGGTCGCCCGAGCTTGCTCTGGGTGGGCCAATCACGCCGGACACAACAGAACCGGTCTCCCCTTCAACTGCGAATTAATGTGCTGGCGCTGGCTGCGGTTGCGGGGTGGCGAAGTTCACCTTCGGGACCTCACGTGAGCCTTCGGTTGCCGCAAAATAGGCGGTGTTCGGTTTAAATCCGAGGCTCGACGCAAAGATGCTGTTGGGAAATTGCTGCACGTAAATGTTGTAGTCCTTCAGCGTATCGTTATAGCGCTGGCGTTCGACTGCAATACGGTTCTCTGTACCGGCCAGTTCGTCCTGTAAGCGCAGGAAATTTTCATTAGACTTCAACTGCGGATAGTTTTCGACCAAAGTCAACAATCTGAATAAGGATTTATCGAGCTCAGCATTCGCGGAAATCTTTTGCTCGGGAGTTCCTGCTGAGAGTAACTGGGTACGAGCTTTCGCGATG
>Ga0209474_10000878_pt1 | contig 30807 bp, 24 predicted proteins | sample GraSoiAngelo_145_FD_185902 | JGI IMG/M metagenome (GOLD analysis project Ga0209474, IMG submission 185902) | Grasslands soil microbial communities from the Angelo Coastal Reserve, California, USA - 14_1009_05_20cm (SPAdes) (version 2) | ecosystem: Environmental > Terrestrial > Soil > Grasslands...
CTGCCTCTGGCCGGAGCGGTCTTCGTGAACCACTGTGCGCATGAAGGCCAGACCGATCATGACAGTGACGATGCCTGGAATGATGAAAGCGCAGCGCCAGCCGAGATACTGGCCGACAAGGCCGGTGACCACCGCCGAAGACGCCACGCCGAGATTGCCCCAGACGCCGTTCAGCCCCATTTCACGGCCCAGCCGGTCCGCGTAAGACACGATCATAGCCGTGCCGACGGGATGGTAGATCGACGCGAACAGACCGATCGCCAGCAGCGCCGCGCCGAGCTGCAGCGGCGTCTGCACCAGCCCCACCGCGATCATCGACGCCCCGATGCCGGCGAAGAAGATTGCCATCATGTGGCGGCGGCTCCAGCGGTCGCCAAGCCAGCCGGTCAGTAGCGATCCCGCGCCAAAGGCGACGAAACCCGGAGTGGCGTAGGGCAACAGCTCCGAATAGGCCATGCCGAGGGCGGGCCCCATCACGATGACCGCGGCGGCAAAGATCAGCATCGAATAGTGGTCGATGAAATGCGCCGCGTTGACGAAACCGATCACCCGGGCCGGGCTGTTCATGTGGTCGAATCCCCTGAAGTCCTGCTGTTGTCCTGACTGGGGTTATCTTATCTTAAGCCAATCGCTCACGCGCGCTTGATTGTGATCGGGGTTGGGCTAAATCCCGTGTAAGATTCGGCTGGATCTGGATTTCGACCGCCTAGATGAGCAGCAACGCCTTTTTCTCGGACCTTCTCACCTCGATTTCCGAGCGCGGCCGAACACTGCTCCGGCGCGCAGGCCCCTCCGAGCCAAAGCGGGATGGGGCCGAGCTGATCTCATTATGCGAGGCGCTGGTGTCAGGCCGGGGCGAGGCCTCCGGCACTGCGATAGCGGGCGAGATTCTCGACCGATACCGCCATCTCAACGACGCCCAGCGGCTGGCATTCTTCGAGGCGCTGACCCGCGACTTCGGTCCGGACCGGGAAAAGCTCGCCCGTGCGATAGAGAGCTGGCGCGCGCGGAGAAGCGACGAAGACGCCAGCGATCTTCATTTCGCTTCCGAGCCGCGGCGGCAGGAACTGGTTCGGCGGCTGAACCGAGCCCCGGGCGGCACCAGCGACCTGGTGGCAATGCGCGCCGATTTGCTGCGGCTGATGAACGGCCACCGCGAACTCGCCGCGCTGGACCGCGACGTGTCCCATTTGCTGTCATCATGGTTCAACAGGGGGTTCCTCGTGCTGCGCAGGATAGATTGGTCGACGCCGGCGAACATCCTGGAGCAGATCATACGGTACGAGGCCGTGCATGAAATCCGCGACTGGGACGACCTGCGCCGCCGAATCGACCCGATCGACCGCCGCTGCTACGCATTCTTTCATCCGGCCTTAGTGGACGAGCCCCTGATCTTCGTCGAGGTGGCGCTGACAGAATCCATTCCTGGCGCGATCGCGCCATTGCTTGCTGAGGACCGGCAACTGGTTCCGACCGAACGCGCCCGCACCGCGGTATTCTACTCGATCTCCAACACGCAACGCGGGTTGGGCGGAATTTCGTTCGGCAGTTTTTTGATCAAGCAGGTCGTCGAGGAATTGCGGCGCGAATTGCCGAAGCTGGAAAATTTCGTGACGCTGTCGCCGGTACCGGACTTCATGCGATGGCTGAAGCAGGCGGATGATGTCCCCGTCACTGAGGAGGACCGGACGCTGCTGGAAAATCTCGAGAAGCCCGACTGGTTTACCAATCCGGAATTGGCGGCGCAGCTACGTTCGGTGCTCGAGCCGCTCGCTGCGCATTATTTCCTGAAGGCGCGCACCCCGAAAGGCCGGCTGATCGATTCGGTGGCGCGCTTCCATCTCGGCAATGGCGCGCGGCTGGAGCGAATCAACTGGCTGGGCGATGTCTCCCCGAAAGGCCTGCGCGAGTCCGCAGGCATCATGGTCAACTATCTCTATCGGCTCGAGGATATCGAGAAGAACCACGAGGCCTACGCCAACCAGGGTGAGATCGCCGCATCCCAAACGGTGAAAAGATTGCTGAGGGGCGAAAGCCGGCGATTGCTGGACATGCGGTTGTCCTAAAGGGTCAGGACGCCAGCGCCTTCATCTCCTTGTAGAGATCGGATTTTCCCTCAAAGCCGATGCCCGGCAACTCCGGCATGGTGATGTGACCGTTCTCGACCCGAACGCCATCGGGGAATCCACCGTATGGTTGGAACAGGTCCGGATAGCTCTCATTGCCGCCCAGACCCAGCCCGGCCGCGATGTTGAGCGACATCTGGTGGCCGCCATGGGGAATGCAGCGGCTGGCGGACCAACCACGTGTCTTCAGCACCGCCAAAGTGCGTTGGTATTCGCACAGCCCGTAGGATAGCGCGCAATCGAATTGCAGCCAATCGCGATCCGGCCGCATCCCGCCATAGCGCAGAAGGTTGCGCGCATCCTGGTGGCTGAACAGGTTCTCGCCGGTCGCCATCGGACCGGGATAGAACTCCGCCAGCGCCGCCTGCAACTGGAAATCCAGCGGATCGCCGGCCTCCTCGTACCAGAACAGCGGGTAGTCGCGCAGCATCTTGGCGTAGGCCACCGCCGTTTCCAGATCGAACCGGCCGTTGGCGTCGACCGCCAGTTGCGCCTCGTTCCCGATCTCTTCGAGCACGGCCTCGATGCGCATGCGGTCCTGCGATATCGGGGCGCCGCCGATTTTCATCTTCACGACATTGTAGCCGCGGTCGAGGTAGCCGCGCATCTCGCCGCGCAGCATCGAAACGTCCTTGCCGGGATAATAATAGCCTCCGGCGGCGTAGACAAAGACGCGCGGATTGAAGTCCCGGCCGTGACGTTCGGCGAGTAATCGAAACAGCGGCTTGCGCGCGATCTTCGCCACGGCGTCCCACACCGCCATGTCGATGGTGCCGACGGCCACCGAGCGCTCGCCATGGCCGCCCGGCTTCTCGTTCGACATCAGCGTCGTCCAGACCTTATCCGGATCGAGATTGTCGCCGCCTTGATCGAGCAAGCTCTTCGGATCGGCTTCCATCAGGCGTGGCGCGAAACGCTCGCGGATCAATCCGCCCTGCCCGTAACGACCGTTCGAGTTGAAACCGTACCCGACCACGGGCTTGCCGTCGCGAACCACATCGGTGATGACGGCAACGAGGCTCGTCGTCATTTTGGTGAAATCGATATAGGCGTTGCGGATCGGCGAGGAGATCGGCTTTGTAATTTCACGGACGTCGACGATGCGGACGGACATGTTTTTCAGCTTTCGGCAGGGTTGTTCGACTGTACCGGCACCGCTCCGCACATCCCGAAAACACCGGTTCAGGACTCGCTCTTATCCCGGAAATACGGTTCGACCGGACCGTGGACCTTGATCGTGAGCGGGTTGCCGTAGCGATCTTTGGCGCTACCGGCGGTCACGCGCACCCACCCCTCACTGACGCAATACTCCTCAACATTGGTTTTCTCGATGCCCTTGAAGCGAACGCCGATATCACGCGCCAGCACCTGTTCATTGTAGTAGGGGCTTTTCGGATCGGTGGACAGACGATCTGGCAGTTGGTCGGTCGTGGGATTTTTCTCGTTCACAGCATAGCCTCGATTTCTCTTTTCAATCGTTCAGGGGTAACGGTCGGCGGATGCCGCGCCACCACCTTGCCCGATCGATCGACCAGGAATTTGGTAAAATTCCATTTGATTGACGAGCCCAATAACCCGGACTTCGCACTTTTCAAATAATCGTACAACGGATGCGCATTGCCGCCATTGACTTCGATCTTGGCGAACATCGGAAAGGTGATCTGGTAGTTGGTCGCGCAGAACTGCTGGATTTGCAGGGCGTCGCCACGCTCCTGCATGCCGAACTGGTTGCACGGAAATCCCAGCACCGAAAAGCCGCGTGGCCCGAATTCCTTTTGCAGCGCTTCGAGTCCGCGATATTGCGGCGTGAATCCGCAGGCGCTCGCGGTGTTCACGATCAAGAGCACCTGACCCTCGAAGCGTTTGAGCGTAACGTCCTCGCCGGCGAGCGACTTTGCCGTAAAATCGTAAATGCCGGCCATGGTAATTCTCCAAGCCTCGTCTACCTAGCGGGATCGACCGGAGTAGATGGCTTTCCGCCCGCTTCGATCGCCTCGCCCGCGAGCAGGCAGAGATCCTCGCGGAAGCGGCCCGAGACGACCTGAACGCCGACGGGAATCCGGCCCACCAATGCCGTGGAAACCGTTAGCGCGGGCAGCCCCAGGAAGGGAATGGCAATCTGTGGGACCTGCGCCTGCCACACCCTCGCAAACGAAACCTCGTCACGCATATCGAGCCCATCGGCAAACGGCAATTCGCCCGAGACCGGCATCAGCACCACCGAATACGCCTCCAGGAACTGCAGCCATTCCCGCGATAATGTCGCCCGGCGGGTTAACGCCTTTGAGAACGCGGCGGCATCGAATGGAAAAACCTTGCTCCTGTTGCCACGCAGACAGGCGAGCGCGCCGGGATCGCCTTCGCGCTCGGCGGCGGCGAGTTGGGCTTCATAGCCATCCCCCAGCCATAACTTGGTTTGCAAGTCGGCGGCCTCGCGCAGCGGCGGTGTCTCTACTTCCTCGACGACCCATCCGGCGCGTTCCAGACGCTTGCCCGCATCCGCGACCGCGGTCTTTACTTCAGCGGCCGTCGCAAGACCGTCCGGCTGAAGACACAGCGCCGCGCGTTTCGGCATCGCGGGTCCTTCAAGTGGGGCCGACACCCACCAGGGATCGCGCGCGTCCCTGCCGGACATCGCTCTGAGCGCAATCCTGAGATCGCCGATGGTGCGCGCCAACGGACCCGACACAGCCGAGATCTGCGCCCCAATGGTGCGTTCGGGCAGCGAGGCGTTGAATGCCGCGACGCGGCCGACCGTTGGCCGCAGCCCATGAACGCCGCAGGCATAGGCGGGATAGCGGATTGATCCGGCGATGTCGGTGCCATGCGCGATATGGCCGATACCCGCCGCAACCGCCGCCCCTGCCCCGCCTGATGAGCCGCCTGGAGTAATGCTTGGGTCGCGCGGATTTTTGGTGTCGCCATGCAACAAATTGGTGGTGAACCAGCGATAGGAAAACGCCGGGCAGTTGGTGCGCCCGACGATCACGGCGCCAGCCTTGCGCAGATTGTCGACGACCGGGCTGTTGCTGCGCGCAATCACGTCGCGCTGCAATCGAAGACCGTTGGTGGTCGCAAACCCCTCCTGATCGATATTGGCCTTCACGGTGACCGGCACGCCGGCCAGCGGACCCACTTCCTCGTTGCGCGCGATCGCCGCATCAACAGCGTCAGCCTGGGCCATCACGTCCTTTGCGCGATGGTCGACCACGGCATTGATGGCGGGGTTGACGGCGTCGAGCCGGGCCAGTGCCGCGGACGCCGCTTGCTTCGCCGAAATTTTTTTCGATGCTATCAGCGTAGCGATTTCAGCGGCCGACAGGCGCCAGAGATCGTCCATGGCAAACTCCGTTTGATCGGTGGTGTTGTAGCGCCGTGCCCACGCAAGCGCCACGGGGAAAGGCCGGCCTGCGGCTCAGCTCAGCGCAGGCGAGCGAGATAATAAGCGAGATCCGCGATCTGCTCGGACGTCACCGGCTGCAGCACTTCGGCCATGGTGCCGTCGTAACCGTGACGGCTGTTGTCCTTGTATTCCCGCATGGTCTTGGCGAGATAATCCTCGCGCTGATCGGCGATTCGCGGAACGTTGTCTTTGCCGGCAAAATCGTTGCTATGGCAGGAATTGCAGCGATGCTGCTGCGCCAGTTCCCGGGCACGCTGCAGCCGTGCCTGGTCGCCGGCATCGGGGGGCGGGTTCGGCTTCGGCAATTTACCGATGAATTCGGAAAATGCGCGGAGATCGTCGTCAGTGAGCGCTTTCGCCACGTCGTTCATCGGTTCGAACGCCCGCAGCTTCTCGCGAAACATGAAAAGCTGGATGAGCGTATAAGCCGGCTGCTGGGCGCCAAGCGAGGGCGTATTTTCGGTTTCGGATTGACCGTGCTCACCGTGACAGGCGAGACAGGGCGCGGCACGCTCTTCGAGCGTCTCGGCGCGTGCGAGCGATGCGATAAGCGCAAAGGCTAAAGCCGTGATCATCCTGCGCATCGGCCGGTCCTTGAGATGGTACTCTCGTCATTGGCGCGGAAGATGCGAGGAGCCAACGGGGCGCGCATTCGCTCGACTCGTTGGCCCCAATGACGGCGTGAGGCTGAGTTACTTTGAGGCCATGTTCGCCTTGCCGTAAGTGATGCGATAGACAGCGCCGTTCCAGTCATCGGAGACCAGAAGCGAGCCGTCCTTCATTTGCAGCACGTCGACCGGCCGGCCAATATAGCTGTTGTTTTCCAGAAAGCCGGTAATCAGCGGCTCCATGGATTTGACAGTGCCGTCCTTGTTCAGCTTCACGACCACAACATCCCCGCCGACCTTTTTGGACCGGTTCCACGAACCGTGCCGGGCCACGATGATGCTGTTCTTGTAGCTCTTCGGAAGCATGTTGCCGGTGTAGAAGCGCATGCCGAGCACAGCAGTATGCGGGCCCATCAAGCCAACCGGAGCGGTGAATTCGCTGCAGGAATGTCCCCAGCCGAATTCAGGGTCCGGAAAATTGCCTTGATAGCAGTAGGGCGAGCCGAAGTGCTCGCCGACTTTCGTCACCCGGTTGAGTTCGTCCTCGGGCACGTCTTCAGAGGCCCAGTCGCGTCCGTTGTCGGTAAAATACAGTTGCTTGTTTTCCGGGTGCCAGTCGAAACCCACGGTATTGCGAACACCACGTGCGATCACCTCGGCGCCGCTGCCGTCGAGATTCATCCGCCGGATCTGTCCGTGGGCATCGTCATGGAGCACGTTATTGCCGGGCTGTCCGATCGGGACATACAGCTTGTTGTCAGGCCCGATGGCGATGAACTTCCAGCCATGTGCTTCGTCTTTGGGCAAGTTGTCATAGATCATCGTCGGCTTGGGCGGATTGTCCAGGACGTCGTCAACCATCTCGATCTTGGAAATTTTCGACAGCTCGGCAATGTAGAGCGTGCCGTCCTTGAAGGCGACGCCATTGGGACGGTAAAGGCCCGACGCGACAACCTTAACCGTTCGCTTCCCGTCCTTGTTGACGATGGCATAGACCTTGTCGACGAGGCGGCTGCCGACAAACACCGTGCCCTTGTCGCTCATCGCCAATGAACGGGCGTTCGCCATGCCGGATGCGTAAACCTCGATATTGAATCCGGCCAGCACTTTGAGCTTGGCCAGCGGCAATTTGTCCGCAGCGGCTGGAATTGGAGGCGGCGCGACTGGCGCGAGCTTGGCCGCGGCTTCGTTGCCGGCGGGCCGCCCGATCAGCGGCGAACCCGGCGGAAGCGGCGCGCCAGCAGGCGCGGGAGCGGCTGGTGCATTAGCCGGCTGCGCGGCAGCGCCGACCGTGAAAACGCTTATAAGAGCGCCCGCGAGCAACAGGCTGCGCGGCCTAAAGTAGATCGTCATGAAGTCCTCCCCCGATGCCAAAGCCCTACTCGGGCCGGCAAGCACGTTGCCAGCGCCGGTCGCTTCCCGGTACTCTCCGATATTTCTCCCTCGATAGGCAATCGGAAATGTCAGGCAGGCTGGCGCATCTGTGTCCGCGTTCAGTGCCTTGTAGCGGGCGCGTCCGAGAAGTTGAGGATCGCTTCCGTGAATGGAAATTCCAGCACGACCTCGCCTGCATCATCCGTCACTTCCAGAACAGCGCTCAACAAGCCCGCTTCGGCGCCTTCGGTCTTCAGCAATTCCCGGATCATGGCGCGGGCAATTTCCCACGCCCGATCGGGATCGCGCAGGTCTTCGCCTTCGGGATCGGAGATCAACTCGTCCCCGATACGGGTGTTGAAAAAATACCGGGGCATGGTCCAGATCCATTCGGTTGAGGGTCCAATTCAACGAGCCATGTAGCTCACAAGTTCTTTATCCGGAATTCGCACGTGAGAGCGACCCGTTTGTGTTGCGCCCCCTACTCCGAAATCCACTTAAGGCATTGGAACGATGGCTATTTCCCAACAAGACCGCACATTAAAGTGAATTGTTTCGCAGCGCAGCAAAGCTCTCCCGTTGTTTTACGGAAAAAAATTTCGCTGGCGAAGTTTTCATTCCTGATTAGTTTGGGCGCGAGGGCGGAGTTCGTCCGGTTAGCAAGGAGAGCCAAAATGGCCTGGAAGACCCCGAAGATCGTAGAAGTGCCGGTCGGCATGGAAATCAACATGTATGCGTGCGCCGCCCGCAAATAAGGGGCCGCAACAGCTTCACGTCTTCACGCAAGGTGGACCATCGGGCGTGACACGTTCCCAACCGCGGGGTCGTGTCGACGCCGATGGCCACCTTCGAATGTTTTGAGATCTCGACGCTTCGGAATTTCCAGGAGACGAATCATGCTTCGCGTCGTCGTCCTCGGCGCCGCGGCAGGTGGTGGCGTTCCGCAATGGAATTGCGGATGTCCGGTTTGCCGGACAGCGCGAACCGAACATCCCGAGCTTCAAAGCACCCAGGCATCGATCGCGATCAGTGCCGACGACGAGCACTGGTTCCTAATCAATGCATCTCCGGATTTGCGCCAGCAACTGATCGCAACACCGCAGCTTCATCCTGTAGCCGGCGAGCTTCGTCATAGCCCGATATCAGGCGTGATCCTGACCAATGGCGAAATCGATGCTGTTGCCGGGCTGCTGTCGATGCGGGAAGGCTGGCCATTCACCATATATGCGCACCCCAGAGTGCTTTCGATTTTGAAAGACAACAGCATCTTCAACGTGCTGAGCGAAAAAAATGTGCGGCGTCAGCCGATCGAGTTAGACCGTGCATTCCAGCCGGCGCTACCCGACGGCTCGCCGTCCGGCATCGAGATCGAGCCGTTCGCCGTGGCGGGCAAGGCTGCGTGGTATCTGGAAGGCAAGCCTCATCCCGACGGCCGTCCTCAAAACAGCGGAAGCGACGGCGGGGGAGACACGCTGGGGCTTCGCATCGCCGACAAAACCACTGGGAAGTATTTCTACTTTCTCGCTGCCTGTGCCGGGATCACCGACGATCTGAAGGCCCGGCTTGCGGGTGCGCCGTTGATCTTCTTCGACGGCACCGTGTGGCGTGACGACGAATTGATCGCTGCCGGGCTCGGCAACAAAACCGGCCAAAGCATGGGACATATCGCGATGTCAGGCGAAAACGGCGCGATCGGAAGTCTTGCCGGCCTCGACATCGCCCGAAAGATATTTTTGCATATCAACAATTCCAATCCGGCGCTGTTGCACGATTCCGCGGAGCGCGAGATAGCGGAACGTGCGGGCTGGCAAATCCCCGCCGATGGAACGGAGATCACTCTTTGAACGCGACGGCCCCAGACGGTATGACTGCCTTTTCGCGCGGCGGCCAGGCGCCGTTGCAAAGCGCCAAAGAACTGGAAGCCGCGCTCCGTCAGATCGGCGCTTTGCGCTACCACAACCTGCACCCGTTTCATCGCTTGCTGCACGGCGGCAAGCTGAACAAGGGGCAAGTGCAGGCCTGGGCGCTGAACCGCTATTATTACCAGAGCACGATACCCCTCAAAGACGCCGTGGTGATCTCGCGGTTCCGCGATCGCGGGATTCGGAGGGAATGGCGGCACCGAATCGAAGACCATGACGGCGATGTCGGCAGCGAAGGCGGAATCGAGCGCTGGCTGAAGCTGACCGAAGGCCTCGGACTCGATAGCGCCTATGTGGAATCCACCGAGGGCATTCTTCCGGCGACACGATTTGCGGTGGAGGCCTATGTGCATTTCGTGCGTGACAGGAGCCCGCTCGAAGCCATCGCCTCCTCGCTGACGGAACTGTTCGCACCCAATCTGCACGAAGAACGCATCTCGGGAATGCTGGCGCATTACGAGTTCGTCAATCCCGACATCATGAGCTATTTCAGCCGGCGTCTGACCCAGGCTCCGCGTGACGCCAACTTCGCGCTCGAATACGTCAAGGCGCACGCCAAGACGCCAGCGGAACGCGAGGCGGTTTGCAACGCGCTACTTTTCAAGACCAACGTGCTATGGGTTCAGCTCGATGCGCTGTATCATGCTTACGTCGAAGGCCACGTGCCGCCGGGCGCGTTCGTTCCCAAAGAAAAGTAGAACATTAGAGGGGAAGCGATGGCGGGCCGTATCCGCAATATCACCGTCAGCGAAGCCAGCCGGCCGATCCTGCCACGGCATGCCAAGCTGAAATTCGATCAGACCCGGCAGGTCTGGGTCCTGCTGGCGCCAGAGCGAGTGCTGGCGCCGGACGAAATCGCGGTGGAAGTGTTGCGGCTGTGCGATGGCGTCCACAATGTCGAGCAGATGGTCGATCATCTCGCCGCAAAATACACCGCCGAACGTGGTGCGATTTCGGCCGATGTCGTCGCCATGCTGCAGGACCTTGCCGACAAGGGGTTTCTGACCGAAGCGCGCGAGAAGACATCATGAGTCCGACGGAAGCGAATACGAATATTGCAGGCGTCGATCCCTCCGACGGGCTGGCGGTGCTGGAGCAGCGCGGCTCGGTTGCCGAGACTTTCGGCATTCCGTTGGCGGTGCTCGCCGAGCTGACGCATCGCTGCCCGCTGCAGTGTCCCTATTGCTCCAATCCGGTTGAGCTGGAGCGCGGCGGCAGCGAGCTGACCACCGAAGAATGGAAGAACGTCCTTACCGAACTCGCCGAAATCGGCGTGCTGCAAATCCATTTCTCCGGCGGTGAGCCGACCGCGCGCAAGGATCTGGTCGAGCTTGTGCAGCACGCCAGCGATGTCGGGCTGTACTCAAACCTGATTACTTCCGCCGTGCTGCTGACCCGCGAAAAATTATCAGCGCTCGCCGATGCCGGACTCTGCCACGTGCAGATCAGCTTTCAGGGCAACGAGCCGGTACTGGCCGACCGCGTCGCTGGTTTCAAAGGCGCGCATCAAAAGAAAATTGAGGTCGCGAGGTGGACGCGCGAGCTGGATCTGCCGTTGACGGTCAATGCGGTCATGCATCGGCAAAACCTGTTTCAGCTCCCGGACATCATACAGATGGCGCTCGATATGGACGCCGACCGGCTGGAAGTAGCGAATGTGCAATATTATGGCTGGGCGCTAAGAAACCGCGCGGCGCTGATGCCGAGCGTGGCACAGATCGAGGAGACCAGCCGCATCGTCGAGCAGGCACAGGCGCGCCTGAAGGGCACCCTCGAGATCGACTACGTGGTCCCGGATTATTATGCGCTGCGGCCAAAGAAGTGCATGGGCGGCTGGGGTCGGCAGTTTTTTAATATTTCCCCGGCCGGCAAGATCCTGCCCTGCCACGCGGCCGAGAGCATTACCGGGCTTGAATTCCTGTCGGTGCGATCGAACCATTCGATCGCCTGGATTTGGCAGAACTCCGACGCGTTCAATCGATATCGCGGCACCGGCTGGATGCCGGAGCCGTGCAAAAGCTGCGAGTTCAGGGAAGTCGATTTCGGCGGCTGCCGGTGTCAGGCCTTTGCGCTGACCGGCGACGCCGGCAACACCGATCCAGCTTGCACGCTCTCGCCGATGCACGAGCAGATTTTCAAACTGGCGGAACAGGAAGCCGCTGGTGGAAGCAACCGCTTCCTCTATCGCAATTTCGCCGGGGGTACGCTGGAGATGGACGGGGACAATGGCGCCTGACGCCGACGCGGGAAAATCAATTGCCCAACGCTCCGATGCGTTCGCGCCGCTGACGTCGCAACTGCTACCGGCCGGCGATGGCCACGAGATTTACGTCGAAAGCGTGGGCCGAGCCGGGGGCATCCCCGCGATCTATCTGCACGGTGGACCCGGCAGCGGCTGCCAGCCCGATCACCGCAGGCTGTTCGACCCCGAGCGTTTCCACGCCATCCTGTTCGATCAGCGCGGCGCCGGCCGAAGCCGCCCCAAGGCCCGCCGCGAGCACAACAGCCTGCAGCATCTGATCGCTGACATGGAGCTGATCCGGGACCAATACGGCATCAGACGCTGGATGATCGTCGGGGGATCGTGGGGTGCGACGCTTGCGCTCGCCTATGCGCAGGCGCATCCGGATCGGGTCAGCGGCATCGTGTTGCGAGCGACCTTTCTCGGCACCCGGCAAGAGCTGGAAGGCGCATTCCTGGACGCCCTGCCGCGGTTTTATCCGGATCTTAGCGACGACTTCATCAGCGTGCTGCCGCCGGACGAGCGCAGTCAGCCGCTCGATGCATATTGGCGCCGAATTCTCGATCCCGATCCCGATGTGCACGGCCCGGCCGCGCGGGCCTGGCATGACACGGAGCGCATTCTTTCGGAACATGCGCCTGGCCGTGTACGGCTTGATCTCGCGTCGGACAACTCATCACGCGCCCTGCCCGCCACGCCATTCATGGAAGCGCATTATTTCCACAATGATTGCTTCATGAAACCGGGGCAGCTATTGGCGGAGGCCGCGAGCTTAAGTCGAATCGCGGGCGTCATCGTGCAAGGCCGCTATGATTTGCTGTGTCCGCCTGCGACCGCGCGAGCGCTCAATACAGTGTGGCCGGATTCTGAGCTTCGATTCGTCGAAAGCGCCGGACACTCGCTGTACGATCGCGGTGTCAGGGATGCGGTGATGAAGGCAATCGCTGATGTGGCCTCTCGAGTGTCCAATTAGGATCGTCGACAATGCCGCTCGCCGGAAAGGGAATGCTGCTGACCTCGATGGATATCGATCCGTCGCACGAGGCCGATTTCAACCGATGGTACGATCGCGAGCATCTTGTCGAGCGCGTCGCGATCGACGGGTTTCTCGAAGCGCGCCGCTACGTCGCCCATCGGGGCAGCCCGAAATATCTCTGCCTGTATTCGACCGAGACATTCGAGGTTCTCGACAGCCCGGCCTATCGCGCCGCGCTGATGAATCCAACCGATTGGTCAAAGACGAATCTGGCGCGATTCAAGAACATGATCCGCACGATTGCGCGCATCACCATCAGTCGCGGAGAGGGCCGTGGCGCCGCGCTTGGCGTCATTCGGCTTCGTCCCGCCAGCGGAAGCGAAGACAAGTTGCGCGCCATGCTGCACGAGAAACTCGACCCCGAAAAGCTCGAAGGCGTCGTCTCGATGCATCTGATCGAAAGCGATCCGTCCCTTTCCAAACCGCTGACCGAAGATCCACCGATTTCCGACCCCGGCGCCGAGGACTGGTTTGTGCTGATCGATGCCACAAACATAGACTTGGTCTCGGCCGCAATGGCGGCGCGCTTCACTGGAACGGTGGCGTTCGCGCAGGGAATACTGGTTGCGGCGGGTAGCTACCATTTGATGTGGGACCTGGCGCGAAGCTAAATCGTTTATCCCTGAGGAATGAGAAAAACGCGGCATAAAGCATCATGTTGCAGTGCCGCATACAGCCGCATAGCGTTAAGGTCAGGGAGGCAGACCAATAGGGAATGGCCGCTGGGCAAAAATGGCTTTTCAGCCCATCGCCGATCATATTGAATGCCCCGATTCAGCAAACCCATGTTATGGCTGGCGAACCAGAAGAGCGCCGTAATGAGCGTTCGCAACAAAACTAAAAGGCCACGCGGATTCTCCTCGCCGTGTGGACGAAGGTAGGAATGAAACCGACTGATATCGCGGCACCCGATTACTTTCATAAAGTTGTCGACTGCCAGTGGGCCTGTCCCGCACACACGCCAGTTCCAGAATACATCCGATTGATTGCTGAAGGCCGTTATAGCGACGCCTACATGGTCAATTGGAGATCCAATGTGTTCCCGGGAATTCTCGGACGCACTTGCGATCGTCCGTGCGAGCCCGCATGCCGCCGCGGCCGCGTCGAGGAAACGCCGGTGGCGATCTGCCGGCTTAAACGCGTCGCCGCTGATTTCAAGGACGACGTCAAGCACCGGATGCCTCAGCCATCGGCGAAAAACGGTCGACGAATCGCGATCGTCGGCGGCGGTCCCGCCTCGCTAACGGTGGCGCGCGATCTCGCGCCGCTGGGCTACCATTGCACCGTGTTCGATTCCGATCCCAAGGCTGGCGGCATGATGCGCACGCAGATTCCGAAATTCCGGCTGCCGGATTCGGTGATCGATGAGGAAACCGACTACATCCTCGATCTCGGCATTGAGTTCAGGGGCGGTCAACGCATCGACAGCCTGAAGAAGCTGCTCGGAGAAAATTACGACGCGATCTTTGTCGGCTCCGGCGCGCCGCGTGGCCGCGAGCTGGAGATCCCCGGCCGCAAGGAAGCTGCCGGCAATATTCACATCGGCATCGATTGGCTCTCCAGCGTATCGTTCGGCCACGTCGAAAAGATCGGCAAACGCGTGATCGTGCTCGGCGGCGGCAACACCGCGATGGACTGCTGCCGCACCGCGCGCCGTCTCGGCGGCGAGGACGTCAAGGTGATCGTGCGTTCCGGGTTCGAGGAAATGAAAGCTTCGCCCTGGGAAAAAGAAGACGCCATTCACGAAGACATTCCGATCTTGAATTTCATGGTGCCGACGGCGTTCGTTCACGACAACGGCAAGCTTACCGGTGTCACCTTCCAGAAAGTAAAGGCCGAGTACGACGCCAACGGCCGACGCAGTCTGGTTCCATCAGGCGACCCCGACCAGACGATTGCCTGCGATGACGTGTTGGTGGCGGTCGGTCAGGAAAACGCCTTCCCCTGGATCGAGCGCGACTGTGGGGTGGAGTTCGACAGATGGAACATGCCGAAGGTCGATACCAAGACCATGGGCTCGACCAATCCGAAGGTGTTCTTTGGCGGCGACGCCGCGTTCGGTCCGAAAAATATCATCTGGGCCGTCGCGCATGGCCATGACGCGGCTCTGTCGATCCACAAGCTTCTCTCCGGCGAGGACATCACCGAGCGTCCGCTTCCTGAGGTGCAAGTCTTTTCGCAGAAGATGGGCATCCACGAATGGAGCTACGACAACGACGTTTCCGCCGACAAGCGCTACAAGGTGCCACATCGTGACAAGGTCATCGCGCTAAAGGACATCCGCGCCGAAGTCGAACTCGGTTACGACGTCAAGCTCGCGCTCGGTGAGGCGCAACGCTGCCTGAACTGCGATATCCAGACCGTATTCAGCGCGCCTCTGTGCATAGAATGCGACGCATGCGTCGATATCTGTCCGATGGACTGTATCACGTTTACAGAGAACGGCGAGGAAACTGACCTGCGCGCGCGGTTGAAGGCGCCTTCGCTGCATCCGGATCAGGACCTCTATGTCGCCGACGGCCTCAAGACCGGGCGGGTGATGGTGAAGGATGAAGACGTCTGCTTGCACTGCGGGCTTTGCGCGGAGCGTTGTCCCACCGGGGCTTGGGACATGCAAAAATACCTTATCGATATGACTCTCGCAGGTACATCATGTCCGTCCAAAAGCCGATCAGCAGCGTAAACGACTTCGTCGTTCGCTTCGCTAACGTTAACGGCTCGGGTTCGGCGAGCGCCAACGAACTGTTCGCCCGCGCCATACTGCGCCATGGCGTACCGGTCTCGCCGCGCAACATCTTCCCCTCGAATATCCAGGGGCTGCCAACCTGGTACGAGGTGCGGGTGACCGAAGCGGGCCATCTTGGCGCGCGTGGCGGCGTCGACCTGATGGTGTCGATGAATCCGCAGACTTGGGACAAGGATCTCGCCTCGATCGAGCCGGGCGGCTACCTTTTCTACGACTCCACCAAGCCGATGCCGTCATCCAGGTTCCGGGCCGACGTCAACGTGATCGGGGTGCCGCTGACCGCTATAACCAACTCGACTTATACCGACCCGCGCCAGCGCCAGCTCTTCAAGAACATCATCTATCTCGGCGCGCTGTGTGCGTTGCTCGATATGGACCCCAAGCTCATCGAGCAACTGATCGGCGAGCAGTACAAGGGCAAGGAAAAGCTGCTGTCGTCCAACGTCCACGCCTTGCATCTCGGCCGTGACTGGGCATTGCAAAATCTCAAATGCCCGATCGGGTTGCGCATCAAGAAGGCCGACAAGGTCGGCGACCGCATTTTCATCGAGGGCAATAGCGCCGCTGCGCTTGGCGCCGTCTATGGCGGCGCTACCGTGTGCGCCTGGTATCCGATCACGCCCTCGTCGTCGCTGGCCGACGCATTCGGCAGCCACTGCCAGAAGCTTCGGCACGATCCCGAGACTGGCAAGGCCAAATACGCCATCGTGCAGGGAGAGGACGAACTGGCTTCGATCGGCATCGTGATCGGCGCGTCATGGAACGGCGCGCGCGCCTTCACCGCCACCTCCGGTCCAGGTATCTCCTTGATGCAGGAATTCATCGGGCTCTCTTATTTCGCCGAGATCCCGGCGGTGATCATGAATGTGCAGCGCGCAGGTCCATCGACGGGCATGCCGACCCGAACCCAGCAATGCGACATCCTGATCTGCGCCTATGCATCGCATGGCGACACCAAGCATGTGCTGCTGTTTCCGGAGGATCCGGCTGAAGCGTTCGAATTCGCGGCAACCGCGTTTGACCTCGCCGAGCGCCTGCAGACCACGATATTCGTGATGCTCGACCTCGATATCGGCATGAACCATCGTCTGTCGCGCCCGCTGAAGTGGGATGACGCCAGGCAATATGATCGCGGCAAGGTGATGACCACAGAGATGCTGCAGGAAGGGCGCGAATTTGGCCGCTATCTCGATGTCGATGGCGACGGCATTCCCTACCGCACCTATCCGGGCACCCACCCGACCAAGGGCTCGTTTTTCACCCGAGGCACCTCGCGCGACCGCTACGCGCGCTATTCCGAGGAAGGCTCGGTGTACGCCGATAACATGCAGCGGCTGGTGCGCAAATTCGAGACCGCCCAGGACATGGTGCCGCGGCCATTGCAGGCCAACGCGCGCAAGCCAACCAAGTACGGCGTGATCTATTTCGGCTCGACCGCGCCGGCAATGGACGAAGCCATTGAACTATTGGAGGCGCGCGGGCATGAGCTCGACCGGCTCCGTATCCGCGCCTTCCCGTTCCATTCCAGCGTCGCCAGCTTCATCGCCGACCACGACTTCGTGTACGTGGTGGAGCAGAACCGCGATGCGCAGCTTCGTTCGCTGATCGTGAACGAGAACGGGATCGATCCGGTCCGTCTGGTTCCGATCCTGCACTACGACGGCACGCCAATCACCGCGCGCTTCATCTCCAGCGCCATCGGCGACCACCAGGATCAGCTCAAATTGACCCCGCTCCGCAAGGTTGTGTCATGACCTATATCGCCAAACCGAAATTCCATCATCCCAGCCTGCCCAAGAACGATCTCGGCTATACCCACCGGGATTACGAGGGCAAGATTTCGACACTATGCGCCGGTTGCGGCCACGACTCCATCACCGCTTCCATCATCGAGGCCTGTTACGAGCTTTCGATCGAGCCGCATCGAGTCGCCAAGATTTCCGGCATCGGCTGCTCCTCGAAAACCCCCGATTACTTCCTCGGCAATTCGCACGGATTTAATTCTGTCCATGGCCGGATGCCCTCGGTACTGACCGGCGCCAATCTGGCCAACCGCGACTTGATTTATCTCGGCGTCTCCGGCGACGGCGACTCGGCCTCGATCGGCTTTGGTCAGTTCGCGCATTCGATCCGGCGCGGTGTCAATATGACCTATATCGTCGAGAACAACGGCGTTTACGGCCTGACCAAGGGTCAGTTCTCCGCCACCGCCGATCGCGGCTCGAAATCCAAAAAGGGCGTGATGAACACCGACAACGCCATCGATCTTGTCGCGATCGCGCTGCAGCTTGGCGCGACGTTCGTGGCACGGAGCTTTTCGGGCGACAAGTCTCAGCTGGTTCCGCTGATCTCGGCGGCGATCGAACACAAGGGGGCGGCTTTCATCGACGTGATCAGCCCCTGCATCGCCTTCAACAATCACGCAGGATCGACCAAGAGTTTCGATTACGTTCGCGAGCATAACGATGCGGTGAACAGGCTCGACGTCATCACCGGTCGCGACCCGATCACGGTGGATTACGCGCCGGGTACCGTTCAGATGGTCGAACAGCACGACGGCACGCGGCTGGCGCTGCGCAAGATCGATGCGGACTATGATGCGCATGATCGCGTCGCGGCGATGACCTTCCTGCAGCGGCACGCGGCCAAGGGGCAAATCGTCACCGGGCTGCTCTACATCGATCCGGAAGCAGACGACCTGCACGCCCATCTCAACACGGTCGATACGCCGCTCAATGCACTTGGCAGCGGGCAACTTTGCCCGGGCTCCGCCGCGCTGGACAAGATCAACGCTAGCCTGCGCTAGAGCAAACCGCCGATGCATCGTTGAACGTCGTCGCAAGCGCCGCGACGTGTGGCGTGTTCGGCCATCCCCCGCCAGCAAGCTCTATTAGTGGCCCTCAACCTCTCTGGCGAACTTTGTTAAAAACATCTGCCGGAAATCGCCGCCAAACAGCCCATTCCGCCGGGATCGATATGTTGTGAATGGCGTTTATTCGGCGGCATGGGCATATTCCCTTACCAGGCACTGAAGGCTTGTTGACAACATTCGGCTAACCGCCGGAAGCTGCGCGAAACCCGAACAGGGACCCGCTCAAGACAAACAAAGGGCATCATGAATCCCGTCAAGGAACTTGAAAACCATGGGCAAGCGGTCTGGCTGGACTTCCTGGCCCGCGGCTTCGTCGTCAAGGGCGACCTGAAGAAGCTGATCGACACCGATGGCGTCAAAGGGATCACTTCGAATCCGTCGATTTTCGAAAAGGCGATCGGCAGTTCCGATGAATACGACGGTGCCATCAGAGATGCCCTGAAAAAAGCCGATCATCCGGTCGCCGAACTGTTCGAGCAACTTGCTATCGAGGACATCCGGCACGCGGCGGATGTGCTGCGCCCGGTCTACGACCGACTGAAGGGCGAAGACGGTTTTGTCAGTCTTGAAGTCTCGCCTTATCTGGCCATGGATACCGAATCCAGCATCGCCGAAGCCGAGCGGCTCTGGAAAGAGGTCAAGCGCCCGAATTTGATGGTCAAGGTGCCGGCAACGCCCGAGGGCCTGCCCGCCATCGAGGATTTGATCGGCGAGGGCATCAGCATCAATATTACGCTGCTGTTCTCGCAGCAGGTGTATCTGCAGGTCGCCGAGGCATATCTCGCCGGTCTCGAAAGATACGTCAGTGACGGCGGCGACCCCACGCATGTCGCCAGCGTTGCGAGCTTCTTCGTCAGCCGGATCGATACCGCCGTTGACAAGCAGCTTGATGAAAAGATCGCGCGCGCCAACGATCCCACCGAAAAGCAACGACTCGCGGAGCTCAAAGGCAAGGTCGCCATCGCAAACGCCAAGCTCGCCTATCAGGACTACAAGCGGCTGTTCTCGGGGGCGCGCTGGGAGAAGCTCAAGGCGAAGGGCGCCAGGCCGCAACGACTGCTCTGGGCCTCCACCGGAACCAAGAACAAGGATTATAGCGACGTGCTCTACGTCGAGGAGCTGATCGGTCCCAACACCATCAACACCGTGCCGCCCGCGACGCTCGAAGCGTTCCGTGATCACGGCAAGCTGCGCGATAGCCTTGAGGAAAACATCGAGGATGCAAAGCGCGTGCTCGCCGAACTTGAGAAGTCCGGCATCTCGCTCGATGCGGTCACGGCCGAGCTAGTGAGGGAAGGGGTCAAACTGTTTGCGGATGCCGCGGACAAGCTCTACGGCGCGGTGGCGCACAAGCGTGCGACGGTGCTCGGCACAGGTCTCGACCGACAGGCGATGGCGCTTGGTGACGCAATCGGCAAAGCGATGCAGAGGGCCGTCGAAGACTGGCGCGCGTCGGCAAAAATTCGCCGCCTTTGGCAACACGACAAATCGGTGTGGACCGGCACCGATGAGGACAACTGGCTGGGCTGGCTGAACAGCGCGGCCTCAGCCGACATCGCCGATTACGAGGATTTCGCGCGTCGCGTCAAAGGTCAGAACTTCACCGATGCCGTCGTGCTCGGCATGGGAGGATCGAGCCTGGGGCCCGAAGTGCTTGCGCAGACCTTTGCGAAGAAACCCGGTTTCCCGAAACTGCACGTGCTTGATTCGACCGATCCGGCACAGGTTCGCAAGCTGCAGGGCTCGATCAACCTTGCCAAAACGCTATTCATCGTCTCCAGCAAGTCGGGCGGCACAACCGAACCAAACGTGATGAAGGATTACTTCTTCGCGCGCGTGTCGGAGGCGATCGGGGCCGACAAGGCCGGGCATCGCTTCATCGCAGTGACGGATCCGGGGTCGTCGCTGGAAAAGGCTGCGATCAGGCAGGGTTTCGCGCGCGTCTTCCGCGGCGACCCAACAATCGGCGGGCGCTACTCCGTGCTGTCACCATTCGGATTGGTCCCGGCCGCAACCGCCGGAATTGACGTTCGCAGCCTCATAACCCACACGCTTTCGATGGTGCGCTCCTGTGGACCGGACGTGCCGCCAAATGAAAATCCGGGCGTGCAGCTTGGGCTCGCGATGGGGCTGGCTGGCGTCGAGGGCCGCGACAAGGTCACCATTTTGTCGTCCAGGAAAATCGCCGATTTCGGCGCCTGGGCCGAGCAACTGATCGCGGAATCCACCGGCAAAGAAGGTAAAGGGCTGATCCCGATCGAGGGCGAGCCGCTCGGCGACCCGACCGTGTACGGCCATGATCGGTTCTTTATCGACATCAGGACCGAGGGCGAAAACGATCACGCGCATGATGAAAAGCTATGCGCGTTGGAAAAAGCCGGTCATCCCGTTGTCCGCATCATCATGAAATCGATCGACCATATCGGCCAGGAGTTCTTTCGCTTCGAGATGGCGACGGCGGTGGCGGGGGCCATCATAGGGATAAATCCGTTCAATCAGCCCGATGTCGAGGACGCCAAAGTCAAGACGCGCGAGCTGACCGCCGCCTTCGAAAAATCCGGCACGCTCCCTGCGGAACAGCCTGTGATGTCGACCGCGCAGGCAGATCTCTATACCGACGAGAAAAATCTCGCAGCCTTGCGCAAGGCCGGCGCCGATGGCGATCTCGGCTCGTGGCTCAAAGCCCATCTGTCGCGCGCTGATGCCGACGACTACTTCGCGCTGCTCGCCTACATTGAACGGGATGCCACGCATATCGAGGCCTTGCAGCAGATGCGGCTGCAGGTTCGTGACAACCGTCATGTCGCCACCTGTGCCGAATTCGGTCCGCGGTTCCTGCATTCGACCGGGCAAGCCTACAAGGGCGGGCCGGACAGCGGCGTGTTTCTTCAGATCACAACCGATGACGCGAAGGATCTCCCCGTGCCCGGCCAAAAGGCCAGCTTCGGCGTGATCAAGGCCGCCCAGGCGCGCGGCGATTTCGAGGTGCTGACCGAGCGCGGCCGCCGCGCGTTGCGCGTGCATCTGAAGGGCGATCTAAAAGCCGGACTCAAATCGCTCGACGTCGCAATCACGGACGCACTGACTCATAGGTAACAAAAATGCAGCTCGGAATGATCGGCTTGGGACGGATGGGCGGCAATATCGTCCGCCGGCTGATGAAGCACGGACACACGACCGTGGTGTACGACAAAGATACCAAAGCGGTCGCCGCCATTGCGGCAGAGGGCGCCGATGGCGCCGGCGCGCTGGAGGATTTTGTAAGGAAATTGCAGAAGCCGAGAACCGCCTGGGTAATGCTGCCGGCGGGCAAGATCACGGAAGTGACGATCGAGGCGCTATCCAAGCTGATGGACCGCGGCGACGTCATTATCGACGGCGGCAACACGTTCTGGCAGGACGATGTGCGACGCGGCAAGGCGCTGAAGGAGCGTGGTATCCATTATGTCGATGTCGGCACCTCAGGCGGCGTTTGGGGATTCGAACGCGGCTATTGCATGATGATCGGCGGCGACAAAGCGGTGGTCGACCGGCTGGACCCGATCTTCTCGGCATTGGCCCCGGGCACCGGCGATATCCCGCGGACCGCGGGGCGCGAGGGACGCGACCGTCGCATTGAGCAGGGTTATATCCACGCAGGCCCGGTCGGCGCCGGGCACTTCGTCAAGATGGTCCACAACGGCATCGAATACGGCCTGATGCAGGCCTATGCCGAAGGGTTCGACATCCTGAAAAATGCCAACATCGAGGCGTTACCCACCGAGCATCGTTTCGATCTCGAGGTCGCCGATATCGCCGAGGTGTGGCGGCGCGGCAGCGTGATCCCGTCATGGTTGCTCGATCTCACCGCCTCCGCGCTCGCCAGAAATGAAACGCTGGACAGTTATTCCGGATTTGTCGAAGACTCCGGCGAAGGCCGCTGGACCATCAATGCCGCCATTGAAGAGGCGGTGCCGGCGGAGGTACTGACCGCGGCTTTATTCGCGCGATTTCGCTCGCGCAAGGAACATACCTTCGCCGAAAAAATTCTCTCAGCGATGCGCGAGGGTTTCGGCGGCCACAAGGAGCCGCAGGAACATCCAACGCCTGCGCGGCAAAGCGCGCCCGAAATCGTCAAGCCAAAGGCCGGCCGTTCGTGACAGACGTTTCTTTACAGCAAATCCCGCGCACAAATCAGAAGAAGCCCGATCCCTGCTCCTTCGTGATCTTCGGCGTGACCGGCGATCTGACGCACCGGCTGGTGATACCTTCTCTCTATAATCTCGAGGCGACCGGTCTCCTGCCCAACAAGTTCTGCGTGGTCGGCGTCGCGCGCAAGCGCATGTCGAACGACGACTTGCGCAACAGCCTGATGAAGGGCCTGCGCCAGTTCGCCACCCAGCCTGTAGAGGAGACAGTCGCGAGACGCCTCTTGGAATGCGTCACCAGCATTGAAGCCGATCCAGAAGATTCAGCGTCGTTCGATACTATGAAGAATGAACTGGAGACACTTGAAACGAGCCGATCGATCGGCGGCAACCGGCTGTTCTATCTGGCAACACCGCCCGTCGCATTCGCGCCCATCAGCCGCGAACTCGGCCGAACCGGTCTGCTCAAGGAGGCGAACGGCGCGTGGCGGAGGCTCGTCGTCGAGAAGCCGTTCGGCACCGACCTCGTTTCCGCCAAGGCACTCAACAACGAACTGCTAAAAATACTCGATGAGCACCAGATCTACCGGATAGATCACTATCTGGGCAAGGAGACGGTCCAGAACATCCTGGTGCTGCGCTTCGCCAATGGCATGTTCGAACCGATCTGGAATCGCAATCACATCGATCACGTGCAGATAACGGTCGCGGAGAAGCTTGGGGTCGGCCATCGCGGCAGTTTCTATGACGCGACCGGTGCCCTGCGGGATATGGTGCCCAACCATCTGTTTCAACTACTCTCCCTGGTCGCGATGGAGCCGCCGATCCGCTTTGACGCGCATTCGGTGCGCTCGGAAAAGGCCGATGTCCTGGCGGCAATCCAGAGCCAGAGCGAGGCCGACGCGTTGAGAAATTCAGTGCGCGGTCAGTATTTGGGCAGCAAGATCGACGACACGACCATTGGGGATTACACCAAAACCGAGGACGTTAGGCCCGGCAGCACCACCGAAACCTATGTCGCGCTAAAATTGACCATCGACAACTGGCGCTGGGCGGGCGTTCCCTTTTACCTGCGGACCGGCAAGGCGCTCGGCGCCAAACGCACCGAGGTCGCCATCAAGTTCAAGCAGGCGCCGTTTGCGATGTTCAGCTGCACCCCGGTCGATCGACTCTCACAGAACTACCTCGTGATCTCAATCGAGCCGACTGAGGGCATTACGCTGCAATTCAACACCAAGGTCCCAGGACCTGTGATCTCGATCGATGGCGTCGAGATGAAATTCCGCTACAAGGACTACTTCAAAGCCGAGCCCGCCACCGGTTACGAGACGTTGATCTACGACTGCATGATCGGCGACAACATCCTGTTCCAGCGCGCCGACAGCGTGGAAGCGGGCTGGCAGGCGGTGCAGCCGTTCCTCGATGCCTGGAAAAAGGCGGGCGCCAAAGGCCTTGAGCCATACAAGGCCGGCAGCGAAGGTCCCGCGGGCGCCGATGAGCTGCTCAAGCGTGACGGTCGAAGCTGGCGCAAGCCCGGATAGATCGGATGGCAGCGCGCTCTGATCGCCGGGTGATCGCGGTCTCAGATCCCGCCGCGCTTGCGGCAACCGCCGCGACCCGGATTTTGGCCAGGATTGCCGGCGCTAAGGATCGCGTGGCGATTTGCCTGACAGGCGGCTCGAGCCCTCAAAAACTGTATCAATTGCTCGCGACGGATGCGTGGCGAAACAAGATCCCATGGCAGCGCGTGCACTGGTTCATCGGCGATGAGCGTTTTGTGCCGGCAAACGATGTCTTGAATAACATGGCCATGGCGCGGCAGACCTTTCTCGATCGCTGCGCGCCCGCTTCCAATATCCACCCGATCCCAACCGACAGCGGAAGTCCGGAGCAGGCCGCAAGCCGTTATGAGCGCGAACTGAAATCGTTCTATGGCGCGGAGGCGTTCGATCCAAGCAGGCCGTTGTTCGAAGTGGTACTGATGGGGGTGGGCCCGGACGGCCATACCGCATCGATATTTCCAGGCTATCCGGCGTTAGCTGACACCGAGCGCTGGGTGGTCGGCGTACCAGAAGCGCATGTCGAACCATTCGTGCCACGGGTCACGTTGACCTTGCCCGCGCTAAGCTCCTGCCGGGAAATGCTGTTCGAGGTGGCGGGTTCTGAAAAGCGGGCGATCTTGACGCGCGTGCTCGCAGGCGAGAACCTCCCCGGGAACAGGGCGCATTCCAGTAGCGGCGACACCGTCTGGCTGGTCGATAAAGCTGCTCTGCCGGAGAACCTTGGTGGCAGATAATGTGAGTCGAATCCCGTGCGCGCTCGTGCTGATGGGCGTGTCCGGCTCGGGCAAGAGTACCATCGGAGAGCAGTTGGCCAAACGGCTATCCTGGAGCTACGAAGACGGCGACAAGTTTCATCCGCCCGCTAACGTCGCCAAAATGAGCGCCGGGCATGCGCTCACGGACGAAGACCGCTGGCCCTGGCTACAGGCGATTGCCGATGAGATTGACCGTGCCTGCAAGGGCGGGCAGCATGCCGTGATCGCCTGCTCGGCGCTGAAGCGCGTCTACCGCGACGTGTTGATCCATGGACGAACCGATGTCCGCATCATCTTCCTCGAAGGCACAAAGAATTTGATCGCCCGTCGGCTTGCGCAGCGGAAAGGGCATTTCATGCCGCCAGGCCTATTGGACAGCCAGTTCAACACGCTTGAGCCGCCCGAAACCGCTGAAAATCCCCTAACAGTGTCGATCGACGCCTCGGTCGAGGCGATCGTCGATGACATCGTGCGCCAGCTCGGACTTGAGTCTCCCAACAGCGGCAAGTCATCCAGAAAACGTGCATGAGGCGTGCATGAGCCGGATCGCTCTCGTCGTCTCCGATGTAGACGGCACGCTGCTGACCAAGGACAAAACGCTAACCGATGGTGCCAGGAGCGCGGTGCGGCGGCTGCATGAGGCCGGCATTGGATTCACCATCATCTCAAGCCGGCCGATCATCGGCATGGGATTTCTGATTGAGCCACTGGCGATCACGTTGCCCGTGGGCGCATTCAATGGAAGCTCGATCGTCGATTCCCAACTCAAGCTAATCGAGCAGCATATCATTCCGGCTGCTGCGGCCGAGCGCAGTCTTTGCGTGCTGAACGAATTCGGCGTCGATATCTGGTTGTTCACGAACGAGAAGTGGCTCACCCGCAACGCCGACGGCGACTACGTCCCACACGAAAAGCGCGCCATCCACGCAGATCCGACCGTAGTCGGGGATTTTGCGCCCTTTCTCACCGCCGCCTGCAAGATCGTTGGTTCGAGCGCCGACGCGGCGCTGCTGCAACGTTGCGAAGCCGCGATGCAGCGGGCCTTGGGCACGCAGGCCACCGCTGTGCGGTCACAAAGCTACTATCTCGACGTGACCCCACCGGGCTGCGACAAGGGCACATTCGTACAGGCGATGGCCAGGCGTCTTGGTATCTCCACCCATGCCGTCGCCAGCATCGGCGACATGCAAAACGATGTGTCGATGTTTCGAAACAGCGGCGTATCCATCGCGATGGGAAACGCCACCGAGGACGTCAAGAGACTAGCGACGCACGTCAGCACTTCGAACGAGCACGAAGGGTTTGCGGGAGCAGTTGACATGATCTTGAGTGGGAATACCGGCTGATCGCAAGCGTCCGCCGGCACTCGCGAACGGCGTCGCCCTCAGTTCCTTGAGCTTGCCTGGGTATCGCCGACAAAGACCACGGGCGTGCCCTTTTTGACGCTGGCGCCCAGCAAAGCCGCGTCCCAGTTCGTCAGCCGAATGCAGCCATGCGACTCCGACTTGCTGATCTTGGAAGGATTAGGCGTTCCATGGATTCCATATCCCTCGGCAGACAATCCGATCCAGAAAGAGCCCACTGGATTATTCGGCCCCGGCGCGATGGTGAATGGGCTCCTTGATTTCACGCCTTTGAATTTATACTCCGGATTATAGCGATAGGTCGGATTGGGATCAGTCGAGATCACCTTAAGAGTGCCGCTGGGAGTTGGTTTCTCCTCGCTGCCGACTGTTGCAGGAAAAAACGCAACGAGCGCTCCGGATGGATCGAACGCGCTGACGGTCTGGCGCGATTTATCAACTTCAATACGGCCAACCGTTAATTTCGGCTTATCAGGTACATTGGCGACAAAAATGAATTCGCCAGCCCGATCGAATTTCTTTCCAGGATTCAGCGCGACCAGCAACTCTTCGCTCATATGAAACTTCTCGGCGATGGCTTCTCGTGGACTGGTGTAGCTGAGGGCCTTAAGTCCTTTCATGCTGTCCATCTTCGCCGGAACTTTCTTTAGGAACGGCCCCTTCACATCCCTTTCGGAAATCGTGTACTCGACGATAATCGCGTCGCTGCTCACGTCGGCGAGCTTGTCCCAAATTTCTGGCGTGATCGGATTGTCCGATGCCAGCCCGTTGACCTCGGCAAATGCCCGCAGCGCTTTTTGCGCGTTTTCGCCGGGCTTGCCGTCGATCTCTCCGGGAGAAAAAAGAGCCCGCGCCAGCAGGACCTCAGCTTTTACGATGACAGGATCGATCTTTTCCTTGACATTCGGCTTTTTGGTGTTCGGCGCGGCGCGATATTCCGCGTTGTTGATCTGCGCGGCATCGATGGCGGCTGCCGCTGGAAAGATCAACCAGCCCAAAAAAACCGTGGCCAACAAGCAGCGGATCATCAGTTAGCCTCCAGCAAAAGCTCACACAGATAATGAGCTTGGGGCTGGTAAGTTCCTCCCGAAGGATCATCAAGCAGGGTGTTACTTGGTCCGCTGCACCGCCGGTTTCTCGACGGGCTTTTTGACGTCACTCAGGTTGTGCGAGGTGTTGATCAGCGCGATATGGGTCAGCGCCTGCGGGAAATTGCCCGTCTGCCGGCCCGCGTCGGGATCGAATTCTTCCTACAACAGCCCGAGATCGTTCGCCACCGCGACCACGCGCTCGAACAGCGCCTGCGCCTTGCCGATCTCGCCCGTTAGCACATACGCATCGGCGAGCCATAGACTGCAGGCAAGAAACGCACCTTCAGTCGGTTGCTGGTCCGGTGCCTCACGAGGATCATGGCGCAGCACAAATCCGTCTCGCATCAGGTGGTTTTCGATCGCTGTTATGGTGCCGCGAACGCGCGGGTCTGAAGCCGGAAGAAAGCCCACGGCCGGCAAGAGCAGGACGCTCGCATCGAGAAGCTGCGAGCCGTAAGACTCGACGAATGCGTTTTGTCCGGGATCGAAACCCTTTTCGCAGACATCGCGGCATATCCTGTCGCGCAAGGTCCGCCAACGCTCTACCGGAGCGACAAAGCCGAATTTCTCAACGGTTTTAACGGCGCGATCGAACGCGACCCATGCCATCACTTTTGAAAGCACGTAGTGCTTGCCGCTGCCGCGCCGCTCCCAGATGCCGTGATCCGGCTGATCCCAGACTTCCGCCAAGTGCCCCAGCACCGCGCGTTCGAGCTCCCACGTGCTATGTTCGAGTTTCAATTTGGCAATGCGCGATTGGTGGAACGCGTCCATCAACTCACCGTACACGTCGAGTTGCAACTGGGCATGCGCGGCGTTGCCGGCCCGAACCGGCTTTGCGCCTTCATAACCAGCCAACCAGCCCACCTCCCATTCCAACAGCCGCCGTTGACCCATGATACCGTACATGATTTGCATGTTGGCAGGCGCTCCCGCCGCTGCGCGCAACAGCCAATTGTGCCACGCGGCCGCCTCTTCGGTGTAGCCGGAGTTCATCAGCGCGAGCAGCGTGAACGTGGCGTCGCGCAGCCAGCAGAAGCGGTAATCCCAGTTCTTCGCACCACCGAGCTTTTCCGGTAGCGAAGCCGTCGGCGCCGCGACAATGCCGCCGGTCGGGCCATAGGTCAGCGCCTTCAGCGTGATCAACGATCGCATCACAAGGTTGCGGTTCTCGCCATCATAGGTGCAATGACTGCACCAGCTGGTCCAGAACTCTTCGGTCTCCTCTAACGCGTAAGCTGGGTTGATCGGCTTAGGGACTGGAAGATGCGAGGCGCCATAGGTGAGCACGAAGGGAATGGTTTGGCCTTCCTTCACTTCGAAATCGGCGACCGTGGTCAGATCCTCGCCGTGCGTCTCCACGGGCGTGCGCAGCACGGTCATGTCCTGCCCACAGATCGCGAGTATCGCGCCCTCCTCGGTTCGCCTGACCCAGGGAACATCCGAGCCAAAGCCGAAGCGGATCACCAGCTGCATCTTCATCTTGACGGTGCCCCTGACGCCGCGCACCAACCGGACGACATCGGAAGCATTGCCGCGCGGTGGCATGAAGTCGATCAGTGCAACATCGCCGGTTGCAGTCTCAAACCGCGTCTCGAGAATCAGGGTATTGTCCCAGTAACGACGGGAAGAGTTGGTGATCTCGTCCACGGGGGCAATCAGCCATCGTCCATTACGGTTTGTGCCAAGCAGGGCTGCAAAACAAGGATCAGAATCGAAGGCCGGCCAGCAGAGCCAATCGATCGACCCATCGCGGCTGACCAAAGCCGCTGTCTCGCAATCCCCGATCAGTCCATAGTCTTCGATCCGTAAAGACAACGCTCATCACCATTCAAAGGCGCGTCAGAGCGCCCGGTGCATCCGCTCCTCAGTAACCTTTTTGAGCGCGGCGAGATCGATCGCCGCTGGAATATCGTCAATTGCAAGCGGCAGCCGCCTTCGCCAGTTCGGATGTTCGTTGACGGTCCCCGGAATATTGGGCTGATCGAGCACGCCGAGCAGATCCTCCAGCGAGATCGCAAGCAGACGCGATTTGGTCCGCGCGAGGAAGCCGGCCACTGCAAAAAGATCATGATGCTCGATGCCGTGATGACGCAGCACCTCGCTCAGCATAGTCAGCGCATGCCAGCGTGCGTCGTCGCTTTCACCAGGATCGACACCGAGCGAGCGTTTTACGTTCAGGTCGCTGAACGAGCGCCAGCCCGCATAAGTCGAGAGGTCGTGGGTGTTGAAGGTGACCAGCGCATTGGCCGCGTAATGGTCGATATCACGAAATCTGCCGTGCTCGTCGCGCTCGAACATCATCACTTGATAGGACCAAATTCCCCAGTCCCCCAACTGGTCGCGAAACCCTTCCGGGACGGTGCCGAGGTCTTCACCGATCACCACGCAACGATGCGCCTGGCTCTCCTGCGCTGTCGCGGCCAGCAGGGCTTCGCAAGGCATATCGACGTAGACGCCGTTATCGGCTGCAAACCCGTGCGGCACCAAATAGAGCCGCTTCAAACCGAGCACGTGATCGAGTCGGATCGCGCCAGCGTAGCGCATCGAGGCGCGCAGCATCTGCCGGTACGGTTCAAACGATCTGATTTCCAGGCCGGCCGAATTGAAGCCTGCGAGCCCCCAGTTCTGGCCTGCCGTATTCATCGCATCTGGCGGGGCTCCAACGGCGAGATGGCGAGAAATCGCGGACTGCTCGTTCCAGGCATCGAAACCGTCGGACTGCACGCCGACCGCTACATCGAGGTAAAGTCCGACCTCCATGCCGAGTTCTTTCGCGTGGCGCTGGCAATTCCCGAGCTGCCGATCAGCCGTCCACTGGATGAATTCGACGAACTCGATCTCGGCTTCGTCCTCGCCCTGACGCAGCCTGGCGCATTTGGCTTCATCGGGCTGCCTCCATTCTTCCGGCCATTCCCACCACGGCCTTTTGAATTTGTGTCGCAACACTTCAAAACAGGCGAAGCGCAATAGCACCGCCCCGGCCTCTGCGCGAAATCTCTCAAAATCGTGCCGTTGTTCGCTTTGGGGATGGGCTTTGAAGCGAGCAAATGCGGACCGCAGCGCTCGCCATTTCAGCCCGGCAACCCCCGCATAATCGACGACATCGCTTTGTCGCAGCCGCCCGAGCGTTTGGCTTTCCTCGCCGGATTGAAATCCAGGCACGTGTTCAACGTCGATATAAAGCGGATTCAAAAACAGCCGGCTGTTTGGCGAATAAGGGCTGCAATCGGTCGGCCGGTCGTCGCATAACACGTGCAGCGGATTGACGCCGACTCCATCGGCACCGAACCCGGCCGCGAGTTCGATCAGGCGGTGGAGATCGCTGAAATCCCCGATGCCCCAGTTGCGCGCCGACCTCACGCCATAGAGCTGGACTGCGAGGAGCCAGCAACGGTCGAAATCGCCGCAATAGGCTTTTGGCGGCGCGACGATGAACGGCCCTTCGTCGGTCAATGACGCAGCATCCGTCAGATGCAGCCGATACGATCCTTCAGACAGGTCCGCCGGCCAAAAGATCACGCGATCGCCGGAATCCGCTTGACCGACGCGGACCTCGCCCTCGGCGATAACCCTCTC
>Ga0209474_10000879_pt1 | contig 30796 bp, 33 predicted proteins | sample GraSoiAngelo_145_FD_185902 | JGI IMG/M metagenome (GOLD analysis project Ga0209474, IMG submission 185902) | Grasslands soil microbial communities from the Angelo Coastal Reserve, California, USA - 14_1009_05_20cm (SPAdes) (version 2) | ecosystem: Environmental > Terrestrial > Soil > Grasslands...
GCTCCACTGGAGGCGCGATGAACGCGACCAAAGTCGTTCCCTGGATGGTGGTTGCGGTTGCGCTTGGTTGCGTGGGCGCCTCGCTGTTGACGCCCGCGAAGATTCGCGGTTTCGATCTCGACGGATTCGGGCGCATTCCGGTTCTCGAGGGCGGGCGGGTCAAGCCCATCGACTCGGTAGCGCGGAACTCGCTCCTCGTCATCCGCGGCCAGCAGAGCTTCCAGCACCTCGGCCGGACGGTGGGCCCCGATGAGTGGCTGCTCGATGTCATGCTTCGGCCCGACGTCGCCGAGAAACAGTCCGTGTTCGTGATCGACGATCCCGAGGTGCTCGGCCTCCTCGGGCTGCAGCAGACCTCCTCCCGCTATTTCTCGTTCAAGACCCTCGCGCCGCACCTCGACGACGTCCAACGTCAGGCCTCGGCGGCGCACGACATCGACGCCAACCAGCGCACCCGCTTCCAGGGCGCGATCGTTACCCTGTTCCAGCGTATCTACCTCTATTACCGCCTGGAGAATACGCTGCAGATGCCCGGTACTTCCGGCCTTGCCTCGGAGCTCGAATCCGTCGCAACCCCCGAGGCCGGCCAACGACATGAGCAGCTTGCAGAGCTCGCGGCTTTCCGTCCCCTCCCTCCGCCGGCGGGAGCAAGCGCGGACGCCTGGCACAGCATTGGCGAGGCCTTGGGCGCGGCGCGCAGCGGCACGATGGATCCGGCCCTCGAATCCTTCGCACGGCTCGCCTCGGCCTACGACGAGAACGATCAGGAGGCCTTCAATCGCGCAGTGGTGGCGATCAGCGAAGTCGCAGCTTCGCGGCGGCCGGACTCGCTTGGTCAGGCCGACTCGGAGCGCCTGTTCAACCGCGCGCAGCCTTTCTATGCAGGGATGGTCATCTACGTCCTGGCCCTCCTGACCCTGTTCGCATCCTGGCTCTGGAAGCGCTCAGTCCTCGAACCGACGGCGTTCGCTCTTCTCGTGGCCGGGGCGCTGATCCACACCGCCGGTCTGGTGACGCGAATCTTCCTGCAAGGTCGGCCGCCGGTGACCAACCTTTACTCCTCCGCCGTATTCGTCGGCTGGACCGCGGTGGTCCTCGGGATCGCGCTGGAACGGATCTACCGGAAGGGATTCGGCACTGCTGTCGCCGCCGCCTCCGGCTTTGCGTCGCTGATCGTCGCGCATCACCTCATGGGTGACGGCGACACCATGGAGATGATGCGCGCAGTGCTGGATTCGAACTTCTGGCTTGCGACGCACGTCATCACCATCACCATCGGGTACGGCGGGACGTTCCTGGCTGGCGCACTCGCAATCGGGTACACCCTGCGGCGGCATCTCAGCCGGCGTCCTGATTCCACCAACAGCCGGACGCTGGTCTCGATGACCTACGGGGTGATCTGCTTCTCACTGTTCTTCAGCTTCGTCGGAACGGTGCTGGGCGGCATCTGGGCGGATCAGTCGTGGGGACGGTTCTGGGGCTGGGACCCGAAGGAGAACGGCGCGCTTCTCATCGTCCTCTGGAACGCCGTGATCCTCCACGCTCGCTGGGGAGGCTACGTTCGTGAAAAGGGCATCATGGCGATGGCGATCTTCGGAAACGTGATCACCAGCTTGTCGTGGTTCGGCGTGAACATGCTCGGAGTGGGGCTCCACTCGTACGGATTCATGGACAGCGCTTTCCGCGCCCTCGCCGGCTTCATCGGTTCCCAGCTGGTGCTGATTGCCATCTGTCTCCTCCCAGCTCACTTCTGGCGACAGCGCGCCGTCGCGGCAGTCAAGACGACTTCGCAGCCCGTTTAGACCGACGATGCGCGACATTCAGCGTGTGCAATCAGCCAGCGGGCTTGCGATACGGAGCGACACGTACGTCAGGCATTGCACTCATCCGCTCGACGATTTCCCGTGTTCGCTCAGGACCCAGGAGCGTCTCGCAGGTCACATAGAGGCCTGCGGCCCCTCTTCGCACGACGCGTCCAGGACGTGCAGGTGTTCGCCCGGGTGATCCCAGAGCAGAAGCTCCGCCTCGTTACCGCACTCAAAACGAACGGGGAGGTGGTCGCGATGACGGGCGATGGAGTCAACGACGCGCCCGCACTCAAGCGGCGGCGCACATCGGCATCGCCATGGGAGGCCGTGGAACGGACGTCGCACGCGAGGCAGCGTCGCTCGTGCTGCTCGACGACGACTTCTCATCAATCGTCGCTGCCGTGAGGCTGGGCCGCCGCATCTTCGACAACATCAAGAAGGCCATCGCCTTCGTTCTTGCCGTGCACATACCCATCGCCGGGCTGTCGCTGCTGCCAGCGTTCGTCGCCGGCTGGCCGCTCCTCCTGTTGCCGGTGCACATTGCATTCCTCGAGCTGATCATCGACCCGTCGTGCACGCTGATCTTCGAAGCGGAGGGGGCAGAGGCGGACATCATGCGGCGGCCGCCAAGACATCCGAATGAACGCCTGTTTTCCCGCCAGACTCTCTCGCTCGCCGTGGCAGAGGGCCTGAGCGTTCTTGCTGCCTGCGTGGCGGTGTTCATGCTCGCCCGCATCGGGCATGCGCCGGAAGCTGCGCGTGCTCTCACGTTCGCAACGCTCGTCGTCGCTTTCCTGGTGGTCATCCTCGTCAACCGATCAGGGACGCGATCGGTCGTCGCGATGCTGCGCGTTCCCAATGCCGCGTTTCGCTGGGTCGTCGGCGGCACCGCGGCGCTGCTGGCTGTCGTGTTGTTCGTGCCATTCGCACAGCAGCTCTTCCACTTCGCGCCGCTGCACGCCGAAGATCTCTTGTTCAGTCTCGGCGCTGGCCTCGCTTGCGTGCTCTGGTTCGAAGCGCTGAAACAGTTGCGCCAACGGCGCCGCGCCAGATCCCTTCGGGTTCTCGAGTACGGTGTAAATCGTTCGCAGTGAGCTATTCGAGCGAGATCTCGAACCTGGTGAGGCTAGGAGAAGTCGCATGCGCTTCGTGGCTGTCCGCAATCGATCGCTCCAGAGCGATTTCGCCGCAGTGAGCGATGAAACATCCTGGCCGTCCAGGCAGACTGACTCCATCGACGGCCCGAGGACTCAGCCGCGCTGCCATCGAGCGCCACTTCCATCACATCGCGAGGGCTTTCAAGAAGGGCAATTTCGAGATGCCCATGTTCAACTACCGTGGGCTTCTCAAGGAACAGCGCAGCTCCGCCTCGGCAAACTGGCCTAGCGACTTCGCGGCCAGATCCCTGGCAGTCCGAACGCAAGTCTTACCGGCAAAAGTGCATCAGGCTCGGTTCTGCGCAAGTCTTGCGCGCAGATAGGCCCGGATCACCGCCGTAGAACTGGCACGCCAATTCCAAGGACTCCAGGCCAGAGGTGCCCCATGGTCCTCGGCGTCATCGGCGGCGGCGTGCGCGAGCGAGGAAGCGGTCCGTGAAACACAGGCGCATCATCGTTACTCACTACGGCGGGCCCGATGCAATTCAGGTGCTCGAAGAAGAGCGCCCCGAGGCGAAGAGGGGCGAAGTGCAGGTGAGAGTCCTTGCCGCGGGTGTTTGCTTGCCCGACCTGATGGCGCGCGAGGGCGTTCATCCCGAGACGCCCCCGCTGCCGTTCACGCCGGGCTGGGATCTGGTCGGCGTGGTGGATCGGCTCGGCGACGGCGTCTCTGCAGTCGAACCAGGCCAGATAGTTGCCGCACTGCCGATCAGCGGCGCGTACGCGGAGTTCGTCTGCCTGCCGCAACGTGAACTGGTTCCGGTGCCATCTGGGTTGGACGCCGCCGAGGCTGTCAGCCTCGTGCTGAACTACGTAACGGCGTACCAGATGCTGCACCGTTCGGCTAAGGTCAGAGAGGGTCAGCGCGCGCTGATCCACGGCGCAGCAGGCGGGGTCGGCACGGCACTATTGCAGCTCGGGCGGCTCGCCGGGTTGGAGATGTACGGTACCTGTTCCTCGCGAGGAGCATCGGCCGTTTCCGACCTGGGCGGTACCCCAATCGATTACCGACAGCTCGACTTCGTGAATGAAATTCACCGCCTCACCGGTGAGGGCGTAGACGTTGTCCTTGACAGCATCGGCGGCACCCATATCTGGCGTTCCCGCAAGGCTCTCCGTCCAGGCGGGACGGTAGTCGCCTATGGTCTTACTTCTTCCCTACGGGCGGGCCGATTGGCTTCAGGTCGTTCAGGTCGTCGAAATCGCCTTTATGGAATCCCGATTTTCGGGCTGTATATTGCCGGCGGCTGGCTTCTCCCTGGCCGGAAACGGGTGGTCCCCTACAGCATCCAGTGGCGCAAACGGCTGAGGCCGGTACAATTTCGACAGGATTTGACCGCTCTGTTCGACCTCCTTCAACATCAGAAGATCAAGCCACTCATCGCGCGACGATTTTCTCTTGCAGAGGCAGGACAGGCGCACGAGCTGCTCGGGAAGGGTGGCGTGACGGGCAAGATCGTGCTCGTGCGCGACAGGTCGCCGCTTGAATCAGAAGCCGCGTGACAAATTGAAGGCTACGTCACGGCATTCGGAAAACGCCTCGGCCTGCACTCAATTGCGACGATCGTGATGCTCCTCGTTTTTGGCGCTCTGGCCTCCTTGGACGATCCCGTTTGGCGCGTAACAGCCCACGCCGTCGTTCGGGGTTGCCGAGCGCATGACCACCTTTGACGCTGCGCTCATTTAGCCTAGTCGATGCGACAGGGGGTTACGCGATCGTGTCTGCATCTTGTCCAAGAACTGCCCTGCGCCCGGCCGATGCCGGGCGCTACGCGGCGCAGTCGTAATGGCTTGGGTGCGCAGGCACTCTATGACGACTTGGGAACAGACCTGACTCTCGCATCCGCGATCAGGTGCCGCGCGATCTGCCCGAAGGCAGGAGGCTCGGATGATGGGGCCGCTCATCGGCAGCACCGGCCAGCGACTTCTTGTGCCGACTCGCGCGATTGACGGAAATGCGCGCCTTACTTGCTCAAGTGTGTGTCGAAGAAGTGGGCGACTTCGTCGAAGTATTCCTTGGTCTCTGGGGCGTCGAGCTCCGCGCGATATTGGCCATGCGACTGACCTTCCCAGACTTGCAGCACCGCTTCCACTCCGGCGGCGCGCAGCTTGCGGTACATGCGCACGGTGTGGGACAGGTACAGGTCGCGCGTGCCGCTGGTGAGGATCGCTGGTGGAAATCCATGTACGTCGCCATAGATGGGCGACAGCAGCGGGTCCTTCAGGTCGCGTCCGTTAGCGTAGAGCAGCGCGGTAGCGCGAATGAAGGGCTCAGGCGCGACGAGAACGTTGTCCACGAAAGCATTGGTAAACAATGTATCGCCAGCCCCGCTGAGATCAACGGTCGGTGTTCCGGGCGCTATGGCACCAGGCATGGGCACGTGTTCGGCCTTGGCTCGCAATAAGGTCGCGATGGTGAGGCTACCGCCTGCTGACGTCCCGAAGATGCCGACGTTCAATGGCTTATTGGTGTTGAGCAGCTCGCGGTAGACAGCGACGGCATCGTCGAGCGCAGCAGGAAACGGGAAGTCGGGCGGCATTCGGTAGTCGACCGAAATGACCTTGTACCCGGCGAGTCCCGCCATCATGATCGCTTCGCTCGTTCCCGACTCGCCAGGGTAGAGGACCCGGTAACCACCGTGAAAGTGCAGCAGCACGCGGTTGCGGTTACGAGGCGGAATGGTCCTGGGAGTAACGATGAAGGCGCTCACACCGCCGATTTTGGTTGGCTGAACGGTGACGCCAAGCGCTTCTCGGAGTTTCGGGAGACGCGCCACGGCGGCCTGCGCCGTCCTCTGAACGATCGCCTTCCACTCATCTGCGTTCTTCGGCGATTCGTTATAGAGCGGGTTCAACGGCCCACCGATGACGGCCTGCATCTGCGGGCTGACGGTCGTTGGGACGGGAATGGAACGCCCAGGGACGTCGCGAGGCGCGGGCGTGGATTGTTGTGCGGAGGAAGCTTGGACGACGGAGAGGAGCGCTACAGTAGTGACGAAGGGCTTCAGCATGGAGATCCTTTGGCGGCGATAGGCGTGACCTATCTCTTGCGAGGCAGGCCTGGGAATCGCTCTGCTCGTGCAGTTGTACCGGATCACGTGCCACGCTTCATACGCGGCATTCGGTGCGTGCGCACCAGGCGGCTGGCGACGCTGGGACGAATCGCCGCCAGACAGGTGGGTTGCCGCTCTTCGCGCTGGCCTACCTCACATCCAGCGCGCCGAACAGACCTCCGTCGGCCTCGACGTTGCATCCTCATGCCAGAATTGGCATACTTGGTCCGTGCTCGCTCCGCCGAAGCCACTGGTGTGGGTCGGAAGGGCGAAGGAGGACTTGAAGAGTTTCCCGGAAGAGGTGAGGCGAGTGATGGGTACGCGCTCTTTCTCGCTCAAACCGGCGGGAAGCACCCCGACGCGAAGCCCCTGAAGGGCCTGGGCGGTGGTGGAGTGCTGGAGGTCGTGGACAACTATGACGGCAATGCCTACCGCGCCGCCTACACCGTCAGGTTCGAAGACGCGGTCTACGTCCTGCATGCGTTCCAGAAGAAGTCCAGGAAGGGGATCAAGACGCCGAAGCACGAGATCGACATCGTGAGGCAACGGTTGGGTCGTGCGAAGGAGATTCACGCAGCAAGGCACTTCAGGGGAGCGAGCGATGAAGAGTAAGCGCGATTTCAGCGTCAGCACCGGAAACGTCTTCGCCGATCTCGATGTGTCCGCGCCCGACGAGGCCCTGGCGAAGGCGCAGCTTGCCGCAGAGGTCGCCAGGATCATTTCGTCGAGGCGGCTGACGCAGGCTGCGGCAGCGAAGGTCCTCCGCATCGATCAACCAAAAGTATCGGCGCTGCTTCGAGGGCGGATCTCCGGTTTCTCGACCGAGAGGCTTCTCAAGTACCTTCGGATGCTCGGCAGCGACGTCGACATCATCATCCGGGCGCCGAACCGCGCGAGGCGAGTCGGGCACCTTCACGTCGTGTCCGCCTGATGCTCCACGTGCCGGAGACTTTGATCAGATCTTGTCCGGAACCAGGGGCGCTGATCGCGCGCCCCGCCTCGATGCGCTTCACGGCCTCCAGTCCCAATAGTGGCGGCGGCGGCGATGGCGTGCGGTGCGGAGGTCCATCGTCACGTTCAACTTGGAAGACTTTCCACCCGAGGTTCTGAAGCCGATCGGGATCGAGCACAGCATCCGGACACGTTCGTGATGCACTTGGTCGATGTCGTTCGTGAAACGGTCAAGGCTAGCGCCCGATTTGTTCCAATCAGCGCGTTGAACCAGAGCCGCGCGTGAGGTCAGCGGGGCTTCAAGAGCACAACGTAGCCGAAACTATCACGCGCCAAGATTTGACCTTTAGCATTTATACGGACGACGTAATCGAGCTCGATTCCTGATATAGCATCGAGATCGAACATCGTCCCGTTCGCGTACACGAAATGCGTGGAACCTCTGATCGTCGGCGCACTCGAATCGCCGACAACCACGTCTTCGTCGGATATGCTCACTCCGCAAGAAAACTTCTCACCGTACCGGGGGCCAATGGAGCCTAGATCCGTGAGCTTTCCCTCAGCCCAAATAAACGGATGGCTGACACCAGCAGCCTGCGTGCAACCTGCCACATGGCTCCGCTCGTTGATCGAGTTAGCCCATACATGCCCATTGGGAATGGTAATACCGATCGGCTCCCCGGAAGTCGACACGATGACGGCGCGCTCGTACGCGGAGTTGCTAAAGACGGCGTGGACAAGTATCTCGCCGCGGGAATTGACGTCGCACACCCCAGTTGAGGTCGCCCCCGGGAACACCAGCGTCGAGACGATGCCATTCGGCGATATTGTATAAGCGCTTAGCCGTGTTGAAAGACTGTACCGGTTTCCAACGATCCGTCCTCCAGCGTCGATTCCAATTGCCTCATTGTTCGCCCAGCATTCGCTGCTTCCACAAAGCAACGTGTTGAGGTCTGTCCATACTCCGTCAAAAAGAACCGCAGTTATCCCGGCGGAATCGGACGTGGACCCGACAGCTACCTCGCCACCGCCGGAGAGGCGGCCGATAGTCAGGTCGTGAGGCAATCTGTCTACTCGGACGCCGTCCGCGTGTAATAAGATGGCCCCACGGTCGCTGGCGGGCTGGAGCAGAATGTTGCCCTCCTCGTCTAAGTCGAGGGGCACGCCATACATCAGTCGTGTGATATCGTAAGCAGGCGTCGCCGCTGGCCGCGTATTACCGGAAGAACCCGGAACCGCAGCCCCCGTGCTTTCGCAACAGAGTCCGGCGGCGGAGGTGTTCGCTGTTGAAGTGGAAGGCTGTCCGCGCGATCCGCAGCCGAACGCGACGACTGCAAGAACGAAAGCGACGTGCCGCGCATCCAACCGCATGGTCCGCTCCTATCCGGACAGACAGTGGCAACGACTCCAACAACCCGCATCTGAAGAAGGTGCTGTCTCAACCTAGAAGGACGCGCAAGGTGTTGAGCCGCAGACACTATGGTTTCCGCTGATGTCGGTACAGAGGCAGGATTGCGGTGATGGCCACGACCCGGTCTGCGTCATCGCGTCGTGGCAAACAACAGTTGTTCCCTGCTGAAAGAGTCCTTGGTAGGCGCCTTGCTTCAGATAATTGATTTGGACGGTGTTCGTTCGCGCAGCGTCCGGCGTGCATGCGTCGACCGTGGGTCCATACGTGAATAAAGTGGGCTGAACGCACTTCGTGTGTGTGGTACCCGGCTGTCCATAAATTCCAGAAGCATGGGGGATCGGCGGCATGCAGTTTACTGTCGGTCCAAACGGCAGCGTCGATCTTCCGGACCAATGCGTCTTGACCGCTCTGGCTCAGGGATGGACCGTTGCAAGCGACGACGTCCTTGCCGCTCAGAGCGCGGACTTTCTGACTCAGGGACTCGCCCCAGGGTTTGGTCCGGTCTTTCATCGTGGCCTCAACAAGCCGCTCTGGCGCAACGCGGCCAACTCGGGCTGGGTGGACGCATCGGGCGGGGCTGTCGTTCCGTAGTTAGACGTAACGCCGCTCCTTCTGTACGCGAGTATCGCAGGCCGGGCAGAGCAAGCGAGTGTTCTTGACCGTGTACCCCTTCATCGCGACCAGTCGGTCAAGGACGCAGTACGCCTTCGGCAACCTTCTCCGACAGAGCGCGCACTTGCCGCCTTGCTGCATCCGCTTGACAAGCTTGAGCGCCCTCCGCTGCATCGGCTTTCCGCGCTCGTCGTAGATCAACTCCTTGAAAATCTTCCGCCGGAGCGCCCAGAGCAGGTCCTCGTCTCCTGCACTGAGCGCTACGAGGCGCGCGCGCAAGCGTTTAAGGACGGCGCGCGCGACGATTAGCTCATCGGCAGCGAGTCGGCGGTTTGGCATCAGGCAGTGGTTGTCCTCCCGGAGCGGAGCCTACACCGCACGATGGCTTTTCCAAAAACGTCAAAATCTTTAGATGTGCCCAGGCTGTTCCCCGGTGGTAATCATGCACAGAAAGAACCCGCGACGGGCGAGTGGTCAGACCGCGTCACGACATTGCCCGGCATCCGCGCGGCACCCGTCTCGCTGAAAAAGCAGCTACCTGTAGAGCCCGCGAGGCCGGAGATCGGCCAATGGCGAACAAAAACGCGGAAGGCGCGGTCAAGAAACAACCGGCGCCGGCGTTGATGGGCGCAAGCAGGAGCTGGACGGAATCGCGGGACCGGCACTGCATACTCCACAATCGACGCTGAATCAGCGCTCTGGCAGACCGAGTCCTTGGAACAGTTCCTCGTCCTTGAGTGTTTCAGCCACTCCATTGAAGCCCGGAAACACCGCGCTGGCGGTGAGACCCTCCAAGTACAGGAGCCACAGAAGCTCAGTTGAGAACCGGTTCGGCAAGGTGAAGACTCTGAGCAATGGCCACTCGCCGTCGGGATAGTTTCTCGCCGCCGCAACGAGTTGCTCGTCAAAAGGCCTTCGGTCGACCGGATCGCCGATGGAAAGCCTTCGGAGACGCTCGACCGTGAACACCCCGGCCTGTGCATGAAGGTTCGGGTTGCCGTGACGAGGCGCAGCGACGATGGAAGTAAAGCGCTCTCTACGCTCTGCGTAGTCGAGCTCGAGAACGCTCGCTTTAAACGCGTAGATCACGAGTCGCGTGGGCTCAATTGCATCGTTCTTGAACCGCTCTCTTGCAGCGTCCCGCGCGGCGAAGTACGCCGCAACGAATGGCTTTCGCGTCCAGTCGAGCAGACGCGTCGGAATTCCGTGGTGCTGGGCAAGAGCGAATGTTGATAGCAACACTTCGGGTGGCCACAGTGCCATTGGCAACCCGTCGGCCCTCTCTTCAAAGTGGTCATCCACAATCATGTCGAACTGGGCCAGTTGCCGACGTAGTAGTTGGCTGTCGTTTGGAAGCGAGAGGCCTTGCGAGTCAGCCTCCCAGAAGAACTTCTGGATCGTAAACAACTCCGCGTTGTGCTGCTCCACCGTGTTGGTCGGCGCAACCCGAGCCCAACCTTCACGAGAGTGGAACATCAGTGGTCCGTGCTCGCCCGCGCGCAGCGCGGAAGGGAGGAGCGGCCATTCTTGCGCTTGGCCGCGGAAGATCCATCGCTCCATCCCGCTTCTGGACTCACGACGGCGCCCGCGGAAGTACTTCCCTCGAAGCGAAATAGCCGCGAGCAGTTCTTCACCGTCCTGGCATTCGACGCGTTCAACGACCTCGGCCACAGTTGGCTCCACCGAGTCAGAGAGAACACGAGGATACTCGCTGAACCCCCTGACACAGCCCTTCGTAGTGGCCGACCCGTCCTCGACGGGCCCCTACGCTTACTCGGCGGTTTGCAGCGAAGCCATGACGTGCCGACGACGTAACCTGCTGAAAAACCGAGGGTTCGGTGTCGTAGATGATTCATCCATCATGCCCCCGCAACCATGACAACCTGGGCCCTGTCGGCCATTAGCCGATGGGGCCTTCGCGTGTCTTCAAGCCCCCTGTCCGTCGCGCCCCGAAGGGGCGGGCACCGCTGCGTTCCGCCGCAAGCGCGAAATGTTCCACACAGGGGCCTTGACGCTTACGAGTCGAGCTCGCGATCGTCGCCGCTTCGGCGCAGGGAGGAGCTTCGCAATGGCTGAAAGGAAACCTGCAAGGAAGGGCACGCGGCCGTTCTCCAAGAGAACCACTGCCAAGGCGTCCAAGGGATTCACGGACGAGGAACGCGCCGCGATGAGGGAGCGCGCCCAAGAGCTGAAGGCGGCTGCGCGCCGCGGCCCGCGCGCGGGCAGGGCGGACGGCGAAAGCGACGTGCTCGCGAAGATCGCCGAGATGGCGGAACGCGATCGCGCCATGGCCGAGCGGCTCCATGCCATCATCAAGGCCAGCGCGCCAGCCCTCTTGCCGAGATCCTGGTACGGGATGCCCGCGTATGCCAAGGACGGCAATGTCGTCTGCTTCTTCCAAAGCGCCCAGAAGTTCAAAACGAGGTACGCGACGTTCGGCTTCAGCGACAATGCGAACCTCGACGAAGGCGCCATGTGGCCGACCTCATTCGCGCTGAAGGAGTTGACCACCGCCGAAGAAGCAAGGATCGGCGCGCTCGTGAAGAAAGCGGTGAGCTGAGGAGTGAGCCTCACCGATCCATGGCGCCGGGACGGAGAACAATTAAGCGGAGGAATTCGACACCGTGGAGATCACCCGGGATTGACGATCCCCGTCCCGGCGGCGGTAGACTCATTGCCGGGGGGTAGCCATGGCGCGGTTCCGCCTCGCTCTGCAGACGATCGCCATCGTAGCCTGCGCTTGCGGCTCGACGCAGAAGCCATACAATCCGTTCAAAGTCCCGCGAGAATCTTTCTATCCGGCGCTGAAAACGGTCGCGCTCGCGCCGGTCCGCTTGCCGGGTGATCTGGAGGATCCGGAGCCGGTGCGCGCGCTGTTTGCGGGCGCCATCGAGGCGAAGCTGAAGAACTCGGGGATCGCCGTGGTACCGGGCAGCGACGTCGGCCCCATCATCGAGGCGAAGACCAAGGAGGCGGGCGGGGTCTTCGACCCCACGACCGGCAAGGCCGACGAGGCGAAAGTGAAAGCGCTCAACGCCGCCATCGGGAGAGAGCTCAAGGCCCGGTTCAACGCCGACGCGCTGCTCACACCGAGCATCCGTGTGGTGAACGCCGCGCTGTCCCACGACCAGGCGCGGTGGGACGGCGTCACCGAGGGGGCCGGCAAGGGTGGTTTCTGGAAGGCGCTCGTCAGGACCCACTCCGGATCCATTCGCGCCCTCTCTCTCGTCGTGGTCGTCGCCGACCCCGAGGGCCAGCTGCTGTACGCGAAGGGCGGCGGGATCCAAGTGCTGGGAAACGTGACCGTCGGGGGCGACTTCGATCGTCGCCCGCGCAGCGAACTCTTCGCTGACGGCGACCGCAACGAGAACGCCGTCCACATCGCGTTGGACCCGCTGCTGCTGGGCAGCGATACGATGTGACCGGAGAGAGAACCGGCCTTGCGCGGCGGGCACCCAGGTCCTTTCGCCAAGGAGCTGCTCTCGACGCAGCGCTAGTCGCGCAGCCGCGTTCCCCAGCCGATCAGCCAGACGAGCAGCACCGGCTCGCCGAGCGAGACCACGAAGAGGAATTCCAGCGCCGGCATCCGGCCGCCGTCGCGGTGGCGGGCGTGGTCGTGCTCGGGCTGCTCGGCGACGTCGCGTACGCGATCTATGCCGCGCCGCAGCGCAACAAGCCGGTCTCGAAGGCGCGCCGGCTGCGGCGCGCGCTCGCGCGGCTGATCGATCCGCCGGAGGAGGTGACCCGACCGTGCCGGAGAAGATCCTCGGCGCGCTCGGCGCGACGATCGTGGCGCGCAAGCTTATCGAGGAGACGTTCAACCGCGCGGGCCGGCGGCCCGGCCTCCTCGGCCGCGCGCTAGAAGCCGCGCCCCGGCGCGGGGCGCGGCTCGTCGACGGACGCGTGCTCTTCAGCGCCTGTCGATCAGGGACATGTTGATCGACTGGCCCATCTGCAGGTAGCCGAACGGGTTCGGGTGGATGTGGTCGCCGAACTCGAGCCTCGGCGCCATGATGTCGGGGTTCGTCGCGTCGCGCATCACCTTGTCGAAGTCGATGACTCCGTCGAAGCGCGCGCGGTGCAGGATCCAGTCGTTCACCTGGTGCCGGTACGCGGTCATCTGCGCCGTCCAGGTCGCGTTCGAGCGCGGGATGATCGTCGCGCCGACGATGTTGAGCTTCCGCGCGTGGACGCGGTCGATGATCTCCATCATGCCGGCGATGAGCTGGTCGGCATTGACCTGCCCGCTCGCGAGGTCGTTCGTGCCTTCGAAGAAGACCACCTTGCCGATCCCCGTGCGCTCGAGCACGTCGCGATCGAGGCGCTGGACCGCCGCGGGGCTGCCCTGCCCCACGGTGACGGTGACGCGGTTGCCGCCGATGCCTTCGTTGACGAACCCGAGATCCTGATCGGCCTTCGGGCCGGCGCCCGGACCGGGATCGAGGAGCCGGCGCAGGTAGAGGATGTCATGCCAGCGATCGTGGCCGTCCGTCGTGGTGGCGGTGCCGTCGGTGATCGAGTCGCCGAGGAAGACGACGGCGCTCCTCGCGTCGGAGGAGACGTCGATGGCGGAGGTGAACAGCATTTCCGTCGTCGTGGTGGTGAACGCCGTCGACGCCTCGTCGCGCGTATGATCGCCGCTACCGCTCGCCGTGAGGAACGACGTCGTGCGCGCATTGTTGTGCCGGCTGGCCTGGACCCCCGCTCCGGGCAAGTACACGCTGACGGCCACGTCCGCCCAGGCGTCGATCTCGAAGGCCAGCGCGTCCGTGTACATCGACCCTCCGATGGGGATGATGACGGAGGCGGACCCGTTGAAGGTGAGCGGCTGGACGGTTGCGGGCACGAGCTGCGCGCCGTTGTTGCGCACCGCGAACGAGGCCGATCCGACGACGAGCGGGCTCGTGCCGAAGAAGTTGTCGATCAACACGCGCACGGCCGATCCCGACACCGTCGGGCGCGCGATCATGCGGACGGTCTGGTTGTTCAGCAGCGTCGGGGAGCGCCCCTGGATGGAGAAGCCCCACGCCGCGACCCACTGGGCCTGCTTCGCCGCGGCGTCGCGGGCGAGGCCGCCCCCGACGCCGAGAGCGAGCGCGAGGATCAGAACGAACGAGACACGAGCCCCTCGAAACCACTTCACGATCATGATCGCCTCCCGGAGAAAAGGAGCGCCGATCCGCTCGATCTCCGCGAGGCGGATACCCCCTTTTCCGTCGTAATGTCAACGCGGTAGGTCGTTCCGCTCCGCGTCATCGTTGGGTCGTAGGACGGATAATGCAGCGGGCCTTTGCATGTGAGCGACATGGCGCAAAGGCGTGGAATGAACCGCGCCAGGCGGTGTTCAGAACTGTTGTCGAGCAAAGGGGGCAGGCATGGTCCGGCCGGAACGCGCGGTCCTCTTCCTCGCCGCGCTTGCGGCATGGGCGCTGCAACACCGGGCCGCCGCCGCGCCTGCAGACGCGCTGTACACACGCCCCGGACAAATCGTTCCAGCCGGCGACGGAGCGCGATTGAACCTGTACTGCACGGGCAACGGCTCGCCCACCGTCGTCTTCGAATCCGGCTGGGAAGACTGGGCCCCGGCGTGGGCGACGGTCCAGCCACGCATCGCGCAATGGACCCGTGCATGCAGCTACGATCGCGCCGGGGCCGGGTTCAGCGATCCCGGTCCCATGCCACGCACGAGCGTGCGCATCGCGGACGAGTTGCATACCGCGCTTCACAACGCCGGCATCGCTGGGCCGTATATCCTGGTCGGTAATGCGTTCGGCGGCGACTGCGTGCGCACCTTTGCGGAGCGCTACCTGCCGGAGGTGGCAGGGCTCGTGATGGTCGAGGCGGATGCCCAGGATCTCGAGCCGGAACAGATGCGGGAAGAGGATCACCGCGGGGAGGCCAAAATCATCCAGCGCCTGCGCGAGTGCCGTGACGCGATCGCCCTGGGCAAGCCGTTGCCTCCGTTGCCCTCGCGTCCGGGCCAGCCGCCTCGCAATTGCGCCCAGCAGTTCTTTCGCGGATTACCCGAGCCGGCATGGTCGGCCGAATTGAACGCGAAGCTGTTCCAGATCGCGCAAACGAAGGTCGCGATGTACGACGCGTATCTCTCGGAAATGGAACAGATGCCCTGGGACGAAGATTACCTCATGAAGCACCGACTCTCCCTCGGTTCCCGGCCCGTCCGCGTGCTGACCACGGGCAACCATGGCGTCGGGCATCTGCCCGCAGTGCCGGAAACGGATCCCAAGCGTCTGGATTACCAGCATCAGATCGCGCAGGCGCAGGCGCGCTGGCTCGACCTCTCTTCGAATGCCCGGCAGATCTTTACGCGACACAGCTCGGAATACGTGCAGTTCGACGAGCCGGACACCGTGGTGGACGCCGTCCGCGAAGTGCATGAGCAGAGCAGAAAGTCCGATCGCGCGCCCGGAGCCGGGTTTCGCGACTGCCCGGACTGCCCGGAGATGGTCGTGATCCCCGCAGGCCGGTTCACGAGAGGCTCGCCCATGGAAGAGAAGGCTTGGGCGGTGAGCCACGGCGCGCTGATGATCGCGGTCGCGGATGAGGCGCCGCAGCACGCGGTCTCGCTGCGGCCGTTCGCGTTGGGCAAGTACGACGTGACCCGGGCCGAGTACGCCGCGTTTGTTCGCGCCACCGGGCGTTCCGCTGGCGATGGCTGCGGCCACGACGGCGCGAAATGGGAGAAGCGGCCGAGCGTGAGCTGGCAGGCCCCGGGCTTCGATCAGACCGATCGCGATCCGGTTGTCTGCGTCGACTGGCAGGACGCGCAAGCATACGTTGCCTGGCTCAACGGGCAGCTGCACGAGTCCGCTTATCGCCTGCCGAGCGAGGCGGAGTGGGAATACGCAGCGCGCGCCGGGACCACAACGCGCTTCTTCTGGGGAGACGACGACGCCGACACGGACCGCAATGCCTGGTTCAAGGGCAATTCCGGCGGGCGCACCCACCCTGTGGGATCGAAACCGGCGAACGCCTTCGGCCTCTACGACATGGCCGGCAACGTCTGGCAATGGACGCAGGATTGTTATGCCGAAACCTACGCCAGTGCGCCGTCGGACGGCAGCGCAGCGGAGCCGGGGAATTCCTGCATGCGCGTCGATCGCGGCGGCTCGTGGTTCTATCCTCCCTGGACGCTCCGATCTGCGGCGCGCGAGCGGAACCCCGCCGCCTATCGGGACATCATGATGGGCTTCCGGGTGGCCCGGACGCTGCCGTGAAAAACGCAGTGCGGTGGTCTTTGTGCGTTGTCCTGCGCGAGCATCCGGATCTGCTGCTGGTCGAGGTCGAGGACCACAAAATGGGATGCGCGCATTTGGGACAGAGGATCCCGCAATCGCACACCGCTCTCGGCAACTGCCGTGATTTCGGGGTCGCGCAAATGGCATCAGGCTTGCGTTCAGTGTACGCATGAATGACCTCCGCCTCGCGCTGCGGACCCTCTGGCGCGCGCCGGGCTTCACCGCGGCGGCAGTGCTGGTGCTCGCCGTCGGGGTGGGTGGAAGCACGGCGGTTTTCAGCGTGATCCGCAGCGTGGTCTTGCGGCCGCTCGGGCTGCCGCATTCCGAGGAGTTGGTGCGGCTGTACGAGCGTCCGGCCGGGACCGATGCGCGCTGGCCGTTTTCTGGGCCGGACTATGTCGACGTGTCCCGCCAGGGCGGCGTCTTCGCATCTGTCGCCGGCGTGCGCGCGACCCGGCAGACGCTAACGGGGCGAGGGCCGCCGGTGCAAGTCCGCGTCGCGCGGATCACCGCCAGCTTTTTCTCCACGCTGCAGATCCAGCCGGCCTTCGGGCGCGGTCCGGCGGAGAGCGAGGACGTCGCCGGCGGTCCGCGGACGGCCGTGCTCACCGACTCGTTCTGGCGCCGCGAGTTCGGCGGCGATCGCGGGGTCGCCGGCCACACGCTGGTCCTCGACGGGCGCACGTACGAGATCGGCGGCGTGATGCCGGCCGACTTCCATTTCCCGCTCCTGCGGCAGGCCGAAGTGCTCTTGCCGATGGCGATGGAAGGCAGGGAGAACGAGTTCCGCGGCATGTACTGGGTGATGGCCGTCGCGAGGCTCAAGCCAGGCGCGGGAGTGCGCGAGGCGCAGGCCGAGCTGGACGTGTCGGCTCCCCGCGTCCACGCGAAGATCGCGGAGCACGCCGCATGGACGATGGAGGCGCAGCCGCTGCTCGACGATCTGGTCGGGCCGGTGAAGCCGGCGCTGACCGCGCTGTTCGGGGCGGTCCTGCTGGCGCTCTTGATCGCCTGCGCCAACGTGGCTTCGCTTCTTCTCGCCCGAGGAATGGCGCGGCAGCGCGAGCTGGCAATCCGCGCGGCGCTGGGCGCGGGTCGCGGCGCGCTGGTCCGCCACCTGCTCGTCGAGGCGATGGTGCTCGCGACGCTCGGCGGATTGCTCGCGGTGCTGGCCGCGCCGTGGATCCTGGGCGCGCTTCTCTCGCTCGCGCCTCCGGACATGCCGCGGCTGGAAGAAGTGCACATCGACGCCGCGGTGCTGGCGTTCGCGCTACTGGCTGCGATGGGCGCGGGGCTCCTCGCCGGACTCGCTCCGGCGCTGCAACTGACGTCGCCGCAGCTGATGGGGGTGCTCAAGAACGGCTCCGGTGGCACCGGACGGTGGCGGGCGCGTACGGCGCTGGTCGTCGTCGAGACGGCGCTGGCGTTCGTGCTCGCGGCCGGGGCGGGCCTGATGATCCGGACGTTGTCGGGGCTGCTCGAGGTGCCTTCCGGGCTCGCGGCGCCCGAGCGGGTGCTGGTGGCCGATCTCGATCTGCCCCCCTCGCGCTATCCGCCCGAGCGCATCTTCGCGCTGGCCCAGAACCTCATGGAGCGGCTGCAGACCGAGCCGGGAACGCGCAGCGCCGCGTTGATGACCAGCGTGCCGCTCGACGCGCGGGCGCGAAGCGAGTACGGATTCACGCTCGAGGGGGGCGAGCCGTACCCGCCCGGACAGTTCCCGAGAGCCGAGATTCTCTGGGCAACGCCGGGGTACCTGGCGACGATCGGCATTCCGCTGGTTTCCGGGCGCGACCTGGCCTGGTCCGACGTGAAGGCGGCGCCGCACGTGGTGCTGGTCAACGAGGCGTTCGTGCGCCGGCTGATCCCGAAGGGCGAGCCCCTCGGGCGGCGGATCAACCAGATACTCGGGCCCGGGAACGACCCGTGGACGATCGCCGGCGTGATCGGGGACGTGCACACCAAAGGGCTCGATCGCGCGCCGGTGCCACTGATCGTCGTGCCGCTGATGCAGTACACGGTTCCCGGGCTGCGGGTAGCAATGCGGGCCGCGAGCGGCGAGCCGATGTCGCTGTTGGCGGCGCTGCGGGCGGACGTGGCGGCGCTGGATCCGGACCTGCCGCTCTCGGCAGCGCGGCCGCTGGCGCAGATCGTGAACGAATCGGTGAACGAGCAGCGGTTCCAGATGACGCTTCTGAGCATCTTCGCCGTTCTGGCGCTGGCCTTGGCGGCGCTCGGAATCTACGGCGTGACAGCGTACTCGGTGGCGCAGCGGACGCGGGAGATCGGCATCCGGATGGCGCTCGGGGCGGATTCGTCGCTGGTGCGGCGGATGGTGGTCGGATCGGGTCTGCGCCTGGCGCTGGCGGGCGTCGCGGTCGGTCTTGCCGGCGCTCTGGCGGGAACGCGCGTGCTGGCGTCGCTCGTGTACCGGGTCAGCACGACCGACCCGCTTACACTCGCATCGACGGCCGCCGTGCTCGTCATATCGGCCCTGCTCGCGAGCTGGATTCCGGCCCGCCGGGCGACACGAGTGGACCCGGCGGTATCGCTGCGAGCGGAATGAAATCAGGCTCGCATCAACGCGGTAAGCAGCGGCTCCAGCCCATGCAGTTGTCGCATCGGTGCTCGTCAGCGAAACGGCAGGTGAACGCAGATGGGTCTGCGCGTTTTGCCTTCAGCAGATTCCGAGCGTAGCCGGCCGCACTGCGACTACGGCGGCGCCTTTGTAGACGATGAGCCTGTAGGGTTGGTTGGTCGGATGCTGCCCGCGGTCACCGAGCCGGTTGATGTGCCGGTTCAGGTCCGCGAGCGCCGCCAGCAGCGACGCACCGGCGATTCTGCCGTCCGAGACGATCTCGAGATCGCCATCCAGCAGCCACCACCGGTAGTGCTCGTGTCGCGCGTCCATGCACAGCAGGTGTAACAGCTGATCCAGGGAATAGCGACAGAAGCGTGAAACGTCGTGGTCACAAGCGATGGATCCCGCGCAGGAGATTTCTCACGTCGGCCATCGTGCCGCCAGCGTGATGCTCGATGATCCTGAGCGCGTCCCGAACGACTGTGCGGTACGCGCCGAGCTCCGTCTCCATCGCCACGCGCTTGGTGTCCCACGTCGCGGAGGTAGATCTGAATGCCGCTTCCCGCTGCCCCGCGTTCCTGTCGCACGCCGCCAGGTCCGACTCGAGTCGCGCGATGCGCTCCCGTGTGCCGACGAGAAGAAGCTCGAAACCGAAGTCGGCGGCGTCACGCCCGAGCCCCTTGATCTTCTCGGCGATGTCACTCGGCGAGATCGGATCATGGCTCGGTTCCTGGCTTGGTGCCGGACGCATGGGAGCTAAACCAATGTGGTCGAAAGCGCGCGCGATCGAGTCGAATTGGACTCCGCGCGTCTCGATACATCGTGTTGCGCTTCATCAGAAGCCTTGTCAAGCGCCGAGAACAAAACGCGTAGAAGTACTTCGACTGACGGCGATCGAACCGGTGCGGGGATGATGCACGCGCGACGAGTCGCTCGTACCTCGCGTCGTTCCCCCCGGCAGCGTATACTTCGGGCTGAACTTCGAGTCCTTTCGTCCGAAACGTCGCTGCACCGAACACCCAGCGAGCTGCCATGAAGACGATCGCAGTCGTGGACCTGAGCACTGGGTGCATCCAGGAGCGGAGAGGCAACACCCTCACCTTGGACATTCCGCATGACCTGGACTGGAAGACCGGCGGCGTATCGGTCGACGCAAACTCGCTCGGGCACTATTTCACCTGCGGCGGCCAGCGACTCGTATATGCGACGATGCCGACCCTGCTCTCGGGGCGTGAGCTCGGTGCCAAGTGCCTGGTGGCGGACGACCTGACCGGCCGCGCCGGCGAGAGTCGCTTGCGCCGCTATCGGCTCTCGGCGGTCGAGCGCTGCCACTAACTCGAGAATCTACGGCGCCCGCCTCTCCGCCGGGGCGGCGGCGAGATACTGTCGCGCAGGCAAGAGATCACCGCGCCGCCTCCATTGCGAGCAAGGCGTGCTTGGCCTCGGGGCCGCCGAGGTACTTGCCCAAGGTGCCATCGCTGCGCACGACGCGATGGCAGGGCACGACCAGTGGCAGCGGATTGTGGGAGCACGCGCTGGCGGCCGCCCGGACCGCGGACGGATTGCCAGCAGCCTTCGCCACGGCGGTGTAGCTCTGCGTCTCGCCGTAAGGAATGTCGCGCAGGTGCAGGAGCACAGAGCGACGGAACCCGTGGGCGAGCTGAAGATCGACCGGTACGGTGAACGCGCGTCGCTTGCCCGCGAAGTACTCCTCGAGCTCGCGCGCCGCCTTGTCGAGTCGCCGGGGCGTGCGGAGGATGCGGGGACTGATGTCGCTCGCGAGGCTGGAAAGGACGGACTGATGATCTTCCCGGCTGAACGCCACCCGCACGAGGCCCTTCCCGGTCGCCGCCAGGAGCAGCGGCCCGAGCGGGCTGTCGATGGTGCGGTACGACACGTCGAGGAGCCCCCGCCGCTCCGCCAGCACGGCGAGCCGCGCGTGCAGCCTGCCGTCGATGTCGAATGCGGCGGAGAAGCCGGCAAATCCCTCTTCGACGCGATCGATGATCTGCTTGTCGGTGGTCATGACGTTCCTTTCGAAAGACGCTTGCGAAGGCTTGCGATGCCATCCGCCGCGCTTCGCCGCGCAGCGGTGGCGTTGGAACCCAGGAGCTCGCCGACCTCGGCGTACGAGAGCTCGGCGAGATACCGGTAGATCACCGCGCCGCGCTGCTTGAGCGGCAGGGCGTCCAGAGCGGCGCGGAGCTCGTCGTCATCCGCCGACGCCGGCTCGGGGACGGCCAGCTCGGGCACGTCGCGTGCCGGTTCGGGCCTTCGCGCGGCGCCCCGGAGCTGATCGATCGCCTTCCGATGGGCAATGGTCACGAGCCACCCGCGGATGTTGCTGCCCGCTCGCAGCCTTGGATACGCCTGCAGCGCGGACAAGAACGTCTCCGACCAGGCGTCGGCGGCGTCCACCGGCCCCACCAGCGCCCGGCACACGCGCATCACCAGAGCGCCGTGCTCGGCGACGATCTCCTCGAACGGTCGCGCCGCCCGCTGCCGCGGTGCGGTCATCGGGCGTCATGGAAGAGCAAGAGCGGGCCGTTCACAGTCCAGTCTCCCGCAGCGTGATGCTCACCCTGCCCGGGGGAAGGCCGAGGCTCGCAGGCGCCGTCCCCTCGAGCACCTTGGGGACGCCGTGATAGATGCGCCGGCTCGGCCCGCCGAAGACCAGCAGATCGCCGGAGTGGAGCTCGACGTCTTTGAACGGGCCATTGCGACGGCCGACGCCCGCAAACCGGAACACGCAGCTGTCGCCGAGGCTCAGGGTGACGACCGGAGCGTCGCTGGGCTCCTCGCCGTCGAGATGCAGTCCGAGCTGCGCACCCGACGCGTAGAGGTTCACGATCGCCGCGTCCGGTGCGTAGGAGGCTGCTCTGTCCGGCCCGTAAGCTTCCGCGACGGCAGCCCGGGCCAGTTCGGCGAGCTCGAGAGGCAACGGCTTGACCGGTGCGCCGTCGGTGTCGTCAGCCGTCTTGGAATAGGCGTACGGCTCCCAGTGCCACCCCAGGCACACCGACTGGACGCTCATCAGATGTCCGCTCGGGACCCGCGGGTGCCGGAGCCCGGCCGGCGGCAATGCCCACTGGCGGAACCCGGCGGCGAGCGATCGCTGCACATCACGGCTGAGCCAGCCCGCGATCTTGACGGCGCCCGGCAAAAGGACTTCGGGGACAAGCGCCGCGGCCGGAGAGGAGATTCCGAGGGCGAGCTGCTGCGGCGCGCACTCATGCGCAGGCGCGAGCGCGGTGGCGACGCCACCCAGGCGGCTGCGGCCCATCCGGCCGCGCGACGATGGAGCGTTCGGTGTCATGCGTGGACAACGCAGACGGTACCCGAATTGTGAGGTCCCAGGTGCGCCCGCAAGCTCGCCGGCGCCCCAGGTGATTCTGTCACAACGACTTGAGGCCAGGTCCGCCTTCTCGCGATCTTCGAGCCCGAGGCGAAGAAAGCCATCGTAGTGTCTGATCACCGCGGCGTAATCAGCGAAGCGGCCGTCATGGTAGAACCCGCCCTTCTTGCGCGCGAAAAGTCCCTTGAGAGGCGTGGTCCGGTAGCGCCCGTCCGGTGAGCGCTGCGACTGGAAATCGTCGATTCCGATCTCGGCGCCGGTATGCATCTGCCAGCCGGGCTCGGTGTAGAGCGGCGGCACGTGGCAGGTCGCGCACCGCGCCTTGCCCTCGAAGAGCGCCTTGCCCCGCTGGGCGGCCGCGCCGTCATATGAGTCCGCGGGCGGTACAGGCGCTGGGATGGCGCGCTGGGCAAGCAACTCGAAGCCGTGCTAGCGGCTGCCATCGACGAGTTGCCAGTCGGAGATCGCTATGTTCGAGGAGTGAGGAGGTGTCATGTGGACGAGCGGAATCGGCGGGACGTGCTGTTCGGACTGGGGGCGGGTTATCTGGTCGCCGCGTTTCCTGCTGGTGCAGCCGCGAAGAAGGCCCGGAAGAAAGAAGCGGAGGTCGGACCCGGCGAGGACCTCATGCGCGAGCATGGCGTCCTGCGGCGCGTGATGTTCATCTATGACGACGCGGCTCGCCGGCTGGAGAGCGGCGACAAACCGCCGCTCGATGCCCTTGCGGCAAGCGCCGGCATCGTGCGCAAGGTGATCGAGGATTACCACGAGAAGCTGGAGGAGAACTTCATCTTCCCGCGCATGGAGAAGGCGGAGAAGTTGACGGACCTGACCGCCACGCTCCGTCGCCAGCACCAGGCGGGCCGCACGGTCACCGCAAACGTCGTCAAGCTGTGCGATGGCGGCGATGGCAAGAAGCTGGCGGAGCTGCTCCGCGTCTTCAACCGCATGTACCGGCCGCACGCGGCGCGCGAGGACACCGTGCTCTTTCCGGCGTTCCACGATCTGATGGGCGAAAAGGCGTACGACGAGCTGGGCGATCAGTTCGAGGCGGAAGAGAAGAAGCAGCTCGGCAACGAGGGCTTCGAAGGCGCGGTGGCGCAGGTGGCGAAACTGGAGGAGCAGTTCGGGCTGTCGGACCTCGACCAGTTCACGCCTCGATGAGAGCGCTTCTTCTTCCATGACCGAGAGGAGGAAGCGCGCGCTCCGGTTCGTGGTGCTGGTCGGCGTGATGAGCCTCTTCGCCGACTTCACCTACGAGGGCGCACGCGGGATCGCCGGCCCGTTCCTTGCTGCGCTCGGCGCGAGCGGCGCGGTCGTCGGCATCGCCAGCGGCCTCGGTGAATTTCTCGGCTACGCGCTCCGCGTCGTCTCCGGCAGGCTCGCGGACAAGACGCGGCAGTTCTGGCCCATCACCATTGCCGGCTACGTCGTCCAGATGTGCGCGGTCCCGCTGCTGGCGCTGGCGGGGAATTGGCCGCTCGCCGTAGGCCTGCTCATTCTCGAGCGGATCGGAAAGGCCACGCGCAATCCGCCGCGTGACGTGATGCTCTCGCACGCAGGCAAGGAGATGGGCGGCTACGGCTGGGCGTTCGGGTTGCACGAGGCGCTCGATCAGTTCGGAGCGCTGCTCGGCCCGCTCGCGATGGCCGGTATCCTGGCGCTGCGCCATGACTATCGCCTGGCGTTCGCGGTGCTTGCCATTCCGGCGGCAATCACTCTCGCGCTTCTGGTGGTGGCGCGCGTCCTCTATCCGAGGCCCGAGGACCTCGAACCGAGCCACGAGGCCGAACCTCTCGAAGGCAAGGGCTTGCCGCGCCGCTTCTGGATCTATCTCGCCGGCGCGGGGCTCGTCGCGGCGGGCTTCGCCGACTACCCGCTGATCGCCTACCACTTCGAGAAGGCGAAGATTCTCCCCGGAAGCATGACCGCGGTGTTCTACGCGGTCGCCATGGGCGTCAGCGGCGCGGGCTCACTCGTCTTCGGCAAGCTGTTCGATCGATTCGGCCTCTGGATTCTGGTTCCGCTGACGTTGCTGACCGCGACGTACGCACCCTTCGCATTCTTTGGAGGCACGTGGGTGGCCCTCATCGGCACCGCGCTGTGCGGGCTGGGAATGGGCGTCCACGAATCCATCGTCGCGGCGGCGGTGGCGACCATGGTGCCGGCGAGCCATCGCGGGTCCGCGTACGGCATCTTCACCGCCGGGTATGGGACATTCTGGCTGTTGGGCAGCGCGCTGCTCGGCTGGCTCTACGATGTTTCCCTGGTCTGGGTCGTTCTCGCTGCCGTCATTCTCGAGATTGCGGCGATTCCCTTCATCGCCGTGACCGCACGTTCGCGCGAGAAGATGCGCTCGGAAGGTTCCGGTGACGCGCAGGGGCAGTAGCAGGACGTTCATGATTTCGGGTCGTTTCGTCCGCGGACGGTCGCCGCTCATCGGACAGAGTCGATTTGGCGCGCTGGAGCATCAAACTCATGCCATGAGCTCCATGACCATCGTCCCATTGCTGCTTCTCTTCGCTTCCACAGCGCCGACTCCCCTGATCCCGCCCGGTGCGCTTCCGGAGGCCGTTCAGGCGCACCCGCTGTCAGCGCCCCCTCCAAGGTGGTCCAGGGAGGCCCTCGCCGCTTGGGGAGGGCCGTGGGAACTTCGGCCGAGCCTCTACGACTATCGCTACGTCACCTGGTAGCCGCGAAGGAGTGGACGATGCGTTTCAAGATCCATCAGAAGCGCAGCGACGCGTAGTCCCCGGAGGTGAGCGTCATTCATTTCGATCGGGCGCCCCAAGGCGCCCGATGAAAGTCGTCGTCCTGTCGTCGCTTAGAGCCCTGCCAGGCAATCGATCGCGACGCGCGCCCCTCTCGGGAGCGCGGCCACCTGGACCGTAGCGCGCGCCGGCAGCGACTTGCTGAAGTACCGGCCGTACGCCTCGTTGACCTTGGCGTAGTCCGCCATGTCGGCGACGAAGATGGTCGTCTTCACCACCTTGTCGAAGCCCGCGCCGGCGGCTTCGAGCACCGCCTTCAAGTTCTTCATCACGCGCTCAGTCTGAGCGCCGGCGTCGCCGAGGATGGTATGGCCCGTGGCCGGGTCGATCGGGATCTGGCCGGAGACGAAGAGGAAGGAGCCGGGGTTGACGCCCATTCCCTGGCTGTAGGCGCCGAGCGCCTTCGGAGCCTGCGGGCTCTCCACGGCGCCGGCAGCGCCGCCGCGAGTGACAGCCACGCACTCGATCTCGATGCGTGCGCTCTTCGGCAACGCCGCCATCTGCACCGTCGCGCGCGCGGGGAACGACTTCTGGAAGTAACGGCCGTACGTCTCGTTCATCTTGGTGCCGTCTCCCACCAGGTCGACCATGTAGACGTTCGTCTTCACCACGTCGCTGAAGCTGGCCCCGGCGCTGGCGAGGACCGCTTTCAGGTTCTCCATCACCCGCTCTGTCTGCGCGGCGATGTCGCCCTGGACGAGCTCGCCCGTAGCGGGGTCGACCGGGATCTGGCCCGAGACGAACAGAAGCGACCCTCCCCGGGTCTCCACTGCCTGGCTGTAGGGACCAATCGCTTTCGGCGCCCCAGCGGTCGACACCGTGACGGGACCACCGGCCGCTCCGGAATCGCCCGCGCGGCTGATGGCGACGGCCTCGACGGCCACGCGCGCTCCGCGGGACAGCGCGGACACCTGTACCATAGCGCGGGCGGGCGGCGTCTTCTGGAAGTAACGGCCGTATGCGTCGTTGACCTTCGGAAAGTCGGCAAGGTCGGTGAGGAAGATGGTCGTCTTCACCACGTCGTCGACGCTGGACCCGGCGGCTTCGAGCACCGCCTTCACATTCTCCATTGCGCGCGCGGTCTGCTTGGCGGCATCTCCATTGACGAGACGATCCTTCGCGGGGTCCACCGCGATCTGACCCGAGACAAAGAGGACGCGACCCGCAGGCGCCTGGATCGCGGCGCTGTACGGCCCGGCCGCCTTCGGCGCGTCGGCGCTCTGCACTGCCCGGCGTTCCACGGGGATGCTGGCCGGAGGCGGAGCAGCGGGCGGAGGCGTCGCCACGGCGACCGTCTCAGGAACGGCAGGAGCAGCCGGCGCAGGCGCGGGAGCGGGCAGGGATTCGACAACCGGGGGCGCCACGGCTTCGGGAGCGTTGACAGTCTCATGAGCGCACGCCAGGAGCGCCAGCATCGCAAGGGCAACAATTCGCATGGGTCGGGTCTCCGATTTCGTCAGACGGCCTCCACCATCTGAAGGAAGATCTCGCCGCCCGCCACTTTTCGAAACGTGGGTCGAGATGCGCCGCGAACCGCCGTTGTAGGCGTTGCTTTACCGATTGCCGGACGCTCGGTGGTGGCCACACTTCATTCATGCACCTCGCCATCAGCAGATTCGATCGCGTCATCTCCTGGAGGGCCCGTCGCCATCCGGCCGGAAAGACCGCGCGACTCATGGCGAAACTCTGCTCGCCTTGGGCCACGGCCGCGCAAGGCATCGCCGCTGCCGTCGTGCTGCGAGCAGCCGGGCGGCCGGCTGCCGGGGTCGCGATTGCTCCCGTTGCTGCCGACGCCTGCGCCAGACTGATCAAGGGCGCGACGCACCGGCCGCGGCCGGGATGGAAGCGGTTCAGCCGCGACGGTCATCGCTCTTTTCCGAGCAGTCATGTCGCCGGTCCCGCGGCGCTCCTGACTGCCGTCTGGATTGATTCGCCGCCGCGCGCCCGCATCGTCGTTGCGGTCGCGCTCGGTGCGGTGGTTGCCGCCATCGGCGTCGAACGCCTGCGCGCCGCGGCGCATTGGCCGTCCGACATCGCGGCGGGAACGGTGCTCGGCGTATTCATTGGTGCCGCGCTCGGGCGGCTATAGCCATGAAGACGCATCTGGTGGCCGTCGACATCGGGGGGAGCAAGATGTCCTTCCTCGCCCGCGAAGCGGAGAGCGGCCTGGACGTGTATGCCGACAAGATCAAGACGCCGGCGGACGATGGCGTCGAAGCGATCCTCGCCGTCCTCGACGAGCAGATCGACGCGATCCCGGGCGGACGCGGTGGGATGAGAGCGCTAGGTGTCGCGGTGCCCGGACCGGTGGACTCGCGAGGAAAAGTACTGCGCGCGGGCAATCTGGAAGGCTGGGTCGACGTCCCGCTGAAGGCGCTCCTCGAGAAACGCTACGGCGTTCCGGTTTTCGTCGAGCGCGACTCGAACTGCGGCGCCCTGGGCGAGAAGTGGTGCGGCGCCGCCACGAGAATGGGCACCTTTGTCTTCCTCGCCCTCGGCACCGGCGTCGGCGCCGGTCTGTTTCTCGACGGCCAGCTCTATCGAGGGGCGCATTTCGCCAGCGGCGAGGCAGGGGAGTTGACGTTCTTTTGCGGAGGGACGCGCAAGAATCTCTCCGCGATCGTGGGCAAGAACGCAATCAGGAAGCGCGTCAGCCGCGCCACCGGCAAGAAGCTCAACGCCGCGGAGGCTCTGGCGCGGGCGGTCAGCAAGCGCCGGTTCGCGCGAGCCACGCAGCCAGTGATCGAGCAGCTCACGGCTGCCGTCGTCGCCATCGGCGCGCTGCTCGATCCGCAGGCGATCATCTTCGGCGGCGGGACGAGCGACGCGGGCGCGGCGCTGCTGTCCAGAGTGCGCAAGGAAGTCCGCGCATATCTGGAGATGCCGCCGCCCCTGATGCCGGCAAAGCTCCGCAGCGATGCGCAGCTCTATGGCGCGTTGTGGGGCGCGATCCAGGCGTCGCGCACGACGGTCGAGCGAGCGTTGGCGGAGACGACGGCACCCGCTTGAGGCAACTGCCGCCAAGGACGCGGATGCGCAAATTGCGAGGCATGGCTGCACGGCGCAAGCCGGCCCCGAAGACGCGGGCGCGGCGTGGGAAGTACTGGTCGAGGCGGGTGATGGAGACCAGCGACGCGCTCGACCTGGAGAAGGGCGTCTTCCGGCGAGGAAGCGCGCGGGCCATCGCTTCGTCGCTGAAGCGGAGCGCGGAACGGAGCAAACGCCGCAAGAGCGCGCCTTTCCGCTCGGCGATGTCGATGCTCGTCTTCTACCAGAACCGCGCGGGCAGGAAGCTCTCCGCCGCGCAGCGCCGCAAGCTGGACGCCGCCAAGCGCGAGCTACGCAAGCTGTTCGGGCGGTGATACTGTCCCCGAATTCGCAACCGGTGTGGAGGCGCAGATGACCCCGGCCGGGTTCGCCATCTTTTGCCTCGTCGGGTTCCTCCTGCCCGTGCCCATCCTGGCGTGGCTCGACCGCCCGCGCGCGGCGCCCTGATGTACGCGGGCCACTTCGCCGCGGCGCTCGCCCTGAAGACGGCGCAGCCGCGCGCGCCGACCTGGGCCCTGCTCCTCGGAGTCGGATTCCTGGACGTGCTGTTCGGAATCTTCGTCCTCCTCGGCTTCGAACGAGCGTCGCTGACGCCGGGACGGTCGCCCGGGTTCTCGCTCGACTTCATCGACTGGTCGCACTCGTTCGCGGCGTCGATCTTCTGGGCCGTGCTGTTCGGGCTCCTGTTCCTGCGCCGAGGCCGCGCAGTTGCGTTCGCGGCAGGGATCGCCGTGTTCTCGCATTTCGTTCTCGACTTCGTGATGCACCCTCCGGACCTCGCGCTTTGGCCGCATGCGCACTCGCACCTCGGGCTCGGCTTGTGGGTGCGATGGCCGCACGGCTGGTGGTGGTTCGAGCTCGTGTTCATCGTTGTCTGCGGCGCGGTGTACTTCGTCGGTTCGCGCCGCGATCGGACCTACGGTGGGCGGGCACTCGCAGCGTGCGGGGTCGTGCTGCTGCTTCATGTCGCCAACTCCCCCTGGGCGTCACCGGCGCGATAGGGGTTCCATTCCTGCTAGTGGAGGTGTGTCGCCGGCAGGAGCGCCGTTCGCGCGATGATCGCGCGCAACTCGTCGATTTCGACCGGCTTGGCGATGACGCCGTCGACGCTACCGGGCCGCGATTCCGCCGAGACGAATTCGTTCGCCCATCCGGTGACCATGAAGATCGGCATCGCTGGGTGGCGCACACGCGCTTTTTGCGCCACCTGCCACCCGCTGATGTCCGGCATTCCGACGTCGCAGAGCAGCAGGTCGTAGCCGTTCTCCTCGAGCTTCGCCAACGCTTCCGTGCCGCTGCTCGCGGTATCGATCTCGAGCGGTTCGCCGCGCAGGACTTCCTTGGTCACTTCCAGGCAATCCGGATCGTCGTCGACGAGGAGGAGGCGCAGCGATCTCTCGATGTGCGGGACGACTTGCTCGGACTTCGCGCGCTCCGCAAGGGCAGACCGGGTGCAGAGCGGAAAGCGGAGCAGGAACTCCGCTCCTTTCCTTTTGCGGTTGCGGGCAACGATCGATCCGCCAAGGCGCGCCATCGCGCTCCGGGCCATGGAGAGTCCCAGGCCCGTCCCGCGAGGGCCTTTGGTGGTGAAGAACGACTCGAAGATCGTTTCCAGGTGTTCTTCGGGAATTCCGGTTCCTTCGTCGTTGACGCAGACCACCGCGAAATCCTCCTCGCGCGAGGCCTCGATTGAAATCGCGCCGCCCTCGGGCATCGCGTCGCGCGCGTTGAGGAGGAGGTTGACGAACAGGTGCTTGAGCTCCGTGGGATTCGCGCGCACGGGCGGGAGCGCACCGACGTTCGAGCGGAGGTCGAAATGCCTTTCATCGGAAGCGGAGCGCTGCTCCAGCTCGGGTCGAGCCATTGCGATGGCATCGTCGATCACCTGCCGCAGATCGACCTCCTCGAACGATGGGTCGGTCTGTTTCCGCGACAGCTCGTGCATCCGCAGGACGCGCGCTGCGGCGTCGGTGACCATGCGGGTAAACGCCTCGAAATGGGCATTCCCGGTCGCGTCGGGCACTTCGCGACGGAAGAGCTCCAGCCGCATGCGCATGACGTTCAGCGCATTGTTCAGATCGTGCGCCAGCCCGGAGGCAAGCTCTCCAACGGCCTCCATGCGGTGGCTTCGATGGAGGGCCTCCTGCGCCACGCGCAGCTTGGCCTCGGCCCGGAGCTGTTCGGTGACGTCGTACGCGAGAACGACGACCGTGCCGTGCCCGCCAGCCATTTTCTCAGCGCGCAACTCGACGACCTGGTCGATGCCTGCACACCGGCATCGGATGACACTCCACCTGGACGCGGAGCGCGCCAGAAGCCGTTTTGCCTGGTCGAGCGCAAGCTCGCTCAAGCCCCGCTGGGTGCGCGCGGCGGCGCTGGTTTTCAGCCTCTCCCAGCCGAGTCCATCTCCCGGCCGGTCGAGCTCGTGCCACCGTGCGTTGCCGAACGAGATCGCGCCGTCTCGCACCAGGGCCATCCCGCTCGCCGTCGTCCGCAGCGCCCACCAGCCAAGGCGGCAGACCGCGAGGTTCCTCAACGACTTCGCAAACGATTCTGCGTCATTCCGAGGATAGGCGTACAATGTCTTGGAGCGGGTGGGCGATCGAGCAGCGCGACCGTTTTTCCGCATCGGAACCTCGAAACGATCGCTCTCCAATATCGCCCAGCGCTGCAGTATCGGCGCTTCGCGAAATCGACCCCAGCCAAGAAGACGACAGATGCCGCGTCGCGATCGGCGCGCGGGAGGCTGCGCACGTAGAGAAACCGACACAGGTAGCCGATTGAGCCGCG